>ERZ772940.443-NODE-443-length-19329-cov-6.24318_pt1 | contig 19329 bp, 18 predicted proteins | sample MGYA00511682_ERZ772940 | MGnify/ENA primary metagenome ERZ772940 (study PRJEB29015, sample SAMEA2737922) | human oral metagenome | biome: human oral; feature: human-associated habitat; material: dental | place: China | collected 2031 ... | reverse complement strand
ATTTAATACAAAAATCTTAAGGGAAATTAAGTTTTTCCGAATTTACTTGTACCTTTACAATTCAATAACGCCTTGATACGATAGTGTGTGAATGCTTTCCGTATATAAGGAATTATAGATGAAATCCAGAAAATCACAGAATAGAGAATTGGAAAATCTGCAATTATTATAATTTAAACATTAACTTAGATATCAATCATTATGAAGAAAAGACTATTCTCAATTGTCGTAACAGCCATAATGACGATGGGCTTCTCACAAGTTCATGCGCAGACGCAGCTCGTGGTTACACCACAATCGGGTGCTGTTGGCAAGTATGCCATAACAGACATTCAGAAGATAACCTTCGCTGCTGACGGAATGCACATCATTGGAAGTGCTTTTACAGTAGAACCTGTGTGGAAGTTATCTGCCATTAAAGACATTAGATTTGTTAAGACAACAGACGGAATCGGTAAAGTAGGCAACAGCGAAACGGGGGGAATCAAGATTTCCCAGCGTGGCGATATGCTTTACATCAACGGCTTAAATGCCGAACAAACAGATGTTGCCATCTACGACCTGAAGGGTCGAACCATGTTACGCACGAAAGTTGCTGACGGCGAAGGCATCGATGCTTCAAGCCTGCAACATGGCGTATTTATTATCAAAGTTAAAAACACAACCTTTAAATTCGTAAAACAATGAAAAAGAACATATTACTTTGCCTTATGGCAATCTTTAGTCTGACAGTGTTTGCACAGACAGAACCTAACCGATTGATAGTACTGGAAAAGACCAACTCTCACAAGGCGTTTATGGTCGACCGCATTGATAACGTTTTCTTTGCAACCGTTGAAGGCAGAGTTGCAGCCGATGTAACCTTTAAAGACTACAAGAGTGGTTCTACCGGCGATACACTTTGGGTAGCAGTAAAGAAGACACCAGAGTGTAAATCGTATAAGATTGCTTGTATCCCACAGTCTGTTTCAAGCAAGATAACTACCGACGACATTGCTGCTTCTTACTTTGAGAGAACCAATCAGACTATGATGCAAGACGATTTCACGAATGCGCAGATGACTGGTTTCGACCAACCATTCAAGGATAATACACCTTACACCATCATTACGATTGGCTTCGACAAGTACGGTGTGGCTTGCAATATGTCGAAAGCAGAATTTACAACTCCTAAGAAACCGCTCATAGGAAATCCTAAGGTAACGGGCGAAATCGTAGATGCAACATCTACAACCGTTAAAGCCAAGTTCACAGCCAATGCAGATGCTAAGGGTTATGCAGTTTGTATCTTTGTTGAAGGTAAGGCTAAAGAGCAGTTCGAGCAGTTCGGTCCAATGATGGGACTAAGCAATATGGGCGACATGATTAAGCAGTGGGGTGTACAATGCACTGGTGAATACACACACGAATGGACAGGTTTGCAACCTGACACCAAGTACGAAATCTATGTGCAAGCGTGGGACGCAGCAGAAACCTATGCAGATATGCTTGTTGTTCCAGTTACGACAAAGAAACTTGGTGGCACTGGCGTTGCCAAAGTAAGTATCGAAATCAAGGAGTTTGCAAAGAGTGGCGATAGTTACTACCAACGTGTAATCTACACTCCAAACAGCGAATGTTCAGTACACAGAGACATTATCATTGAAAAGAATGCATACGATAAGCCTGAAATGGGCGAGGAAGGCGTTAAAAATCTGTTGAAGGAAGACCGTGAACAGGACCCATATTGGAACCAATACGGTGTTGATAACGCAACTTGGAACGCAACTCCATCTACAACGTACTATGCTTGCTCTTTGGCTAAGAATGCCAATGACGAATGGGGACCACTCGAAAAGGTTGAATTTACAACTCCAGCTGGCGAAGCTGGCAGCAAGGTTGCTCCTATTCGCATCGTACAAGGAACATCTAAAGGCGTTACACAGATGCCTTTGATAAAGGCTGGAAAGAAGCAATCTGATTTCCAGATGATTCAGAAGTAACATAAAACAGACGAGCGTGTAAAGTAAACAACGTGTGTCAAGCTATTGGAAAAGTTGGCTTAATGCGGTTTACTTTACACGCTTTCTTTGTTTATAATATCGCATTTGCCGATATTATTTTTAGTTGTATCACATTTGAGAATACCCTTGGTTTTATAAAGATAATTCCGAAGGAAAACAGTAATTTCGATTTGGCATTGCGAAAGCGGCTGTTTTGCGATGCAAAACCTATGCTTTTACCGTGCAAAACAGCCGCTTTTGGAATGTAAAACAATAGGTTTCGTAATACGCTGGTATATAATGAGTTACAAAGCAGATACTCTTTTGAAAAATAATTACAGATTTATTGCTTTCTTTTCGCCTATACACAAAGAAATATTGCTGTATTCTACATCTTAGCAGACAGCAATTATCTGTTGTTTCTTTTACTTCTGTTTCTTCTTAAAAAAGCGGTTCATATCCAGTATTACCTCATTCAGCTTGCGTGCATCGAGCGGATACTCGTCGATAGTACGCATATGCTTGTCTAAGATTTTAATATTGCCTGCACCTCGTTTCTCTATTATCGTACCGTCGGAACGTATGAAAGCGTAGTATAGGTCGCTGCCCACAAGGTGCCAATCGCGGGAAGAGGAATCGGAAAGATACTTTCCCATAGAGTAATCGGTGGGCGGATTTTTTATGCCCAATACCTTATGCAATAGCGTTGGTGAAATGTCGTAGTGCGTGGTGCGGTAGTTTCGTCTTGCAGGCTTGCAACTTGGGTAATAGTAAACCATTGGTACGGCAGTTTGCCAATACGAATAGTTGGAAGCGTGTCCCCAGTAGTTGTTGTGGTTTTCGTTAAATTCCTGCCCGTGGTCGCCTGTTATCATCACCACGGTATTGCGAAGCAGACCTTTTGCTTTGAGTTTATCGAGCGTCAGTCCTACCAATGAATCCACCTGTGCCACGCAGTTCTTGTAGAGGTTGAAGAAAGGTGTAGGGTCGGTATTGTTCGATAGCTTCATATAATCGCACGTTTCCCATGATGGCTGGAAGCGGTAGAGCTTCGATTTCGGAATTTCTATTGCGTGTGCTAAATCGTAAAAGATGAACGAAAAGAAAGGTTTACGCCCATCGTATTTGTCCAAATCAGACAGGAAATTGCGTGTTATTTGGAAGTCTCGTTCGTAGGGCGTCTTGCCTGCAGTCTTGATATTCAGTCCTTTTACGTTCTTGAACAATAGTTTTGCGAATGGCGGATATTCGAGCGTTGCACTCGGATAGGCTTGCACGGTGTAGCCAGCACGCAGCAATTCCTCTATCATAACGGGCTGAACGTTTGCGAACTCGAAACTTTTCCAATAGTAAGCCGAGAGTCCTGTGAACATTCCGAAGATGCCACCACGAGTGGCGTTGCTCGAACTGATATGTTTCGTGTAGTATTCTGCTTGCTCTGCAAACTTGTATATGTTGGGTGTGCATCCGCGTGTCATAGTGCGTGGGTTCCAAGAGTCTATGCACAGAATTACGATGTTGAGCGCACTGTCGGGCTTTTCTGCTGTCAATGGGTGCAGAGGGTAGTTTACAGCCGCTTCGCTATTTTGAAATCGTATCTGGTTCAGCTTATTTTTGTCTACTATACCTAACTTCGTGAGCAGCGAGTTCATACGTAGCGGAAAATAGTAGGGCAGTACTTCGGTACTTTCTACGATTGAAGTCTTCATCGTCGCGCTACCATAGATGTGCATTGTTTGCGAAGTTAAGGCAATAAGAAATAGTGGGAGCAGAGCCTTGCGATAGAAAGAGGCAATGCGGAGACGTGCGCTTAAAAAGCAAGAAAGCCAGCAAAGACCAATGCAAAGTCCAACCAAGCCAATGGCAATGGTGGCTGCTTTCAGTTTCATAGCTGTGGAAAAGACAAATATTTCGGAAGCACCAGGACTTGTCAGGAACTTCAATATCAGTCCGTTGATGTGAAAATGGTAGATGTTGAAGACGTAGCTGTTTGTTACAGCAAGTATAAATAAGAAACTGTAAACCAATGTTAGCACTGCATTGCAGTAGCGACGCTTCAGTCCCATCATTTCCATCGGCAAGAAAAGGGCAAAGAAAGGAATAAAAATGAAGAGCCAGGCGTGGGTAAGACACGATGTGGCAAAGTATGTCCACCCTGCAAAGTCCATATAGTCGAGGCTGCTTCCATTAAATATATAAGCGAAAAAGAGAATTGCTAAAGCTAATGTTGCAAGCAAAGCGAAAATGAAACCTTGTTTTAAAGTGGTGTCGAAAGAACTTTTCATTGATGAGGATTAAGTTTAGAAGGGTTTGAATAAGGGTTGCAGTGTAAGGGAGAATGGAATTTTTGCTTCAACTATTTGCAAATAAAAAAAGACTGTAGATAGAAACGAGGAATAGTAAATAGAGTTGAAATAGTTCAACCTGCATTATCTATTTTCTTGTTTTCATCTACAGTCTTTTGCGTTATAAAGTTACTTCACAATTACAAGGAAGTAGTTTTTCTTGCCTTTCTGCACCAATAAATACTTACCGTCGATAAGGTCTTCAGCAGTAATTACTTGGTCGAAAGCTTGCAATTTCTCTTTGTTAAGTGATACGCCACCACCCTTAACAAGTTTGCGCATTTCGCTCTTGCTTGGGAAAATCTGCATACCTTCTTGGTTGAAGATGTCTACTGCAGGCTGTCCGAGCAAGTCTTTAGATACCTCGTAGTGTGGAACATCTTTGAAAACGTCGTTGAAAGTCTGCTCGTCGAGTTGCAGAAGGTTCTCTTTGGTAGCCTTACCGAAGAGAATGTTCGATGCAGCCATAGCCATATCAAGGTCTTCCTGCGAGTGTACCATACGTGTAACCTCTTCTGCCAAACGGCGTTGGAGGCTGCGGCGGCCTGGGTCTTGACGATGTTCGTCTACAAGAGCGTCGATAGTGGGTTTGTCGAGCGAAGTAAATATCTTTATATACTTCTCTGCATCGTCGTCGCTGACGTTGAGCCAGAATTGGTAGAATACGTATGGAGTGGTGCGGTTGCGGTCGAGCCAGATGTTTCCGCTTTCGGTTTTACCGAACTTTTTGCCGTCTGCCTTTGTTATAAGTGGACAAGTCAGACAGTAGGCCTCGGCTTCCTGTCCGAGTGTGCGGCGGATTAGCTCTGTACCCGTGGTCATATTGCCCCATTGGTCGTTGCCTCCGAGCTGCAGTTTCACGCCAAACTTCTCGTATTGGTATAGGAAATCGTAGCCCTGCAATAGCTGATAGGTAAATTCGGTGAACGAAAGACCGTCGCTTGCTTCACCGTTAAGGCGGCGTTTCACGCTGTCTTTAGCCATCATATAGTTTACGGTGATGTGCTTTCCAACAGTTCTGGCAAAGTCGAGGAAAGTGAAATCTTTCATCCAGTCGTAGTTATTCACCAGTTCTGCCTTGTTGGGCGCATCGCCATCGAAGTCGAGGAACTTGCTAACCTGCTTCTTTATCGCCTCTTGGTTGTGGTAAAGGGTTTCGGTATCAAGCAAATTGCGCTCTTGGCTCTTGCCCGATGGGTCGCCAATCATACCTGTTGCGCCACCAATGAGCAGATAAGGCTTGTGCCCGCATAGCTGCAAGTGGCGGAGCATCATAATTCCACAAAGGTGTCCAATGTGTAAAGAGTCGGCGGTAGGGTCGGTTCCAAGATATGCCGATACCATTTCTTTTTGCAGAAAATCCTCTGTACCAGGCATAATCTGCGCCAACATACCGCGCCATTTTAGTTCTTCAACAAAGTTCTTCATCAATTATTGTGTTTAAAACCCGCAAGGGCTGTATTATATATAATGTATTATTGGGGCGTTTTTATGTGTTGTTTAGGGAACTGGGTCGTACCCGCTTCCACCCCATGGGTTGCATCTTAGTATTCGCCAGATAGCCAATCTGAGTCCTTTAATAGGTCCGTGCTTCATCAATGCTTGCTTTGCGTACTCCGAACAAGTAGGTGTAAACCTGCAAGAAGGGGGCGTAAAAGGCGTGATAAACCGTTGATAAAACAGAATTGGAACTATCAGTAGCCACGATAGCAGGCGCGAAACAGCGTGTAAAACCTTCTGTAACGTCATTCTTGGATAGCCTCCTTTCTGTCTGTTTCCATCTTTTCACCAATGCGTTGGAGCAGATTGCACACCTTGTTTTCTATATCAGCAGATGCGTGGAGCATATTATCGAGCCATATAAAGGCGAGTAACACCTCCTGATTCGGCATCGGTTGCAGCTTGTCGAGTAAGATGTACTTGTTCTTTCGATACGCTTCTCTCACCTGTCGCTTCACTCTGTTGCGCTTTACGGCACGTTTAAAGTGCTTCTTTGGTACGCTGACGAGTATCTTTGCTTGTGGTATTGTTGCGTCTTGTGCTTCGTTACGGTCTTTTATCACATATACTACCCGCAGCGGAAAAGCAACCATAGAATGGCTATTCCCCCCATTAAAGAGCTTGTCTATGAGCAGTTTGCTGCATATTCGCTCCTCTTTACACAACGTAAATCTGCGGGTAATGGGCATTGGCGATTAGCTTTTTATGTTTCGGAAGATAATCCGAGCAGGATAATCTCCTATGTTTTCTTACTTCTTCTGCTCTTCCAAGAAGGCACGTAACGCACCTGTCATAGAAGGATACTTAGCTGATGGTGCCTCCAAATCAAGGCGCAGACCTTGGTCTTTCACCTCTTTGGCTGTTGCAGGGCCAAATGCAGCTATCTTAATGTTGCCTTGTTCAAAGTCTGGCAAATTCTCTTTTAAGGCACGAACACCCGTAGGGCTGAAGAAAACAAGCATATCGTAGTCGAAAGTTTTCTTCTCTTCCTCTGTAAGGTCGTTGCTAATGGTGCGATACATCACACATTCCTTGTGCTTCAGCTTGTTGTTTGTGAGCATCGTTCCAATGGAATGGGTGTGCACCGAGCTTAACGGAACAAGATATTTCTCGTCCTTGTGCTTTACCATTGTAGGAATCAGGTTGTCTATTTTACCCGAATTACCAAAGAAAATTTTACGCTTTCTGTACTGCGTATATTTCTGAATATAGAGCGCAATCGTCTCAATCACACAGAAATATTTCATCGTTTCAGGAATGGTGATGCGCATTTCCTGTGCCAACTTGAAGTAATTGTCAATGGCGTGGCGAGATGTGAATACCACAGCAGTGTAATCAAGTAAGTTAATTTTCTGCTGACGAAACTCTTTAGACGACAAGCCTTCCACCTTGAAGAATGGGCGAAACACCATTTCTACGCCCAAATCCTTGGCTATTTCATAATAGGGCGACTTGTCGCTCCCTGGCTTAGGCTGTGATATTAATATCTTTTTAATCATCGTGTCCTAAAATATTATAGTCAAATAGTTATCGGTATATACCAAGAACCCTATCAATGCTATCAGCGGCATTAATTCTAGGGTGCAAAAGTACAAAATTATTTGCAGACTGGCAGCTGTTCTTTTAAAAAAGATGACATATCCTTGGTAAAAGAGAAGCAATTTGGCTAAACCTACAATGGCTGCTACATAGATGAGCGTATATTGCGCCGATAGCCCGAAATAAATCATCAACAGCACTGCAGGAAGTATGAGCACGCCTTCGGCAGATACGATAAACAAGGTCAGTTGCGACCATTGTTGATTGCTCTTGCGGTCGAAATACACCCAGTTTACAACGGAATACAACAGCTTTTTTATAAGGAAATACCCTAAGAAGATGGCAAAGAAGATGCCCACGACAAGCAGTTGCGAATCAACAATGTAGTTGCCGCCATTCTCAGACCGTGTAAACAAGTAGTAGGTAATGCTCAAAAGCAATGCTGTCTGCACAACCAAAAAGACTTGAAAGCGCACTTCGTGTCCTGTTTCGCCTACATTTGTGCGGCGATAGGGGCGGTGGAAAAGACCCTTTATCTGTCTTACAATGAAGTCGCTCGACATTGATGAGGCTATCATAACCAAGGCAAAGCACACAAGCAGCGTACCTGCCACAACGTTGTCGTTGCTCACGCTGTAAGGAGCAGGGTCGCCAAGTATGCCGCTATGCGACATTCCGAGTTCGGGGCGATAGTATGGATTGTCCTTGAAATAGCTTTCTTGGGCAAACTTTACATCTGTCAGCTTGAAAGGCTTGGGAGCTTTCCATTTCAGCAAACTCTTTGTTCCTTCGGTCTTAACGGTATCTGCCTGTCCAATGCCCGCCTCCCCACGCTCTGTCGTAGCGGTCTTTGCAGACTGCTGAGGTGGGGTTTGCAGCCGCCTTAACAGTGGCGGTGTGGCGATGGAATCGGTTGTTGGCATATTCTTTTACAGTCCGAATGCTTTCTTAATCTCTGCTATTCTGTCGAGTTTCTCCCAAGTGAAGAGTTCCACTTCTACTTCTTTTCTTTCGTGATACAAGCTGGTGAAGGTTTTCTTCACCGTTTCGTTCTTGCGTCCCATATGTCCGTAAGCCGCTGTTTCCAAGTACATTGGCTGACGTAGTTTCAGCATTCGTTCTATCGTCTTGGGGCGAAGGTCGAACATTTGCTTTACTTTCTCGGCGATTTCGCCATCTGTCAGAGCCACGTTGGCACGTCCGTAGGTGTTCACATAGACGCTAACGGGCTGTGCAACACCGATGGCGTAAGCCAATTGCACAAGAATTTCGTCGCTAATGCCTGCTGCTACCATATTCTTTGCAATATAACGAGCTGCGTATGCTGCAGAGCGGTCTACCTTCGATGAGTCTTTTCCAGAGAAAGCACCACCTCCGTGCGCGCCTTTTCCGCCGTAGGTGTCTACAATAATCTTACGACCTGTAAGTCCTGTATCGCCGTGAGGACCACCGATAACGAACTTACCAGTAGGATTTACAAGGTATTTTATGTTGTCGTTGAACAGTGCCAACACCTTTTCCGACTCTATCTGAGCTTTCACGCGTGGCATCAAAATGTTCAAAACGTCCTCTCTAATCTTAGCCAACATCTCTTCGTCGGCTTTCAATTGAGCCTCGACAGAATCGTCGGCAGGCTTTACAAAGTCGTCGTGCTGGGTAGAAACCACAATCGTATCAATGCGTTGTGGAATGTTGTCGTCGCTGTATTCCACCGTTACTTGGCTCTTTGAGTCGGGGCGGAGGTAGGTCATCACCTTTCCTTCCTTGCGTATGTCCGCCAAGGTTGTCATTAACAAGTGAGCCAATTCGAGCGTAACAGGCATATAGTTTGCCGTTTCGTTGCAGGCATAACCGAACATCATACCTTGGTCGCCTGCGCCCTGATTATCCTCATCGGTACGGTCTACGCCACGGTTAATATCGGAACTTTGCTCGTGAATGGCAGAAAGAACACCGCAGCTATTGCCGTCGAACTGGTATTCAGCCTTTGTGTAGCCTATTCTATTGATAGTCTTGCGTGTGATGGCAGGAATATCGATGTATTCTTTCGAGCGCACTTCGCCCATAATCACTACTTGTCCGGTAGTATTGAAAGTTTCGATTGCACAACGAGAAGTATCGTCGTAGGCAAGAAACTGGTCGAGAAGAGCATCGCTAATCTGGTCGGCAACCTTGTCTGGATGTCCCTCTGAAACTGATTCTGATGAAAATAAATATGCCATCTGTTATTTCTTTTTTACGTGTACCTATTATTATAAGAATGCAAAGTTACGGCAACATATTCGGATAACAAAATAAAAGCAAAAGATTTAGATTTTATTAGAACCTGAAACTATTTAGGTTCAGTAGAAATTGATTGAGGAACAATTTTCTTTTTACCGTTCAAGTCAGATACTGAAAAACAACTTCGATTTTGTAAAGATAATTCTCTTAAAAAATGATAACTGCGCTTTGACATTGCGAAAGCGGCTCTTTTGCGATGCAAAACCTACGCTTTTACCGTGCAAAACAGCCGCTTTTGGAATGCAAAACAATAGGTTTTGCAAAGCGTTGATAGCAAGTCTGTTATGCAATAGTTACGGTTGTGAAAAATATTTACATGCTTTCTGTGTCTTTTCTGCTTACCATGGGGCTATTCAAACCCATCTATTTGTCGCTTGCAAAGCATAGGGAGAGAATGCTGATTTTTATGTCAGGAACTTTCGTAAGTTCCTTTCCAACGGCTGTCAGCGTTGCACCTGTGGTAATTACATCATCGATTAAGAGCACGTGCTGGTTGTTCAGTTTGGCGTTTGTGCGGAGTTCAAAGGCCTTTTCCACGTTTTTGGTGCGTTGCCATAAGTCTTTCTGCGTCTGACTTTCTATAAACGACTTTCTACGAATGGCTTTTGTAACGATGGGCAGCCCCGTTACAGCACTTATTCCACGTGCTATTTCAAGACTTTGGTTATAGCCTCGCTGAATGGTGCGACGGCGTGTGAGGGGTACGGGCAGCAGGGCAGTAATGCCGTCGAAGAAGTTTTCGGCTGCATATTCGGTTGCAACAAGCTGTCCAAGCTGTTCGCCAATGTCGGGACGGTCGAAATATTTCAGCTTATAGATAAGGTTGCTTGAGGGCGAGTTGGGCTTGTAAAGGAAGAAAGCAGCGCATTTCTCTATCGGTATTCTGCCCCAGAAAAGGCGTGCCAGTTCGTTGTCGAAGGGTTGAAGATGGTGCATCGTGCGAGGTAGCGCAATGTTGCAGGCAGCGCAAAGCGGTTCTTCGGTAATGCCAAGTCTGCGCCCACAGGCAGGACAGGCACGAGGCGCAACAAGGTCGAGCACTCGGGAAAAGAAGCTAATCTGCGTCATCTTCGTTTATATCGTCTGCTATCGAGGCATCGTCTATGCACTGACGAATTAAATCGAGCGTGAAACCACGCCCCATTGCATATTTTATCAGCTTTATGGAACGTTCGTAATCGGTTTCAGCCTTGATGGTTGGATACTTGCTTTTCAGCAGTGGGCGCAGCACATTCAAGTATTCTTCTGGTTCAATTTCGTCGAGAATGGGCTGCGAAATGCTTTGCGGAATGCGCTTTTGCCACAATGCCTGTTCTATTTTTCGGCGTCCCCACTTGTTGAAAGCAATCTTATCGTGCACGAACGAGCGTGTAAATCGTTCATCGTCAATATACTTATAATCAATGAGTTTGTCGATAATACGTTCCTGTGCATCGGCTGCAATGCCCCATTTGCGCAATTTTTCTGTCATTTCGCCCGAACAATGCTCGCCACGAGCGCAAAGGTCGCCGAGCTTGCGCAAGGCTTCTGCCTCGCTTATTTGTTTCTTTTGTATCATGGGCGTATGGCTTTTACGAATCGTTGTTTACCGAATTGGTCGTTGCGCACCTCTATTTCGGCATAGCCCAAAGCGTTTAGTATAGCCGAAACCTCGTCGGCAAAGCGGGCATTGATTTCAAAATAGAGTTCGCCACCGTGCGAAAGGGCAGTCGTTCCATATTCTGCAATGGAGCGATAGAAGCGCAGCGGGTCATCGTCGGGTACGAAAAGAGCGGTTGAAGGCTCGTATTCGAGCACGTTCCGCATCATTTCCGTGCGCTCGCTGTCGCAGATATAGGGCGGATTGCTTACGATAATGTCGAACGTTTCTTCGGTTGCCGTAAGCTGTAGTGCATCTTTCAGCTGGAAATTAACTGCTGCTCCCAACCTTATGGCGTTGTCGCGGGCTATCAGAAGCGCGTCCGACGAAATGTCGTAAGCCGTAACAACGGTGTTTGCCATATTCAAAGAAAGTGTAATGGCAATGCAACCGCTGCCCGTTCCTATGTCTAAGATGCGCAAAGGAGCAGGCGGTTGCAAGCCACAGAAGGGACAATCGTGGGCAGAAGCTACCCATTCGCAGAGTAATTCCGTTTCGGGACGGGGTATAAGCACGTCCGGAGCCACGCCAAACTGCCGTCCGCAGAACGTAGCCGAGCCGAGAACGTACTGCACAGGTTCGCCTTTTGCCAGCCGAAGCATTATTTTTTCGAGTTCGTTGGCATCGTCTGCCGATAATTGCGTAACTTTGTCGGTGTAAATATCGGCAAGCGTCAGCCCGAAATAGTCTTCTAAAACCATTCTAACGATGGCTTTCGCTTCGCTTGTCGGATAAACTTCCGTAAGCCTTTGGCACAGGTTTTGGTAGGTTGTGTACATATTTGCAAAGGTAGAAAATAAATGGAAATGAAGCAAGAGGATATAGACGAAATGTATATGCGCCGCTGTTTGCAGTTGGCAAGAAACGGCAGATTGCAGGCAAAGCCCAACCCGATGGTGGGCGCAGTGATAGTAAGCGGTGAGGGGAAAATCATCGGCGAGGGCTATCACGTGCGTTGCGGAGAGGGGCATGCCGAAGTAAACGCCTTTCGGTCGGTGCGCAGCGAAGACGAGCATTTGCTTTCCGAAGCTACCGTTTATGTGAGTCTTGAACCTTGTTCGCACCACGGAAAGACGCCTCCTTGTGCCGATTTAATTGTACGGAAAGGCGTCCGCAGAGTGGTTTGTGGCTGTGTAGACCCTTTCTCGGCTGTGCAAGGGCGTGGCATTGAGCGCATTCGCAAGGCAGGAATAGATGTTACGGTGGGTGTCTTGGAACAGGAATGCCTGATGCTGAACCGTGAGTTTATCGTGCGGAATACGGAAAACCGACCTTACATCTTGCTGAAATGGGCGCAGACTGCCAACGGTTTCATAGGCTATTCGCAAGCTGCTGGCGACGGAAAACCTGCGTTGCAGATTTCCAATGCCTTCACAAAAATGCTCGTACACAAGCTCCGTGCCGAGCACGATGCCATTCTTGTGGGGCGCAATACCGAAGAAACGGAACACCCACGCCTTACGGTGAGGGAGTGGAGTGGTAGAAATCCGCAGAAAATCGTAATGTCTTCAACCTACAAAACTGATAGTTTGGCAGACGGAACCTTGTGCGTGAACAGTCTGCAACATCTCTTGGAAACCATCAATCGGCGCAACGAAACCGAGCAGAAGATATGCTCTCTCATCGTAGAAGGTGGCGCACGCACGTTGCAATCGTTTATAGATGCAGGACTGTGGGACGAGATTCGTGTAGAAACAGCCCCCTTTACAATAAACAATGGTGTAGCCGCTCCGCACCTTCCCCACAACATTGGCATTGTGAAAAAAGAGTTTTACGGTAACACCATCGTTACTTATAAGCGTTTGTAAACAAGGTTTTTGAGAGTCAAAGAGGGTTCAGCAGAGTTTCATTCTTAGGAAAACGAATTTCGTTTTGCCACTTATGGCAGGGACTAAGATACATGGAAAAAGAGCTTTTTGTACGTGTAAGGGCGTGATTTATCACGTTCCCAACACCGAAAAAGAGTAGCGTAGATAAGAGGAACGTGATAAATTGCGCCCCAACAACATGTCCGCATATTCGCAGTACACATAGAGTAGTTTTACAAAGAAACTGCTTTGTAATTATTTTATATAATAACGTGAGCTCGGTATAAGAATTACACCAGTACACAATTCATTACGACACTTAAAGAAAGAATTGGTTATGATTTAATGGGCTTATAATCAAAAAGAAGTGAAATATCTTCTCCTTAAATTCTTACGCCCCAATTCACAGTATCTTATGAACGAAAAGAAAGCAACAAGAATGTAAATATTTTTTTACAAACAAAACTATCATCTAACCACCTGTTCATCAACGTATTACAAAACCTATTGTTTTGCATTCCAAAAGCGGCTGTTTTGCACGGTAAAAGCGTAGGTTTTGCATCGCAAAAGAGCCGCTTTCGCAATGTCAAAGCGCAGTTATCATTTTTTAAGAGAATTATCTTTACAAAGATAAACAAAAAAGCTCACTGTTTCATCAAGGAGCTTGCTAAAAGAATATCTACAGGATTGCTTGCTTAACCTGCTTTCTTATGCCGAACTTACATTATAATAATAGTATTCTATTAATAATTATACTTCCCTTGTGAGTACATATAAGTTTTTTTAATAAAATTTCTCATTACGGAAAGTTCTTATTATCTTTGCAGATGTCAACAAATTAAGATTATGAAAAGATTTATGATAATTATTGCATTAGTTATGAATATGGTTACAGTAACAAGTGCACAAAAGAGTATCAAGGTTTCAAATAATGGGAACATTATCACTACAAAAACGGTTCAACTTAAGAGCCGAAAATTTACCAATCTTAATATTTATATAAGACTTGGCTATGTTAGAGGAGTTCAAGGACAATATTTTATGGAACTTTTAGTAATGGACAAACCGGGAGTAAAGCCGGTTATAATCAACGGAAGGAAAATAACAGCTAAAGATATAATAAAGTTTGAATTACAAAACTATGATGGCAGTTATATCCTTGATCAAGATTTTAAAAATACGATCCAAGGCAAATCAGTATCTAATTATGCATGGCCGGTAGATATAATGGATATAGGTTGGAATCATAATATTAACCTATCTACACTAAGAATAGCTTTTGGCAATATAAACACTTATATATCTGATGCAAATGTTGGAGTAACCAATATAGAAAATGCAACTTTTTATATTAGTTCCTTTGCACAAGATCTATGCACTTACGTAGGGATGCATAGATAGAAATAGTAATAGATTGGAGATTTCTAGTTATCTGATCTCTTATTTTCTTTTCGGCCGCTTATATTATGTTCAAGACTTGCAACTTTGCGGAATATTACGAACATTACACTTGAGACCAGAACATATACGGCCCCGTATATGTAGAAAGAATATTAACAAGTTAAAAAGTATGAGAAAATTTATGATGATTATTGCACTCGTATTTTGTATAGTATTATCGACAAGTGCGCAAGAAGAAAATTATGGAATTTATGGTGATGGAGACGGATTTATCAGCTCTATCGTAGAATTAAAACCCAACAACATCGAGGGTTTTAAATTGGGACTTAGATTAAAATATTACAACCTCGAGGAAGACATAAAAGTAACCTTACAGCTAATTACAATAGATGATACCAATGGAAACAAAACAACATTTAAAGGGAAAGAAATCAACTCTAATAATATTGTCGGCTTTATGTTTGGTAGAAAAATCGAAGATGGTAGGACTGTTGCAATGGTTGATGACGACGGTGTTAATAAGGAACTAGTACTGGAGGAGTACAATATGACTTACAGTATTAATGAAATAGAGCTAAGTTTTGATGAATTTATGTCTATCTTGGAAGGTAATATAAAGCTAGATTTACTAGTACTGAAATCAACTGTCGTAGAAGATGAAGCACCTGTTGAAATTCTAAATTCGGATGGGGTTATAAAGGAATTGTCAGAGAGAGCATACAAGATTCTAAAGTTCCTAGAACTTAGAGAATAGCAACAGGTCTATTTTTTATTTTTATTTTTAACACTACATATTACCACTTGTTAAGACTATATTGTTTACTTTGTAAACACAAAGAATAAGAACAGAGCACATAAACAGATCAGGCATAATGGACATTTGAGAGATTTTCAAGCTACTAAATATCCATTACGCTTCAAAAGTAACATAGAAATCTGGTAAAACCTACGCTTTTACCGTGCAAAAGAGCCGCTTTTGGAATGCAAAACAATAGTTTTTGCAACACGTTGATAACAAAGTAGTTACATAACAGATATGCTTGTGAAAAATATTTGCACTGTTATCGTGCATTTCTTGCCTATGGTTTTACAACCAACGAGTGTTATATCAGCACCGTATCCTTGCGTTGATAGAAGTCGGCAGTGATGCTGGCGATGGCTTCCGACACGTCTTTGCTGACGTAAGAAAGGTTGCGCTGACTCTGAATAGACTTGATAAAGGTGAGTAGTTCGTAGCGAATGCCCTCGCCATCAAGCTGGTAGAAGTAGCGTTTATTGTCGCTTGGGTTCTCTCGGCGCACCTCGAAATAGTCGGTTTTCCACCACGGTGCAGGCACGTAGATGTAGCCTTCTGTGCCCGAAATAACGAGTTCGCCCTCCGATTTTATGCCTTGTCCGACCTTCAACGATGCCACTGCATGGGGATAAATGAACGATATTTTGGTGAAAGTATCGAAGTTTGGCGCATCGTCGATAAGGTGTGTGCAGATGGTTTTGTCGGTATAGTCGGTGCCCAATAGTTGGAAGATAGGCAGAAGCGATGTCGGTGCCCACGCGCAAAAGCTGTTCCACGTGTACGGTAGTTCGTCTTTATTCTCGGTGTTGTAGTGCGAAAGGCTCGTGCAAGTGGCGTCGATGGAGTATATCTTGCCTATTTTCCCACTCTTTGCAAGCAGGCACAAGCGGTCGTATGCCATAGAATAAGCCGTTTTTATAGAGTCCATCAAGATGAGTCCCTGTTCGTCTGCAATGCTGTTGAGCTCTTTCCACTCTTCGTTGTTGAGCGAAATGGGCGACTCGCATAGCACGTGCTTCCCCGACAGCAATGCTTCCTTTATGTGTGCATAATGCTTTTCTGGGTGCGAAATGATGTAAACGGCATCTGAAACTTCGAGCAATTCGGTGTAAGTGCGTGTAAACAGTTGTACTACATTGCGCAAGTTGCCTAATTTTCGGTCGCTTTCGGTGTAGACACCGCTGATGTTTATGCCGTTTACGAACTTGCTTTCGTGTACGAATTTGTTGATAATGGGCGATTCGCCAACCAGTCCGATGCGTATTTCGCGTAGGTCTGAGCGCAGTTCGGTGCTGGAAATGCCCTTTGTTCTTTCGAGATAAACCACCTCGCAGTATTCAGAGAGGTAGTCGAACTTGCCCCGCCAGTCTGAACCTACGGTGAAAATATCGACGTTCATACGCTTTATGTCGTCTATTTTCTGTCCTTCGTACTCCTCAATGACTATTTCGTCTGCCAAGCCAGTAGACCTTACGTTTTCTATTCGCTCCACAAGCGATTGCTGAACGTTTATCTTTCCGCGTTCACGGTCGAAGGTATCGGCTGTTACGCCCACTATCAAGTAGTCGCCCAAAGCCTTTGCCCGCTCCAATAAACGCACGTGTCCTTTGTGCAATAAGTCGTAAGTTCCGTAGGTAATAACCTTTTTCATAGTTATTTAAAGTTTGCCAATTTTATGTAATTCATCGAAGGCTGCCACGAGAGTAGAGTTGTCTGTGGGTGTCAGTGCACCGATGTGCCCTACACGAAATACGGTGTCGCGCATATCGCCGCCGTTCGGACAAATCCAAATACCATACTCGTCTTTCAGCGTTTCAAATATGCTGAACGCCGAATTGTTCAGCGGATGCAACGATGTTACGGCATTTGAGGGCGATTGTGTGATAGGTTCCAAGGGCAGATGGGCTATTTTCTGGCGGAAGTCCATAGCCAAATTGCGGGTTCGTTCTATTTCGGCTGCAACACCGCCATTGCGTTCTATCTCCTTCAGACGGCAGTGAATTTGCAGCAATATGCCCACGGCAGGAGTGTAAGGTGTTTGTCCGCGTTCGCCATTACGTAGTGCATCTTTTAGGTTTAAGTACATACAACGGACGTCGTTGCGCTCTACTCGTTCGATTGCTCGTGGCGAAAGAACGATGACAGAGATACCCGGAGGACAGGCTAAGGCCTTCTGCGAGCCTGTAATCATAACGTCGGCACCCAATTGTTTCATGTCAAACTCGTCGGCAAGGAAGGAGCTTATGGCATCGACAAGTAGGAAAAGGTTGTTGCGACGGCAGAATTTGCTGATTAAATCAATGTCGTAATGCACGCCCGTAGATGTTTCGTGAACATTCACAAGGAAGGCTGTGTAGCCCTCATTGTCGTACTGTTCGAGCATTTCGGCAGTGATTTGCTGTCCTGTTTCCATCTTGATTACGGTGTGCGGAATGGCGTAGAGTTCGCACAAGTCTACAAACCGTTGTCCGAAACTACCTCCGTTTACCACCAACACTTTATCGTCGGTGGTAAGAAGGTTCATTACAGACGCCTCCATGGAAGCCGTTCCCGAACCTGTTATGAATACCACGCGGGCATCGTCGTCTGCTTTTGCAAACTCTTTCATAAGTTGTTCGTTCTCCTTCATCGTAGCAGAGAACTCAGAAGTACGGAAATATGGCACTTGCTCTGCACCTATTTCTCTTACTGCGTCAGCCGACATTACGGGGCCTACTGTGAAATTAAGCATATTCATAACTGTGTTATTATCATATATAATATGCAAAGTTACAGCTTTTTTTTCGCTTTGTCGTTGAATTAAACTATCTTTGCATAAAAATATAACAACAATGCGCATTTTACTATTTTGCGAGAACAAATATGCCGTAGATATTCTGCAGCCTATCCAAACCGAAGCCGATAAAGAGGGCGGCAACGATGTGTTGTGGTATGTACACCAAGAAAAGATACCCGAATTTCCATTAAAAGACAGTGTGAAATGGACAAACAGCATACAGGAGAGCTTCGATTTCAGTCCTGAAGCCATCTACGTGCCAGGGAATATCGTGCCTTACTACTTGCCAGGAGTGAAAATTCAGATATTCCACGGCTATGCTGCGGAGAAGAAAGACCATTGGGTGATACGCCGTTACTTCGACATTTACTGCACGCAAGGAGCCTATTTTACAAGTCATTTCTCGGCATTGGCAAAGAAGTATGGCGACTTCTCGGTGGTGGAAACTGGTTGGACGCGCCAAGACTATATATTTGCGCATCGCCACGACTTCGACAACGAAAAGGCAGAACTGCTGCAAAAGCACGCTTGCGAGCGCATTGTGGTTTATGCGCCAACGTTCTCGCCCAAGCTGACATCGATACCTTTTATCCTCGACGACTTGCGTAAGCTTGCCGATACACGCCGTGTTCTGATAATCATAAAGCTGCACCCACTGACCAAAACCGAATGGGTGGAAGCCTGCCGAGCACTTGCCGACAGCCATAAGAATATAATAATGGTGGGCGAGTTCGCTCTGACGAAATACCTGCTGATGGCTGATGTGGTGGTGAGCGATACCTCGTCTGCAATCTACGAGGCGTTGCTGATGGACAAACCAGTTATCACGCTCAATGCCATATCGAAAGATTTGTATTGGAAGAACATCACCGACGCTTCGCAACTGTGCGATGCTTACGACGATGTATTTACGAATAAGGAGATTGCAGCCCTGCGCAAATGGGTGATAGACAACTACGACCCTTACCTCGACGGGCAGTGTGCGCACCGTATGCTAAACGCTGCACGCGACTTCATAGCGCGCAACGGTGTGCCACGACAGCGCAAACTGAATCTTTGGCGCAAGTACACAAGCATTAAAACCTTTGGAAAAATAAAGCGATAGCCACTGCACTGATATAAGAAAATGCAGTAGGGAAAACGCATTAAACGTGTAAATATTTTTCATAAGTATAAATATAGTGTAACTACCTTGCTATCAGCGCATTGTAAAACCTATTGTTTTGCGTTCCAAAAGCGGCTGTTTTGCACGGTAAAAGC
>ERZ772940.431-NODE-431-length-19719-cov-173.646_pt1 | contig 19719 bp, 10 predicted proteins | sample MGYA00511682_ERZ772940 | MGnify/ENA primary metagenome ERZ772940 (study PRJEB29015, sample SAMEA2737922) | human oral metagenome | biome: human oral; feature: human-associated habitat; material: dental | place: China | collected 2031 ... | reverse complement strand
GAGATCAACGACCCCGCCGTCACTCTCGGCCCGATACGCCACCCTCGGCGGCGGGCAGCGCCCAGGCGCGACGCGCTTCGACGCCGATCTCGACGTCGTCGCCCTCGGTGTGGATGTCCTCCGCCTCCGGGTCGGACTCGACGCACACGAGCGTGCCGTGCGCTGTTTCCACGGAGTACTCGACGTGGTCGCCGTAGAAGACCGAGGTCAGCACGGTGCCCCGCTTACCGGCGAGCTCACCGCTCCGGCCGCCCGCGTCGTCCCCCGCCTCAGCACGGGTCAGGCGCACCGACTCGGGCCGTACGACCACGCTCAGCTCGTCGCCCTCGCGGATGTCGGGATGCACGGGTACTTCCAGGTGCTGTCCCAGGACGTCCACCCCGACCGCATCGTCGACGACGGCTCCGGCCGTGGCCTCCAGGAAGTTGGCCCGTCCGATGAAGTCGGCCACGAACACGCTGGCGGGGCGGCGGTAGATCTCTTCGGGGGTGGCCACCTGCTCGATGCGCCCGGCGTTCATCACCACGATCCGGTCCGACATGGTCATGGCCTCGGCCTGGTCGTGGGTGACGTAGATGGACGTGATGCCCATGCGTTGCTGCAGGCGGCGGATCTCCAGGCGCATGCGCACTCGCAGCTTGGCGTCGAGGTTGGACAGCGGCTCGTCGAACAGGAGCACTTTGGGGCGCACCACCATGGCGCGGGCGAGCGCCACCCGCTGCTGCTGGCCGCCGGAGAGCTCGTTGGGAGCGCGATCGGCCAGCACGGTCAGGTTCATCGAGGCCAGTGCCACGTCGACGCGCTCACGGAGTTCGTCGGCGGACAGGTGCCGCAGCTTGAGGCCGTAGGAGACGTTGTCGCGCACGCTCAGGTGGGGGAAGAGGGCGTAGGACTGGAAGACCATGGACATGGGGCGTTTGTTGGGCGGCAGGGTCACCATGTCCTCCCCGTCGAGGACGACCCGTCCGGAGGTGGTGTCCTCGAAGCCCGCGACCATGCGCAGCGTCGTGGTCTTGCCGCAGCCGGAGGGGCCGAGGAGGGTGATGAACTCGCCCGGTGCTATGTCGAGGCTGATGCGGTCGACGGCGGTGACGTCCTTGCCCCGGTTGGCGAAGACCTTCGTGACGTCGCACAGCTGGAGGTGGCCGGCGGTCGCGGTGTCGTTGATGGTGCTCATGGTTGGGTCCTGGTGGTCCTTCGTAGTCCTGGTGGCAAGTGGGATGGCCCGATGGTCTGACCGTCCTGCGGCGGTGCGGCTCGAGTCGGCGGTGCGGTTGCGCGGTGTCCTGTTCACGGTTCCGCTCACAGCGTCGCGCCCGATTCGCGGACCCGCCGGTCTTTGACGAGCAGGTTCATAACCCCGGTGATGGTTATGACGATGAGGATCAGGACCGTGCAGAAGGCGAAGGCGTTGCCGAAGCGTCCGGCATCGACCTCGGCGAGGATCTGCGAGGTCATGATCTTCGTGTGCGGGGTCGTGATGAAGATGATCGGTGACAGAGTCGTCATCGACCGGGAGAAGGCGTAGGTCAGGCCCGCCAGGAAGGCGGGACGGATGAGCGGGAGGGTGACCCGGCGGAATGTGGCCAGCCCCGAGGCGCCCAGGGATGTGGACGCCTCGTCGATCGCCTTGTCGATCTGGTGCAGGCTGGCCACGCCCGAGCGCTGCCCGGCCGGCGTCGAGCGGGCCACGTAGACCATGACGATGGCGATGGCGCCGGCTGCGACCGCACCGCCTCCGGCCAGCGGTGGGATGACGTTGATCGGGCCGATGGCCACCGGCACGTTGTAGGTCACCAGGTAGCCGATGCCGATGACGGTGCCGGGCACGGCCAGGCCGAGCATGCCGATGAAGTCCATGATCCCGGCGCCGCGGCGCAGACGGACGACCACCAGCCAGGCGATCACCATGCCCAGGACCCCCGCGATCGGGGTGGCGATGAGCGCCAGGATCGTGGTGTCGATCATGGCGTCGTTGCCGATTCCAGACAGGATGTAGTCGAAGTGGCGCAGCGTGAAGGAGTTGTTGACGCCGAGGATCTCCACGAATGCCCCCGCGATGACCGCGAGATAGACGATGACGACCAGAGCGAGGATGAGCGCCGCCAGCGTGAGCAGCGGGATGCGGGTCCGGTTGTCGCGGATCCGCTTGACGGACCCGGCGGGCTTTCCGGTCACTGTCACTGTGGAGGTGCGCTTGGACCAATAGCGCTGGAGGAGGAAGACCAGCAGCGAGGGGACCAGCAGCACGAGGGAGTAGGCCGCCCCGGCAGCCGTGTTGTAGTCGCCGGTGATCGCGATATAGGCCCTCGAGGCCAGCACCGTGTAGTCGCCGCCGATGACCAGGGGGTTGGCCAGGTCCGCGATCGCCTCGACGAACAGCAGGAGGAAGGAGGCGGCAATGCCGGGGATCACCATGGGCAGGGTCACGGTGCGGAAGATCGTCCAGCGGCTCGCCCCCAGCGAGGAGGCGGCCTCCTCCATGGCCGGGTCGAGGCTGCGGAACATGCCCAGGAGGTTCATGTACGCCACGGGGAAGAAGGACAGCGTCAGCACCAGGGTCAGTCCGCTGAGCCCGTAGATGTTCCACTCCTGACCCAGCAGCTGCTTGGAGATGATGCCGTTGCGCCCGAACAGCGTGATCGACGCCGTCGCCACCGCGAAGGGCGGGGAGACGATGGGGATGAGGCATACGAGGTGGAACAGACGCTTCCCCCGGAAGGCGACGCGGGCCTGGACATAGGCCAGTGCGAACCCGACGGCGGTGCCCAGCGCCCCGACCACAGCGCCGAGGACGAGCGTGTTGACTACGATGGTGCGGTTCGTCTTCGAGGAGAACAGACCGGTGAGGACGTCGAGGCCGGACCCGGAGAAGGCCTCGGCGAGCACCCTGATGAGGGGCAGCCCGACGAGCAGGATGAGGAGGAGGGTGGCGATGCCGGTGATGGTCAGCGTCACGGGGTCCTGACGGACTTTCGTGCGGTCGCGGGACCGGCTGCGGGCGATCCCGCGACGGGGCTGCGCCGGTGCGTCGGAGGACGGGGCGGTGGCGGACATGGGGCCTCGGATCAGTGGGAGGGGCGGGTCGATGGGGTCGGCGGCGGGCAGCCGTCTCCCGGTCGGCGACGGAATCCGTCGCTGACCGGAGCGGCCGGGGCGGTGCGCTCGGCGAATGCGTCCGGTGCGCGGCGGTCATTCCGCCCGCCGCGCACCGGACGCCGGGTCTGGTTGATCTACTCCTTGGGGGCCGTGGCGATCTCGTCGTCGAAACGGGCCGTCAGGCTCGGCTTGGCCTTCGCGGCGGCGGTGAAGTCGTAGTCCACGAGGTTGACGGAGTCCAGGTCGACCATCTTGTCGGAATGGTCGGCCTCGGGGTTGGTCAGGACCTGGTACGAGCCGACCGTCTGCCCCACGTTCTGCCCGTCGGCGGAGATCGCGAAGTCGATGTACTTCTGGGCGGCCGTCTTGTGCTTGGAGCCGTTGACCAGGGCGACGCCGCCGACCTCGTAGCCGGTGCCTTCCGAGGGGAAGGAGACGGTCAGGTCGCTCATCCCCTCCTCCTGATACTTCACGCAGTCGTGGGAGAAGACCAGCCCGACGGCGGCCTCCCCGCGCCCGGCGATCTGTCCGGGGGCGGTGCCGGACTTGGTGTACTGGAGCACGTTGGAGTGCATCCGCTGCATGTAGTCCAAACCGGCGTCCTCGCTGCCGAGACGGGTGACCTGAGTCCACAGGGTGGTGAAGGCGGTGCCGGAGGTCGAGGGGTGGGCGGTGGAGATCTGACCCTTGAGAGCCGGATCGAGCAGGTCGTCCCACGAATCGGGGGCCTGGACGCCGAGAGCGTCCAAACGGCTCTTGTTGGAGCAGAAGCCGAGGACCCCGACGTACACGCCGGTCCAGTTGCCGTCCGGGTCCTTGTACTTGTCGGGGATGGCGGCGGCCTCAGGCGAGGAGTAGGACTCGATGAGTCCCTGGTTGACGGCCTCCCCGTAACCGTCGACGGGACCGCCGTGCCACACGTCGAACTCGGGATTGTCCTTGGCGGACGCCAGGCGCGCGACCGTCTCGCCGGAGGACAGGCGCACATAGGTCGCCGGAATGCCGGTCTTCTCGGTGAAGGCGTCGGTCCAGGCCTTGCACAGGTCCTCCATGGCGCCGCACGCGATGGTGATGGGGCCGTCGTCGGCCCCGTCGGCGTCGGAGGAGCTCGTCTTGCCGGCGCATCCGGCCAGCGCGAGGCTGAAGGAGAGAGCGCCGACGAGAAGGGCGCCCGCCCTGCGATGGGAGAACATGGGGAACCTTTCGCAATGGCGGCGCCGCGTCGCGCCGCTGGTCCTATGATCGCTCGAAAGGCGGATGCTGAGCCGGTCACGTCGGTGACGAGTGATGACAACCCTGTTATTAATCGATCGGATTGTACGTCCTCCGGCTGCCCCTCGGGCGTTTCAGGGTAGCCGCGGCATGGTGTAGCCCTGCCCCCGTGCGGCGACGACCAGATCGGGGGGCGCGTTCCGGCGTCCGAGGTGGCGGCGCAGCCGGTAGACGGTGGTGCGCACCATCTCGCGCCCTCCTGCGGACTCCGCTGTTCCCCACACCTCGTTGAGCAGGTCCGCCCAGGTCAGGACGGAGCCGGCGTGCCGGGCCAGGGCAGCCAGGAGGCGGGCCTCGGTGTCGGGCAGGGGGATCGGCCGGCCCTCCCAGGCGACCTCGCCCGTGGCGGCCTGCACGCTCAGCGCTCCGTTGGATACGACGTCGCCCGTCCCCGCAGCGGTGCGGCGCACGACGGCGCTGGCTCGCAGGGCGAGTTCGCGCGGCGAGAAGGGCTTGGTGACGTAGTCGTCCGCGCCGGCCTCCAGGCCTGCGATTCGGTCCTCCTCATCCCCCAGAGCCGTCAGCAGGATGATGGGGACGGCTGCGGCGGCGCGGATCCGCCGGCACAGCTCCACCCCGCCCAGCCCTGGGAGCATGACGTCGAGCACGACCAGGTCGAATGACTCCTCACTCAGCAGCTCCCAGGCCGATTCGGCGTCGGCGGCGCTCACGCACCGGAAGCCCTGGGTCTCCAGTGCGAAGGTGATGACGTAGCGCATCTGAGGCTCGTCATCGACAACGAGCCCCAGGGGACGCGAGGTGCCGGCGGTCGTATCCACGATGCCTCCTTCCGTTCCTATCATGCCCCGCTATTCATGCTTCGACGCCGGGTCCGCATCGGGAGTCGTACGGCCGCCCTCGCCGGGAGAGCCCGGCTCGAGCCCGTTCGATACGGATGGGCGGATCGGCAGCGTGAGGTAGACGGAGGTCCCGCGCGAGGCCAGGGAGTCCACCAGGACGCTGCCGCCGTGCAGGGTGAGGATCTGCTTGGTGACGACCATGCCCAGTCCCACGCCGCGGCTGACAGGCGCCTCCAGGGAGTTCTGGGAGCGGAAGGGGGTGAAGAGCGCCTCGCGCTGGGCCCGTGTCATGCCGCGTCCGTTGTCGGCGACGGTGATGAGTGCGGTGTCCTCCTCGCTGCTGACCGAGATGGTGATGGTGGCGTGCTCTCCCGCGTGGCGCACGGCATTGGTCACCGTATTGGCGATCGCCTGGCGCAGGAGTCTGCGGTCGGCGACCATGCGGATGGGGGCGCCGTGCTCCTGCAATCGCATCGGTGCGGCCACGGTGCGGCGCATTTCCTGGATGAGAGTGCGCACGAGGCGGCGCAGCTCGACGGACTCCAGGTGGAGGGTGAACAGCTCATGGTCCAGGCGGGCCTGGGTCAGGAAATCCTCCGCCATGCCGATGGCCTGCTCGGTGTTGTCGAGAATGGTGGCCACGAAGCGGCGCTGCACTTCGTTGAGATCGCCGGGGGTCTCCTCGGCGAGCAGCTCGGCCGAGGCGCGGATGAGGCTGAGCGGAGTGCGGATCTCGTGGGCCAGGGCGTCGCGCGGGGCTGCGTGCTCAGCGACTCGGGTGCGCAGGCGCTGGGTTTCGGCGCGCGCCAGACGGGCGCGGTGCCGGGCGATCGCGGCCAGGGCGGCGGCCGCGCCCAGAGCGAGGAGGAGCGGGAGGACGATCAGAAGCACGAGGTCAGTGTCGCAGGCGGTGGTGCAGTGGGTGCGGCCCCGGGGTCCTGGCCGGGGTCGGACCGATTGCGCGCGGGGCGCGTGGATCTTCGCCCCGCCGCCAGGATCTGCTGCCCGACGGCGCGGTCGCGTCGTCGGAGGCGGCCCGGCGCCGACGCGTGCTACTCGGCGGCGGGATCGGGCGCCGCCCGGGTCAGCAGCCGCAGCAGGGCGATGGCTCCGGTCTTGCTCAGCGGCTCGTTGTTGTTGCCGCACTTGGGCGATTGCACGCAGCTGGGGCATCCGGTCGCGCACCCGCACCCCTCGACGACGGCGAGGGTCGTCTCCAGCCATTGGCGCCCGGCCCGGAAGCCGCGCTCGGCGAAGCCCGCGCCGCCGGCGTGGCCGTCGTGAACGAAGACCGTGGGCGCCCCCGTCTGCGAGTGCACGGCGATCGACAGGCCGCCGATGTCCCATCGGTCGCAGGTGGCCAGCAGCGGCAGCATGCTGATCGAGGCGTGCTCGGCGGCGTGCAGCGCGCCCGGCATGTCGCAGGGCGCGATCCCGGCCGCCTCGACGGCCGCCTCCGGTGCCGTCCACCACACGGCCGCCGTCGGCAGGACATGCTCGGCCATGTCCAGCTGATGCCGGGAGACGACCTCCATCCCCGGCAGGGCGAGCCTCATGTAGCCCGTCACCCGGCTGGTGACCTCCACCGACCCGAAGGACCAGCGGATCCCGTCCGCCCACTGCCGGGTCTCGCGCTCGGCGATGATCCGCACGCTCGAGGTCGCGCACGAACGGGTCCGATAGCCGACGGCCGCCTTCTCGGTGACGATCGCGGCCTCCTCGCTCAGCTCGTCCACGACGTAGCAGCGTCCCTGGTGGATGTAGACGGCGCCGGGATGCACGGTCGAATCCGCGGCGGTGCCGTCGACCGTGCCGACCACCGCGCCCGTGGCGGCCTCGACCACCGGCACCTCGGGCGGCCCGTCCCCGCGCAGGGCGGTCAGATCCTGCGGGCGGCCGGGCAGGGAGGCGTTCCAGTACCAGCCGGCGGGCCGGCGTCGCAGGGCGCCGCGGGCGGCCAGGTCGGTCAGGAGGGACTCGTCCTCCAGGCCGAACAGGGCGATGTCGGCCTCGCGCAGGGGCGCCTCGGATGCGGCCGCGCACAGGTGAGGGGCGAGCACGTAGGGGTTGGCCGGGTCGAAGACGGTGGCCTCCGGAGCGGCGAAGACGGCCTCCGGGTGGTGGACGAGGTAGGCGTCCAGCGGGTTGTCGCTGGCGATGAGGACGGCGACGCCGCGGTCGCCGGCCCGGCCGGCGCGTCCCGCCTGCTGGCCCAGGCTCACACGCGTTCCCGGCCAACCGGCGATGATGACGGCGTCCAGCCCGGTGACGTCGATGCCGAGCTCGAGCGCATTGGTGGTCGCCAGGGCGCGCAGGCGCCCGCGACGCAGGTCGGACTCCAGGGCGCGGCGCTCCTCGGGCAGGTAGCCGCCCCGGTAGGCGGCCACGGTGTCGACGAGGGAGGGCAGGCGGAGCTCCAGAGTGCGGCGGGCGCGTTCGGCGACGATCTCGGCGCTGCGGCGCGAGCGCACGAACACCAGGGCGCGAGCGCCCGCGCTCAGCAGGTCGACGAGCAGTTCGGCGGCCTCGACGACGGCGGAGCGCCGCTGCTCCGGATCCTCCGCCAGGTCGAGCGCGCCGGGGCCGGCCGAGCCCGAGCCGTCCGAGGCAGAGGCGTCGGCGGCCGGGTCCGGGGCTTCGACCCCGGGTGAGGCGGGCCCCTCCCAGGCGGTCCGCGGGTCGCGCAGGGCCGGCTGCCACAGGGCGAGAATGCGTTCGCCGGCGGGGGCGGCGTCGTCGGTCACGGCGGTCACCGCCTCCGGTGCGACCCCGATGAGACGCGCGGCCGTGAGGGCGGGTTCGGCCGCCGTTGCGGAGGCGCACAGGACCGCGGGTCCGGGGGAGTCGGGGGCGAGCCGGCGGGCCAGGCGCAGGAGACGGCGGACGACGAGAGCCACGTGCGCGCCCAGGATCCCGCGGTAGGCGTGGCACTCGTCGACCACGATGTAGCGCAGCGAACGCAGGAAGCGGGTCCAGCGCTCATGGCCGGGCAGGAGGGAGAAGTGGAGGAAGTCGGGGTTGGTCAGCACGATGTCGGCGCGGGCGCGCGCCCAATCGCGTTCGGCGAGCGGAGTATCGCCGTCGCAGGTGGCGGTGCGCACGGTGCGCAGGGAGCCGGCGGGGGCGCCGGCCTCGCGCTGCACGGCTTCCAGTTCGGCGACGAGGCGGGTCAGGCAGGCGCCCTGGTCGGCGGCCAGGGCCTTAGTGGGGGAGAGGTAGAGGGTGGTGGGGCGGCGGCCGACGGCGGAGATGCGGGCGCGGGCGGTACCGGCACCGGGGACGTCGTCCGGACCGCCCTGCGCGATCAGGTTGTCGGAGAGGGCCGGCAGCCAGGCGGCCAGGGACTTGCCGGAGCCGGTGCCGGTGGAGATGACGGTGTGACGGCCGGCGTGCAGGGACTCCGCGGCCTCGGTCTGGTGCGTCCAGGGGCGGGCGATGCCGAGGCGGGCGCAGGCGGCGACGAGGTCGGGGTCGGCCCAGGTCGGCCAGTCGCTGTGGCGGGCGGGGCGCGCGGGGGTGCGCTGGAGGTGGACGAGCCGTTCCTCGCGCGCGCCGATGGACTCCAGGAGTCCGATGAGGTCGCGGACGGGGGCGTGGAGCGGCTGGTCGGGCACGGGGCCAAGTGTGCCGCAGGGCCGGGGCGGCGGGGCGGGACTGCGACCCTCCTCAGGGTGCGGGCGCGGCGTGCGGTGACACGACGGCGATCGCCGGCTGCCGGACCCTCTCCGGGGCGCGGGCGCGGCCGTGCCGCCGCCGTCGTCTCCGACGCGACTGAGCGGATCGGTGCCGCAGCGCGCGGGTCTCAGTCCTCGCCGTGGATGGTGACGGCGTAGCCGTCCGGATCGGACAGGGTGAAGGTCGTTCCGAAGGGGCCCGGGACCGGGCCCTTGAGAATGGGCGTACCGAGCTCGACGAGCTTCGCGTGAAGGGCCTGGACGCCATCGCACCGGAACCACAGGCCGACACCGGTCCCCGGTCCGGGGCCGGCGTCCAGGTCGGTGCCCGGCAGGGGCTCGCGGACGGCGAAGGGGATCGGCGTCGTGGCGAATACGACGGCTCCGGGCGGCGCCTGCGGCGCGCGGGACAGGCCGAGCCCGTCCTGGTAGAACCGGGCGGCGCGTTCGAGATCGCGCACCTGCAGGCTGACGAAGTCCGGGCCGGTGACGGTCATGGTCGTGTCCTTCCGTGAGATCCATCCTCAACATGTCAGTATGCTGACATAGTAAAAGAGTGTCAACCTTCTGACATGGATCGTGCTGCCGTCGTTTCCGCCGGACTGGAAGTCGGCCACCACGTCCGCGCGGCGCCCCGCGCCGCTTCTTGGAGCAGGCGGCCGAGCCGGCTGCGTCGATGCTGGACGTCCGCGTGCTCGTCCCGATGCGCTTACGAGACGATCCCCTCCAGCAACGGGCTCGCCTCCCCGCTCCAGGAGATGGCGAGCTGGTCGCGGGCGCGCGTGGCCGCCACGTACAGGAGCGAGCGCTCGCGCAGCATCGCGTCCGCCCGGTCGGCCTTGGAATACTGCTGGTCCCGAAGCGAGCGCGGGATGGCGGTCGCGGATACGTCGAAGAGCAGGACCTTGCGGAATTCCAGTCCTTTGGCCCGGTGCATGGTCATGACGACCGGCCGGCCGCATCTGACCGCCTCACGGTCGACGGCGCGCACGTCGATACCGTGCTGGGCGAGCCCGGCGGCGACGGCGTCGCGCTGGTAGCGGTCGCGCACCAGAATCGCGATGGTCTCCGGGGCGCTCTCGCCGTTCTCCTGGTCCTCCTTCAGCCATATGCGCAGCAGTTCGGAGGCCTTCTCAAGCTCGTCGGCCCGCTCTCGCGCGTGAATGATGACGGGTTCCGGCCCCGACCTCGGAGAGACGTACCGGTGCTCCTCGGCTTCTCCCTCCATGTCCTCGTACGCGCCCGGCTCAAGAACTTCGAAGGCGAGGTTGAGGTTCTGGCGGGTCGTCCGGTAATTGCGCGTGAGCCGCCGTGAGCGCCCCCGCACATGAATCTTGTAATGGCTGAGCGTGATCTTCTTACCGTAGATCCGCTGGTGGGAGTCCTCGGCCAGGAATAGGTCGTCCGGCCCGTCCTCCACGAGGGCCCGCAGTAGAAGCAGGTGCGCCGGCGTGAGATCCTGCGCCTCGTCGACGAGCACATGCCGGAACAGTCGGTCCGCGCCCTGCGCCGCCTGACGGTCGAGCCAGGCGGCGGCCAGCGCCAGCTGCTCGGAGAAGGAGGCGGCGTCGAGGTCGGCGTTGCGGTCCCGGTACCTCTCGATGGCCTTCCAGACGGCGGCGCGCTTGCGTCGATCGAGGGCCACGCCGCGCCCCGGCCGGCGGACCCTCAAGTACTGGCGCAGGCTCGTCATGTGGTTCGGCAGGATGACCAGCTCGTACTCGGAGGCGAGGAAGTCGGCGGACCGGAGCCCCTCGGGAAGCTCCCCGCCCACGAGGGTGAGCACTTCCTGCCACAGGTTGTCCCCGGAGTAGGACAGGATACGCGTGCGGTGCCGGCCGATGACCTGCTCCGCCGTCGCCGCGATGGAGTCGCCGGCGCGTTGGAGGACGGCGCGGGCGACCTTGTCCAGGCCGCTGACGAGGACGCCGGGCTCACCGATCCTGTCGGCGATGGGGATCTCCGGGTCGAGCTGAGAGACCTGACGGCGCAGGTCGTCGGCGAGGTTGCGCGTGTAGGTCGTCAGCAGGATCTGCGTCTTCTCACCGGCTGCGATGTCGCGCTCGGCCAGGGCCACGGCACGGTGCACGGTGACGACGGTCTTCCCGGTTCCGGCGCCGCCCGAGATGCGCATGGGGCCGTTGGTGCGACGGTCCACGAGGGCGCGCTGCTGCGGGTGGAGGAAGACCTGCCATTCGTCGAAGGTGAGTCCCTCGATCGCCCGGCGCAGGTCGTCGTCGGTCTCGAGCCAGGTGAAGGTGGAGCGAGCGGCGCGGGTGCGCAGGCCCGCGATGAGGTCGGCGTCAGTGGGGTCGGAGGCGACGTCCTGCGGGTGCAGGAGTTCGAAGTCCTCGCGGACGCTCTCGATCGTGCCGCCCGTCGCTAGGCACAGGAGCGCCTCGCCCTGCCAGGCGACCCGGGCGGTGGCGACGAGGTCGAGGAGCTGGGACTCGTGGGCGGCGGCGAGCGCCGCCGCACCCAGCCGCACGTCGATGCCGAGCTCGTCGCGCAGCGTCTCGACGGTCAGCCCCTCGGGCCAGGTGGGGGCCTGGTCGCGTCTGGGAGCGGCGACGGCCCCGGGCACGGCCGACGCCGTGACGTTGCGCGGTCGCGTCGCGACGGGCGCGCCGCCGTCCGCCTCCGCGGTTCTCGCCCGAGCGTTCCTGCGGCGCGTCTTGACGTTGGCCGCCTGAATCCGCGCCGTCTCACGGGCGAGCTCGTCGGCCTTGCGTCTGGCGGCGGCGAGCTTGGCCCGGGCCGTGCGTCGTGCCTGCTCGACGGCCCTCGCGTCCTGCTGGACGCAGTCCTGGATGCGGGTGACCTCGGTGGCTCCGTTGTAGGGGTTGACGCCGACGGTGATGGACTCGGCGATCCTGTTGGCCTCGTCGTGCGGCCAGATTCCATGGATGACGTAGACGGGCTCGCCCTCGGTGTCAATCTGGAAGAGGACGGCCCGGTAGGAGCCGGTGACGCGGGCGGTGCGCACGCGCCGGTCGGCGGCGCCTCGGATGTGCTCCAGGTGCAGGCCGGCGCTCGTGCTCATGGTGGAGAGCTTGGTGATGAAAGGGCCGATCTTCGCCCTCAGCGACGGGTCCCTGGTGGTGGCGTCCTTGGTCTTGCTGCTGGGCCAGACGATCGCAGCCATGTCAGTGTCCTCAGTGTCCTTCCAGGAGCGCGGTGATGCGGGCCGCGAGCTCGGCGGGGTTCTCACCGGTATTGTCCCCGACCCCTACGACACGCCAACCGGAGGTCGTGAGGGCGTTGACGTCCTCGTCCAGCGGATCGGCGACGACGGCGACTCGCTGGTCCCGCCACGACAGATCCGTCATGATGCCGCCGGCGACCTCGACGCCGTCCTCCCCGTGAGCGACGCCGGCGGTGGCGAGGTGGGGCAGGAGCGCGAGGACGGCCGGTGGCGTCAACTCACGGTCGACGTCGTTCCACCCGAGGTCGCTCATCGCCTCGGGGCTCGCTCCGGCGGCGGTGGCGACGGCCTCGGCGGCGGCGCGGTCGCGGAGCTCGTTCAGGGCGAGGCTGGTGGTCGTGATGTCCACGGGCGCCTGCGCGAGGGCGAGCACATTGCTGAACCTCAGCCAGGCCAGCCAGGCCTCGGCATGATCGGGGGACTCGAGTGCCTCGTTGGAGTCGTCGAGCACGAGCGCCATACCGGTGGTGGACGTCCCAGTGAGCTGGACTGCAAGGGCGAGGTGGGGACTGGTGAAGACGGAGCCGGACGTCTGGGCGTCGGTGCCGGCGGGATCGGGAAGGTCCTCGTCGGGGCGCAGCGCCCGCAGGGCCTCCCAGAGCGGATCTGCTTCGACGCGTGCGGCGGGGGCGTACCTCAGAGCGGCGGTGGCGCTCATGGGGATTCCGCGCGCGGCGCCGAGGACGAGCGGGCCCCACACGGAGTCGGCCAGGGCGCTGCTGGCGGAGGCGTCGAGGTCCTGGCCGCCCGTGTCGTTGAGGAGCATCGCTTGAAGGAGAGCCATGGGCCCGCCCCGCCAGCTGGCAATAGCCTGGTCGGTGATGCCGCCGGCGCGCGCCGGGCCGAGGGACCCGTTCTTGAGCCTGGTGACGGCCTCCTCGTCGAGCCAGGCGGGATTCCACGGATCGTTGAGGTCGTCGGCGCCCAGCATGATGACGCGGTAGCCGGAGGCGCGCAGCCGGGCTCGCTTCGTAGCATCATCGGCGAGGCGATTGTGCGCGCGAGTGGCGTGGTAGGTGCGGCCGTCGGTGAAAATGGCGATGGGGACCTGGCCTCCTGGTCGCAGACATGTGAAGTCGGGGCGGGCGCCCGCCGCGTCGAGCTGAGGGCGGATCCTCCAGCGGCCGCCGTCGATCTCGAGCGCGGGAGCACCCGAGGGGTCACCGGTGGTGCGTACGGCCATCTCCGTTCCCAGTCGCATGGCGAGTTCGGAGCGGAAGCGCACCTCCAGCGGGCTCTCGCCGCTGGAGGCGTGCACGGCCTCGTCGGTGACCGCCCAGGTGGGCACGGCCGGGTCGAGCTCGGCGAAGAGGTCCCTCTCGTTGAGATCCAAGAGCTGACGGATGGCGTGCAGGGCGGCGGCGCGCGTGACTTGGTCTCCGGTGGCGTGCGGCTGGAGGCAGCGGTGGCACATGACCGCCTTCTCGTCGCGGCACGGGCAGTCCTCGAGCCGTTGGCCGGTGCGCACGAGGAGATCCCAGAGGCTGGCGGGTCCGCCGAGATCGGTGAGATAGCCCGTGCCGCCCGGAATGGTGTCGTGCAGGAGGAGAGCGGGGCGGATCTCCCCGGGGTCCCCGTCGGTGACGGGGTGGGGAACGCTGATGATGCCGAGGTGGTCGGGGGTTCCGCCGGTGGTGATCTCCAGACCGAGGAGGATGGCGGCCGCCAAAGAGGCCACGCCGACCGGGTCGGTGCCGAAACCGGCGGGCAGGACGAAGGCGATGGCTTCCGTGGTGAGCTCGCGTGCGAGGTCGGTCTGAATGACGTGCTCGGCCGGGTCGTTGCGGTGCTCGCACCAAGGCCGGTGCTCACGGGCGGTGGAGACCCCGGTGTCCGTGTCGAGCTTGCCGCAGGCATCGCAGAGTCTGAAGTCGCGTGAGGAGACGGGCGCACCGGCCACCGTGTCGACCGATTGCCCGGCGAGCGCCCTGCCGGTGTTGAGCCAGCGCAGGTTCAACCCGCGGTACCGGGTCAACCCGAATCCGGAGGCGTGGACGCTCCATTGACGCGACGCCCGACTCGGGTCGAAATCGGCCAAGGGGAGGACCTCGAATCGGGTGCGCACGCGTTCGTCATTGGCATCGCCGATACGGGCGTCGTCCTTGGACACGTCCGCGAAGACTCGGGTCAGGTGCAGGACCCGTCGGGCCCGTCCGACGTCGGCGATGGTGGTGGAGCGGCAGCGGGGGCACTGACGCGGCGGCGCCGGTGCACTCTCCTGCGCATCGTGCACGTCGACGTAGCCGCAGGACTCGCAGGTCAACCACCACTGCGCTTGACCGGCTAGAGCGGAGGAATCGATTCCGTCGACCCGCATCTGAAGGCCACGGGTGTAGAAGGTGGCCCCGGGCGCCAGCTCGCGCAGGGCGTGGGCGGAGGCGCGGGAGATGTCGTAGGGCTCGGAGCGGAAGTCGTCAGTGTCGGGGTCGCGCCAGGACACGCGGGCGGACAGGCGCACGGTGTCGTCGATGAGGGCGTAGTTGGGCAGGATGCCGTGGCGTTCGAGGGCGGCCACCCAGTGCTCCTCCTCCAGATCGAGCAGTCGGTGCGTGACGGCCTTGCGAGCGCCCTCGGCGGCGCGGCGGGCCCGTTCGTCCTCCTCGGTGGCGTTAGGGCGGTCCGCGGCCGCGATAAGCTCGGGAAGGGCCGCGCGGATCTGTCGTTCCTGGATGTGCAGCTGCTCGGCCTCTCCGCGGTGCTCGGCGACTGCCCGCTCGAGCATCTCGCGGGGGCCGGCGCCGTCGTCATGAAGAACCCAGGCGGCCAGACGCTCCAGCGCGGGCGTGCGGTCGGCGAAAGCGGCGGTGAACGTTGCGGTGAAGACGGCGACGAGGAGCGCCCCGTCGCGGACGATTCGCTCGCACATGGCGGCGATGAGGGAACCCTCGCCGTTGTTCCCCAGGGCGGAGCGGGCGGTGCCGCCCCCGCGTCCCCCGGAGGGCACGGCGGGGTGGTTCTCACGGGCAAGGGCGTCGAGGACGGAGGCGAGGAACTGGCGGCGGAGGATCTCCTCGGCCCCCAAGTAGGTCGACGGCGGGGCGACGCTTCCGTCGAGGAGCCGGCCGGGGTTCTTCAGGATCGGTAGCTGGTCGCGGCGTCCGGGCACGTAGGCGAGCGCCAGAGCGGAACCGCTTCGACGGCCGGCGCGACCGACCCGCTGCACGTAGGAGGCGACCGTGTTCGGCAAGGAGCCGAGCATGACGGTGGACAGGTCCCCGATGTCGATGCCCATCTCCAGCGTGGGGGTGGCGACGAGAACGTTGGGGTCCCCGGGCCGCTGCTCGGGGCGTTTGAATCCGGTTTCGACATCGGCCCGTTCGGCGGCGTCGAGCAGGGAGGTGTGCTCGTGGGCGTCGACGCGGCGCACATGGGCGCCGGAGTACATGTCCCGGTAGAAGCTTTCCGCCTGGTGCGGTTCGGCCGCCAGGCGCCCGGGGCATGCGGCGGTCAGGCACGGGGCGTTGTCGAGCTGGTCGACGGTGGCGACGGCGGCGGGCAGCTGGGTGCGGCAGGTGTCGCATACGAGGAGGAGGTCGTCGCTCGTGGCGTCGTGTAGCGGGGAGACCACGACGCGACCGGCGGGCAGGCCGTAGACGATGCCGCCGGAGTCGGTGCGGGTGGCGGTGAGGATATCGGCTTCGGCGAGGTGGTGCAGGAGCGCGGCGACGAGGCGGGCGGCGTGCGCGGGCGTCACTCGCAGGCACTTGGCGGTCCAGGCGGCGTACCAGGAGCGGGGGGAGGCCACGGGGATGGAGGCGGAGCGGCGGGTGTTGAGGCGTCCGCCGACTTGCGGGAAAGCGGGGGCGGTGCGGCCGGCGGGGAAGGCGGGCTGGCCCTGGTGGCGGTTGCGCTTGTACCAGATCCACAGGCGTGCGCCGTCGTTGCGCTTGTAGCAGGTAAGCCATTCATGATCGATGGCGCCGTCGCGGCGCATGCGCTCCAGGGTGACGCGCACCCAGGTGAGCAGAGTGGATTCGGTGAGGCCCTCGAAGCCGGGGAGGGTGTCCTGGGTGCTGTTGCCGAGCGCCCGCCGGGCGAGGCGGATCAGAGCGCTCGCGCGGCCCCCGGCGACGTACACGGTGAGGGAGCCGGTGGCTTCCAGGGTGCGTCCGTAAGTGGATTGGAGGCCCACTTCGAGGGCAGTGTCGAACAGGAGCCGACGGCGCACGTGCTTCTCGGCGGCGCGGCGCCGACGGGCGGGGGCGTCCGGGTCCCAGTAGGGCTTGAAACGCTCGTGCTCGGTGAGGGCGGAGGGGACGAGCCGGTAGCGGTCGAAGGCGCTGCCGTGTGCGGCGGCGAGGGCGGCGTCGATCCAGGCGTCGATGGGCATGTCGGCGGTGAGGGCGCTGCGCAGGGCCGAGCGCAGACTCATGGTGTGAGAGCGCTGGTCGACGAATCCGGCCCGGTGGGCGGCGTCCTGGACGGAATCGGTGAAGATGAGGGCGCGTTTGTCGGTCTCGTCGAGGGAGTCGTCGCCGAAGAGGGTGGTGAGAGTGACGGACAGGAGGGTTGCGACGGCGGAGCCGAGGAAGCGGATCGAGTCCCGGGCGCCGCAGGAGGGGCAGACGTCGTCGGTAGTGTCCTCGGCGATGGTTCGTTCGTCCCCGGTGAGGGTGAGGACGGGCAGGATGCGGCCCTCCTTCGTCTCCAGGTCGGCGTCCTGCGGCGGATGTGCCAGTAGTTCGCGGTTGTTGACGGAGTACCAGCGCAGCCCGGGGTAGCGGGCTTCGAGACCGGTCTCGCCCTCGGCGAGGTGGCCCCGGTAGTCGGCGTCCTCGCCGGGGGCGGCCAAGAGGGCGCGGAAGCGGGTGTCGCCGAGGAGGTGGTCGCGGCGGATGGCGGATTGGTCGTCCTTCTCACCCTGGCCGGTGGGGGCCAGGACGATGCCCCACCCGGAGCGTCCACAGGAGCGGCAATACAGGGCGGGGCGTGCGGGGGCGTCGTCCTCGGCAGCGCGATCGGCGGCGTCGGCCCAGCGGAAGGCGGGCCCGGCGTCCAGCGCCCGGTCGACACGGGTGACCTCCCGGACCCACAGGGTGATTTCGACGCTGACGGCGCGGTGGTCCGGTATCCCGTTCAGGCCGGCGCGGATGGCGGATAGGGCGGCGAGGATGGCAGCGAGCGCTCGGCGGGCGAGCCCGGGGTCGTGGCCCGGGCCGATGAGTGTGCGGGCGAGCTCGGCCAAGGCGGTGGCGCGCCCGGTTGCGCGGATGAGGGCGAGGACATCGGGGTGGGATTGGAGGGCGGAAGCGAGGCGTGAGGCGTCGGTGTCGTCGTCGGATCTGTCGGACAGGTCGTACAGGCGGGCGACGACGCCGCGCAGAAGCGCCTCGGGTTCGGGGGAGCCGGTCTCGGCGAACCGGGCGAGGGCCTGCAGATTCTCGGCCGTCAGGGACCTCAGGCGCAGGGCGCGGCTGGCCAGCCCAGTGGCCTCAGCGGCGCGGCTGTGGGTCTCGGCCCACTGCGCGAGGTCGGCGCGCGTCTCAGTGATAACGGCGTTCGCGGCCAGGTCAGTCCCGAAGACGTCACGGGCGAAGGCGAGCATCCGGGAGGAATCACTTCCGTCACCGAGGGTGGCGGACGTGGCCACGGGGCACACGGGCCCTAGCGGGGAGGCGGTGAAGGTTTCCCGGCGCGGGTCGTCGACGGGCAGGTGGGCGCGCAGGGTCAGGCCGAGGCGCCGCAGCAGCATGGCGACGTCGGTGCCCTGGGCACCGTCGTAGGTGTGGAACTCGTCGAGGACGAGGTAGGTGAGGGAGCCGGCCGAGACCTCCCAGAGCCGGCGGTCCTCAGGGCGCAGGAGGAGCTGGTCGAGCATCTTGTAGTTGGTGAGCAGGATGTCGGGCGGATGATCGCGGACGACGTAACGGTCGGTGATAAGAGAGTCGGCGGTGACGCGTTTGCTGGCCTGGGTGGTGGAGTCGCCCGTGTAGAGGGCTGCGGTGACGCTGGCCAGGGCGGGGTCGGTGATCAGAAGGTGGGCGAGACGGCCGGCCTGATCGGTGGCGAGGGCGTTCATCGGGTAGAGGATGAGGGCTTTGAGGCCGGTGACGCCGGCGGCGCGGGCGCGCAGCACGTGGTCGAGGATGGGATGGAGGAAGGCTTCGGTCTTGCCGGATCCGGTGCCGGTGGTGATGATCGTGGGCTGGGGACGGTGGCCGTTCTTGGTGGTCAGGCGGCGGTAGGCGTCCTCCTGGTGCCGGTAGGGGACCAGGCCCGGGTCCCAGTCGAGGGGCTGGTCGGCTACGCCGGAGCGAGCGCTCGCGGCCAGGTAGGGCAGGCGCAGGCGGACGAAGGGCCCGACGAAGACGCCCTGCTCGGAGTCTTCGAGGAAGTCCGCGAGGGCGCGCCGCGGCTGCGCATCCGTCAATGCGAAGGTCGTCGATAGGTAGTCGACGATCGAGGTGCGGATGCGCTCGGCCTGGAGGGACGGGAGCAGGAGGGTCATGACTGAAGCACGCTGGTTGTGGGTGGTGGGACTCGGATGTCGGACGGGAGCGGCGTCGGCCGGGGCTGGCACGGCTGCCCGCCGGGGCCGACACGGGACCTGTGCCCGCCGGGGCCGGCACGGCCTCGTGCGGATCGCCGTCGTTCCGGGAACATGATCCCGCTGACCAGAGGTTACCGCAGGCTGCGTGAGGGCCGAGGCTCTTGTAAGTAACGTAATGTACGTTTCCGCACTTTTCGTCCATAATGTCCGTTATGACCGAAATGACTGTTACTGCTGCGCGCAACAAGCTCGCCGATGTCATCGACGACGCCCGGGTGACCCACGCGCCCGTGTTCCTCACCCGCCGGGGCCGTCGTGTAGCGGCGGTGATCGATGCGGACGACCTAGAGCGGCTCACCCAGGCGGCGGAGGACCTGGCGGACATGGAGGCCGCCGACGCCGCCCGTACTGAGATCGCAAAGCACGGCACCATCCCCTGGGAGGACGTCAAGGCAGACCTCGGGACAGAGTGTGTGGTCGGTGCAACGTGAGGTTACGAGCCTCGTTTGCGGAGATCCTTAGTAGGTCTCGTCGCGCTGTGGACAGGGGTGAGCGGGGCCAACCATAATGGTGGGGAGCCACCCGGGTGCCATCCGGGCGGACTCCCCTAGCAAGGGGATGGCCTAGCCGATCCATTGCTGAGGGCATCCACAAGGACACCGACGGCCCGGACAAGGCGAGCGATGGAGTTCAGTAGTTCGCTCACCTTCCGGGCCGTTACCTTGTCCTTGCGGACGTGTGCGCGTCGGCCTTTCGGCTTGGACACGGCCCTCACCTCCTTCCCAAGCCCTCCCTCCCCGGCAAGGACACATGGACGTTCCGGGAGGAGGTGCCGAAGGGAGGCAAGCTCCATCATGCCAGCAGCCACTGACATCCTGAGTTTGGCTCTGACAAGGTTGCGGGCTGCCACGACCAGCACATTGGTAACAAACGCTGACGACCAACCATATTGTGTGGCACACATAGTTTGCCATCATCGGGTTCTTGAAGAGTGCATGAAAGCGCGGCCTCGCACGAGAGGCCATCGACCATGCTCTGAGCAATCCCGTGACGGTCATTATCTCTACGGAAATGTCGTCGTCGATCCTTCCCGATCTGGTCACCTGATCGAAGTTGGTGTCAACGATGACGACTTCGTCTTTCATGCGATGTCTGCGCGCGAGAAGTTCTTGAGGAGGA
>ERZ772940.420-NODE-420-length-20021-cov-31.5837_pt1 | contig 20021 bp, 14 predicted proteins | sample MGYA00511682_ERZ772940 | MGnify/ENA primary metagenome ERZ772940 (study PRJEB29015, sample SAMEA2737922) | human oral metagenome | biome: human oral; feature: human-associated habitat; material: dental | place: China | collected 2031 ... | reverse complement strand
CGTCGCCGGCATCCGCAACACCCTGTCCCTGGCGGACCTCGAGCGCCTGGACAAGGCCTCCTACGACGAGCTGCGCTCCATCATGCACCGCCTGGAGACCCACTACCGCGACCTGTGCGACATCGAGTTCACCATCGAGCGCGGCAAGCTGTGGATGCTCCAGACCCGCGTGGGCAAGCGCACCGCCGCGGCCGCCTTCCGTGTGGCCACCCAGCTCGTCGACGAGAAGCTCATCACCATGGACGAGGCCCTCACGCGCGTCTCCGGCGAGCAGCTCACCCAGCTGATGTTCCCCCAGTTCGACGACGACTCCAGCCGCGACCTGCTCACCCGCGCCATGCCCGCCTCCCCGGGTGCCGCCGTGGGCTACATCGCCTTCGACAACGACGAGGCCGTCTCACGCGCCCAGAAGGGCGACTCCGTCATCCTCGTGCGCCGCGAGACCAACCCCGACGACCTGCCCGGCATGGTCGCGGCCGCCGGCGTGCTCACGGCCCGCGGCGGCAAGACCAGCCACGCCGCCGTCGTCGCCCGCGGCATGGGCAAGACCTGCGTGTGCGGCGCCGAGGCCCTCGAGGTCGACGCCGCCGCCAAGACCCTGCGCATCGCGGGGCGCGAGGAGGTCCTCACCAGTGAGGACGTCATCGCCATCGATGGCACCACCGGCGAGGTCTTCCTCGGCGAGGTCGGCGTCGTCGACTCCCCGGTCATGACCTACCTTCGCCGCGGCCTGAACGAGGCGCTCGAGGCGGCCGGCGACGACGACACCCACGAGCTCGTCACCGCCGTGGACCGCCTCATGGGCCACGCCGATGAGGTCCGCCGCCTCCAGGTGCGCGCCAACGCCGACACCCCCGACGACGCCCGCCACGCCATCCACCGCGGCGCCCAGGGCGTGGGCCTGTGCCGCACCGAGCACATGTTCCTGGGCGAGCGCAAGCAGCTCGTCCAGAACCTCATCCTGGCCTCCTCCGACGCTGAGCGCGAGGCCGCCCTGGCCGCCCTCCTGCCGCTTCAGAAGGGCGACTTCATCCAGATGTTCGAGACGATGAACGGCAAGCCCATGACGGTGCGCCTCATCGACCCGCCGCTGCACGAGTTCCTGCCGGACCTGACTGAGCTGAGCATCAAGGTGGCCGTCGACCGTGAGCGCGGCGAGCTGGACCCGGCCGACGAGGAGCTCCTGGCCGTGGTGCGCAAGAGCCACGAGGCCAACCCGATGCTCGGCCTGCGTGGGGTCCGCCTGCTGCTGACCATGCCGGGACTCATCGAGCTCCAGGTGCGCGCCATCGCCGAGGCCGCCGTCGAGCGCCTCAAGGCCGGTGGCGACCCGCACCCCGAGATCATGATCCCGCTCATCGGGTCGGTGCGTGAGCTCCAGCTGGCGCGCGAGCGCGTGGAGCACGTGCTGCAGGAGGTCTCCCAGGCCTCCGGCTACGCGCTCGACTTCCCGGTGGGCTGCATGATCGAGCTGCCGCGCGCGGCCGTCACCGCCGCCCACATCGCCGAGGAGGCCGACTTCTTCTCCTTCGGCACCAACGACCTGACCCAGACCACGTGGGGCTTCTCGCGCGACGACGTCGAGGGCTCCTTCGTGGGTCGCTACATCGATGACGGCATCTTCGGGGTCTCGCCCTTCGAGACCGTCGACGTCGACGGCGTGGGCGGCATGGTGCGCCTGGGTGTCGAGGGTGGCCGCTCCACCAAGCCGACGATGAAGATGGGCGTGTGCGGTGAGCACGGCGGGGACCCCGAGTCCATCGGCTTCTTCCACCGGGTGGGTCTGGACTACGTCTCCTGCTCGCCCTTCCGGGTGCCGGTGGCCCGCCTGGAGGCCGGGCGCGCCGCCGTTAAGGACAAGGCTGAGTAACCGAGTAACCGAGTAACCGAGTAACCGGGTAACCGGGTAGCGAGGTTCGCAGACCAGTAGTGCCGTGGGGCCGGGCTGGGATCAGGAGACCGGCGACGGCGAGGCGATGCCCAGGCGCCCGCCCAGCCAGTCGACCTGGTCGGCTAGCGCCGGCCCCCACACGGCCCAGGTGTGGGCGCCGTCGTACTGGCGGGTGCTCACGGTCATTCCGGCCTTCGTGGCGGCCTCGGTCAGGACGGGCACGGCCCCGCGGTAGCCCTTGTCCTGGCGGCCCACCGACAAGATGCCGGCGATGCCGTCGTAGCGGCCGGGTGGGGCGGCGGACATCAGGGAGATCGGATCGTTGGCCTCGTAGGCGGCACGGTCTCCGCCGAAGCCCTCGGAGATGGTGCGTTCCACGCTGCCCAGCGTGGGGTGCTCCTCGGCACTGATAGCCAGGAAGGTGCGGTAGACGCCCGGTGAGCGGGTGACGACCTGCATCGCGCAGGTGCCCCCGTTGGACAGGCCGGCCACCGCCCAGTGGGTGGGGTCGTCGTCGACCTGCAGGTTCGCCCTGATCCAGGCCGGGACGTCCTTCTCCAGGTAGGTGGCCACCTTGCCGCCGGCCTCGGTGTCGGAGCACAGGGGATTGGCGTACGGGCTGCCCAGGAGGTCGGCGACGACGACCACCGGGGCCAGGCCGTGGTGGTTGGCCGCGTAGGCGTCCATCGTGTCCTTCAGGTTCCCCAGCTCGAACCAGTCCGACGGGCTTCCCGGCTGCCCGGTGAGCAGGACGAGGACCGGCAGGGCCGGGCGCTGTGAGCCCAGGTAGGCCGGCGGCAGGTAGATGAAGGCCCCTCGAGGTGTGAAGCCCTTCGTTCCGGACTGGTCGCCGGCCGGGATGTCGGCGGTGACCGCCTCACCGCGGGCGGGCATGTCCGACGGCGGCCTCCAGGTCTCCTCCAGCGTCCCGCGGCCGCGCACGGGTGCCGGCGACTGGGCCGCGGCGCCCTGCAGACGGTTGAGTGGTGTGGTCGCCACCCCGTAGCCCAGGACCGATGCCAGGGTCGGGTAGGAGGCGAAGAAGGTGTTGATCGCCAGCAGCGAGGAGGCCACCACGGCTACGAGGCTGGAGGCGGACTCCGTGGCGCGTACCAGGCGGCGGTTGCGTGAATGCACCGCCTGGTGGCGCCCCTCGGTGCGGTTGCCGGTGACCAGCTGGGCGATGACGAGACCGATGACTCCCACCCAGGTCCACACGAACCAGCCGACGCCGTCGGCGATGGGATGCCAGATGACGTCCACGACCAGCCAGGAGGTCACCGCGCTGGCCGCTGCGGCGCCGGGTACGACGAGCTGGCGAGACCAGGGCAGGTAGCGGGTGCGCCGCCACCACAGCCAGGCGATGACTACCGCGGCAACGACCGCGCAGGCCGTCCCCAGCCAGGGCTGGAGGATGTGGACGGCCTTGAGAGCGCCCACGACGCCGCCCGAGGCCTGCACGTCGGCGGTGCTGCCGGCAGTGTTGACGGCAGTGGCGGCATCAGCGGTGGGCGCACCAGCACCGCCGACCTCAGTCACGGTTCATCAGCACCTGGGCGAAGCGCGCCGTCTGAGAGGGCTTGAGACCGGGTAGGTAGGCCCGGGCGATGGCGATGCCCACGGTGGGAAGGTCCACCAGATCGGGAACCGCCAGGTACATGGGCACTGAGCGCGGCTTGAACTTGCGCTTGTAGGCGTGCAGGGAGCTGAATCCGTAGGCCGGCTCCAGCACGGAGGCCAGCAGGTTCAGGAGCGGGTCGAAGCGTGAGGAGGCATCGCCGTCGGCTGGTGCGGAGCGGGACAGCGGCGCCCCGGACAGGGACAGGATCTCCAGGCCCTCGGCCTGAGCGTCCTGGGCGGCGCGCCCGATGAGGTACTCCATGACGGGGCGGAAACCGCCCTCGCGGCGTCGCATGAAGTCCAGGGTCAGGCCGATGACGCGCCCGTCGCGGTAGACCGGCAGCCAGGAGGTGACGCCCTGGACGGTGCCGTCGGCGTCAATGGCCAGCAGCAGGCGAGTCTCGGCGTCGTCGAGCTCGGCCAGGCCGCCCAGGGTGAAGCCCATCTCCGGCAACGGCTTGTCACTGGCCCAGGCCTGGGAGATGGCCCGGATCTGGTCGCGCCGGCCGGCCGGGCAGTCGCGGAAAGTGGTCCACACCGCCTCAACGCCCTCCTTTTTGGCGTGGTTGAAGGCGGTGCGCACGTCCTGGTAGGCCTTGCCGCGGAAGGCCAGGTCCGGCAGGTCCAGGACGGCCTCCTCGGCCACCTGCAGGATCGTCCAGCCCATGGCGCGAGCGGCCTCCATCGCCGGGGCGTGCACCGTGTACAGGGCCGGGATGAGTCCGGCGTCGGTGGCGAAGTCGGCGAAGTCGCGCACCGCCTGGGCCACGTCGGCGTCGTCGGCGGCGGGGTCGCCGACCGTCAGGGCGACGTCGCGGCTGGGCCGGTAGGAGAAACCGGCCGTGCCCGCCTCGTTGACCCAGGCCTCGTTGCCCTGCCAGGTGAGCATCCACCCCAGGGTTCCGGCGCCGCGGCTGCGCACCAGGTCGACGAGCTCCTCGCGGTCGGAGACCCGGGTGCGGGCGGGAGCGGACTGGGCCAGCCACACCCACAGGATCGTCAGGAGCCACACCAGGACCGGCACCCACGCGGTGAGCAGGTAGGCCAGGGGGGTCAGGGGGGTCAGGGGCGCGACGATCAGGCTCATGATGCCGCCGGTGCTGATGGGCAGCAGGTAGGACACGTAGGTCTCCAGCAGGGCGGGCCAGGTCGCGTAGGGGGAGAAGTCATGAGACATGAGCAGGCCCCCGGCGACGGTCAGGACCGCCCCACCCAGGAGGGTCAGGATCCAGGCGACGACGGCGCGGCGGATGACGCCCGGGCGCGACCCCAGGGTGAAGCGCCTCCTGGTCCACACCACCAGGCTGATGACCACGATGTTGAGCAGCAGCGGCACCAGCAGGTGCCCCGAGCGCAGCCAGCTGTGCAGGAGCCGGGCCGTGGTGGGACCGGCCTCGGGCAGCTGCTCGCCGATCTTCTCCACCAGGGCGAACAGGGCCGCGCACACCCCCAGGAAGAACTGCAGGGCGATGGTGCCGTAGGCCGCCGATCGACGCCCGCGGCGCAGGCCGTCGGCCAGGACCAGCTGCAGGAGCGCCGGCATGCACATCAGGAGCTGCTCGACGGGGTATATGACGGCGTCCTTGGGCAGGATGGCGGGGGTCAGCCCGTAGCGGGCGTCGGCCAAGGGGCCGGCGGCGTTACTCACCACCGCCAGGGCGCAGCTCACGGCCCAGCAGGCCACCAGGAAGGCCACGAGCTCGCGCTCCGCGCGTCGGGGCAGCTCCTGGGAGGGGGCCGTCTGCTGCCCGCGTTCCAGGACGATTCCCATGATGAGGCCGATGACGCCGGCTCCCAGACGGGCCAGCGCGCCCACGGTTCCGGTCACGGCAGCCGAGACGACGAGAACGGCGAAGGTCACCAGGCGCGTGCGCCGTCGCCAGGACGGGCGCATGACGCTGGTGGAGGCCGCCACCAGGCCGGCAGTGGGCAGGCTGATGCCCTGGATCGGGGGGTGGACGAGGTAGGGGGACCAGGCCTCCCACACGCGGCCGATGAGGGGGTAGAGCGCCTGGGCCAGGACGATGCCCCCGGCGCAGGAGACGGCGGCGGTGGCCAGCCACCGTCGCGTGCCCAGGAGCCGCTCCAGCAGCACGCCGACGGACAGCAGCATGAGGCTTCCGCTCACCGGCAGCAGGTGGCCGGGGACCGCCCAGGCGGTCAGCAGGGTCCACACCCGCTGGGGCTGGTCGATGTAGGCGGACAGGGCGGTCTGCCCCCGGGGCCCCCAGGGCAGCAGGGCGATGCTGATGACCAGGGTCAGCACGGCGCAGGTGGTCGCGGCCGGCGCCGGGGCCAGCCAGGTGCGCGTGGCCCGCCAGGCTCGGTGCGCGTAGGCGCTCAGGTGCGAGGACCGCGATGCGGGGGCCGCAGGCGAGGACGACGGCGATGGGGCAAAGGAGGGCGCCGGGGAGGGCGCGAGCTCGGGTGCGTCCGGGGGAGTCGTGGTGGACGAGTCCGACGGCATGAACGCTCCTCAGGCGGTAGGTGATGGGAGGCTAGTGGTGCGAAAGGGGTGGAGGGGCTCCCCGTCGGGAGCCGACCAGCCGACATTCTTATCCACTTCCCGGCCATCCTCATCCACCTCGAGGCGGATGCGACCATGAGACCGGTCTCTCCAAGATTCAGGGACAACCCTAGGAGATAACCTCGATCTAGGTGTGCTGTCGCAGTTTTCTCACTGTACGCGGACTGATGTGATGGGGTGGCGGCCCACTGCTCGTTGCCGTCATGAGATAGTCTGCCGTGTGCTGGCGGTCGTGACAGGATGGCTGGGCACTGTGTTCGTGGGTGACTCGACTGTGAGCCATCCACGTGCGTGCTCACCTGTGCTGGGGGCCATCGCGGAGCAGGACGACGAGGAAAGGCGGCCCCATCCATGGCCATGTACGAGCTCGACGGCAACCACCTCCTGCCCGTGCGCCTGGGTCGCTCCGCTGACGCCATCACCCTGTCTCACAGTCTGGTCGCCATCCAGCGTCAGATCGTCGATGTCCTGCGCCGTCCGCTCTTCCCTTTGTCCTGGGAGGAGCTCGAGACCGGAGCGAGCCTGACCGCCCTGGACGCCACCGGGCAGGTCGTCGTCGTCGAGGTCCTGGAGAGAATCGACTCCACGGGGCTGCTGACCGCCATGTCGCGCCTGACCCAGGCCGCCACCGCGGGCCGCCGCGAGATCGCCAGCAGGTACGCCGGCGGGCTGGGGGCCTTCAGCCAGGACTGGAACGAGTTCCGCGAGGCAATGCCCGCCCAGGCCGAGGCCGGACCGCGGCTGACGATCCTGAGCGCCTCCCTGGAGCCCGACGTCGTCGGAGGGCTGGGAGTACTGGCCTCCTCCGGGCTGGAGATCCACGAGGTGGACGTGCGCATCGTGGACGAGTCGCGCATCGTCGTCGTGGTGGAGAAGATCTCCGGGCTGGATGTGGCCGCCGGGGGACCGCTGCTCGTGGCCCGTGCGCCCCGCCCGGCCCTGGCCGGTTCCGCCTCCGCCGGTTCGAGTGGCTCGCGGGCCGTTGACGCCACTGAGCAGGCCGAGCACATGAGCCCGGTCACCGGCCCCATCGAGATCGTCATCCCCACCGAGCCGGCGCACGCCCCCGACGCTGAGGGCGCTGATGACACCGGCGCCGCCATTCCGGCGGGAGCCTTCGCCGCAACGGGTGCCGCCGACGCGCTCTCCGAGCTGTTCGAGCCGGTGGCCGTCACCGCCGAGCAGCCCCAGGTACATGCCCCCTCCGTCCAGGGCGGGGATGAGGCCCAGCCCGAGGAGCCCGCCGAGGCCGACGACGCCCAGCCTGCCGGACAGGCCGTGCCCGAACCGGATGAAGACGCCGCCGAGGCCCCTGCCGACGACGCCCACGTCTCCACCCCCGCGCAGGGCCCGACCCAGGACGCCGCTGACGCCGCCCCCGATAACACCACGACCGATGCCGACCGCGGTGCCGAGGCCGAGCACGAGGCCACGGCGAGCCTGCCCGAGCCGGGCCCGGAGAGCTCCGACGACGCTCCTCAGGCTCCCGCCGCGTCCGAGCCCGCGGACCGCCCCGGCGACTCCGACCACGACCCCGGCGACAAGCCCTCTGCCGACGACGTCGACCACCCGGGCCGCCCCGACTCCACCGATGACCCCAGTGCCGGGCAGCGGGCCATCGCCGCCCTGGCCGGAGGCGTGGACATCCTCGGCGGGAGCAGCCTGTCCGGGGGGAACGGCTCAGCGGCGTCGGCCGGCTCGGCGCCTTCCTCCGTTCCGCTCGCCGCCGCCGATGAGACGCGCGATACCGCAGGAGCTCCGCAGATCGGCGATGCCCCGAGCCGGCCCGGTTCGCGCACCCGCATGGGGCGGCGCTCGCGGGCGGCGCGCTCTCAGGCGGAGGCCTCCTCGGCTGCGCCGGCCGCGCAGGCCTGGTCCACCGTCGCCCCCAGCGAGTCCCGCCCGGAGGCGTCCACCGGCGCGGTGCCGCTCGTGTCCTGGGAGCCGCTGCGCGGGTCGGCTGACGCGCTCGACCCGGTGGCCGAGGCGCTGGGCGGGGATCCCTCGAAGTCCCTCCAGGTCCAGGAGACCGCGGAGCTGGCGGCCGTGGCGGCCTCGCTGGGCGAACCGACCCAGATCGTCTGGCAGCGGCTGCGCCGAGGCATCTACCACGAGGCGATCCTGTCGGTGGAGGGCGTCATCACCCTGTCCGACGGGCGCTCCTTCACCGACCCGACGTCGGCCGCCAACGCCGCCCAGGCAGTCACCGACGCCGACGGCTGGCGCGTGTGGCGCGTGGGGGTGCACGGCCCCCACCTGGGGGACCTGCGCGACAACCTGGCCGACCGCAGCTTCTGAAGCCCCTGGCCTGGGCCGCCGGCCGTCGTCGGACCGGGTCAGCGCAGCACGTAGGCGGACATCCAGCGGCGCAGGGCGGAGAAGACCTGCTCACGCACGGGCGGCTCGGACAGGGTGAGGTCGTGGACCCCGCCGGGGAAACGGGCGATGGTCACCAGCTTGCCGAGCATGACGGCGCGGCGGGCGGTGGCGTCGGCGTCGATGATTGTGTCCGCGCTCCTGGACTCCGGCATCCACGTCACTCCGAGCCGGGTGGAGGCCGAGCCCATGGACAGCACCGGGCAGCGGATGTCCAGGCCCTGGGCGACGCGGTTGTGACCTTCCATGACGGCCTGGAGCCAGCCGACGCGCACGGGCGCGGAGGGCTTGATCGACCAGGCGGGGTTGATGTTCCAGCCGGTCACGTAGGGGTCGTCGGCCCAGGCGGGATCGGGCAGCTCGCCGTCGCGCTCGGGGATCCAGCCGTCGGTGATGGAGAAGACGCGCGCCGGGTCGACCCAGCCGTCCAGGATCGACATGTGCGGGTCGCGCAGCGCCAGGGTGCGCAGCACCGGATCGCCGACGGTGCGCACGAGCTCGGAGCCCTGGAGTGAGAGCCAGGCGGAGTTGAGGACCAGGGCGCGCAGGGCCCCCGGGTGGCGGTCGGCCCACAGGGAGGCGATGAGCCCGCCCGTGGAGTGACCCGACAGGACGAGCTCGGTCTCCCAACCCTGATCGGCGCGGATGGCCGACAGGGCCCGTCCCAGGTCCTCGTCGTACTCGGCCAGCGAGGTGCACCAGCCCAGCATCTGGCCCTCGCGCCAGGAGCGGCCGTAGCGGCGCAGGTCCAGGGCGTAGAAGGCCCCGCCCAGGCGGGAGATCTCGCGGGCCAGGTGGGTCTGGAAGAAATAGTCGTTCCAGCCGTGCAGGTAGAGGTAGATGAAGGTGGGGGTGGTGGGGGTGCCCGGCAGGGCGCCGGGGTCGAGGGCCGGCAGGTGGCGCACCAGGGTGGCGACGGCGCCGTCGTCCTCGTCGTCGGGCAGCAGCTCCAGGGTGCGGGCCTCGAAGCCCGGGCCCAGGAAGTCCGGTCCCCAGGCGTCCACCGGCGCGTGCTCGGTCATTGCGTTCACGACCCCATGATGGCACCGCTCTCCGGACGGGGGCTCCGCGACGCCTCTCTCACTCACCAACCAAAACTTCACAAACGACCCGGAGCCGCGTCGTTTCTGAAGTTTCGGTCGAAGTGAGGTGGGTGGGGTGTATCTGCGGCGGCATCAATGGTGGGAGGGCTCCTCGGCGGGCCGCTGACGAAACGGGCCTCAGCGTCGACCCTGACGACCGCCTTCGGCATCCTCCTCCTGGGTGTCTGCGCCGTCACCGCCTACGACTTCTGACCGCCTGAGCCAGGGATGGGAGCTCGCCCACCGAGCCTGCGGTGACCGCGGATACGGCGCTGCGGCTCGGCACGTACTTCGGGGTATCTGCGCAGTTCTGGTTGAACCTGCAGACCCAGTATGACCTTGACATGGCGGAGGACCGTCTTTCGATGCAGATCGATGCCATCACTCCTCTGCGAGTGGTCTGAGGTTCGACATGCCGCGCAGGTCGGCCGGCCGGCCAAGATGCGTGGCAGCATCGGTGGCATGAGCAAGGAAACAGTGCCTGAGCAGACCAGCACCTACGATGTCGTCGTGATCGGTGGCGGGCCGGCGGGGGAGAACGTCGCCCAGTACGCCATCAAGGGCACCGACCTGACCGCGGTCCTCGTTGAGGGCGAGCTCCTGGGCGGCGAGTGCTCCTACTACGCCTGCATGCCCAGCAAGGCGTTCCTCGTGCCTATCGAGGTCGCGGCGGCGTCCGCCAACCTCAGCGGCCTGCGCCCGGCCGAACTGTCCGTGCTCGATCTGCTCAAGCGTCGTGACGAGTGGGTTTCCCGCTACAACGACGCTGGTCAGGTGCGCTGGGCCGAGGGTGCCGGCCTCGACGTCGTTCGCGGATGGGCTCGCCTCGACGGCGAACGGCGCGTCGCTGTGAGAACCGCTGAGGGGGAGCGGGTCCTTCGCGCCAGCCGCGCTGTCGTTCTCGCCACTGGCGCGCAGCCCGTCATGCCTGCTGCGTTCCAAGGCCTTGAGGCCTGGGACTCGCGTGACGCCACCGGCGTGCAGGAGATCCCGCAGCATCTCATCGTCGTCGGTGGCGGGGTCGTCGCCTGCGAGGCCGCCACGTGGATGTCCGCCCTGGGCTGCGATGTCACCATGCTGGTGCGTGGTCCCCGCCTCCTGTCGGCTGCGGAGTCCTTCGCCTCCCGACTCATCGAGGAGGCTCTCACTGCCCGCGGTGTCACCGTCATGACGGATGCCCGGGTGACTGCCGCCGAGCGGTCCCAGGCCAGTGACACCGGGCTCGGTCGTATCCATGGCGGCTCTGTCACGGTCACCTGTGCCGGTCGAACCATCGAGGCCGATGAGATTCTGGTCGCCACCGGCCGTCGCCCTCTACTGACCGGCATAGGGCTGGAGACCGTCGGCCTGGAGCCCGACGACGTCCTGGCCGGTCGCCTGCCCGACTGGCTCTACGCCGTCGGCGACGCCAGTGGTGAGGCCCAGTTGACCCACATAGGCAAGTACCGAGCACGCGTTGTAGGGGAGAGGATCGCCGCCCATGCGGCGGGCTGCGAGTCCGAACCAGTGCCCGAGAGCATCCCGGTCCCGCAAGTCGTCTTCACCGATCCCCAGCTCGCCTCCAGCGGCCTGACCGAGCAGAGGGCCCGGGCCCTCGACCACGACGTCGTCACCGCCCAGGTCGGTTACACCTCGGCTGCTGGAGCTGCCCTCCTGCGCGACGATGCCCACGGTGAGGCCAAGCTCGTCGTCGACCGGCAGACGGGGGCCGTGCTGGGAGCCACCTTCGTGGGCCCTGGTGCGGGTGAGCTCATCCACGCCGCCACCATCGCTATCACTGCGGGCGTCCCCGTCCATCGGCTGCGTCACGCCGTGCCCGCCTACCCCACCGCCAGTGAGATATGGCTGCGCCTCATCGAATCCCTCCCGAGCGAGTTGCTCCACCCGAAGAGGTGATATGCGGCGGCGCCACGTGGCGTCCATGGGAAGCGGATGAGAGGTCTTCAGCGATATCAGCCTGGAGCAGCCTCGCCTTGAGTGGCACCAGTCTGAGAGACTGGGCGCATGCGAATCGCCATCGGTGCCCCGGGCAATGGAGCCCTCCTGAAGGACGCTCTTGAGGAACAACTGGTCGGGGACGGGCGCGTGAGCGGCGTCGTCGACCTGTCCACACCGGACATCACCTACCCGGAGGTCTCCTTCCAGGTCGCCCGGGCAGTCGCCGAGGGGCGGGTCGACCGTGGGGTCCTCATCTGCGGCACCGGCGTGGGGACCGCCATCGCCGCGAACAAGGTGCCCGGGGTGCGCGCAGCAACCGCGCACGACCTGCTCACCGTGCGCGGCTCGGTGGAGAACTACGACGCCCAGATCCTGTGTATGGGACAGAACGTCATCGCGGCCCCGGCCGCCTGGGCGCTCATCGACATCTGGCTCGACCTGCGCCATGACCCCACCAGCAGCTACGGCCCCAAGGTTGGTGAGATCGCCGCCTACGAGGCGCGCCTCCACTCCTGACGGCGGCCCCGCGCGAGCCGCCTAACGAGGTGTGGGCCGCGCCGGAACTGCGCGCGCCGGTGCGGAGACTCTGGTGTCGAAGCGTGTGCTGGCCAGGCGGCGCTCGGCCCAGGTGATGGTGTCCAGCACCGCGCGGGCCGTGTACGCGCGGCGCCCTGCGCCGATCGACTCCGTCGTGAGGATCCCGGCAGCCCGGAGCGTCTCAAGTCCTCGCGTCGCCGCAGTGCGCGAGACCCCGTAGACCTGCGAGGCCGTCGAGATGGTCAGGACTGGGGTAGCGGGTAGTCCCTCAAGGATGCGCGACGTCGCCGAGTCGCTGCGCGGGCGGCGACCGGTGCCCTCCCGACTGGCCCACGCCTCAAGCACGCTTGCCCAGTCGGAGCGCACGTCGTCGAGCTCGGAGGAGATCTGTTCCGCCTGGTCGCAGGCCAGTATGACCGCTTCAAGGAAGAAGGCGATCCATGCGTGCTGGCCGGGGGAGGTTTCAGCCTCATCAGCGGCGTCCTCTCCCCGATAGGCGGAGAGCGCCTCGACATACCGATGACTCAGCGTCGACAGGACCAGGCTCGTCGGCAGCACCATGCCGGGAAGCAGCCCCCGGCGAGTCAGTACCGTGTGGATGAGTGCTCGGCCCACGCGGCCGTTACCGTCCGTGAACGGGTGAATCGTCTCGAACTGCGCGTGGACGAGTGCCGCCTGAATGAGCGGAGCATGCGTGGCGCCGTTGAGGTACCGCAACAGGTCCTCGATCAGACCAGGAACCAGATCCGGTGGAGGCGGCACGAAGTCCGCCTCAATGGGGTGATACGAGGATCCCCCCAGCCAGTTCTGAACCGTTCGGATTCCATGACGCTCCGGTGAATCGGGTAGGAGGCTGCGATGCAGGGCCAGTAGCCGGTCAACGTCCACCGGCGCCGTGTCATTCAGCTCTTCAACGGCCGCGCGAACCAGCGTCACGTTGTTGGCGACGGTGCGTGCCTGGGTGCTGAGCCCCTTGACCTCCTCATGCTGGCCGAGCTCCGCCAGCGCGACCTTGTGGGCCGACGGCGCGATCCCCTCGATCCGCGATGAGGCGATCGCCTCGCTGCGCAGGAGAAACCTCGAGACGGCAGTCATGGCGGGAGAAATGGTGAGCGTACGAACTCGCTGCTCGGCCTGGGCCGCCAGCGCCTCGATGTCAGGACTGAGCCTCAGACCGGAGCCGATGAGTGGATTCGGCACGTAGGCCCGGTACTCGCCTGAGCGGCGGTCACGACGGCTCAGTCCGGTGCTGTGCGGGTTATCCCAGTGACCAATGATCCACTGCCCCACTCATCCTCCTTAACGTGTCATGTCCGAGGTCTCGATGACACCTTAAGTCTTAAGGTGTCACAAACGGCTTGCTTGTGCAACGTTGGTGGCCGGTTTGCGGTCGCCGGTGGGGTGGATGGCGTGAGCCGGCACCGCCGTGAGGAACCTCGCACTGAACTGCATCGAGTGCAATCATGCACTGAGTGCAAGATGGTGGTGTGACACGAGTCGACCTGCGCGCTACCCAGGCGCGACGCACCCGCGCCGCCATCCGCGCCGCCGCACTCACCCTGACCCGGGAGCGCGGCTACGCCGCGATGACGGTCGATGACGTCGCCGCCCTGGCCGGAGTCTCCCGGCGCACCGTCTTCAACCACTTCTCCTCCAAGGCCGACCTCCTCGTCGTCGGCCCGGAGCCCCCGGCGCCCGAGGTTGTCGAGGTCTTCGTCAACGGCTCCGGAAGCCTCCTGGAGGACCTCGGCGACCTGCTCGCCTCCGGCGCCGAGGCCGTCGAGTCTGAGCGCGGCTGGCTCCTGTCCTTCCCGGAGATCGTGCGGGACAACCCCGAGGTGGAGCGCGCCGTCCACGAGCGGCTGCGCATCGTCGCCCAGTCCTTGGCGGAGGCCGCCGGCCGCCGCCTGGGAGCTGAGCCCGACGACCCGCGCACCCGCGCCGTCCTCGCCCTGGCCATGGCCATCCAGCGCAGCTCCCTGGACCTGTGGTGCGGGCGCTCCCACCCCTGGGAGGAACGCCGTGAAGCCGCAGCGCGCCCAGAGAACCCCGGGGCCTCTGAGAGCCCTGTGAACCCCGAGGTCTCAGACCAGTGCCCCCAGACCAGCTTGGTTGACGCCGTCCGCGCCATGGTTGAGGCGGTCTCCGAGGTCGTCTCCCCGCCTCGGTCCGACGCCGCGGCCCCCACCGCTGCCGGCGACCCGGTGCCGTCGAGCCCGCCGGGGAAGCCGCGCGGGGGCTCTGCCCGTCCTTCTCGCAGCTGACTGAACCGATCGTGTCCATCCTTCGCCCTCAACCGACAAGGCCACACTATGACTCAACGCACCTCGACGTCGGCCTCCGCCGGCACCGCCCTCCACGAACCGGGGGCGGAGTTCCACCCCGACCGCCGCTTCTGGGCGGTCTACGCCTCGCTCCTGATCGTCATGTTCCTGTCCGCCATGGACCAGACGATCGTCGGCACGGCCCTGCCCACCATCGTGGGCGACCTCGGCGGCGCCGCCCACATGGCCTGGATCCTGACCGCCTACACCCTGGCCATCACCGTGGCCATGCCGGTCTACGGCAAGCTCGGCGACCTCGTGGGGCGCAAGAACCTCTTCCTGGTGGCCATTGCCCTGTTCCTGATCGGCTCGGCCCTGTGCGGCACCGCCGACTCCATGACCCAGCTCATCATCTACCGCTTCATCCAGGGGCTGGGTGGCGGCGGCCTCATGATCTCCTCCCAGGCGATCACCGGCGACCTCATCCCGCCGCGCGTGCGCGGCACCTACATGGCGCCCATGGGGGCCATGTTCGGCATCGCCTCCATCCTGGGGCCCATTATCGGCGGCTGGCTCACCGACTCGGTCTCCTGGCGCTGGACCTTCTGGATCAACCTGCCGCTGGGCGTCCTGGCCTTCATCGCCATCCTCCTGGTGCTGCGCCTGCCCTCCGGCCGCCTGGCCAGCCCCATCGACTGGTGGGGGCTCGTACTCATGAACGCCGGCGCCGTCGCCATCGTCCTCATGGCCACCTGGGGCGGCAACCAGTACGCGTGGACCAGCCCGGTCATCATCGGCCTGGGGGGTGTCGGCCTGGTCTGCTGGGGCCTGTTCGGCTTCGTCGAGACGCGAGCCACCGACCCCATCCTGCCCTGGACGATCCTCACCAGCCGCACCTTCCTCGTCTCCACGCTCGTCGGCATGCTCGCGATGGGCGGCATGATCGGCGTCATGAGCTACCTGCCCACCTACCTCCAGATGGTCTACGGCTACTCGGCCACCGCCTCCGGCCTGCTCCTGGTACCCATCACTATTGGGATGCTCGTCTCCTCGATCCTCTCCGGCGTGCTCGTCTCGCGCACCGACCGCTACAAGATCTACCCGGTCGTGGGGCCCCTGATCGCCGCCGGCGCCGCCTTCTGGCTCTCCCGCCTGTCGACGACGTCGCCCGTCTGGCAGATCTCCGCGGCCACCTTCCTCATGGGGGCGGGCATCGGGCTGTTCTTCCAGCTCCTGGTCACCGTGGTGCAGAACGCGCTGCCGGCCAAGCACCTGGGCACGGCCACCAGCGGCAACAACTTCTTCCGCGAGGTCGGCGTGTCCCTGGGCGCCTCGCTCATCGGCGCGGCCTTCTCCTCCGGCCTGACCTCCCACCTCACCGATCGGATCGGCGCGCTGGCCCGCAGCGCGGACCCGGCCGTCCTGGGGGCGCTGGCCCAGTTCAAGGACGCCGACACCTCCTCGCTCACGCCCGCCCTGGTCAACGAGCTGCCCACCGCCCTGCACGACGCTGTGGCCGGCTCTTACGCCGATGCCCTCCTGCCGATCTTCGGCTGGATGATCCCGCTGTTCGTCGCGACCTCCGTCGTCGCCCTCTTCCTGCCCGAGGTGCCCCTGTCCCAGAAGACCGCGCTGGAGCAGGTCGCCGAGGCCGAGGCTGAGGACGCGGCTGAGGTCGAGGTCAGCGAGCCGACGGCGTTGAGGGGTGAGGCGCAGTAGGTGAGAGGATGACCCGGTGATGGAACAGATCATCAAGCGACCGCCCCCGGCAGTGCTGCTGGCGATGGCGGGGGCGGCGCAGTGCGCCATGACTCGTGGTCGGACAGTGACACCGTCGTCGATGGCGGCGGCCGCTCCCGTTGTCGGGGGCTCGCTGTGCCTGCTGGCCGGAAGCGCGGGCAACTTTCTTCGCCACCGCACCACGGTCGACCCGGTGAGGGTCGAGCGCGCCCAGCACCTCATTGTGGACGGCCCCAACCGGCTGACACGCAACCCCATGTACCTGGGCCTGACGGGCCTGCTGCTCTCGCACGCGATCGCGCGCAGGAGCCCGTCCGCGCTGATCCCGCTGGCCGGCTTCGTCTGGCTCATCGACCACCACCAGATCCCGGCCGAGGAGAAGGCCCTGGAGGAGAGGTTCGGGCAGGACTACCTCGACTACACGGAGGCCGTTCCCCGCTGGCTGGGCGTCCCTGGCTCGTCGCCGGGCGACCGCAGTCGCGAGCCGAGGGCGCGCTGCTAACGAGGGGAAGCCCCTCGGCAATGATGGCAACGATTTGCTGGACGAGGTCGCCAACATTGGTGATCGGCCTGGTTGATGGGGCTTGAGCTGCTAGGCTCCTGCGGTGAGGAGGGACCTCATGAGTACGACCGACTCGTCCTCGTTGATCGCCGGCTGCAGAGCGCTGCTCATCACCACCGGGAGTCGCGGCGACGTTCAGCCGTTCCTGGTGCTGGCCCACGCCCTCGCCGAAGCCGGGGCTTGTCCCGTTGTCGCGGCGCCGAGGCGCTTCGACAACCTGGCTGCGCGCTTCGGTGTGGAATTCATCGGCCTGGACGACAGCATCCTCGATCTCCAGGACGAGCTCGTGGGAGCGGGACCGGTTCGTGCCGTGCGCTCGCTGGGCCGCATACGCCTGCTGATGCGGCGGTGGCTGGATGACCTCGCGGAGCTCGCGCACGGGGAGTCTGGCCGGGCCGATATTGTCGTCTTCACCCAGAAGGCCCTGGGTGGAGCGAGCGTCGCGGAGAGGCTCAAGGTCCCCGGACTGCCCGCTCAGCTCATCCCCACCGGGCCGCCGACGAGCGCCTTCCGGGCTCCGTTCGCCCCGGTTGGTACGCCGCGGCTGCTGTACCGCGCCTCGTGGTTACTGGTCGGGGCGGCCGAGGCGCCATGGCGAAGAATGGTGGCTCAGTGGCGGTCGGCGCGTCTCGGTCTCAAGACGAGTCCGATTCCCTTCTCCAGGATCGTCGCCTCGCGGGGGATTCTCAGTGCCTGGAGCCCCCGCCTGCTGGCGGCACCGCCCGAGTGGCGTTCCTCCCAGAGCCCCCTCGGGTTCTGGCGGTCGCGTGACACCAGGACTCTTCCGCCGGACGTCGAACGCTTCCTGGCTGCCGGGCCGCCACCCGTGGTCATCGGCTTCGGAAGTATGAGGCACGACGACCCGACGCGGCTCGCCCGAGAAGTGATGGATGGTCTGCGCCGTGCGGGACGCAGGGGGATCCTCCTGGCCGGATGGTCAGGGCTGAGCGCGTCGGGAGGTGGTGACGTTCTCGCCGTCGAGGAGGCTCCCTTGGACGGGCTCCTACCGAGAGCCGCGGCCATCGTCCACCACGGTGGGGTAGGAACTGTGGGCGCCGCACTCCATTCGGGGACTCCGCAGGTCATCAGCCCCTTCTTCGGTGATCAGCCCTTCTGGGCCGGTCGCCTCCGTGAGCTGGGCGTGGCACCGCGCCCGCTCATGCGCATCACCGGAGAGGCTCTTGCTGAGAGGCTGCGTGCCGCTGACGCCCTGGCCGATACCGCCGGAGCGCTGGGCGAGGTGATGGCTGACGAGGATGGTTGCGCCGCCGCCATCGCCCGCATCAACCAGGTGCTGAGCCGAGGGGGATCGGTCGGATCCAGGTGACGTGGCTCGCGCGGACGGAATGATCCGACAGCACACGTAGTTGAAGGCTGCATGAAAGCATTCGGGTTCCTCAGCTTCGGACACTACGGACACGGTCGCGGCCCTGGCGACCCCGACGCCGGCCAGGCGCTCAAGGACGCCGTCGAGATCGCCGTCGGCGCCGACGAGATCGGCGTCAACGGCGCCTACTGGCGCGTCCACCACTACGCCCGCCAGGCCGCGGCCCCCATCCCGCTGCTCTCCGCGGCCGGCGCCCGCACCCAGCGCATCGAGGTCGGCACCGGCGTCATCGACATGCGCTACGAGAACCCGCTCTACCTGGCCGAGGAGGTCGCCGCCCTCGACCTGCTCACCGACCAGCGCATCGCCATCGGCATCTCCCGAGGCTCACCGGAGCAGGCCCGCCGCGGCTGGGAGACCTTCGGCTACGCCGGCGGCGCTGACCCGCGTGGAGCCGACGTCGCCCGTGCCCACACCGCCCAGTTCCTCGACGCCGTCCGGGGTGTCCCGCAGGCGGACCTCGACACCAGCGGAGGTATGGCCCCCGGCGCGAGCTCCCGCCTGCGCATCGAGCCGCACGCCCCCGGCGTGGATCGCCGCCTCTGGTGGGGCGCGGGCTCTCGGGAGACCGCCGAGTGGACCGCCCGCCAGGGCCTGAACCTCATGAGCTCGACCCTCCTGACCGAGGCCACCGGCGAGGGCTTCTCCCACCTTCAGGCCGAGCAGATCCGCCGCTACCGCGAGGCGTGGAAGGAGGCCGGCCATGACTGGACCCCGCGCGTGAGCGTCTCGCGCTCCATCTTCCCGATCGTCTCCGAGGTCGACCGGAAGTTCTTCGCGCTGCGCGGCGAGGACTCCTACGACCAGATCGGCGTCATCGACGGCCTGCAGTCGACCTTCGGGCGCACCTACGCCGCCGAACCCGACGTCCTCATCGAGCAGCTGACTCAGGATGAGGCGCTCCATGCCGCCGACACCGTCATGCTCACCATCCCCAGCCAGCTCGGCGTCGACTTCAACCTCCACATCCTGCAGGCCTTCGCCGAGCACGTCGCCCCGGCGCTGGGCTGGCAGCCCAACACCGCCGGGCCGGTGACGGGCTACTCCCTGGAGGCGTGACGTCGGCAGTGGCCGCGGCCCCATCCGGCGGTCGGCCCGACTCTCGCCTCGGGCCGACCCGCTCTACGAGGGCGGGCCGAGGGGGAGAGGTCTGGCGGGGCGCTGAGCCGTACTCAGGAGCACCCCGCCCTCGTGGAGTAAGGCCGGTGCTGTCTCCTCGCTTGTGAGACATGTGAGTGTCGTGGCTTCTGAGGCACTCGCTCGGGCGGGAAGCCGGGGCAGGCTGGTGGTCCTGGAAGCGAGGGTGGGGCCGAAGGGATGGGGCGTGACGGGGTGTCGGTGTCCATGGTGCTGACATCAACCCTGCATCGGCGCTGCACGCCGAAGAAGAACCGCAGGATTCCAACGATTCCCGCTGGGTGCTTTGGCGGCAGGCTGGTTCATGTCAGCGCTGTGGACACCGGGCCGCGCGGGAGTGAGTCCGGGGTTCTTACGGCAGAGCCCGGCGCCTCCATCACAGGCCCTCCTGCACCGCCCCCTGACCGCCGTGTGCGCTGGGGCCTGGAGGTCAGGGTTCGACGCCGGCTCCGCCCCGAGTCGGCCCGAGTCGGCCTACTCCACGAGGGTCGGGATCTACTGACCACGGGTTGTGCGTACTGCACGAATGCCCCACCCACCCGCAGTACCCCCAACCCTCCTCCAGTAGCACCCCACCCTCGTGCAGTGCATCCAGACGACACCGGGCAGCCACCACAGTCACCGGGCCGGCCCCCTCCGACAGGCCCAAGCAACAGCCCTCCCCTCCGGCAGACCCACCCAGGCGGTGTCCTGAGAAGTCATGACATCCGAAACTCTCAGAAGACATGAGACAACACATCGTGGAGAAGGGCCGGTGAGTTGACCTCGCCGTCGTCGTGATCGGCGTCGGCCTTCTTCTGAGGATTCAGCAACAATCCTGGAGCGGCGCTTTATTGAGATGCCGACGTGATGGACGAGGGCGGGAAAAGGTTCTGCCTGGTGATGGAGCCTCGTGGGCGGGCAATAATGACGTGGCCTGTGGGTCTCGGACTTCTCCGAGCCCCACAGGCCCCTGTCGTT
>ERZ772940.414-NODE-414-length-20309-cov-2.48065_pt1 | contig 20309 bp, 21 predicted proteins | sample MGYA00511682_ERZ772940 | MGnify/ENA primary metagenome ERZ772940 (study PRJEB29015, sample SAMEA2737922) | human oral metagenome | biome: human oral; feature: human-associated habitat; material: dental | place: China | collected 2031 ... | reverse complement strand
GTCTTTGTTGCAACACTTTATCATTAAAATCAAATTTCATTTTTTGAATACAAAGGATTTCATTTTATTAAACAGAGAACGTGATGTGCGTGAACTGGCGCTTCAGGGCGGTCGTTATCCTGAGGTCGACATGGCATTTGCCCTGAATCAGATTGCAGGATGGCAGACGGCGCGTACCAAATTGCCGTCATGGGCGGAGTGCGCTGACATCATCTATCCGCCGCACCTCTCCATGGAACAGTGCTCGAGCGAGCAGACGGCGTTGTATAAATCATCGTTATTGGAGAAGGGCGTGTCAATGACCGACCTCACCGGTGGGTTCGGTGTCGACTTTTCCTTTCTTGCCCGCGCGTTCAGCTCTGCCACTTATGTCGAGCGTTTGGCTGATTTGTGTGATATCGCACGACGTAACTTCGAGGTGTTCGGACTGCATCATGCCGACGTTGTATGCGGCGACGGCGTAGACTTTCTTCGCACAATGAAACCGGTTGATTTTATTTATCTCGACCCTGCTCGCCGCGATTTGAACGGCTCGCGCACCTATGCACTGGAGGACTGCACACCTAATGTCATCGAACTTCGCGACATGCTTCTTGAGAAAGCCCGTACGGTAATGATTAAGCTCTCGCCTATGCTCGACTGGCATAAGGTCATCGACGACCTTGGCTGTGTCAGTGAGGTGCATGTTGTCTCTGTGAGAAACGAATGTAAGGAGATGCTTGTCGTGCTTCGTCGAGACAGTAACGCGCCGTTACGCTGTTATGCCGCAAATGACGATGAAACCGTTGTTTTTCGCGCATCAGACGCTGTCGCGTCGACTGTCAGGCTTGTGTCTGACGCGTCTGAGATACGCCGGGGCTCGTATCTCTTCGAACCAAACGCATCGCTGATGAAACTGGGCTGCTTCGGTCTGCTGTGCGAACGCTATGGGGTGAAGAAGATTGGGGCGCATTCCAATCTCTTTATTGCCGATGAAAGCGTTGATTTCCCCGGTCGGAAGTTTCAAATTTCCACGGTTTCATCGATGAATAAGAAAGAATTGCGACGTAATCTGTCATTCATCACACGTGCCAATATCGCAGTGCGCAACTTCCCGATCTCATCCCAAGACTTGCGCCGACAACTGAAACTTAAGGACGGGGGCGACACGTATATCTTCGCGACGACACAGGGTGAGCGCAATCACCTGATTCTTGTTGCCGGGAAAGTCTGATGATCTTTTACTTGGAAAAACAGCATTTCCTCCTGCTTTCGCCCGCTTCTGTGGTATCTTACAAGCCAAAACCGGTCCGGAATCTATTGATCTATTTGGGTTAAACATACATGGCGAATCTCGACTCCTACCGGCATGAAACAATCAAAAATATTAACGAAATGAGCAGTTTCTGCATTCCTGTTTTCTAAAACCGATGATACTAATTTCAAGAAGCGCCGTTTCTTGGCTCAAGAACCGCCCTTTCTTGCGTCTAAAACCGACGGTTCTTGACGCTGAAAACGGCGGTTTCACAACAAACTGTGTATCAAATGATTACAAAGATATTTTCTCTGTGTCTGCACAGAGTATAGATATTCCGATTATTTTACAGTTTTGGGTTAACGAATCACAGTTCAAATCGATGAAAATAAAAAGAGTGACACCCGAAAGGATATCACTCTTTATCTTTTGGTAAGATTGATTCTTACTTTACCTTAGCTACGATAGCAGAAAAAGCTGCAGGGTTGTTCACTGCAAGGTCAGCGAGAACCTTACGGTTAATCTCGATACCTGCTTTGTGGAGAGCACCCATGAACTGTGAGTAGCTCATTCCTTCTATACGAGCCGCAGCATTAATACGCTGAATCCACAGAGCGCGGAAGTTGCGCTTCTTGTTACGACGATCGCGGTATGCGTAGGTCAAACCTTTCTCCCAAGTATTCTTGGCTACAGTCCAAACGTTCTTACGAGCGCCGAAATAACCCTTGGTTAACTTCAGAATACGAGTTCTCCTTGCCTTTGAGGCAACATGATTCACACTTCTTGGCATAGTTTTTCTTTCTTCTTTAAATGTTAAACAATAGGGTTAATTAACGCAGACAAAGGAGGTCGCGAACCTGCTTTACGTTGCTTTGATCAACGAGAGTTGTACCAACGAGGTTTCTCTTCTGCTTCTTTGTCTTCTTAGTCAGGATGTGACTGTGGAAAGCGTGACGACGCTTAATCTTACCTGTACCGGTGAAGCTGAAACGCTTCTTTGCACCGGAATTAGTCTTTACTTTTGGCATTTTGTTAAAAATTAAAGTGTTATTATTAAAGTACGACCTCTTGACACAACTAAAATTCCAAAAGGAATACTTCCAGCAGGTCTGAGGTAGACGGCAACGCAATACCAACGCGCAACACGTCTTTTGTTTTTATTTCTTATATATAAGGTATAGTCATGAGATGAAACTTATCGGAATAGCGTTCTATTCCTCTTCAAACTTCAGGTTCTTCAGCGCATCAGCACCCTTGACATTGCCAAGAGCATTGTCAGCTACTCTCTGTTGTGCCTCTGCAGAGGATTTCTCCTTTGCTTCAGCCTCGCGCTTCTCGCGGTCCATTTTCTGCTGACTTTTCTTTGTTTGACCAGTCTTCTTTGGAGCCATATAAAGGAACATCTTCTTGCCCTCAAGCTTTGGCAGCTGCTCTACCTTACCGAACTCCTCAAGGTCGTTTGCAAAACGAAGGAGGAGAACTTCACCTTGTTCCTTGAAAAGAATTGAACGACCACGGAAGAATACGTATGCACGTACTTTGTTGCCATCCTCAAGAAACTCCTTGGCATGCTTGAGTTTGAAAGCGTAGTCATGCTCATCTGTCTGTGGACCGAAACGGATTTCCTTAACTTCCACCTTTACCTGCTTCTGTTTCATCTCTTTCTGATGTTTCTTCTGTTGGTAGAGGAACTTAGAATAATCAATGATACGACAAACAGGAGGCTGTGCATTTGGAGAGATCTCTACAAGATCGACACCCTGCTGACGCGCAAGGTCCAAAGCATCACGGGTGGACATCACTGTAGCACCTTCATCACCTACTATACGTACCTCTCTTACGCGAATCTGTTCATTCACACGGTACTGATTTTTCAATTTATTGTTGTCGTTCTTCATCAATAAGTTTTAAATGTTTTACATTAGGGCATAACGCGTCCTTAAATGAAATCGGATGCAAAGTTACAAACTTTTCAGAAGAGTATTAACATTTGCACCCGATACTTACGTTCCTTTAATTTTATTTAACTAAAGTGATATTATATAAAAGCTCTTCAGTTGCTTGCTCAATCGCATGGAGAGATATTCGTAGCCTCAAGTTGTTTTGCAACCTCATCGTTGATTCGTTTCGCAAAATCAGCAACAGTCATCGTTGCCTGTTCGCCACCGCCCTGCTGACGCATTGAAACAAGTCCTTCGGCTTCTTCTTTCTCGCCGACTATGACCATGTAAGGAACACGCTTTAGTTCATTATCACGAATCTTACGGCCGATCTTCTCGTTACGGTCGTCAACGAAAGCACGAACATCCTGTTCTTCGAATGTTGCCTGCACCTTTCGGGCATAATCATTGTATTTTTCAGAAATAGGGAGGATTGCCACCTGATCCGGTGTGAGCCAGAGTGGGAAGTGACCGGCTGTATGCTCAATGAGTACTGCAACGAATCGTTCCAATGAACCGAATGGCGCACGATGAACCATAACTGGGGTCTGCTTAGAGTTGTCCTCTGCCGTGTACTCGAGTTTGAATCGCTGTGGCAGGTTATAGTCAACCTGTATTGTTCCCAATTGCCAACGGCGACCGATAGCATCGCGAACCATACAGTCGAGCTTAGGACCGTAGAACGCCGCCTCGCCTGTTTCCTTGCGTGCATCAAGACCACGCTCCGCACAAGCATCGATTATGGCTTGTTCTGCTTCATTCCACATTTCATCAGAACCAATATATTTCTCGGTGTTCTTTGGATCACGCAAAGAAATCTGGAATTCCACTTGCTTGTCGTTAAAGCCAAAGATAGAGAATACTGCCTGAATGATGTCAAGAACGCGAAGGAACTCACCCTTCACTTGATCCTGACGGCAGAAGATATGAGCATCATCTTGAGTAAACGAACGAACACGGGTCAGTCCATGAAGTTCTCCGCTCTGCTCATAACGATACACTGTTCCGAACTCAGCACAGCGGAATGGCAGTTCTTTATAAGAACGTGGCTTAGATGCGAACACCTCACAGTGGTGAGGACAGTTCATTGGCTTAAGCATGTAAAGCTCATCTTCCTCCGGTGTCTGTATTGGCTGGAAGGAATCTTTACCATAATGCGCCCAGTGACCGGATGTAACGTAGAGGTTCTTAGAACCTATATGTGGAGTTATAACTTCTTGATAGCCAAAGCGTTTCTGAATCTTACGCAACATCTCTTGAAGACGCAGGCGCAAATCTGTACCTTTTGGCAACCAAATTGGGAGACCCTTACCTACGCGGTCGGAGAACATAAAGAGTTCCATCTCCTTACCAATCTTGCGATGGTCGCGTTTCTTTGCTTCTTCTAACATAACGAGATACTCGTCGAGCATCTTTTTCTTAGGAAAAGATATGCCGTATAGACGCTGTAATTGTGCCTTGGAAGCATCGCCACGCCAGAAAGCGCCGGCAATGGATGTCAGCTTTACAGCCTTGATGATGCCAGTGGAAACAAGGTGCGGACCTTTACAAAGGTCTGTGAAATTACCCTGAGTGTAGGTTGTGATTGAGCCATCCTCGAGGTCCTGCTCTATATGTTCACATTTATATCTCTGACCAGTCTCACCAAAAAAAGCCAATGAATCTGCCTTACTTATAGACTTACGAACCACCGGCTCATCAAGTTTAGCAAGTTCCATCATCTTCTGTTCTATTTTCGGGAAGTCACCTTCCTTTATCTGCTCTCCATCAGGAAGAAGCACGTCATAGAAGAATCCGGCTTCCACGGCTGGACCGAATCCAAATTGTATACCAGGATATAGTTCCTGCAACGCTTCTGCAAGAAGGTGTGCAGAAGTGTGCCAGAAAGCATGCTTGCCTTCTTCATCATCGAAACGATAGAGAGCCACGGTGGCATCTTCGGTGATAGGCCTATTCAATTCAACAGTTTCGCCATTGACAGAGCAACTTACAACGTTGCGTGCAAGAGCAGGCGAAATGCTCTCTGCAATTTGAAAACCAGTCACACCCTGTTCGAATTCACGGACAGAACCGTCTGGGAATGTAATATTAACCATAATAATATAATAATGTTTATGCCCGATACAACCGGGCACAGTTAATTTGAATATGCAAATTTACAACTTTAAGATGAACGAACCAAATTAATAATGCAATATTTATCCATCTGACAGCTTTTGTCTGTGAACAAAGTAACGAAGCTAAAAGAAATGACCCACTAAAAGACGACACCAACAATTACAATAAAAGTCCGGCATTACACATGTCAGACTTTTATTACACCCACACTTGGGATCTAAAACTTTACCTTTTATAAATACAATCTATCTAAACAATCATTTTGATCATGATGATATTTTTTATTCTTAAAAGCTCTCCTGAAGCCAATGTTTCTTTAGAATCAGGAGAGGATAATATAATTGATTTTTGTGTTAGCCGTCGTTTCGACTGCAATGCAAAATTACACTTATTTTCAGTGAAAACTGCCAAAAACATTAGCAAACAAGACTAAAAAACGGAATTTTGTGCACATAAACAGCTGAACTGCGACACGAATGAAAAATATTGATACAGAAATGAAACAAAATTTGTATAGCGATTGACACCTTAATCCCAAATCGCTCAATAGATTCCGAACTGATTTCGTCTGATTGTTGAGCAGACCAGCCAGCCTTGTTACCGTTGGCGTGGTGGACTACAGCGAAGAAAACATCAGCGGAAGATGGCAAAAATGACAATGGAGAAGACAGAAAACGAAAGACTAAGACATACCGTGGTCTAAAGAAAAGCATAACATAATTTAATGCCCCATTTAGGTTTATTATCAAGGAAAAAACCTTGCTTAATAATAAAAAGAAGCGGGGAATCTGAAAAATATTGCGATTATCCGAAAACGAAAGGTTGCTGTTCTTTCTGACCAAGGAATTTATTCGACATCTCTCTCCTTAGATACTCGTAGATATTCCGAAGGAGTCAGTCCTGTGAATTTCTTGAAAGCAGTGATAAGAGAGTTACGTGAACGGAAACCTACACTCTGTGCTATAGCCTCAATCGTAAGATTTCCATATTCCTCCGGATTGCCAAGGCGAAGACAAGCCTCTCTGACACGAGCCTTTGCCAGCAACATACTGAAGTTCATCCCAAAGCATTCGTTGATAGTCTGCGATACATAACGGGCATTGACATCAAGCATTTTTGCAACCTGACTAATAGAAAGATTCGGTTTACATACCGTCTCAGAATCAGCCACAAGTTTCATCTCATCGGTCAACGTGCTACTGCGATATTTCTGTTGGTCAGCAGCATCAGTTTCTTCTGTTTCTACCTCTACAACTTTCTGGGCACGTTCAAAAAGAAGCCGGTTTCGTTCTTTAAGATACTTATTCTTACTGCTTACAAGCAGAAGTAATATTATTATGATTATGAGTATCACTGTAAGAAGGAAGGCAAAAATGAAGTAGTTCAAGTTACGTTCCTTCAATCGCTCCGCATTATCACTCTCATGTTTAACGAGGTTCAAGAAATACGTCTCGCCCACGTCTGCCATTCCACTCTTGGTAAGCAGCGTGTCCTTCAACTGAACATATCTATGATGGTACTTCATGTAGTTCTGCATGTCATCTTTCAGCTTATAAGCTTCATACAAGAAGGAATACACTATACCAACGACATCAATTATTCCGGCACGCCTTGCTTCGGGCAACAGCTGTTGGTATACTGCAATAGCAGAATCAATCTTATTCTCCATTTCAAAGGCACGACCCACAGTAAGTGCGGTAAGAACCTCATATTTTTTAGGGTTGTGTATTTCTTTTATTGTAGCAGCCTCTTCACGGAATAGCCTGCGTGCCTTGTCATAATCACCATTATCTAATGCCTGCATTCCATAATAGCAAAATTGGAAAGCCTTATAGTTGACGACATTATTCGGTACTATAGAGTAATTTCTTCTGTCGAGGAGTTCTTTCAGTTTGGCAATTTCATTCTGTCCGACAAAAAAGTTTGACAGGCAGAAAAACGCTTTTGTATAAATGTCCCAGTCCTTATAATCCACAGCCTCGTCAAGAGCTTTGTACATATACTCGCCGGCGGCGTCGACGAGTTTCTTTGAACCATAGTGAACTCCGCTGTTCATGAAAAGGATACCCGTGTTTAAATATAGCTTAGGAAGGAAGTTGTCAAGTCGCTTGTCCTTATCAATAATCTCAATTGCTTTCGACAATAGCTCATATGAGAGTTTATAGTCGTAATATTGGCAACTGGTTATATGTGCGCCGCTTATTAGCGCCTGAATGCAAGCCTTCTTGTCGTCAAGCGACATCTTTTCATTATATCTGTTGCCTACAACCACGAAGCACAACACGGCACTGTCTGATACTGCACCGGAATTAAACCATTTCATACCAATATCCATCAGGCTGATATTTTGTATCCAATTCCTTTGCCTGTATTTAATCGTTGTTACAAAGTTAATACTTATTTTTGAGAATGACAAAAAGAATTGAGTTTTATTTCAAGACGTAACTTTCTTTTTCTGTGTGCTTTTCTATGCCAACATTTGCAGAGGTTGCTTTGCGTGGACAATATCTCTCCGTTGCGATTCTTTCTTCTTTTCATGCATTCCCAAATGTCAATGAATAAATTTAACAAAAAGGCTATTCTAAGCATACATACAGCCGATATTTGCCGGCACATAGTCGTTCGGTGACGAAAAACGCTTGTTTTCGACATTACATACAAAGCACTGATAATCAGTGTAATAAATCGTTTTTATGTATACAAAAATAAGAATCAGTTTCAAGAAGCGCTGTTTCTTGGTTCTAAAACCGCCGTTTCTTGCCGATGAAACCGTCGTTTTCTGCATCAAAAACCGCTGCTTCTTAAAGTAAAAAGCACGGAATGAAGCTCGATTCTGCTGTTGTCGCTTCCAGAAAACGTAGTTTTATGTCATGTAGATTTGTCAAATCATTACATTTAGTTTTCTATTTCGTCAAAAACCGCGAAGATGATTTTTATTTACTATTCCTTAGCAATGCTTTGCAAGAAACAACACTTTTATAACATACTGAAAACAATAACGGATAAAGAAACAAAAGGGAACAAGGGCTATGCCTCATCAAAGTCTGTAGTGGCAACGGAAGAATCTGTGAGTAGTTCGTTCTCGTCCGACTGTTCTTTAGGTAATGACTTCTTGCGCTTCGGGTCCTCTTTAGCACCGTATTTAAGAAGTTTGTTGGCAGAGACAATGATGCTTTTTCCCTTATCGTCGGTGACTGCCTTCAGTGCGTGGAATGCTTTTCCAACGGCTTCAAACTGATTCTCAAGACTGACAAGACGTTCATAAAACAGCTGTACGCGTGAGACGATATCGTTGGCACACTGCATGATGTTCTCTTGATTTTCCACCTGTGCCATCTGTTTCCATGAAATTTCAAGAATACGAAGCAGCGCATACAGATTCTGCCCGCCTGTTATGAGCACTCCCTGCTCGTAAGCATCACGCCAGAGATTAGGGTCTTCGGTCAAAGCTATTTGCAATGCACTCTCAGAGAACATGAACATGACAACAAAATCGAGCTTTACGCCCTTCTGATTGTACTGCTTCCAATATCCCTTCTGAGTGAGCTGTTTCACTTGCGAGCGTACAGAAGCCACATGTTCCTTTAGCGCCTGTCGCTTCTCGTCGTCGGTATTGGCATTTGCCCACCGCTCAAAGGCAGTCATCGACACTTTTGAGTCAATGATAATATCACGGTTGTCAGGAAAATGCAGTATCACGTCAGGTTGCATACGTCGTTCCGACTCCTCGCCGAGAAGAGTGCGTCCTTCGTCGTCTCGCAATGTGACCTGTTCTTCAAACTGAAGTCCACGCTCGAATCCCATGTCCTCGAGCATCTTGCTAAGCCTCAGTTCACCGAAATTGCCTTGGTATTTATTGTCGCGCGTAAGAGCATTGGCAAGGTTGTCGGCACGTTCGCCGATAACACGTGTCTGCTCCATTGTGGTGTCGATGACAGCTTTAAGGCTCATCATCGTCTCAGCGCGCTCCTGGCGGTTGCGCTCCACCTCTTTCTGCATATGTTCAAGATTATTCTGAAGCGGATTGAGAATTTGCGACAACTGTTCACGGTTGTTCTTCGACAATTCCTCCGAACGTTCCTTGAGCACCGCTTCGGCAGAGTTCTTCAACTGTTCACGGAGCAGTTTTATACTATCCTCCAGCTGTTCACGATGCTGTTTCTGCAACGCTTCGAGCTGTTCGCGATGTTGGGTCTGCAGTGTGGCAATCTGCTTGCGACAGTCAGCTTTTGTCTCAGCCATCTGCCGTTCGCATTCGTTCTTTGTATCCTTGAGCTGATTGTCGAGCATAGCGGCACGGGCTTCTGCTCCTGCGTTCTGGCTTCTGCCAAGCAGGAATCCGACACCACAACCAATCAACAATGTCACTAAAGCAATGATATAACCCATAAGTGTTTTCCCCCTTTCTATTATTGAATATTTGCCCCGAAAAAGTCTCTGACTGTTTATTTCACCAACGACATCCCTTCCTTTACCGCCTCCATATTGAGCGGAACAAGGTTGTGATGTCGTTCAGGAAGTGACTTATAGAGAGCTTTCTCTAATCCTTCGGTGCTGACAATAGGACAGACTTTAAGCATGGCGCCAAGAACAATCATATTGAACACCTTCGCATTACGCATCTCTGCAGCCTTTTCCATAGCAGAAACCTTATAGCAGGAAATGTCTGTACGTGTCGGAGGATTGATTATTCCGTTCTCTTCGTAGAAGATTATTCCGCCGGGTTTTACCTTTGGTTGGAATTTATCAAGCGACGGTTGATTCAGCACAATGGCAATATCATACTTGCTAAGCACTGGTGATGCTATGCGATCGTCGCTGATTATTACGGTACAGTTGGCTGTGCCACCTCTCTGCTCCGGTCCGTAGGCAGGCATCCATGTGACTTCTTTGTCGTCCATAAGACCGCTGTAAGCCAATATCTTGCCCATAGACAACACGCCCTGACCGCCGAAACCGGCTATTATTATTTCTTTTTTCATACGTGAATCACTATTATAGTTCTGTCGTGTCCTTTAGATCGCCCTTTGGATATTGCACGAACATATTCTCTCTAAGCCATTCGTTGGCTTTCTCCGGCGATAGCTTCCAGCCGCTTGAACATGTTGCCACAATCTCTACCATAGACGAACCTTTGCCCGCCATATTTGCCTCGAAAGCTTTGCGTATGGCTTTCTTCGCCTTACGAATTGCTCCCGGTGTATCGACACTCTGGCGACTGACAAAGCAAGCGCCGGGGAGCTTTGTTGCCATCTCGCTGACATCCATAGGATAGCCATGCAGCTCAGGGGTACGACCATAAGGGCATGTTGTTGTCTTCTGCCCCAGAAGAGTGGTTGGAGACATCTGCGCACCAGTCATACCATACATGGCATTATTGATGTAGATGAGCGTTGTATTGTCAGCACGGTTAAGCGAGTGGAACACCTCTGCAGCTCCGATTGAGGCAAGGTCGCCGTCGCCCTGATAGGTAAAGACAAGGCGATCGGGCATGAGACGCTTAAGCGCACATGCCAGTGACGGAGCGCGACCGTGGGCAGCTTCCTGCCAGTCGATATCAATATAGTTGTAGGCAAACACTCCGCAGCCCACAGGTGAGATTCCAATTGCTTTGTCAGTCATACCCATTTCTTCTATTACCTCAGCAATGAGCTTATGTACTACTCCATGACTGCAGCCGGGACAATAGTGCATACGGGCATCAGTAAGGAGCGCCGGCTTCTTATAGACAATGTTTTCGGCTTTAAATATATCTTCCATACCGCTTACTCCTCACATTTATTTATTAATATCTCTAATGCCTCAACTACACCCTCTGGCTCAGGAATGATTCCTCCCATACGACCATAGTGTACTATTGGCATGTTCTTTCCAAGCGCAAGACGCACATCATCTATCATCTGACCGGCGTTAATCTCAACCACAAGAACGGCTATCTTACCACTGCATGCAGCTTCAAGCTCTACGTCTGGATAAGGCCAGGCGGTGATTGGTCGGAAGAGTCCAACCTTTATGCCTTTCTTGCGTGCAATGTCGATGGCTTTCTCTGATATTCGCGCAGCACTGCCAAAAGCCACAATGACATACTCGGCATCATCCATATAGAGTTGCTCGCAGCGGCGTTCATTCTCTTTTATCAACTGATACTTTGCCTGCAATGCAAGATTTTTCTTCTCCATCTCCTCCGACTGAAGTTCCAGTGATGTTATGATATTGCGCTCACGTCCATTCTTGCGTCCCGTTGATGCCCACGGACAATCGCGTTCAATCTCCTCCATTGTACGTCGTGGCTTCTGCTCCGACAGCACCACTTTTTCCATCATCTGACCAATAACGCCATCGGTCAGAATGATAACAGGGTTACGGTATTTGAATGCAAGGTCGAAGCCTAATCCCATGAAATCAGCCATCTCCTGAACAGAGTGCGGACAAAGGACAATATTGTTATAGTCGCCATTGCCTCCTCCACGTGTCGCTTGGAAATAGTCACCCTGCGACGGCTGTATAGTTCCAAGCCCAGGACCACCGCGCATCACGTTTACGATCACCGCAGGAAGCTCTGCGCCTGCCATATAAGAGATGCCCTCCTGCATAAGAGCAACACCAATGCTTGAAGAGGATGTAAACACTTTCTTTCCTGCTCCTGCGCCACCATAAAGCATATTCACTGCTGATACCTCACTCTCTGCCTGAACAGAAATCATACCCGTGGTCTCCCACGGCTTCAACGCAGCGATTGTCTCAACGATTTCTGTCTGTGGCGTTATAGGATAAGCAAAGTAGCCGTCGCAACCGCAACGGATTGCAGCATGAGCAATAGCCTCGTTTCCCTTCAACAGCAAAACTTCTTTCTCTGCCATATTATTCCTCTACTTTCTTTTTATAAACTGTTATACAACCGTCAGGGCATACAATGCCACATGACGCGCAACCGATACACTCGTCAGGATGTACGGCTTCAGCGTATGTGTAGCCAAAAAGGTTGACCTTCATTGGCGAGCGCTGAATAACATTCTTCGGACAAGCAACGACGCAAAGGTTACAGCCTTTGCAGCGTTCCGTATCAACTAAAATCGCACCTATGTACTTACTCATAATAGTTATGGTCATTATAAACCGGATATCATATGGGCACAAGTCCAATCGGCATTGATTAATATCCAGCCTTCAATATATCATTCCAGCCCATTCTATGGGTTGTAGTAATCCTTATAATAGAACGAGAACTGTTCTTCAAGCATCTGCCTTGCCGTCGCAGCAGGAGAATCAGGGTCAATGGCTATTGCCTCCATGTAGGAATTCATCGCTTCATGATACAGTCCCTGACGACGGTACTCGTTACCTTGTTTATAATATTCCTCCGATGTCATTTGCAATAGTCATTTGAACCGTTTAATCCTATTCCTTATTTTGTTTTCTGTTTTCCGGCTTTAAGGGTGTTGAGCATCAACGAACAGATTGTCATAGGTCCAACACCACCCGGTACAGGTGTTATGAAAGAACATTTCTTCGCGACATTCTCGAAGTCTACATCACCACAAAGACGAAAACCGCTCGGTCGACTGGCATCAGGAACGCGTGTCGTTCCGACATCTATCACCACTGCTCCCTCTTTCACCATATCAGCCTTAAGAAACTCCGGTCTGCCCAAAGCGCAGATTATGATGTCTGCCATAAGGCATTCCTCTTTGATATTCTGCGAATGAGAATGGAGCACAGTGACTGTTGCATCGCCATATTGCTTCTGCATCATAAGGCTCGCCATAGGTTTGCCCACAATGTTTGAACGCCCGATAACGACACATTTCTTGCCACTTGTCTTTATATTGTAGTGTTTCAGCAGGGTGAGAATGCCCAAAGGAGTGGCAGAGATAAAGCAATCAAGCCCTATCGACATACGACCGACGTTTACAGGGTGGAAGCCATCAACATCCTTTTCAGGGCATACTGCTTCCGTTACCTTCTGTTCGTCGATATGTTTTGGGAGAGGGAGCTGAACAATGAAGCCGTCCACATCCTTATCTTTATTAAGGCGATCTACGCAAGTAAGTAGTTCCTCTTCTGTTACATCCTCCTCATAACGAATCAGGGTTGACTTGAATCCACATTGTTCGCAAGCAATAACCTTGTTTCTCACATAAGTTTCGCTTCCACCATCGTGGCCTACAAGTACAGCAACAAGATGCGGTTGCTTACCGCCGACATCTATAATATTCTTTACTTCCTCTGCAATCTGGGCTTTGATTGCCGCGGTTGCCTTTCCGTCAATAAGTGTCATAGTCTGATATTTTATTTAAGACAATTACATCTTTGGCATTCCCGGCATTCCTTTCATACGACTTGCCATTGCCATCATATTCTTCATATTTGATCCACTTACCATACGCATCATCTTTCGTGTCTGATCAAACTGTTTCATCAAGCGGTTCACATCGTCAATCTTCTGACCGGAACCGCGTGCAACACGTTGCTTACGACTCTGTGCTGTACGACCACTCATGAACAAATCGGGATTAGAACGCTCTTTCGGCGTCATGGAGCATATTATAGCCTCAATGCCTTTGAAAGCATCATCATCGATATCTACATCACGGATTGCCTTTCCAACACCTGGAATCATAGCTGCAAGATCCTTGATATTACCCATCTTCTTTATCTGTTGAATCTGATTCATGAAGTCGTCAAAGTCGAACTTATTCTTCATTATCTTCTTCTGCAGGCGGCGTGCTTCCTCTTCGTCATACTGCTGCTGGGCACGCTCAACGAGCGAAACGACGTCACCCATACCGAGAATGCGGTCAGCCATGCGTGATGGATGGAACACATCGATACCGTCCATTTTCTCACTTATGCCGATAAACTTAATTGGCTTTGTTACCACAGTACGGATAGACAGGGCTGCACCACCGCGTGTATCACCGTCAAGCTTAGTCAGTATAACACCATCAATTTCGAGCATATCGTTGAAGGTCTTTGCCGTGTTCACCGCATCCTGACCTGTCATTGCGTCGACAACGAGGAGTGTCTCTTGTGGCTGAACGGCATCCTTGATATCTTTTGCCTGCTTCATCAGTTCCTCGTCAATCGACTGACGACCGGCAGTGTCCACGATAACCACATCGCAGCCCTTTGCCTTTGCCTCGCTGATAGCATTCTTTGCCACCTGAACAGGGTCTTTAGCATCCAACTCGATATATACAGGCACTTCAACCTGCTCACCAAGAACTCTCAACTGCTCCATAGCTGCAGGACGAAAAGTGTCACATGCAGCGAGCAGCGGTTTCTTATTCTTCTTTTCTTTGAGATATTTTGCAAGTTTTCCGCTCATGGTTGTCTTACCGGCACCATTGAGACCAGCCATCATTATCACCGTCGGGCGACCTTCGAGGTTCAGGTCTACAGCCTCACCACCCATGAATTCAGCCATCTCATCGTGAACAAGTTTCACCATCAACTGACCTGGCTTGACAGCATTAAGCACATTCATACCGAGTGCTTTCTGCTTTACATTGTCGGTGAAGGTCTTTGCCACCTTGTAGTTTACATCGGCATCGAGCAAGGCACGGCGAATATCTTTCAGTGTCTCTGCCACATTTATTTCCGTGATAGAGCCTTCACCTTTGAGGATTTTAAACGATCGTTCTAATCTGTCGCTTAAGTTTTCAAACATATTTCAATCTTTCTATTTATACACAAAAAAAACAGGGTTCTATGCAACCCTTTGGTTATATTTCGTGCAAATATAACGATTTTTAGGAACATTCGGGCAGCAACCATCCATGTTTTAAATAAATTTAAAAAAAGAACAAGCCGAATCAACACATGCAATATCAGTTTTTGTACGAAAATCTGACAGGTTACAGTTTGTCTGTAAAAGCGTAGATTAACGATATAACGGCAACCTTATGACACAGCAAAAACGCGGGTTTTCATTCATTATTCAGTGGGGTGTTTTTAGAACTGCAGGAACTGATTTCAAGAACCGTCGTTTCTTGGCTCAAGAACCGTCGGTTTTAACGCCAAGAAACGGCGCTTTTAGAGGCAAGAAACGACGGTTTTTGAAACACACTGAGAATCAAGCAGTTACAAGTATCAATTTTACGGTTTTTATAAAGCGCGGATTTGTTCACCTTTCGATATTGAAAAATCAGACTAATCGGGGTAAAGACATTTGCCGGATTCGCACTGAAATTGAAAAACGAAACTATAAATGTCAAAAATAAAAACGCACAACGAGCGGGAGATGATCAGAAAAACCATTCTGCCATTTAACTCCTTTTAAGTTTCGTCGTGGCTGTATGCCACCGTAATCCTCGTCCTTGCATAGCAGAAATTCGCTGTCGGCAATGAAACATTCCCTAAAATTCGGGAGCAAAGAACGAGACAGAAAAACATGATCTATGCTCCCCCACTTGCCCTGATACTTGTATGTGCCCTCAGCTCCATTAGCACCTTTAGCATCATCCGATACATGAACAAAACCGTTTGACATAAGAATCTTTATGCTTTTGTCTGTGCTGTAATCATTAAAATCACCTGCAATAATAATTTTTGCACGCGGCGATAAAGCTCTTACGGAGTCGACGCTTTCTGCAAGTCGTGAGACAACATGCACTCTATTTGCCCGAGTCTCATATTCACCGCCATATCTGCTCGGGGCATGAATGACGAATACATGAAGCGTATCATCGGTTGATGTACGTCCTTTCACATACAGTATGTCGCGTGTCGGGCGCATATCCTTAAGCGGTTCCACGCGGATAGGACGACTGTCTATATATCCAAACGAAAACGGAGAATAAAGCAGCGCGACATCAATTCCTCGCAAATCAGGCGAATGCGTGACAATATATTCATACTTCGCATTACGTAGCAACGAGCGCTGCGTGAGGTCGCGCAATACGGTATCGTTCTCTACTTCACATAATGCGACGAGATCCGGTATGGCATAACCGCCTTCGCTTTCACCACACGACAGAATCTCACGTGCTATATTATTTACCTTCTTCCAATATCGCGCATGGCTCCACCTCATTATGCCCGACGGGAGGAAGTCTTCATCCTGCTTCAAGGAATCGTGTTCACAGTCGAAAAGATTCTCGCAATTCAATTCAACCATCGTATACGATAGGCTCTGAGCGTTCATGCTGACGGAGACATCAATCACCATCAACAGCAACAACAACCGGTGTCTTTCTGTAGTTAGCATATCTATGACGGTTTATTTCTGCGCCTTGACATTGTCACGTATCTTATCAATATATGCCTTCATTCTGCCGACGTCCTTGCGGTCTATGATTTCAAGCAGTTCTTTCAACTCCTTACGAATAAGCGAAACCTGATCATGAGTGTATGGGTTGAAGAGTATCTCCTGCAGCAGGTAGTCATCCTCACTCATCACGCCACGGGCAATTTTCATGTGGCGTTTGAATGTAGTTCCCGGCGCATCCTGCGGCTTCATGACTGCCGCAAAGGTAAAAGTCGACACAAACGGAATACTCAATGAGTAGGCAACGGTCTTGTCATGCTCATCGAAAGAATATTCATATATATTCAAGCCCAGACGACTGTATACATCCTTAAAGAAACAACGCCCCATATAGTCGCCCTCGTTGATTATTATGGCATTCTCCTCCGACAGCTGGTTCAGATTAGCAAAGGTGGGTCCGAACATCGGATGCGTGCTGACATAACGATGTCCGCAGGCATCATAGTATTCCTTCAGTCCGGTCTTGACAGAACTGATGTCGCTTATTATACATTCCTTTGGTATATACGGAAGAATCTCGTCAAAGGCATTGATAGTATATTTCAATGTGACACAGTTGATAACCAGTTCCGGTTCAAATGCCTGTACCTCCTTAATATCAGTGAAGCGCCGACAGTTGTAAGTGAATCTCATTCTGTAGATGTCCTTCTCAAACACTGCCACTTCATGGTCGAACGAGAGCAGGTCGATGAAGAACGAACCCATCTTGCCTGCTCCAAGTATTAATATCTTCATACTATTTGTTTATTATTTCCATCTGCTGGCGCACCGACTCTTCGTGAATATGCTCGAAGATTTTTGCTGCAAATTCAGCCGACATACCGCACATAGCGCCTTGCACACCACGTTTATCAAGTATCTCTTTGTAACGTTGCGTCTGCAGAACGGTCATGTTATGCTCTTTCTTATACTGTCCTATTTCCCTACATACACGCATTCGTTTTGCGAGTAGTTCCATGAGTTGATTGTCGAGCTCGTCAATCTGATGACGCAGCTGTGTTATGCCCTCCGTTGTCAATGTCTCATCGCGAATGACCAAAAGTGAGAGAATATAGTCGAGCACCTCAGGGGTTATCTGCTGCATAGCATCACTCCAAGCCTCATCAGGGTTGCAGTGGCTCTCTACAAGAAGACCATCGAAGCCAAGATCCATGGCTTGCTGGCATAAAGGAGCTATCAGATCGCGCCGTCCTGAAATATGACTTGGGTCGCAGATAAGAGGAAGTGTGGGGTATCGGCGACGCAGTTCTATAGGAATCTGCCACATAGGGAGGTTGCGGTAAATCTTCTTATCGTAGCTTGAGAATCCACGATGTATAGCACCAAGGCGTTTCACTCCAGCCTGATTGAGTCTTTCAAGAGCGCCTATCCACAGTTCAAGGTCTGGATTAACAGGATTCTTCACCAGCACGGGTATGTCTACTCCTCTGAGACTGTCGGCAAGTGCCTGCATGGCAAAGGGGTTTGCAGTAGTCCGTGCTCCAACCCAAAGGAAGTCAATGCCGTGCTGAAGAGCCTTTTCCACATGCTCCGGCGTTGCCACTTCTGTAGAAACAAGCATGCCAGTCTCCTTCTTGACATCAGCAAGCCAAGGCAGAGCCTCATCGCCCTTACCTTCGAAACCGCCGGGTTTTGTACGAGGTTTCCATATTCCAGCACGGAAAAGGTGACAGCCCTTTTCAGAAAGTTGCTTGGCAGTAGTCACGACTTGCTCCTCTGTCTCTGCACTGCATGGACCTGCTATCACGAATGGACGTTCGTTATCACTTGGCAAATTAATAGGGCTCAGTTCAAGTTCCATATAATCATTTGTTTTTGTTATTATCGTTTTTCCTTAAATAATCAGTGATGCGCTGATATGCTTCCTGCATTTTCTCTTCTTTAGCGCATAGTGAGATTCTAATATACCTATCACCATTGCTTCCGAATATAAATCCAGGTGTGATGAACACCCGCGCTTCATGAAGCAGCTTTTCGGTCAGTTCCTCACATGTGGCATACATTTCTGGTATTCGCCCCCAAAGGAACATCCCCACCTGATGATTGTCATACTTGCAGTCAAGGAGTGTCATTATCCGCTCGGCAATATCTCGGCGGCGACGGTAGACATTGATGTTATACTCCTGATGCCACTCCGGTGTATTTGTATTGTATGCCTCTGCGGCGGCAAGTTGTATGCCACGGAATGTTCCGGAGTCAATATTGCTCTTCACCTTCAGTGTCCATGCTATCAGATCAGCATTGCCTACAACCATTCCTACACGCCAACCTGGCATATTGAAGCTCTTCGACATAGAGTTGAACTCCATGCAGCACTGCTTTGCTCCCGGTACCATCATTATGGACATTGGATTGTCGTTAAGAATCTGCGAATAGGGATTGTCATTGATGACAACAATACCTTTCTCGCGGGCAAACCTTACCAGTCGTTCATAAGTCTCCATATGAGCATTACCGCCTGTAGGCATATTCGGGTAATTCGTCCACATGATCTTCACTTTCGATAGGTTCATTGTCTCCAACTCGTCGAAATCAGGCTGCCAGTCGTTATCTTCACGCAGGTTGTAGTTGACAATCTTCGCTCCAAGAAGGTTGTTCAACGAGGTATATGTGGGATAACCAGGATTCGGCACCAGCACTTCATCGCCGGGATTCACAAGCGCAAGGGTTGTATGCAGGATGCCTTCTTTCGAGCCGATAAGCGGAAGTATCTCCGTATTTGGGTCTAAGCTGACATTATACGTTCTCTTATAAAATCCTGCCATTGCCTCACGTAGTTCAAGTGTTCCCATAGTTGGCTGATAGCCATGGGCGCTCGGCTGCGCTGCTATCTCGCAGAGTTTGTCTATGGTTTGACGCGACGGCGGCATATCAGGTGAGCCAATGGCAAGCGAGATTATATCCTTGCCTTCTGCATTAAGCCGCGCCACTTCCTTTAACTTACGACTGAAATAATATTCCTGTACGAGGGAGAGCCTCTCTGCTGGCTGTATCTTCATAATCATATTATCTTGCACTGTATTCACCGAGTATCTTCAACTCTTTTGTTAATGGAATGATTGCGTCTATCGACTGGCGATAGCGAGTCAGATTATCGTATGTCAAATCGACATAAAAAAGATATTCCCATTCATGACCGATAATCGGCAACGACTGTATCTTTGTAAGGTTTATATCGTAGAACGACAGAATCGTCAGCACCTTCGACAGCGAGCCTTCCGAATGTGTTAGCGAAAAGACCATACTCGCCTTGTCTGTTTTATCCAACGGACGCAGAAAGTCGGCTTTCATTGGATTGGCTATAATAAGGAAACGAGTGAAATTATGTTTGTTATCCTCTATCGCATCCTCCAACACCTTCATGCCGTAGTATTCAGCAGCGCTGGCATGACATATTGCTGCATGACCTTTAAGATTCTGTCTGCTGATATTCTCTGCCGAACCGGCAGTATCCTCGCATTCTACTGCTTTCAGTTCCGGATGTCGTGAAAGGAAATCACGACATTGCATGAGGGCTACCGGATGAGAATGGACCTCGCGTATAGTGCTCCAGTCGTCCTCGGGGAGACAACAGATTGAATGCTGAATATGTACCTTATGCTCGCCTACTACCGTCTTGCCCGATGCTGTCAGCAATTCATAGTTATGCAACAACGAACCGGCAATAGTGTTTTCAATAGCAATCATACCGATTATTGCAGGGTCTTTCTCCATTTCTGCAAAGACATCCTCGAACGTTGCACAACAG
>ERZ772940.413-NODE-413-length-20407-cov-10.1083_pt1 | contig 20407 bp, 19 predicted proteins | sample MGYA00511682_ERZ772940 | MGnify/ENA primary metagenome ERZ772940 (study PRJEB29015, sample SAMEA2737922) | human oral metagenome | biome: human oral; feature: human-associated habitat; material: dental | place: China | collected 2031 ... | reverse complement strand
CCTTTCTGCTAGCCATGCCCCGTATTGTATGTATTACGCATCTGCCTCAGCACCCGGCTGTTTCCCGGCTGCACTGCCGTTTTCAGGGGAAAAAGGCAAAGCCAGCTTAACTTCAGTCCCCCACCCTTTGCGCGAATCGATCTGGGCTGAGCCTTTGCCGCGCCTCATCCTCCCGATAATCGACTCGGTAATGCCCATATGCCCCGGATAGTCAGCTGCGGCATCAAACCCGTCCCCATGATCCCGGATGAATATCTGAACAGCCCGCAGGCGGAGAGGGTCAACCTCACAATACACGGATACCGGGGGCCTGCCATGATGTACCGCATTCAGCGCAGCTTCCGAAGCGGCTGACAGGAGCGGCTCAAATTCTTTCCGGTACCGGGCATCCCCAACAGTTACAACCTCAATAGGGACCCGTGACGAATCTTCTATACGGGCCATGATCCTTTTAAGTTCATGGGTAAGAGTTGTAAGATTCACAGAAGTACCGCTGCCAGCTGATACACGGCTGTCAGGGGCAGGTATGGGAACGGAGGCGGATGCTGCCGGCTGCACAGGGACATGCGGGGCAGGCGAAGGCACAGCAGCAGGAGTTGCCGAAGCCCTGTCAGCACCGTACAGCCACTCCCTCAGTTCACGTTCCTGCGCATGAGCCAAAGCGGCTGCCTCACTGGGATCATCAGCATTCAGCTGGATAAGGGCCAGGGTCTGCAGCACTGAGTCATGCAGCTGTGCTGTGATATCCGCCCGCAGCTCCTCCTGTGCAGCATGTGCCCTTTCCTTCCCCAGGTCGGAAATAAGGCTGATCCACCATGGCGCGACGATCATTACAAGTATGGCGATCAGTATCAGCCCTGCCCCCACGCCTATAAGGAGGGAATTAAAATCAAGGAATGAACTGAATGCCACAAAGGTCCCGGTGAATGCCGTCAGGATCCCAACAAGCACAAGGATATAGCGCATGCTCAGCGACGATGATGCGCGGCCGTGGCGAAGGTCATCAAAAAAACTCGCCGGATGGTGTTCGGTCAGTATCCCTGTCTGCATCCAGCTCAGGGATATGCCGGCGAACAGAAGGACCATGCCTACGATCATACGCCATTGCAGACGGTTGAACACCCCCACTAAGCTGACCATAATGCACAGCACCCCAACAATAAAAACTATCCTCCACGGAGAATCAGAATGCCACCCTTCTGATGACTGCTTTGCGCTCGCTTTATCGACCATATCGCTTAGCGTGGTACGGCGCAGCGGGGAATCATAATGCCGCTGCGGTCCCGGCGCGCCCTCATCCTGGGCAGCATCATTGTGTGCCTCTGCGCTTCTGCCAGTATCCGTGCCGTCTGGACCGGAACCGCGCCCAGTATCTGCCTGTCTGCGATGGTTCATACAGATATTATAAAGCACACCGTCAAAGCTGGGGCAGTATACCCTTACAGAAAATCAGAGTAAACCCTTATAGACGTCAGACGTTTTCCGGGCTTTAATTAAAGCATAAGCCCAGTTTTACATAAAGGAGACACAATGTCTGCTACTCATCCATACGGCAGCGGGCCGGAACAGCCGCAGCCCGGGAACGCCCAGGGGCAGCCTGATCCTCCTGTCGGCAACAGCTTCTTCAGATGGATCCGTTCACTGAACATGTACCGTTCCAGCAACCGCTGGATCGGAGGCGTGTCAGGGGCTATAGCCGGTAAGCTCGGTTGGGACCCTGTGATCATACGGATCCTGTTCTTTGCTTTCTGCATAGCCGGCGGTTCAGGGGTATTCGTATACGCCATCCTGTGGATATTCCTGCCGGATTCCCGTAATAATGAGATCCTCGCTGAGGAGGCGTTATTTCACGGCCACACAAGCCGCGCATTCTGGGCTGCCCTTGTAGCCATCCTTCTGGGCGGCGGGCTGAATATCCTAACGCCGTTTATTGGCTGGATAGGCGTGGCGGTCCTGTGCTGCCTGATCGTCATGGTTTCCTTGTCGGGAAAGGAGGGCCGCGATTCTTTCAAGGACCGTTTTGCACAGCCCGAACGGCAGGAACAGCCGAGCGGACGGGAAAGCGCCTATGCGCCCTACATGCCCTACGCACAAAGCAATACCGCATACCACACATATCCATATCAATCCAATCCCAACTACCACCAAGGAGCATATCCAATGAATAACAGGTATCCTGCGCCCAGCAGGCCTTATGCTGCGTGGCGCTGCAAAACCGCGGGGCCAGTCGTTGTATCAATAGTCCTGGGGCTCCTCATTATTGCCTTCGGGGTCTATTCCGGAATCGTATACTATCAGGGCCTCGACTTTTTCAGCGCACTGCGGCTGGGGATTATTTTCTGCACTGCCGCAGTACTGGTTCTTGGGGCTGTTATTATTGTGCTCGGGATCCGTGGGCGTAAAGCCGGCGGGCTGATGCCGATCAGCATTATCTGCGCGGTTATAATGCTCAGTATTTTAGGTACATTCAATTCTGCGGCTGACATACACAGCAGCCTGGTGCATCCTGTACAAATTACTTTTTCCAATAAAACGCTTGGCCCCGACAGCTACGACAACCTGGTGCAGCACGGCCTTAAAACCAGCTCATCGAATGTGACGGTGGATCTGCGGGACTGGGCCTCTGCCCGCCAGACAGCCTGTCCCACCGGCACATTGAATGTTGAAGCGTATTTCTCAAAAGTCAATATCCGCGTACCCGACGGCTGCGCAGTACAGTATCAGGGCAAGCACGCAGTTGCGGGTTCTGTCGAAGGATCGGGATTGCCTAGAGGGACAACGCTGGGCAAAGATAAAACCCTGACAGTCAATGCATCAGCTGTATTCAGCGGAGTTGCTGCTTCACCAAGCCCAAGATCCAGGCTGAGCGGGATTTCTAACCAGACATCTAACGATGACAGCGATAATGGGAATAATGAGGACTGGGACTGATACCAGTGCTGCAGGGCTATTGCTGCCCCGCCATGTTCCGGAATATATATCTGAAAGGATTTTACTATGGTAAATAACAATACTGCATCAGCCTCATTCCCGGGGGATGACGGCAAAAATACTATTGACACAACTGCCGTACAGAGCCCCTCTCCGGGATCTGCTGCAGACGTACACACGGACCCTGACAGTTCTCCTACCCGGGCTATGCCCACTGCATCAGATACCCAGGCTATGCCGACCGAAACTATGCCCCAGCGGGAAGGGAAGCCGCAGCAGGCATGGCAGGACCAGCAGGATGCCTCTGCACAGTACGCATCTGAGGCATACCGCAACAGCTATCCCGGTTCAGGCAGTATACCCCCGCAGGGCTCAGGCAGGCCAGGCCCGCAGTATCCGGGATGGGACCAGTATTCAGGGTATCCGGAACATCGACGCCGCAGGCCGCGGATATACTATAAAAAAGGCCCCTACACCATGACAGTTGTATGGGGGATATTCCTCGTCCTCCTTGGCATAATAGGCATATTCTCTATACTCAGGGTGACCGATTTTATATCACAGGATTATATGGCGTTCCTTGGTATTGTGTGCTGCATACTTGTCGGGGCTGCGATAATCATAGGCGGGATAATAGCTGCGGTCAGCAGGGACCGCAGGAAAGCTGGAGACGGTACAGACGGGTATGACGCTGAAGGCGACCCCGATGATTATCCCGACGGCTATTCTGATGATTACCGTGACCAGGGTTATGCCAACTACCCGAGCCCTTCACAAGGACAGGGGGCTATGCCTGGAGAAGCTGAAGGCCCGGGCAGTTCTCCTGCTCCGATGACGGTGGATGCCGCAGCGCCCGACAGCACTGGCAATCCTGTCAATGCTGCCCGCTGAAATCCCCGGCACGGTCCTGATATGATCTGTGCGGCCATACAGAGCGGCCGCACAGTCTGAACCGGAAGAATTACACGTAAAACTATACGCATCAATTTAAATATTTATTATCTATTTCATCTATTCACGGGATTCGTGAATAATGACACGCCACGGCGGCCGGTGCAATAAGCATTGCCCAGCCATGAGTGGCGGCTGTTGGGCCAGACTGCACCCAGCCGCGGGGCATTCTGGCTCATCCATATGCTGGGGTATCTGCCATCGGCGCTGCGGGATCCCAGCAGATTGAAACCATTTTTATCATGCAGCCAGTCAGGATGCTGGGTAGCAATTGCAAGCCCTTCTTCAAGGGTAAGGGGAAGGCGGTTGTCGGAATCGATGAGGCGCCGTGCTACATCCGGTTCGCGGTTAGTATAAGCAGTGCCGGTATGCGGTTCTACAACCAGATAAAACGGCCCCTCCGGCGGTTCGAACCCTTCCTGGGGCAGGAACCCCAGTACGTCACGCGGCGGCATCGTTGTGAAGCCGGCCCTGCGCTGGATGCTTGTCCGCGCAATAAGGGATTCGGGGGAAACAAGCTCGCGGGTAGGGACAAGCAGTATATCTCTTCCAAGCTCTACCCTCTCAAGCACTTTGACAAGCGGTTCTGCAAGCGCACGGAAAGCCCCATCTGACATATCGGCAACATCGGGATACCCTAAAGCAACGATACGGTCAAGCTGCTGAACCAATTCCTGAGAAGACTGCGTCATGTTCCCAGTATGGCACACACTATGTAAACATCCCGTGCAGGTATCCAGGCGGTCCTGACAGCGGGGGCATATACAGGCCTGAAGGTATTGGAATGCTTCTGCCATGCAGCACCGCGGAATGCTGTTATTCTCTGATCCGTGATGTAGTGTGGCAGTATGCCTGAACCTTTAGACAGGGGCGTTTCCCCTGAAACTGCTGTACCTCGGATCACATTATCTGACGGAAGCCGTATCCCGCAGATCGGCCTTGGCGTCCTCCGTATCGGCAACGGTGACGTATCAGCAGTGGTCAGGGCTGCGCTGGAATCCGGATACCGCCATATTGATACTGCTGCAGGCTATGGGAACGAGGCAGGGACTGGGGACGGGATACGCTGCGCAGGTTTCGCCGCCGGAAAGCCGCGGGAATCATTATGGGTAACGACTAAAGTACGCGATTCCCAGCAAGGATATGACCAGACACTCAGGGCTTTCGATGCGCAGCTGAAAAGCCTGGCGCTGGACTACATAGATATGTATATGATCCACTGGCCAACGCCTTTCAACTGGCGCAGCGGGGATACCTGGCGGGCTATGGCGCAGCTGCGCAGCCAGGGGCTGGTAAAGAGTATCGGCGTATGCAATTTCATGCCTGAGCATCTCGACAGGCTTTATGGTGAGGTCGGTGAATATCCTGTTATCAACCAGATTGAGCTGCATCCCACGTGGCAGCAGCGGCAGGCGGTGGAATACTGTACCCGCCACGGTATCGCAGTCCAGGCATACTCCCCTATGGCGCGCGGAGCTGACCTCACAGCAGGGGGCGGCATTATCAGGAAAATTGCCGAGGCCCATCATAAAACCGAGGCGCAGGTGATCCTCCGCTGGCATATTGAAAACAGGACGGTTATAATCCCCAAAACCACGCACCGTGCACGCATGGAAGAGAACCTCAGCCTGTTTGATTTCGCACTTACCCCTGACGAACATAAGGCGATCGATTCCCTTGATTCACCGCAGCGGGCCGGGCACGACCCTTATACCTTTTCGTACAGCTGATAAGGCCGGATTGGGATAAAGGCAGGAAACCGGACTGTCTGGAGTTTCGGGCCGCAAGTTTCGGGCCGCAAGTTTCGGGCCGCAAGTTTCGGGCCGCAAATATCAGAAATTATAGAGCCAAATGTTTTGACTTGATGAAGCTGCTGCTTAAGAGTATAGTAGTGAACAGGTTAGAAACAGGGTAGGGTGAGCAGATAGATGAAAAATGTTATTGTCACAGGGGGAAGCTCTGGAATAGGACTGGAAATTGCAAAATTATTGGCAAAAGATGCCGATCATATTGTCCTTGTAGCACGAAATTTGACAAGGCTGATTCAGGCTAAAGAAGTACTGATAACAATGAATCCGAATTTAAAGATTTCCCTAATCAGTGCTGATTTATCAACGATTGAGGGCATCCGCCGCTGCATTGAGCAGATTGAAGATTTAAATCTCGATATTGATAGCCTGGTAAACAATGTCGGCTACGGAGTGAGCGGATTGGCTGACAGTCTGCCTCTTGAGACTGTCGAAAAGGCTGTGGTGACCAATGCGATGGCGCCGACCCTGCTGACTCAGGCATTTTTAAAAGCCATCATCAAAAACAAGGGAAATATTCTGTTTATCGGAGCAGGAGCGGCAACACATCCCATGCCCAGTCTGGTTCATTACTCCGCCAGCAAAAATCTCATCCATGGGCTGGTCAGAGGTCTTCGGATTGATTTAAAAGGGACTGGTGTCCATATAACAGAGATTCAACCGGGACCTGTTGCTACGAATTTCGGGAACAGCAGCAGTTCGTCTTCCTCTCAAGATTTTGCGACGCATAATCCATTGAAAAAGGTTGAAATCACGCCTCAGCAGTGTGCAAAAGAATCGCTTGCAGCTCTGAAGCGTAATAAATCGTCTTATTATCCTGGAAGAGGCTATCGCTTTATTATCCAATTAACCAAGCTGCTTCCAAATTCAGCTATGGAACGCATTCTTCAACGCTTTATTTCACGCTGATATTTAAAATAAAGGTTGGAACTCCAGCCTCTTTTGGGCTCTTTGTCAACTGTAGTGGGTTGATAAAAAGTTACAACCTGGAGAGGACCAAATTGGTTCTCTCCTTTTTGATATTCAAAGCAATGAGAATTCTCGTTTTAAAATTTTCAAAGTTCCGGAAGCCAAAAGCATTTCGCTTAATGACTTTGATGAGGTTATTTGTGGCCTCAAGTTTTGCGTTTGAGTAGGGAAGTTCAAGTGCATTAATGGTCTTATCCTGATCCCTCAAAAAGGTCCTAAAAATGGTCTGGAAGATAGGATTCACAGAAGAAATGGACTCTGTGATCAATTCAAAGAAATAGTCAGCGTGCTTCTCTTGAAAATGAAAGAGTAAAAGCTGATAGAGTTCATAGTGATCTCTAAGATCTTGAGAGTAAGAGAGAAGTTTTTCGAGACTCTCTTTATTGGTTAAATGCGACCGAAATATTGGACGATAAAATCGTTTACTGCTCAGCGTATAGTTATCCTGTTGAATGAGTTTCCAGTAACGTTTCAGTGCTTTATATTCGTGCGATCTCCTATCAAACTGATTCATAATTTTGATGCGTACGCGATTCATTGCTCGACTGAGATGCTGGACAATATGAAAGCGATCGAGAACGATTTTAGCATTTGGAAAAAATTTTCTAGCAATATCGTAGTAGGGATTAAACATGTCCATGGTAATGACTTTCACGCGACTTCTTACCTGTCTAGAATACCGAAGGAAATGATTGCGAATAGTTGCTGAGTCCGTCCATCTAAGATAGCTAGGATCTTTCTTGTATCGTAGTCCTGTGCAATAAAGCTCATCTTTCCTTTCTTGAAGCTATATTCATCCCAACTCAAGTGTTCTGGAAGGTGGTTAAGCTCAGTCTTAAATTTGAATTTATGTAACTGACGAATGACTGTCGAAGTGGAGACAGATAAACTTTCGGAGATAGCTGTCATAGGGACTTTCTCAATCAATTTTTGAGTGATTTTCTGTTTGACGATGGTTGCGATCTGGTGATTCTTCTTGACTAAGGAAGTCTCTGCGATGGCTATTTTTCCACAGTCTTTACAGCGGAAACGGCGTTTTCTCAATCGAATGAGAGTCTTGTAGCCAGCACATTCGAGGTAGGGGATTTTGGATTCTTTTTGAAAGTCATATTTAGCCATTTGTCCTTGACAGTTGTGACATTTAGAGGCAGGCTAATCGAGCTTAGCAATGACTTCTTTATGCGTTCCAGCATCAAGATAATCTAAGATAATAATATTTTTGTCAGTCATTCCAAGTCTGTTTGTGATAACATTTAATTGTTCCATAAGATTCTTTCTAATGAGGGTTTGGTCACTTTTTCATTATAGGTCTTATGGGGCTTTTTTCTACAAAAAATAGACTCCATAATTCCTACAGTGGTTTTACCCACTACAGAAATTATAGAGCCCGAAAACCACTAGCAATGTGAACGGCATTCCCAAAGTTAGACAAAAAGTCTAACGAATGGAGTGCAATTCATTCTCGCTGGTGGTTTTTGATTATATGATAGGCTTGCGGTTTATGTTAGTGACAAGATAGAAACCTCAGCTCTAGTTTTTTAGTACTGGGGCGGGGAGCTGTTCACTAGACCTACGAGTAAACTTTAGTACTGAGGGATGACAGTCTAAAAAGTTATCTTCGCAAGATTTTTTATAAAAATGAAAATGCTATAATAGTAATTATGAAAAAACGTTACAATACGCTCAACCATTATTATCGCAAGATCTTTGGCCAAAAGATTTTTAAATTGCCCATTGATGCGGGCTTTGATTGTCCCAATCGAGATGGAACGGTAGCCCATGGGGGCTGTACCTTCTGCACAGTTTCGGGCTCAGGTGATGCCATTGTTGCGCCAGAGCTCCCCATTCGTGAGCAGTTCTATAAGGAGATTGATTTCATGCATCGCAAGTGGCCTGAGGTCAACAAGTATCTGGTTTATTTTCAAAATTTCACCAATACCCACGACAAGGTTGAGGTCATTCGGGAACGTTACGAGCAGGCTATCAATGAGCCTGGCGTAGTCGGTATCAATATTGGGACTAGGCCTGATTGCCTGCCTGATGAGACCCTTGCCTATTTGGCGGAACTCTCAGACCGTATGCATGTGACTCTGGAGCTGGGGCTCCAGACCACTTATGAAAAAACATCAGCTCTTATCAACCGAGCCCACTCTTATCAGCTCTATGTGGACACGGTCAAACGTGTGCGGGAGTTGGCACCCAAGGTAGAAATTGTTTCTCACCTGATTAACGGTCTGCCAGGGGAGACCCATGAGATGATGGTGGAAAATGTGCGTCGCTGTGTGACAGATAATGATATCAACGGGATCAAGCTTCACCTCCTCCATCTCATGACTAATACGCGAATGCAGCGGGACTACCATGAGGGTCGTCTGCAACTGCTCAGCCAAGAGGAGTATGTTTCCATCATCTGTGACCAGCTGGAGATTATCCCTAAAGACATGGTTATCCATCGGATTACGGGGGATGCTCCTCGGGACATGCTAATTGGTCCCATGTGGAGTCTCAACAAGTGGGAGGTTCTCAATGCCATTGATCAGGAAATGGAGCGTCGCGACAGCTGGCAAGGTTGTAAATTGGAGGTGGCCCAATGATAAAACGCCCCTTACAGGCTTCTCATGATTTTCTAGCAGAAGTGCTAGATAAAGACTCCTTGGCTCTTGATGCCACCATGGGTAAGGGCAACGATACGGCCTTTTTGGCCAAGCTAGCCAAGAAAGTCTACGCCTTTGATGTCCAGGAGCAAGCTCTGACCAAGACGAAAGAGAGATTGGAGAGGGAGGACTTGATCAATGCCCAGCTGATTTTAGACGGGCATGAGCACCTGGACAAGTATGTGACGGAAGCTCTTAGGGCAGCGATTTTTAATCTGGGCTATTTGCCAACGGCTGATAAGTCCCTGATTACCCAGCCTAACACAACTCTGGAGGCCTTAAGAAAGGTCTTGGAGCTACTGGAGGTAGGCGGTCGTCTGTCGATTATGGTCTACTATGGCCATGAGGGTGGGGATCTGGAGAAGGATGCCGTTTTAGATTTTGTCAAAACTCTGCCCCAAGAGACCTATGCGACCATGCTCTACCAGCCCCTCAATCAAATCCATAGGCCACCTTTTTTAATCATGGTGGAGAAACTTAGCTAAAAAGTGGGCTCGGCTCAATTCTCCAATTTTTTTAGCCTTCCTTAGAAATTTGTAATGAGTCTGAAGCTTAGTTTTTGCTTCGGTTCGAACTGGATAATAGCCCTAAATGCTGTTTTAACCCGTCTAGCTCGCTTCGTTAAGTATTATAGAAAAATCGCCTGCTTCCAAAGTCTAACCGACAAGGAGACAGGCGATTTTGTTTTGCTTGTTTTTAAAGTTCTGGCTTGATAAAGAAGCGGTGGGCATCAATTGGAATGATGGAAACCTTGTTGTCAAAGAATTCGGTCAGGGTCGGCACCGTGATGATGTCTTCCTTCTTCCCCTGGGCAATGATTCGTCCCTGTTTGAGGAGCAGGACGTGGTCCATTTTCTGGGTGATTTCCTCAGCATGGTGGGTCACGTAAAGAACATGAGGGGCGTGGGGCAATTCGGTGATACGATCCACCTGCTTCAACAATTTTTCCCTGGCAAAGAGGTCCAGACCGACAGTTGCCTCGTCAAGAATGATAATATCGGGCTCTTCCATCAAGCAGCGGGCAATCATAATCAGCTGACGTTCCCCTTGTGAGAGGGTGTAGAGCCTGCGACCAATCAAGGCCTGACCCCCAAGGCTGGTCAGCATGTCACGGGCCTCGGTCAGCTCCTTGCTGCCATAATCCTTATAAAGAATGGAAGACTTATACTTACCAGTCAAGACGGCCTGCTCGGCAAAGAGGTGGAGCGATAGGCGGTCCGTGATAAAGCCTGAGACAATGCCAATACGCTTGCGGAGCTTGGTAATGTCGCCTTGACCAAACTGGGTTCCTAAAATGTTAATCTCCCCTTGGCTGGGGTAAAGTTCAGCCATAATCAATTTTAAAAGGGTCGTTTTCCCAGCTCCATTCAAGCCTAGAATGGCCCAGGTCTGCCCCTTCTCAACAGTCCAGTTAATATCTTGGAGCAGGTCCTTGCCTTGCTTGCGTAGGTTGACATTTTTCATAGAAATAATAGCCATCAGTTTCCCCTTTCGCTCGTGAAAAATTAGCTTCATTATAGCAGACTTGGCCTGAAAAATTAAGGGCTGGAGTGACTTTTTAACACGCTTTTTGAAAATATGCTATAATGAAGGCAATCCACATTTTTAGGAGAAAGAATTTAATGGAAGACCCGAGCAGTCAGAATTTGCTTTTTCAAATGCTTTTACTAGTCGTCCTTACTTGCTTGAATGCCTTTTTTGCGGCATCCGAAATGTCCATGGTCTCCCTCAATCGGGCACGGGTGGAACAAAAGGCAGAAGAGGGCGATAAAAAATATATCCGTCTGGTCAAGGTACTGGACAAACCCAATAACTTTCTATCGACCATTCAGGTTGGCATTACCTTCATCTCCCTCTTACAAGGGGCTAGTCTTTCAGCTTCCCTGGGGAAGGTGATTGCTTCTTGGTTTGGTAATTCGGCTACCGCTCAAACCGCTGGTAGCATCATTTCCCTGATCTTTCTGACCTATATTGCCATCGTTCTCGGTGAGCTCTATCCCAAGCGGATTGCCATGAACCTAAGGGATAATTTCGCCATTTATTCGGCTCCGGTCATTGTTGGCCTGGGCAAGGTTGTCAGTCCTTTTGTCTGGTTCCTGTCGGCTTCGACCAATCTCCTCAGTCGGATGACGCCCATGACCTTTGACGATGCTGATGAGAAGATGACCCGAGATGAAATTGAATATATGTTGACCAACAGCGAGGAAACCCTGGAGCAAGATGAAATCGAAATGCTTCAAGGGGTCTTCTCCCTAGACGAATTGATGGCTCGTGAAGTCATGGTTCACCGGACCGATGCCTTTATGGTTGACATCAATGATGATCCCCAAGAAATTATCAAGGAGATTCTCAAGAAGAATTTCTCAAGAATTCCCGTCTATGATGATGACAAGGATAAGGTGCTTGGTCTAATTCATACCAAGAAGCTGCTGGAAGTTGGCTTTAATAATGGTTTTGAGAATATCAGTCTTCGTCGCATTTTACAAGAGCCCCTCTTTGTTCCGGAAACCATTTTTGTTGATGATTTGCTCAAGGAGCTGCGGCGGACGCAAAATCAGATGGCCATTCTCTTAGATGAATATGGTGGGGTCTCCGGTCTCGTTACCCTAGAAGACCTGCTGGAAGAAATCGTCGGAGAAATTGATGATGAAACCGACCAGGCGGAAGTTGAAGTGCGGGAAATTGACAAGGACACCTATATCGTCTTAGGTACCATGACCCTCAATGATTTTAACGAGCACTTTGAAACTGAATTGGAAAGCGACGATGTTGATACCATCGCTGGCTACTATTTGACCGGTGTTGGGAATATCCCATCTCAGGAAGAAAAGGAAAGCTTTGAAGTAGATAGTGGCAAGCACCACCTAGAGATCATCAATGACAAGGTCAAGGAAGGCCGAGTTATCAAGGTCAAGGTCATCCTCAGTCCCCTTGAAGAAGTTGAAGAAGAAAAAGAATAAGTGAAGATTCGTGACCCAAGGTTGCGGATTTTTTTGCTAGCGACTTTGCAGGCTGTGCTGGTTATCTGGTTTATGGCCTCTAGGCAAGCTGTCTGCCTGCCTGCCAATAATGAATTGAAATTTTGCCCTAACTTACAATAAAAAGGGGAGAGGGACAACACTGTTGTATCAGTTGAGTTAATAAGAGAGGGTAGCCAGCGTAGCGGCTGGCCCAGCCGGACAAGTTCTTCAGAGCTTAGACCAGCTCCCCTCTTAAACAAAAAATAAAAAGAAAAATGAAAGACATTTTCAGAGTTTTTGTGCTTGAATTAGACCATCAAATCCGATAAAATAGAAAAGTTAAAAAGGAGCCAGCGACATAATTTTTTGGCTGGACCTCCTTGTATTTTGTTAATTGCGATGTTTCTGTAGGTCGGTCGATACTACCGACCTACAGAAACTAGTAAGTGAGCTAGAGATTTTCCTAGAAAATCTCGTAGTTGAACAAGCATTTTAATGCTTAGTGAAACTGCTCAATTGAACACGCCTACACTTCTGTGAAAATAGAGAAAGCTTCCTAGGTGTTTTCTCACCTTCGTCAGCTTTCCTAATTTTCTTTGAAGTGCTTGACGGCTTAGTATCTTGTTAATTAAACACGGGCTAAAAGCCTAGTGAAAAAGATGAAGTCTCCCAGATGCTTAGGTGCGTCTGTGTCGCCTTCTCTATTTTCATACGGTTTTTTTACGCCCTTTGTGACACGGAGATAAAGTAGCCGATAAAGCTACTTTATCAAAGTTAGTCAGAGATATAGAAAACCAAATTGGTAGTTTTCGTAGTCACTCTAAATAGAAATGATAGAGTGACTTTATCTGTGGTATCTTGAGTTAGGAGCATAATGTTGATAGTTTTAGCGGGCACAATTGGTGCTGGTAAGAGTTCTTTGGCAGCTGCCCTGGGTGAGCACTTGGGAACGGAAGTTTTCTATGAAGCGGTTGATAATAATCCAGTTTTGGACCTCTATTACAAGGACCCCAAAAAATACGCTTTTTTACTGCAAATTTTCTTTTTGAATAAACGCTTCCAGTCTATCAAGGAAGCCTATAAGGCGGATAACAATATCTTGGACCGCTCAATTTTTGAGGATGAACTTTTCTTGACCCTCAATTATAAGAATGGCAATGTCACCAAGACCGAGCTGGATATTTATAAGGAGCTCCTGGGGAACATGCTGGAAGAGTTGGAGGGTATGCCCAAGAAAAAGCCCGATTTGCTGATTTATATTGACGTTTCCTTTGACAAGATGTTGGAGCGGATTGGCAAAAGGGGTCGGAGCTTTGAGCAAATTGCTGATAATCCTGAACTCTATGAATACTACCAACAGGTTCATGGAGAATATCCTGACTGGTATGCAAACTACGATGTGTCACCTAAAATTCGTGTTGACGGAAACAAGCTGGACTTCGTCAAAAATTCAGACGACTTGCAAACCGTCTTTGATATGGTCGACTGTGAATTGAAAAAATTAGACCTGCTTTAAGAAGTAAACTCAAGCACCGCAATCTGATTGATTGGGGTGCTTTTGCATGCAACAATCTGGATTTTTATGGTCAAAAAAGCTATAATAAGGTAGCCGTAAAAACGGTTACAGAAACTGAGTAAGTGAGGTTGAATCTTCAACCTTTTCAAATAGAAAAGAGTTTATGATGACAGAAGAAATAGATTACCGGCAAGTGACCGGCATGATTCATTCGACAGAGAGCTTCGGGACTGTTGATGGTCCTGGTGTTCGCTTTGTTGTCTTTATGCAGGGCTGCAAGATGCGCTGTCAATATTGTCACAATCCCGATACTTGGGAGATGGAGACCAATCAATCAACTGAGCGAACAGTAGATGATGTTTTAAACGAGGCTCTGCGTTTCAAGGGTTACTGGGGGGACAATGGTGGCATTACCGTTTCTGGTGGTGAAGCCATGCTGCAAATAGATTTCGTGACCGCTCTCTTCACCGAAGCGCAAAAATTAGGCATTCACTGTACTTTAGACACCTGTGGCTTTGCCTATCGCCCAACGCCTGAATACCACAAAATTGTGGATAAACTCTTGGCTGTAACAGATTTGGTACTCTTGGACCTCAAGGAAATCAACCCTGAGCAACACAAGATTGTTACCCGTCAGCCCAATAAAAATATTCTTCTTTTTGCAAAATATCTGTCCGATAAGCAGGTACCAGTTTGGATTCGTCATGTCTTGGTACCTGGTCTGACCGACTTTGACCAGGATTTGATTGAACTAGGAAAATTTGTTGAAACTTTGGATAATGTGGACAAATTTGAAATCCTGCCCTACCATACTTTGGGTGAGTTTAAATGGAGGGAGCTGGGCATTCCTTACACCTTGGAAGGGGTTAAACCACCCACCAAGGAAAGAGTAAAAAATGCTAAGGAACTCATGCACACCGAGACCTATCAGGATTATCTCAAACGAACCAAGCGAGTTCAGGCTTAAAGGAGTCTAATAAATAGAAGAAATAAGGAATGCTGGGACTCAAGTTCCAGCATTTTTGATATAATAATAAAGTCTGTGTAGACAGGCAAAGCAAGATTTCCTGAAGGTTGATTAGACTGACCGTTGGGGAAAAATTACATGTATGAAAGGCTAATGATTGATGATGCAAGCTTTAGAAGACAAATTAGCGGCAGATTTTGGGATTGTTTTTAAGGACAAGTCCCTCCTGGAAACTGCCTTTACCCACACCTCTTATGCCAATGAGCACCGCCTCCTAAACATTTCACATAATGAACGTCTGGAGTTTTTAGGAGACGCCGTTCTGCAACTTTTGATTTCTCGTTATCTCTTTGCGAAATTTCCAAAGAAGCCAGAAGGCGACCTGTCCAAGATGCGGTCCATGATTGTGCGTGAGGAAAGCTTGGCTGGGTTTTCCAAGGATTGTGGTTTTGAGGCCTTTGTCAAATTAGGCAAGGGCGAAGAAAAATCAGGTGGTCGTGAGCGTGAGACCATTTTGGGGGACCTCTTTGAAGCCTTTTTGGGAGCCTTGGATTTGGACCAAGGGATTGAAGTGGTGGAAAAATTCCTCAATCAGGTCATGATTCCTAAGGTAGAAGTTGGTGATTACGAACGGGTTAAGGACTACAAGACCGCCCTGCAAGAAAAGCTGCAGGTCAAGGGTTCTGTCCAAATTAGCTACCGCGTGGTTAAGGAAGAAGGACCAGCCCATGATAAGCGGTTTGAGGTTATCGTCTCTGCCGATGGTCAGGACCTGAGTCAAGGTCAAGGAAAATCCAAAAAACTAGCCGAACAGGCTGCTGCTAAGGCAGCCCTTGACCAGCTAGGATGAGGTTACTATGTTTCTAAAAGAGATTGAAATGCAGGGCTTTAAGTCTTTTGTGGACAAGACCCGAATTGAATTCGACCGCGGGGTGACAGCTGTTGTCGGCCCCAACGGTTCTGGAAAATCGAATATTACTGAGAGTTTACGCTGGGCTTTGGGAGAATCCTCAGCAAAGAGTTTGCGAGGGGGCAAGATGCCCGATGTCATTTTTGCCGGAACTCAGGACCGCAGTCCCTTAAATTTTGCCCAGGTAACGGTGGTTTTGGACAACTCTGACAATTTTATCAAGGATAGCGGTCAGGAAATTCGGGTGGAACGCCACATCTACCGCAATGGGGATAGTGACTACCTGATTGATGGCAGGAAGGTCCGCCTGCGGGACATCCACGACCTCTTTATGGATACTGGTCTGGGGCGGGATTCCTTCTCCATTATTTCCCAAGGTCGGGTTGAGGCCATCTTTAATAGCCGTCCCGAAGAGAGGCGGGCAATTTTTGAGGAAGCCGCAGGGGTTCTCAAGTATAAGACCCGCAAGAAGGAAACCCAGGGCAAATTGGACAAGACCCAGGATAATCTGGACCGGCTAGAAGACATTATCTACGAGCTGGAAGGGCAGATTAAACCTCTGGAAAAGCAAGCGACCACAGCCAAGCAGTTCTTGGTTTTAGACCAGGAGCGTAAATCACTCAATCTCAATATTCTGGTCCAAGATATCAAGGCCTATCGGGCTGATTTGGATAAAAGTAATGAGCAAATCCAGCTGACCAAGAATGATTTGAAGGACTACTATGCCCAACGCAATCGCTTGGAAAGTGACAATCAAAGGCTGAAAGAGCGTCGGCAAAACCTATCGCAAACCATGGATAGGCAGCAAGACGACCTCTTAGAAGTGACCCGCTTGATTGCCGACTACCAGCGACAAATTGAGGTTATCTCCCTGGAATCCAGCCAGAAGGCTGAGAAAAAGGCTGATGCCCAAGGCCGACTGGCGGACTTGGAAAATCAGAAGCAGGACCTAGAAGCAAGTCTGGCCCAGAAGCAGGAGCAGCAAGCCCAGCTGGCCGATAAATTAGCCAATTTGAGACAAGAAATCGCTGATCTGGAGAAAGAACAGTCCCGCTTTTCCACCAATCCTGACCAGATTATCGAGAGCCTGCGGGAGGAATTCGTTGGCCTCATGCAAAAGGAAGCCGACCTTTCCAACCGCCTGACCGCCCTCCAGGCCGATATTGAGCAAGAAAAATCAGCTCAGGAAGAGCAGTCAGCCGAGCGGCAACAAGTTGAAGAGGATTTGGCCCAGGCCAAGGAAGTCGCCCAAGCAGCTCTGGCAGAATTTCAGGCTGCTCAAGCTCAGGTCAAGGCTCTGCTAGAAGACTATCAGGCTCAGTCCCAAGAGCTCAATCAGACTGAAAGCAATTACCGCCAGGAGCAGAGCCAGATGTTTGCTCTCCTGGATCAGATTAAGGAAAAGGAGGCCCGCCAGCGTAGTCTGGAAGCCATTCAGAAAAACCACTCTAATTTCTACGCAGGGGTCAAGGCAGTCCTCCAGGAAGCTGACCGTTTGGGTGGGATTATTGGTGCGGTTTCTGAACACCTGACCTTTGAGCAGGACTATCAGACCGCTCTGGAGATTGCCTTGGGCGGCAGTAGCCAAAATATTATCGTTGAAGATGAGGCTGCTGCAAAGCGAGGCATTGCCTTTCTGAGACAAAACCGTTCTGGACGGGCAACCTTCCTGCCTTTGACCACCATTAAACCGCGACAGGTGGCAGCCCACAATTTGGCCAAGATTGAGGCAGCACCTGGCTTTCTAGGTCTAGCCAGTGACTTAGTGACCTATGATGCTAAGCTGGCCAATATTTTTCAAAATCTGCTGGGAGTGACCGCCATCTTTGATGACATTGACCATGCCAATCAGGCAGCCCGTGATGTTCGCTATCAGGTTCGCATGGTGACCTTGGATGGAACCGAATTGCGTCCAGGAGGTTCTTTCTCAGGCGGTGCCAATCGCAACCGCAATACGACCTTTATCAAGCCAGAAATGGACAGCCTGACTGCTGAAATTTCCGACTTGAAGGAAAAACTCAACCAGCAAGAAAGTGTGGTGGCCAAACTCAAGACGGCTAGGACCCAGGCCCAAGAAGAATTAACCAACCTTAAGGAAGCTGGTGAAAATGCCCGCTTGGCTGAGCAAAAGGCCGACCTGGCCTACCAAAACCAAGCCGACCGTCTGGCTGACCTCAATCAAATCAAGGCTGGCTTCTCGGCCCATGCCCAAGGCAAGACGGATGCTGACCTCTTGGCAGAAAAAGTTAAGGTCGAGTCTGGCCTTACCCAAATCCAGGAGCAAAAGGCCCATGTCCAGGAACAGTTGGATCAAATCAAGGACGATAAGGACACCATCACAGCCCAGGTAACCAAGCTCAATGAAGAGCTGGCTCAAGCCCGCCTGAGCGAGCGGGAACTGTCCGGTGAGGAACGTTTCGCCAAGAATGAAAGCAACCGGCTCGAGCTAGAGCTGGCTGACTTGGAGCGAAATATTTCCAACCTGACACAAGTCCTATCCAGTCAGGTCAGCGACCTATCCCAAGAGGAATTGCCTAAGCTGGCAAAACAATTGGAAGAAGCCGAAAGCAAGAAGTCTGACTTGGAAACCAGCCTGATTCGTCTACGTTTTGAAGTAGAGGACTGCGATGGCCAATTAGAGGACATCGAAGAACAGGTTCAGGCTGCTGGCAAACGCAATGAAGAATTGATCCGTCGCCAGGCCCAACTGGAGGCTGAAATTGATAACCTGTCCGACAAGTTGCGTGGCTTCGCTCGCCAGTTGACCGAGGACTATCAAATGAGCTTTGACCAGGCTAAGGAGCAGGCTCAGGCTTTAGAAGACTTACCAGCTGCCCGACAAGACTTGACCCAACTCAATCGGCAAATCAAGGCTCTGGGGCCAATCAACCTGGATGCCATCGACCAGTACGATGAGGTCAACCAGCGGCTGGAATTTCTCAATAGCCAACGCTCCGACCTAGTGGAGGCCAAGAACCTCTTGCTTGGCACCATCAACGATATGGACGATGAGGTCAAATCTCGCTTCAAGACAACCTTCGAGGCCATTCGCGAAAGCTTCAAAGAGACCTTTGTGCAGATGTTTGGCGGTGGTTCAGCCGACCTGATTCTGACCGAGGGCGACCTCCTGACAGCAGGGGTGGAAATTTCTGTCCAACCGCCTGGCAAGAAGATTCAGTCCCTCAACCTCATGTCTGGTGGGGAAAAGGCCCTCTCAGCCCTGGCTCTTCTCTTCTCCATTATTCGGGTTAAGACCATCCCCTTTGTCATCCTGGACGAAGTGGAAGCAGCCCTGGATGAGGCCAATGTTAAACGCTTTGGCGACTACCTCAATCGCTTCGATAAGGCCAGCCAATTTATCGTCGTCACCCACCGTAAGGGGACCATGGCTGCCGCCGACTCCATCTATGGGGTCACCATGCAGGAATCCGGTGTCTCCAAAATCGTCTCCGTCAAGCTCAAGGATGCCCAGGAGCTGGTGGGCTAGGAGAATATTATTTCAAAAATAAAAATGCCAACCCAGGCATTTTTATTATATAGTTTACCTATATAGTCTAACTGTATATAATAAAACTATAAAGTCCAACTGTATAATAGAAAGGAAAAGTCATGAAGCGAAATAAACATTTGCCTCTGACAGAGACGACCTACTACATTCTGTTAGCTCTCTTGGAACCAGGTCATGGTTATGTCATCATGCAAAGGGTGGAGGACCTGAGCGATGGTGATGTTAGAATTGCTGCTGGGACCATGTATGGAGCTATTGAAAATCTACTCAAACTCAAGTGGATTAAGTCCATACCCAGTAATGATAAACGTCGAAAGGTCTATGCCCTAACGGATAAGGGCCAAGAAATTTTACAATTAGAGACTGGACGATTGCGAAAACTGGAACACTTAGCCCAAGAACTGGGGATCTAACCCGAGGAGGTAAGGTCATGAGAAAATGGAAATTATTTTTCGGCGATATTGAAAAACAAGAAAACTGGATTAATGGTATCCAGCTGGAAGGCTATCAATTAAGAGAAGCTGGAAAGTACTTCCCAGTCTATCATTTTGCGGAAAGCCCTGTGGAACCGGCACCAATTCGGGTTGATTTTATAAACCATCAGTCTCGCGGAGAATTTTCCAATTACCTAGCTCTATTTGAGGATAGTGGCTGGCAGCATTTATCAGGTAGCCGTTTGAGTGGCTTCCAGTACTTTCGAAGGTTGGATTCAGAAGGCGAGGATGATATTTTTTCCGACCAAGATTCAAAAAAGATAAGAAAAAGACGCTATTTTAATTATAGTCTGACTTATGGTTCGCTTTTCCTAGTATATTTGCTAGCTATTTGGGGGAACCCTAATAATCAAGATATTTGGGTCTTTAGGGTAGGCATTTGGCAGAAAAATAACATTATAGTGGACTTCATAATTGCTTTTCTCTTATTATTTTATCTGCTGCCAAGTCTGCTCTTGCTGGTATCTGCCCTATATTATTTAAATTCAAGCATCAAACTTTCTAAGGAGTTATAGGTGAGAAAGGAGGCTGGGGCAAAAGACCCTAGCCTCGCTATTTTTTAGGCCAAACTCTTTAATGCAGTGGTTGATTTGTGATGAGGCAAAGTCATCTAGTCGCTAAAGCAACTGATGACTAACGGTAGGCACTAAGATGCTTGCCAAAACCCCTCACTAACTACGGGCCTGGGACAAAACCCATTTGCCCCCATAAAAACAGAGGATCACTTGTTGGTGACCCT
>ERZ772940.411-NODE-411-length-20431-cov-33.0353_pt1 | contig 20431 bp, 16 predicted proteins | sample MGYA00511682_ERZ772940 | MGnify/ENA primary metagenome ERZ772940 (study PRJEB29015, sample SAMEA2737922) | human oral metagenome | biome: human oral; feature: human-associated habitat; material: dental | place: China | collected 2031 ... | reverse complement strand
CGCGAGGATCGCGAGGGGGATCAGGGCGTGCTCCCCGCGTATGCGGGGATGATCCGGAGTTTGCGATCCGGCATCACCGCGCGTGCGTGTGCTCCCCGCGTATGCGGGGATGATCCCGACCGCACCAGAAGCTCATCCGTGGAATGGTCGTGCTCCCCGCGTATGCGGGGATGATCCGGAAACCTTCCACCTCCTCGAATGTTTCACGTGGTGCTCCCCGCGTATGCGGGGATGATCCTCCATGGGCGCCGTCGACGACGTTTTCAAGAACGTGCTCCCCGCGTATGCGGGGATGATCCCGCGGTGCGGATCTGTTCTTTGGCGTCTTCGATGTGCTCCCCGCGTATGCGGGGATGATCCCTTCATCCACGACAGGATCTGGGCACACTTGCAGTGCTCCCCGCGTATGCGGGGATGATCCAACTTGTCGAATCCGCGCCCCACGATCACGCCTGTGCTCCCCGCGTATGCGGGGATGATCCCCGACCACCACCGTCGCCGGCAACCTCACCGACGGTGCTCCCCGCGTATGCGGGGATGATCCCCCCGACCCGGCCCTCCTCCTTCCCGATGCGCAAGTGCTCCCCGCGTATGCGGGGATGATCCCGCCTTCACTACCTTCCCGGGTATCTCGGCTACGTGCTCCCCGCGTATGCGGGGATGATCCGTCCGGCACCCGCCACCAAGTCCAGGCCGCCCTCGTGCTCCCCGCGTATGCGGGGATGATCCGGCCACGTGGGAGATCCGCGACAGGTCGCCGTCGTGCTCCCCGCGTATGCGGGGATGATCCCGTGAGCTACGCCGAGGTGCCATACCACATCATGTGCTCCCCGCGTATGCGGGGATGATCCGGTAGCCGAATTAGGCCACGTTGATAGTGTACTGTGCTCCCCGCGTATGCGGGGATGATCCGGAGGCGACGAGGGCTCGCACGAAATGGGAGACGTGCTCCCCGCGTATGCGGGGATGATCCGGCCATCGTCTGGCCGTCCAGAGAATTTGCCTCGTGCTCCCCGCGTATGCGGGGATGATCCTGATGGCGCTCGATATGCGTCGTGACGACAATGGTGCTCCCCGCGTATGCGGGGATGATCCGCTCACAGTTTGAGTTCCGGGATTTTCGCAACAGTGCTCCCCGCGTATGCGGGGATGATCCTCGGCCGAAATCCCCGGCGCAGCCGAGCCTGTGGTGCTCCCCGCGTATGCGGGGATGATCCGTTGTCGGGCTTGGCTGCGATCGGGAAGCGGGCGTGCTCCCCGCGTATGCGGGGATGATCCCGCGTTCTTGAACGCGTCGTGCACGAGGGTGCAGTGCTCCCCGCGTATGCGGGGATGATCCGCCGGCGAGCGTCTGCGGGGTGATCCGCGCCGCGTGCTCCCCGCGTATGCGGGGATGATCCCGCGTCTACGGCACGATCGACACGCTGACGGTCGTGCTCCCCGCGTATGCGGGGATGATCCGACCCCACAGCGTTTCCCGTCCTGACCGGAGCCGTGCTCCCCGCGTATGCGGGGATGATCCGGCGCGGTCCCAGTCGGCGTAGCGCTTGTCCTCGTGCTCCCCGCGTATGCGGGGATCTCCAGCCATAACACGGCGCCATCGCCTCGAACCCTGCGTTCGCCCTCGCTAACGCGGAGGGCGAACGGAATTTGTCGGATTCCCCCGTAAATCCGGCCTTGACAGGAAAATCGTGTATGGATTGTACCCTTGTTTCGTCCTGTTGGTCATGGCCTTGGGACGGCTCCGCGCAATATCGGGACATAAATTATATAGTTGATATTAAACCTATCGGGCGTCTGGCCGTGACGCGGACCGAAGCCGCCCAGTTTCTGGGGATCGATCCGCGAACGCTGGCCAAGGCGATCGATGCGGGTCAGGTGCCGGCCATCATGATCGGACAGTTCGTGTGGGTGCCCACGTCCTGGCTCCGCGACCAACTGAGATAATAGTCAGCATCGGCAACATCGATGACGCGTCCGCCGGGCACGGCTCCCACGTTCCCGTTTCCCTTGACCAGCACACCCCCGCGCCCGCGCCCGGGCTCGACGCCGGGCTTGACGCCGGGTGCGTCGAGCCGGCCGTGGAAGAGCTCAGCCGGCGCGTCGAGTCGGCCCCCACCGCGGGCAAACGCCGGAAGCTGGCCGTCTGTCTGGCCTGGGCCACGCTGGTGCCCGGCGCCGCCTACGACCACGGCCTGCCCGCCGGGCGGGTCGGCGAACTGGAGGCCTGGGCGCACCGGCCCGGCGCGGTCCGCCAGGGCCAGGCCGACCACGACCAGCGACTCGTCGAGCCCTTTCTGCCCGGCCGGGACACCCAGATCTTCACCGTCTACGACACCCACCCCGACTACGCCCACGCCCTGTTCGCCCCGGCCATAGACGGCCTGACACCACCCCCCCGCCTAAGCCGGCCCGGCATGGACGAGGACTACGCCGCCATCGGCCTCCCACCACCCTCCGCCTGAGCCGGCCCGGCCAGCCGCTCCCACCACCCTCCGCCTGAGCCGGCTGGCCCGTCCGCACACTGTCCGGTCGATCACTGTCGTCGTCAAGGAGTCTGTAATGAGCGCTACCGCCTACCTGACCCAGCCACGCACCCCCGACGGCCGATGGGACCGAACCGGCCGGACCGGGCCGGCCGGGGTGCGATTGGACCTCACCGACGAAGCCGACGTGGCCGACGTCCTGGACCGGATCCGGGCCGCCGGCGCACGGCGCATCGCCACCCTGGCCTACGTGGCCGACCGGCGCGACCTGGCCGAGGAATTCGAGGCCAACACCTTCGAGTTCGTCTACGAACGCGCCACAGCCGCCGACCCCGACCATCCCACCATCACCGCCGGCGAAATCTGCCGGATCATCGACGGCTCCTGGGCCCGGCACGTCCACCACATGCGCACCGACAGCCTGCACACCCGCATGAGTCGCGGCAACTCGCACGTCATGCGCGCCTGGGCCGCCTACGCCGCGGCCGCCCGCGACGCCCAGACCCGGCTGGGCCGGCCGCTGAGCGAGGCCGAACACGACGAGATCGCCCGGATCGAAGCCCGCCGGGCCGGCACTGCCATGGACATCCGCCGCACCGGCGTGGCCGCTTGCCACTCTTACGAGGATCTGACCGACCGTCAGACCCCGTCTTGTCCCGGCGCCGAGGAGCAGTGGGCCGCCCAGGCCGACCGGCGAGCCGACGAGCGCTTCGAGCCGCCCGAGGCGATCCGCGGCCGGCGCGCCCTGACCGAGCACTATTGGCAGGCCCAATTCCCCGGCGCGATCGCCCCTCAGACCATCCCCCGCCGGGCCGCCACCGGGCTGCGCCGGACCATGGACGCCTGCCCCGGCGGAGTGCTGGCCGCCGCCCGCCGGTGGGAGGCCGGCCACGACGACGCGGCCACCGACGCCCTGTTCGCCCCCTTCCGCGGCCGGGACCTATCCGATCGGGAGAAGACCGATATCGTCGACCTACTACGCGCCCACCCCGCCCTAGCCGAGCAACTATGGCGCTCAGCAGTCATGATCGCCACCACCCGCCGGGCCCCGACCTGCCCGACCACAGCCGCTCCAGCCAGTCCTTGACAACCTCCCGGCAAGCGCCCGCCGGGCGGGCCACGACGCCGGCCCGGGGCTGTCCGCACACTATCCGAGCGAGTCGCAGCCGCGCCCGCCCCCACCCGCGAGAAGGGAGAGCCCCATGCACAACGTCTTCCAAGACCTGCCCTCGATCATCGCTGCCGTCAACGCCGGCGGGATCATCCGCGTCCTCGGCGCCATGTCCATCCTGATCGGCCTGTGGCGCTGGCTGGGCAAAGGCAACCGCAAAACCGGAATGATCCTCGTCCTGCTCGGCGCCTGCGCGGTCATGTACACCGTATCCCTGCCCATTACTGGGCACCATCATCGGAGCAGTCGCCAACCTCCTACTCAAAGGCTTCCACTTCCTCGCCTCACGGATGTAACCCATGACCACCCCCACCCCACCCCGACCGTACCGAGCATGACGAGTCCAAATCAATTTCATCGTCATAATTAACGTTTTACATATATTATTCTAACATAGTGAAGTAATAATTATTATAAATATATAACTTATGTCCGGCGACATGGTAGCGTTAATTATATCAACTAATGACAAAAAGTAAATAAAATGTAATAATTCAACTACAATATTTTATTATTAATATTTTTACTTTCAACAAAAATACAACTATCAAATCAATTTTTGTAACTTTCTCATATATTTTTATCCAGATTATTAATTTGCAATAATGCGAATGCTTCAATCGTCTATTTTGCAATATGTTATTTACTTAGCTATGCGTAATAATAATCATTACATTCAATTACTTTATCATTATTCTTCTACATATAACCTTCTGATTAATTCTGACAATTTATGACCAAAAATTTGCAATAACGTGTTAGACATGTCGTTAAGCATGTCGGTCGACATCATTCCGTGGAAATAGACTCTCGAATTTCAACTAGTCTGATACTCGAAGACAGGTAGGGACGGTAAATTTGTTGCCGTCATCTTGACTGACGAAAATGGGTGCGGCAGCACATGAGTCGGATGACAAGATTGACAAATTTGCTCAATTATCAGATAATGCACACCCTACTCGCTGTGCTCAGCTTTGATTTGCTCCCGGTGACAGGAGAGGAACTCACCTTAACATTTCTCACTCAACAGCGGACACGCCGCCCAGTTCTTCCTGAGGTCACGAGTATGTCCTTAATAGAAAATTCCATCATTGAATTTTAATAGAAAATAGAAAATGATTAGTCATTTATTGTAATGTAACATCACATAATTTATGTTATTATTCATAATATAGCGAGTCAATGCGACTTTCGAAAATTTCGCTGTGTAAGAATATCGAGATTGCACCTAATTTATATGCCGTGGTCTGTGACGGATCGGTCAGCCGACGCTATCCGCCTGGGCCGATTTCGCTCGGGGAAAGGGTCGCCCCGCTGACATAGCATCCGAGATATCCTTGGAATTTATGAGCACACGAACCGCATTGATATTCGAGGGTGGCGGAATGCGTGGCACATATACGGCCGCACTGGTCGCCGAAATGATTGACGCTGGTATCGACTTCCCATGGGTCGGCGGGATCTCCGCCGGGGCGACCCACACATGCAACTTCGTCTCCCGCGACGCGTGGAGGGCACGTGCAGCTTTCGTCGAACTCGCCAAGGATCCGAATCTAGGCGGCCCGATCAGCTTTGTTCGCGGCAGGGGCTACTTCAACTCCGAGTACATTTACCAGCACACCTCTGGTCCCGGCGAACTCCTTCCCTTCGACTGGGACACTTTCAACGCGAGCGCCACGCAGTTCAAAATCGGCTCGTTCAACTGCGAAACGGGACAAACCGTCTACTGGGGCCGAGAGGACATCTCCACGCAGGAAGAACTCGTCACGTACTGTCAAGCTTCCTCCTCGATGCCGATCATCATGCCGCCAGTGGGGCTGAACGGCGTGGCCTACCTGGACGGAGCCATCGGAGACACAGGGGGTTTTGCGATTGACGCCGCGGAAGCCGACGGATATGAACGTTTCGTTGTCGTTATGACGCGTAAGCGTGGATATAGGAAATCCCCGTCGAAAATCCCACCGGCGATTTATAAGGGAATCTTTCGAAAGCATCCTGCCGTAGCCGAGGCTCTTCTCAATCGACCGAAAAAGTACAATGACTCTCTTGATCGTTTGGAGAGCCTCGAAGCCGAAGGACGGGCTTATCTCTACTATCCTGACGAGATGCCCATCTCGAACGGAGAACGAAAAGCCGTTAGCGTTCAAGCAGCATACGAGGAGGGCCTTCAACAAGCTAAACGAGATCTTCCTAAAATTATGGATTTCATTTATACTTAAATAATATAAATATATTGGATTAGAATTCCGGGATTTGTAATGAAATACAAAGAAGTTAATGGCAATTAATGACAAATAATTAACGATTTTCGATGGTTCTGTTGCCATCTATCGGAATGACTGGACCCAAGTACTTTGGTTTCGGCTTAATAACGACTTGAACGAAATCCTTAGTTCTCGCAATCCACTCGCGAACATCACGCTTGAATTGCTGTGAGTAGTTATTCCCTCCCGAAGCAATGCCCCAGACATCCAGACCAAGCTCACGACCTATATAAATAGAACGCGCTAAATGGTATCTTTGCGTCACAACGACTATTGAATGTGCTTTAAAGATGGCACTTGCACGATACATTGATTCATAAGTTGAAAATCCCGCGTGGTCTTCGAAAATATCCTCTTTAGGAACTTCATGCTTTTCCAACCATTTCCGCATGACATGTGTCTCGTTATAGTGAGCACTAGAATTGTCTCCGGATACAAGGATTTTCGGCGCAACTTTCTGCTTGTACAATTCCAGACTCTTTTCCAGCCGCTTTCGGAGCATATGCGAAGGCGTTCCATCCGAGCGTACCAACGCTCCAAGAACAAGTATGCAGTCAAGTTTCTCAGCACGAATGCCGCCGACATCCGAAACGACACGATCATTGGTCGTCACAGTGACATATATGTTAATCCCACCTACAGCGAATAAGCCCGAAGTGACGATAACTCCCAAGGTAATCACGATTCGCTTCTTCCAACCCCATTTTCTATGCTCACGTAATAGAAACTTCATAGGAGAATCATATCCTCTCCACGAAAGAAAGAGACAGGCACTACTCGCCTAGCATCTCTCGGGCCTTGTTCACAAGTGGAATGATCGCAGCACGTGAGGTGTGGTCATATCCGTGCGCAATGTTGTCCGCCACTTGGACTACCCACTCTCCGCGATGTCGGTATCTCTGAATCCGCTTGGAGAAGATTTTGAGCAAGGTTTTTTCCGGAAAGCTGAGTCCTTCATAGCGAACACCGCCTTGGAAATAGAAGAAGGGATAGCATCCACTGGCGAGTTCTTTCTTCGTAAAAGTTCCAGCGGGGACTCTCCAGTCACGTTGAGGGTGGACCGGCGTACCGCCATTGGCCCAGACGACGACTTTCCCCATGAGGTTCTCCCGCTTGATTTTTCTGCGGAATTCATGGAATCCTCGAATCCTGCTCATGCGCACGCCAGCGCCGTAGACAACCAGATCGGCTCCTGACAGGTCGATTCCCTTGGCTTGCGACCACGGATACAGACGCGCTCCCAGATCTTCGGCAATCCACTCTCCGTATGTCTGCGCGAACCCGGTGACGGTATTGTAGACGACCACGACATCGGCCATTGCGCTCTCCCTCCGCATGCCTTTGTTCCAACGGTCCAACTGTAGGCGGGCGCCGGCGTCCGTTCCACCGACATGTCGCAATGTCGAAATCGGAAAACTGTTGTGAACACTGACATTTGAAGGCACATAGCGAATTTGATGACGAAACTGTCGTAAAATTTTGGAAGTTCGCACGCCGACGGTTTCGGGTGCCCGGGACACCTGGGCACCCGAAACCGCCTAGTAGGCCAGAAGTTTACCTGTACTTCCTTCGGGTGTCGATCGAGAGCTGGTCAGCGAGCCGCTTCGCCGTCAACGTAGTCGGAGTCCACCGACGCGTTCCAGGCGAACATCCTGCGGATCTCCTGCCCTGTCTTCTCGACGGGGTGGTCTTGACCCTCGGCCCGAAGGGCCAGGAATTCAGGCGCACCGGCATCCTGATCGTCGATGAAGCGTTTAGCGAAGGAACCGTTCTGTATATCGCTCAGCACTTCCTTCATATGGTCTTTGACATCTGGGGTGATCACTCGGGGGCCGGAAATGTAGTCGCCGTATTCAGCTGTGTCAGAACATGACCATCGCTGCTTGGTCAGGCCGCCCTCATTGATGAGATCGACTATGAGCTTGAGCTCATGGCAGACCTCGAAGTAAGCCATTTCAGGCTGGTATCCGGCTTCGACGAGCGTTTCGAAACCGTACTGTATGAGCTGCGAAATCCCTCCGCACAGAACAGTCTGTTCGCCGAACAGGTCCGTTTCCGTTTCCTCCCGGAACGTTGTCTTGATTGCGCCCGCTCGGGTGCCGCCGATTGCCTTGGCGTAAGACAAAGCCAACTCCCATGCATGCCCTGAGGCATCCTGCTCGACGCACACGAGGACGGGAACGCCTCGTCCTTCTTCGTACTGACGTCGAACCGTGTGCCCGGGGCCCTTGGGGGCCACCATGCAGACGTCATGACCGGAATCCGGTGCGATATAACCAAAATGGACATTGAATCCGTGGGCGAAGAACACAGCGGCATCGGACTTGAGATTCGGCTCGATGTCATTGGCCCAGATCGATCGCTGAGACTGATCAGGGGCGAGGACCATGACGACATCCGCTTCGCGAACCGCGTCGCCTACTTTCGCCACCTCAAAACCTTGCTCTTTAGCCTTGTCAATAGATTTTGAGCCTTCACGCAATCCAATAATTACATTTACTCCTGAATCGCGTAAATTCATTGCATGGGCATGACCTTGTGAACCATACCCAACTATGGTTACTCTCTTAGATTGAATGACGGAAAGGTCTGCATCGTCATCATAGAAGATTTTTGCCACGTTTTTCTCCTTAATTTTTCGGTTATGGAGTTTAGGCGCACCAGCCGTTTCCGGACGGTGCCGCGCGTCCCGGACCAGTCAGCCGCCCAGCGCTTTCGCTAATCAATTATGCGCGCAGAAGCGACAATTCGGCAGAGACACGTTCGGAGAGCGAACGCGAACCGCGTCCGATCGCCACCGCTCCGGATTGGACGATTTCACGAATTCCATACGGTTCGAGGGCCGACAGGAATGCCCGGACCTTGGATTCCGAACCGGTTGCCTCGATCGTCACAGTGTCGGGAACGACGTCCACGACATGCGCCCTGAAGAGATCGACGACCTGGAGGACATTGGCGCGAGTGGAATCACTGGCCGACACCTTGACTAGGAGCAACTGCCGTTCAACCGTCGACTCAGGTTCGAGCTCGACGATTTTAAGCACATTGACGAGCTTGTTCAATTGCTTGGTAACCTGTTCGAGCGGGCGTTCGGCGGCATCGACCACGACGGTGATGCGCGAAAGCTGGGGGTCTTCGGTCTCCCCAACAGCGAGCGAGTGTATGTTGAAGGCGCGTCGAGCGAATAGAGCGGCAACACGCGTAAGAACGCCCGGCTTATTTTCGACCAGAACGGAGAGCGTGTGACGTGTGTTCATCTTTTTCCTTCCTTTCAGGCCGCGAACGGATCGGTCGTGGGACGAACGGAACGAGCGTAAACGATGTCGTCATTTGACACCCCGGCGGGAACCATAGGCCATACTTCGGAGTCCGGAGAGGTGACGAACTCCAACAGCACCGGACGGTCGTTGATCTCCATTGCTTTTTCAAAGGCGGCGTCGATGTCGTCGCCCTCTTCGACGCGCCATGCTTCGCAGCCGTAAGCCTGGGCTAGCTTGACGAAGTCAGGTATGCGGCGCGTTCCATGACCTGTATTGAGATCCGTATGCGAATAGCGTTCGCCATAGAAAAGCGACTGCCATTGGCGGACCATGCCCAGCGAGGAATTGTTGATGATGCAGATCTTGATATCGATCCCCTCGAGGCAGCAAGTGGCCAGTTCCTGGTTAGTCATTTGGAAGGAGCCGTCCCCGTCGATCACCCAGACTGTTTTGTCGGGTTGTCCGACTTTGGCTCCCATGGCAGCCGGGACTCCGAATCCCATAGTCCCCGCGCCTCCCGAGCTCAGCCACTGTCGTGGGTGTTCGAAGTTCAGGAACTGATTCGCCCACATCTGATGCTGGCCGACGCCGGTAACGTAGATGGTGTTGTCAGACCCGACGGTTTTCGCCAGACGGGAAATGACATGCTGCGGCTCGAGCAGGCCGTCGTCGACCTCCTCCCACCCAGCTGGGTACCTCTCTCGCAAACCGGCCAGCGTCTTCCACCACTCCTCCAGATCGGGCACACCGTATTGACGGTGGGCTTCGCGCAATTCGGCGACGAGATCCGACGTGGCATCTTTGAGATCCCCGACGATCGGGACGTCCACCAGGCGGTTTTTCGAGATCTCCGCCGGGTCGATGTCAATGTGAATGACTTTGGCATTGGGAGCGAAATCGGAGACCTTTCCCGTCACGCGATCGTCGAAACGCGCCCCCAAAGCCACGATGAGGTCGGACTTCTGGAGGGCGGCCACAGCGGGAACCGTTCCGTGCATACCGGGCATCCCGAGGTTGTTCGGATGTGAGTCGGGCACCACGCCACGCGCCGTCAGAGTCGTGACAATCGGCGCGTTGGACAAATCGACGAGTTCGACGAGGTCACGGGACACTCCCGCGCGCATCGCCCCGCCTCCCGCATACAGCACCGGACGCGACGACGTCGCGATGAGTCGTGCGGCTTCCCGGATTTGCCGTGCGTTCGGTTTAGTCACAGGACGGTACCCGGGCAGATCGAGTACGGGCGGCCACACGAAGTCCGCCTCCTCGACCTGGGCGGATTTCGTGATGTCGACCAAAACCGGCCCGGGACGACCCGTCGAAGCCAAGTAAAACGCCTCGGCGATGCGAGAAGGAATCTCCTCTGCACTCGTGACGAGGAAGGAGTGTTTCGTCACCGGCATCGTTATGCCCACGATGTCCGCTTCCTGAAAGGCGTCCGTGCCGATGGCGGCAGCGCCGACTTGGCCGGTGATCGCTACTATCGGGACTGAATCCATGTGCGCGTCCAGGAGCGAGGTGACGAGGTTCGTCGCACCCGGACCCGACGTCACGATGCAAACGCCGACCCGGCCGGTGGCCAGCGCGTATCCTTCGGCGGCATGTCCCGCCCCCTGCTCGTGGCGCACCAGAATATGCCGGAGCTTAGCGTGGAAGATCGGATCATACGTCGGGAGGATCGCACCTCCCGGCATGCCGAAGACGACCTCGACGCCGAGCTCCTCGAGCGCGCGTATGATCGACCGCGCCCCCGTTGACTTCTCGCGAATCACTCGCGGGGTGGCGGCCTGTTCATCTGCGCCTGTCGACGAGTCGGTCGGCGTTTGCCGTTTTGCCATCTCTTCCTCCTTCGTTGTGGCGGCACACCGGGCATCGCAGGCCAGGGGCCGTGCTTCGGCAGGCATGAAAAAACCCCTCGAACGAGGGGCGCGCGGCACGTCGCCAACGGCTTGTGCAGCGCGTCAGTTACGTACCAGAAGAGTTCTCACAGGTTGACCATAGCCGCAGAACCGGCCAGATGCCAAGCCGGTCGGAGTTTGTCTCACTATTTGAATCACGATCTCGCAATGCGAGCCACTTGATTGTCGAAACGGACTTTCCCGGCGCTCTCCCTCCCGCTCCCGCCTTCCGCCAGTCCTCGGACACGCACCGGAGAAGGCCGGCGGCGCATATCGCCCCACCGGGAGGTCGATCGACCCGGTCGCGATTCGAGGACACCTGTACACCTCGGACTTTCGGCCCCCTCAACAAATCAGTGAATTGCTTATCACTGTGGTTTGAGTCGCTGCCGCCCGAGCCTCCCGGCCGTCCCAGTCCCGCACGCCCTAAGGTGGAACGGTGAAGCAAACTGACGACCACCACGTTGCCGCCCTCGATCGCCTTGCCGACCAGTTGCGCGTCGTGATGAGACTCGGCGAGATGCTGTTGTCCGCCGGCGCTTCGGCTTTCCGAGTCAAAGACGGCATGGACCGGATTGCACATGCAGTGGGCATCGACAAGATCTCCATCCAAGTCACCTACACTGAAATCACCGCCACCGCCTTCGCCGGCGGGACGTTCCGGACGGAACTCGTTGAGCAGCGGGTCATGGGAATCAACGCCGAACGCATAGACGACCTCAATGACTTCGTCCACAACCTTCCCGGGAAGATGTTGGTCGAAGACGCCGACGACATGCTTGACGCTTTCGCGAACAAAGACCCTCTGTACTCCATGCCCGTATCCGCCCTCGCTTCGGGCGTAGCATGCGCAGGCTTCGCATTCCTCAACCAGGGTGGCTGGGTCGAGTGCCTGGTCGTCTTCTTCGCTGCTCTGGCAGGCCAGGCGACCCGCAAGACGCTGTTGCGCCGCCACATGAATCACTTCGCCGTGTGGATGGCGTGCGGATTCGTCGCCACAAGCCTCTACATGGGAATCGTGTCGGTCTTCCAAATAGCCGATATCGTCGACGCCTCCCACCAGTCCGGAGTCGTCTCCTCGGTGCTTTTCCTCGTCCCCGGCTTCCCTCTCGTCACCTCGATACTCGATCTCATCCGACAGGACTATATCGCTGGAATCGCGCGGGGCGTGTACGTCGTCATGCTTCTGATCTCGACGGCGGCCTCCGTATGGGCGGTGACGGGACTTCTCAACTGGAACGTCAACCCGTCCGCTGACGGGCACCACCTGAACACCTGGCTCCTACTACTCGGGCGCATTCTCGCGAGCTTCGTCGCAGCCTACGGCTTCGCCATGCTCTTCAACGCTCCCCAGCGCGCAAGCTTCATCGCAGCCGTCATCGGCACGGTCATCAACGTTCTCCGACTCACCGCCCAGGACGCCGGGCTCGGACGGATGTCGGCCATCGGACTGGCGGCGTTCCTAGCGGGGCTTCTCGCCGCTCTGGGCGCCAAGTGGACGAAGTATTCGAGGGTGACGCTTTCCGTTCCGGCCGTTGTCGTGATGATCCCCGGCGTCCCGCTCTACCGCGCACTGTCAGCGCTCAATGACGGGCTCCAAGTCAACGCCGCGATCCCGGAAATCGTGACGCTGTGCCTGGCTATCACCGCCATCGGCGTCGGGTTGGCGCTGTCACGTATGGTCACCGACCGCAATTGGCTCATGAGTTAGGATGGAGGCCGCTTGGCCAGCGGGATCCTTAGAAGGAGCCCAAAACGTGGGCAAGGAGGATCTTAACGATCATTGCAACGGGGTATACGAGTGCGTACCCGAGCGCGACACGTGGGTCGGCATTTGTGCGGCCGTTTGCGAAAGCGAGGACCGCAGGCTGCGTCTGAGCGCCGCCCAGAAGGCCGGACAGCTTTGTCCCGCCCATTTTGAAGATCTTACGCATAGTCGCATACAGCCCGATGGCGACAACGAGCGTGACCAATGCGCCCAGTATGAGAATCTTCCACCAGTCGCCAGAGGAGAAAGCGTTGAGAATCTGGGCGCCGGCCTTCGTGCCAGCTCGAGCGAGGAACATGAGCAAGCCCAATTCTGCAAGAACCGAATCGGCGGTGTTCGGAAGCACCGTCACCAGCGGACCGATTCGTCCGATCTTGCCCATGATGAGGCCGACGATCAGGATCCCTGCGGCGTACCCCAAAGCGAAGTGGGCGCCGCCGGGAAGTGGGATGTCGATCTCACCGAGGAAGTATCCGAGGGCAAGGCCTATGCCGAGAGACACGGGGTTGATATCGGTCATTCCCTTGGCGGAGTCGCCGAGCCATTTTGAGATTTCCCGTAGTTTCATCGTCGGTCCGACGACGCGGAGACGGTCTCCCATCTCCACCACGAGGTCGGGGATCGCGAGCATGTCGGCGTCGGCGCGCCTGACACGCGAAATTTTCGCGTTCCACCGCTCATCTAGAATCTCGTCCAGTTCGGCGATCGTCTTACCCACGAGAGCCGGAGTCGACAGAGTGATGCGCCGAAAATCCAAAAAACGGCGGTCTGAGCGAAGCGAATGACTCGACCGGTGGCCGAGATGGTGAAGAGCGTCATTGACATTCTCCAACGTGCCTACAACCGTAGCGAGGTCGTCCTTCTCCAGTACGTCGTCCTCGTGAGGTATCCAAATCGGCCCGGTTTCGCCTCGCCGCAAACGCGAAATCTCGATGGGGCCGCCGAGTTCGGCGGAAACTTGAGCTATCGTCGGGCAGTCGTCTCTTTCGACTCGCACATTGAAATGAGTGACGGGGGTAGGCTCATCTGGATCGTCATCAGCTTTCCGCAGAGCGAAATAGGCCGCTCCTATCATTCCAACCACACCGAAAAGATATGCCACCGCGTACCCAACCGTTGCCAGTGGCTCATTGCCAGAGGCCTCACCCGCAGCCGCCAAAGCGGGTGTGTTCGTTATGCCTCCCGAGAAGGTCCCCGCAATAAGGGCTCCATCCATGTGAAATACATATCGTCCTAAGACATAAGCAACACCCGCCGCAACAATGAAGACTGATATCATCATGGCAATAGGTCCACTAGCTTGTTTAAGTGAACGAAAAAAGCTCTTTCCCGCACTATTACCAATAGCAAAAGCGAAAATCGCCAGACCAACAGTTCCAAGTTCTTCATCAATAGTGACGCGTATTCCAAGATGCGCACCCAATGCGGATACTCCAATAGCGAGGAAAAGAACAGCAGCTGCCTCCAATCCTATTCCTCCTATTTTTATACGCCCCAAAAGCATTCCCAAACCCATAAGGAGAAACATGAACATTACTGGATATTCATCCAAATATTCCATGACGGTGGTCATTAGAATCCTCCTTCGTGTACGGCCACCGATACATAATCGACCAAAGAGAAACTGCCACCGTAAGTATGACGCAGGTGACATGTATGAGTCTGGGGCTGGAGTCCCATGCTCTCTCTTTGGGTCACTCCCTGACGATACGCACGGCACCCTTGTCCGCTGAAGCGGCCATGGATGCATAGGCCTGTAACGCCTTAGAGACTTCACGGACCCGTGACACCGGTCTCCAGGGGAGCGGACCTCTCTCCTTCCGACGGCGGTCGAGCTCCGCATCGTCTATGGCCAGGCTGATGGTGCGGGATGGAATGTCGATGACGATCCTGTCCCTCTCCCGTACAAGGCCTATGGCTCCGCCGGAGGCAGCCTCCGGCGATATGTGCCCGATCGACAGGCCCGATGTGCCACCTGAAAAACGTCCGTCGGTGATGAGCCCGCACGCTTTGCCCAGCCCTAGACCTTTGAGAAAGGTCGTCGGATAGAGCATCTCCTGCATTCCCGGGCCTCCCCGCGGCCCTTCGTATTGGATGACGACGATATCGCCGGGAACGACCTGTTTGGAGAGGATCAGTTCGATAGCAGCCTCTTGAGATTCGACGACGCGGGCAGGGCCTTCGAAATGAAACAACGACTCATCTACACCCGCGGTTTTGACCACTGCGCCGTCTTCAGCCAGATTTCCAAAAAGGATCGCAAGACCGCCGTCTGCAGTGTATGCGTGTCCGACGTCGCGGATGCATCCATCGATCGAATCTTTGTCAGGGCCATCCCAGCGTGAATCCTGCGAAAAGGGACGCGTCGTCCGCACCCGGCCGGGAGCCGCGAGAAAACGATCCCTTGCAACCTCACTGGCACTGGGGTTCCGGATATCCCACTCCTCAAGCCACGATTTCAAGTCCGAAGAGTGCACGGAATGGACGGTGTCCTGCAGCAGTTTCGCGCGGTACAGCTCGCCGAGAAGCGCTGGAATCCCACCGGCTCTGTGAAAGTCCTCGATATGGAATCGATCTGAGTTCGGAGCGAGTTTCGCCAGGCAGGGCACGTGTCGAGACAACTCGTCGATATCTCGCATGGTGAAGTTGATTTGCCCCTCCTGTGCGGCAGCCAAAGTGTGCAAAATCGTATTAGTCGAGCCTCCCATGGCAATATCCATGGACATTGCGTTCAGAAAGGCATCTCTAGTCGCTATTGAGCGGGGAAGAACCGATTCATCATCGGCCGAGTAGTAACGGCGGGCAAGATCGACGATGCGGTGTCCGGCTTCGACGAAGAGGTCCCTGCGACGTGTGGCTGTTGCCAGCGTCGATCCATTGCCGGGAAGCGAAAGGCCGAGCGCCTCGGTTAAGCAATTCATCGAATTGGCGGTGAACATCCCCGAGCAAGATCCGCATGTCGGGCAAGCGTTCGATTCTACGAGCCCCAATTGATCGTCGGAGACGTCATCGTTAGCTGATAGGGCGATGGCGTCAATCAAGTCGGTGCGATGCTCGATGACGCCGTCAACAGCATTGCCCGACTCCATGGGACCGCCTGAGACGAAGATAGTCGGTATATTGAGGCGAAGCGCCGCCATGAGCATTCCAGGAGTGATTTTATCGCAATTGGAAATGCACACAAGCGCATCAGCCGTGTGTGCATTAACCATGTATTCCACGCTATCTGCAATTATCTCTCTCGAAGGGAGAGAATAGAGCATTCCCGAATGCCCCATGGCTATGCCGTCATCTACAGCAATAGTATTGAATTCCCGACCGATTCCGCCGTATTCCGCTATCGCATCGCACACCAAAGCACCCATATCCTTTAAATGAACATGGCCTGGGACGAAACCCGTGTAAGAGTTGGCCACCGCGATAATGGGTTTGCCGAAATCCTGCGAAGTCATTCCGGTGGCGCGCCACAGCGCACGCGCGCCGGCCATGTTCCTTCCGGTTGTCGATGTCGCGGATCGTAGTCGTGGCATAGAACCTCCCAGGGTGCAAGCATACGCCGCACCCCGGCCGGCCTCTACTTAGGTTTTCATTATGTGAACAGCGCTTGACCCACGTGATCCTCACCGTGTTCGATCCTCGGCGGAATTCGGTTAGGCTTCCCCAACTTTACTATTGTGATCGAGTTTGGGGAACCCCGAGTCGGGAAACTAGACGTTCCGGTGGAAGAAGTCGGCGAGCATCCCATCCGATTCTTCGATTCCGACGGGACTTCCAGAAGCGACCAGCATTCCGCGATCCATGAGGAGCACACGATCTGCCGCTCTCGCACTCTCAAGGCGGTGAGTTATCTCAATGACGGTGACTCCGGGAATCTTCTTAGCCAGATTGCGACGTATTGAATCCTCGAGTCTGCGATTGAGGTTGGCCGCGAACTCGTCGAGCACGAGCACCCGCGGCCGCATGAGTAGAGCGCGCGCTAGACACAGGCGCTGGGCTTGCCCTCCCGACAGTCTCGAACCAGACTGCCCCACCGAAGTATCCAAGGATTTCGGCATGCTGCGGACCTCATCCGCCAGGCAGACTGTTTCCAGAACCTCCCAGATCTCCTCTTCCCCGGCTTCGGGGACGCCGAGATTCACATTCTCCCGAATGCTGGCATTGAGGAGTTGGCATCTTTGAGAGACGAGGACTACCGCGTGGCGAAGGGAATCGACGGTATACCGTTGAATCGGCATGTCGTCGACTAGGATCTGGCCCGCAGTCGGATTGTCGTATCGGAGAAGCATGGAGACGGCCGTGCTCTTCCCCGATCCGGAAGGCCCGACAATCGCGATGTGCTCTCCGGCGGCAACCGTGAAACTGACGTCTTTCAAGGAGAAGGCTCCCGTCGGATAGGCGTAGGAGACCCCGGCGAACTCAATAGAAGGCGGACACGACGGCGCATAGACCTCCTGTCCGTCTTCGACGATCTCCGGACTCGTACTGATATTCCACAGACGCCGTGCAGCCGCCAGGGAATGATCGAGATAGCCCGCAGCGTCCTCAATGCCTCGCGGCCCTTCGAAAAGGCGAAGAGTCCCAGCTGCGAGTGCCGCAGTCAACGGAATGGACAGACTCGCCTGCCTAGCGCCGTACACTGCGCCGATAACAGCTGCCAGGCTCAATACGGTGTTGCTCGCTCGCCGTATCGCGTTGCCCGCCCTGGCCACACACGCGGATTCGGCGATTCTCGACCCGATACGGTCCATCTCGGCCAGACGCTCATCCACACGTCCGTATCCGACCACCTCCTCCGTTCCGAATATGGAATCCGTGACATGATGAGTGAGTTCGCGCCGCAATCGAAGTGTGCGGCGAGTAGCGAGCATCGAGCGTCGCAATCCGATGAAGGGGACGATGAATAGACCCAACATCACGCATATGGCGGGGATGATGACAACTGACCATCCCACGAGCACGCCCGCTCCTAGGAGGAAAGCCGGAGGTACGACGATGGCCGAGACGAGTGGTGCGAAAGTATGGGCGTAAACGACTTCGATGCGATCTACGTCGCGTGTCAAACTGGCCAATACGTCGCCCGACCTGCTTTGATTGACGATCGCCGGGGCTTTCGGCCACAGCTGCGCGAAAGCCTTCGTTCTGAGGAGCTCGAGGGCTTTGAAAGCAACGTAATGGCCGGTTAGCTGTTCCCCGTAGTAGCAGATCGCCTTGAGGACCGCGATGAGGATCAACCAGACGAGAAGGTTGCCTGCGTCTCCCCCACCGAGGGCGATCAATGCCACCCCGCCAGCTGCGAGCCCGAAGAGCAAGATATCGAGGCTGAGGCTGAGAATCCTGAAGAATGTCGAGACATAGAGGAAGCCGTGGACGGGATGCGTGGCAGAGGTCAGCCACTTGGAAAGCTCTCGCAAAGACGGTTCACTCACGGCCGGTCTCCTCTCTCCAGGACACCGTCCGATAAACGCCAGATTTCATCGACAACCCGCAAAATCGCACGGCCATGTGTGACCACGAGAAGCGTCCACTCGCTCCCCAAGGATTCGATGGCCTCGATGATCCGGGCTTCGGATTCGATATCGACCTGTGACGTGGGTTCGTCCAGAAGCAGGATCTTTCGGCCGGAGAGAAAAGCGCGGGCGAGGGAGATCCGTTGTGCCTGCCCTCCCGATATGAGGCCGCCCTGCTCGCCGATGTCGGCGTGGAGTCCGATGGCGGCGAATTCGTCGGCGACATATGCACGACGGAGCGCTTGCCACATTTCGTCGTCGGTGGCCTCGGGCTTCGCGACACGAAGGTTGTCTGCGATGCTCCCGGTGAAAAGCCATGTGCGCTGAGAGACCTTCGCCGTCAGGCTCCTCGTCTGGACCGGTGAAAGGCCTTCGATAGACCGCCCTGCGATCCTCACGCTCCCCGTCTGGACTGGCAGAGTCCCGTTGATGACTTCCAGAAGAGTGGTCTTCCCGGCACCAGACCGACCAATTATGGCAGCTTTGGTTCCTTGGCGGACAGTCAGTCCGACATTCGTAAAAACGGCTCCCCGCCCATAGTCGAAACTCAGACTGTCGACGACAATGGAACCTTCGCGGCTTCCAGACGGCAGCCCCCCATGCGATGCGATAGATCCCCGAGACGCCAGATAGGCTGCAATCGCCTTCTGTGAAGCCAGTCCGCCCATGCCGACGTAGAAGAATCCAGCCACCTGGGTGAGAGGTTCTATGAGGAGCACCGTTAGGAACATCGTTGTCAGAGCGTCCGGCAGATCGATGGCTCCTGCGCGGAACCGAGCGATCGTCAACGCAGCGGTGCAGCAGATGAGAACGAGTGAGAAAAGCCCGTCCACGACGACGATGACCAATTGGTTTCCTGCGAGGAGCCGCATAACCGCACCGCGATTGCGTTCTCCCTGTTCGCGTAACTGGGCCTCAATTCGCGCTCCGGCGCCGAAAAGGCGAATCGTTTCCAGATTTCGTATCGCATCCAGATAGCGATCGGCCAGCGCGGCGCGTTCGCGACGTGAATGCGCCGAAGTTTTACGGAAAAACTTCATGAAAAGGAAAAGGAATATCGGTATTAGGAAACATAACAATATTATTGTTATTCCCAGTAAAAGATCAATAGAAATTGAAACGTAGAAAAGCACGATAAAAGGTATAATTATCGCTGCCATTGCTGAACCAAAGTATGCTTGCCTGTATTCCGCAACTCGTTCCACGTTATCGGTATGAAGTGCGACTAGATTGCCTGATGAGAATTCCGAAGATTCATCATCCCGAGAAGAACTCGAAGCGAAAACCGCTTGGAGCAATCGGCGTCGCATAGTGCGCTCTTCCCTTCTCGCCGCCATTCCGCCATACCATATCTCAAAGAAACTCGCACACCCTGCGAACAGCATGGCAAGTAGAGAAAACATCCACCCACTGCCACCAGCTATATAGTGAACGACCGACACAAGTATAGCTCCGGTGGACAGACTCACTGCCACACGCATAAAAGCCACAACACGAGTGTCAATGCGCCCACGAGGGGAAATCACTGATGATTTAGGCATACTATGTCCCATTTTTCTGTGAAAATTCTAGAGAAAACCATCCACGAAATGGAGACTAAAAGCGCATTTCGACATTGCATCTTCACATTTCGATATATCGAAATAAATCTCCATCAATCTCATCCTTTATCTGAGACGATGAGTGAAACCGAAAAAGGAACTCCTCTCTGTTGACGCCTCGGTGCAATGGCACCCGTGTGCTCAAAACGGAGTTCCCACGCTGACAGAACCAGCAGGCGAAGGCTCTCCGTCGTCAAGTCTACTTGCTTGTGGGCGATCGGGCGGACTTGCAGGGCCTCGGCCGAAGGCGGCAGACCCAAAACGCAATCTTAGGAATTCCGGGAAAGTGAAAGACGCCCGCAATGCGGCGTTGCGCGCGAGCTAGAGCTGCGTAGTATGGAAGGGTCCTTGTGCGCACTTCGTACCGGTTTGCACAATCAGCCGAAGCAAGAGGAGGGTATATGGCCTTATCGGGTTGTTGTTTTATGTGGTTGGGCCGCACGGAATCGGGGGGAGCCCCCCTTTTTTCGCCGTGC
>ERZ772940.410-NODE-410-length-20439-cov-4.1092_pt1 | contig 20439 bp, 18 predicted proteins | sample MGYA00511682_ERZ772940 | MGnify/ENA primary metagenome ERZ772940 (study PRJEB29015, sample SAMEA2737922) | human oral metagenome | biome: human oral; feature: human-associated habitat; material: dental | place: China | collected 2031 ... | reverse complement strand
GCCCCAATCCGGCGCGGAGAGGCCCGATCCTCCCATTTGTGTACACTATTGCGATCCCAAGGCCACCCACAACCCAAGCCCACGGCCCACGGCGCAACAGTGTACACAAACGCCCCAAAACGGCCCCGAGAGGCCATTTCCACCGATCTGTGTACACTCCTGCATCGTCGCCCTGGCGGTGAGGCCCACATCGCCGGGGCAGTGACGCAACCACCTACCCACACGAGCTCACGAAGCCTCCCAAAAAGTGCCGTCGAATCTCTCGTGTGCCGCCACGATTTACGCCCACTGCGCTCGATCACGCCCAACTACTACCAAGGCCATTACGTCAAACGTCAAGACTTGGGATGAGACCGTCGAATAGCCGGCCTCATCCCGATTGTCGTTTGGCACCGAGTGCCCTTGCCCCCTGCGTCCCACAAAGCGCCTTACGCCTTGCAAGCTCCCTATCGGTTGAAGTGGCACCGTGCCAAAATTGAACGCCATTTTCCTCGTACATCAAAGGCCCGGCGCATCCCACTACTCTTCAGGGGGCTATACGTCTCACGTCCGTACCACGCTCCTGCTCCCCTCCATACTTCGCGCCGCCTCGTGAAGAGCCACGCAGCCCCAGACACTACTGCCAGCACTGATAGAAGCGTGACGGGAAGGAGCGTACCAGGACCACCGGCTGCGGGGAGGACGATCGGCTGTGCCTTCGGAGTTTGCACCCTTACGATGTTCGACTTAGCCGAGTAGCTGTTGTTAATGTCAATATCGAACGAGTTTTCGTACGTGGTCCCATCTTTCATCACCTTTCCGATGACCATAGGTGCAGGGACCTCAGCAACTTTGGTTAGGTCGGCGTTGATCTGAGCGATCAGCGTGGCCTTTGCGGTAAAGACGAGGTTGCGAGATGCGCCGTCGTAACTCACGTCGTAATCAGGGCTAGTAGCCTTCGTTGCGTCAAGATCTACTTCGTAGCTCTCCGGCAGCGTGTCACGAAACACCACTGAGTCTATCGTCTCATGGTCGGCGGGGAAAGCTGACGTTCGCAGCGCAAACTTGACGATAGAGCCCGTCTTGACCGTACTACCATCAATGTCTGCGTCAGCCTCGTCCAGCGCTACCTTTCCCAGCTGAGGCCTAGTATACAGTATGTCCACATGATAGTTTGCCTTGATCACCGGCTTCTTTGGCTCTACTGGCGGGGTGGGCGCGACCGGCTTCATCGGCACATCCCGTGCCTTGACGTCAGAGCTGAACGCAAACCAGATGGTCCCACTCTTGTGGGAGGCCATGTCCAAGCTGATCTCAGGGTTCGTCACCTTGCCGATGATAGCCCCGTACCAGGCGTTTGGAGAGGTTGGCGTGTCCCATTCTTTGGTGTCAAACTTCGAGCCTTTGGCCTTATCTGCGTTTGAGCTATCCGCATAGGCTCCCCCGTCCGCATGGACCTTTATCGAGGAGCCGGATATGGGGATGTACTCGCCATTGAAGAAGGCCACACGCTCTATCGCGTCCCGGTCGATAGCCGCAGAGCCGTTGCCACGGTTCAGTGACGAGAAGCTGAGGAGGCTTCCCGTGGGATCAATCTCCTTGCCTTCCTCATCGTAGAAGCGAGCTTTCAGGTTGATTCGCACGTCTGCGAAGAAGTCGTTGTACCAAATGGTGTCTGCCGGGTCTTTTTGTAGGACCACCGGGAGCTTGTCTGGCAGCGGTACCCCGCTGGCCCCCTTAAAGGTGTATATGTACTCGACCTTGGCGATCTTCGTACCATTGAAGCTTGAGTTGCTGAGGTTGGTGTAGGTTGCCACAAAGGGCTTGTCCTTCTCGAGCATGACACGGGCGGCCTTCTCGTCCTGGTTGTTGTTTAGGACATCGAACCATGCGTAGCGCCATGGTTCCGGGCCAAGGTTCCAAGAATGAACGGTCGTGTGGAACTCTTCTTTGGTGTACTTCTTCTCGGAGAAGCTGAGGCTTGCGTTCGGTTCGGACTTGAAGGTGAGCATCTGCGCGGACGGCTTGGTCATGTAGCCGTCCTGGTTCTTCTTCTGCTCCAGTTCCTCCAAGGCCTTGTTGCAGGCAGCCATATCGGCGTTATACTTCGCGAGGTCCGCGTTGTACTTGACCATGTCCTCGTCGTACTTCTGCTTCTTGGCGGCATACTCACCCAACTGCTTCTTGGCGTCCTCTGCGGCCGCGTTCAGGTCTTGGACCTGCTTATCGTAGTCTGCTTTGATCTCGTCTCTCTTGGCATTGAGCTCTGCCTCTGAGTCAGCCGTCCCCTTGTCGACATCTCCGTCTTTCTGGACGTCCACGCCGGCCTGCTTTGCCGCATCGACACTCGCATCCAATGCGGACGTGTCAACCTTCACCTCCACGCCCCGTATGGGATCAGTCGCAAGGGCAAGCCGGGTGTTGAGGAAAAGCAGCATCAGGATCATGAGCAGTGATAGGGATACCGCGCCTGCTCGCCTGAGATGGGTCCTTCTCATACGCTTCTCCTTCTCATGCTTTGTTGGTCCCTTATGGCTCCGTCTTCCAGCCCTCACCTGAGTGCACATAAGCTCTGCTCCCACGGGTGACAGCATTGCTCTGCAGGAAGCACTATACAAACATGGTCATCATACTACACTCGTGACTTTATCTGAGGGGGACATAGAGCAATGGACGGCATCGTACGTCTGCGACCCTACCGGTATGTAATAACTGTGGATTCGGTTGGCACCGTATCGTGAATCCACTTGGCGTTGTCTATCTCAAGGCGCACGCAGCCGGCGGAGACGCTGTAGCCGATCCTCCCGTCGAGAACCCTGAACGTGCCGATGTGGTAGACGATGGAGTGGAAGAGGTAGTCTTTATAGAACTGGGTGTAGTAGTAGCAGGTGTAGTTGCTTCCGTTGAAGGAATACCCCCTGATGCCAACCGTGAAGTTGCCTATGACCGTGGGGGTGCGGGGCGCACCGGTGGAGCACCTCATGCGACGATCGAGCCTCCAGTTGCCTTGTGACCCACGGAACACGCCAACCCAATGGTCAGTCGTGTCAACGAGCACGAGGGTGTCAGTGGAGCTTGCATAGCCTTGGGCACGGGCGATCATGGGATCATGTATCGTCAGTCTGCCGTCGTTATCGGCATGGTAGGGTATCCCATCAATGTCAAGATCGGCATTTCTCAGCACGTAACCCGTGTCCGTGCGACCAAAGTAGCGACTTCCCGAGACCTCAAAGTGGCCGACCCTTACGAGCGAGCAAAGATTCCTGTCTTGGGTCCAGTAGCGCTGGAGCTGCCTATCCGAGAAAGGCCACGCAGCCGTGACGACCCAGCCGGAGCCCCTGTGGTGGACGAGCCTGCCGTCGTTGTCCGCGAGGTAGGACCAGCCATCGCCCGCGTCGGCGATGCCGCGAAGCACGTAACCCTGGTTGGTAGTGAGGTGGCTGGCGCCGATGCCACCTGCGCCCCGTGCGCCATCGGACGAGAGGCCATGCCGTGCGACGGAATAGGATCCCATGGAGTAAAGGTAGTAGCGCTGCAGGCCCTGTCCGTAGCGTCCCGTGACCTGCCAACCTGATCCGGCGGCAAGCCTGCCATCATTGTCCGCCAGATAGATGATAGTGCCGCTTCCCCAGGCCCTGCGAACCACATAGCCCGTGTCCGCGCGGCCAAGATAGCATGCCCCCACGCCTGTCTCGCCCTTGGCGATGAAGATGCCGTGGCGCACGAGAGAGTAGGAGCCCTTGTCCTGGGTCCAGTAACGCTGGAGCTGCCTGCCGGAGCGAGGCCATGAGGCCGTGACGACCCAGCCGGAGCCCCTGTGATGGACGAGCCTGCCGTCGTTGTCCGCGAGGTAGGACCAGCCACCACCCGCATCGGCGGTACCATCCCTGAGGATTGAGCCCGATGCCCGGGCGTAGGCATATCTTCCCGATCCTCTGTCTCGTCCTGATGTGGGATCGATGACCCTGGAGTTGGCAAGGGTACCCGTCGCATCCACCCACCACCTTGTCCCATCAAAGCGGTCAAACCAAAAGCCCAGGATGTCGAGAGGGGCATGCCTCGCCGCGTACCATGCGGTCCCCTCACTCTTCCAGCCGACGCGGACGCATGAGTGCTCCTCTTCCACCGACGTCGTCAGGAAGTGGGTGCCCGTCGTGACATAGCGGTTGAAGAGGCGCCGGACTGCGGTCCCGTCCTTCGAGCCAACGCTGCGAAACTGGACGCCCTCCCCCCTCCAACCCCTTTTGACGAGGGTGTCATACTCCGAGCGTCTCGCGGTGTAGAGATGGTCTCCCGAGAACGCGTTGTATAGGCGATAGACCGAGGCCCCTGCCGAGGGCGTGACCCAGGCGATTCCCTCCCAGTTCCAACCGAGCGAGGCAAGTCCCTTGGCCTCCGAGAGGTCTGTGGTATAGAGGTGTTCCGTCGTCCATGGGTTAAAGAGGCGGTACACGTTGGCATAGGCTGTGGTCTTTGAAGAAGGTGCTGCAGTCTCAACGTCTGCAGAACGCTCATCAGCTCTCAAGCTTGTCGCGGCCGGTGCGTCGGGACTTGTCGGAGTGCCACAGGCGGGTGCGGACGTCTCGGTTGACGGGGCGTGCGTGGGCGCGACCGACACGTTCTTACTAACCGCTGCACCAGCATCTGTCGTGGGCGAGGTGGACGAGCTGCTCGAAGCAGGGACCGAGGGGGAGGCGAGAGCCTTCGCGGATGCCGTCTCTTCGTCCGTCTGTGTGTCGGATGCCACAGGCGTGCCATCTCGCGTGGCCCTCGCAGAGGAGGCGACTGTGCCGGCGGGCGCAGAGGAGACCGTCGGCACCTCGGTCTTAGACGGCTGAGAGTTGGATGCCTCGACGTTGGAAGTCGTGGTTCCCTTCGCAGCTCCCACGACTGGAGCCTTGGCTGTGCTGCCCTCGCCCTGCGTGACCTCAGCCGCAGCGACGGGGACGCCTGGATTCGAGTCATCTGTGACGGCAACCGCCGCAGGGACGTCAGGCTCGGCAAACGCCGCCTTTGCCACGGCACTCTCCGTACTTGCTTCCTCGGCACATGCAGGCCGTGCGGTAATGTTTCCGAGCGCAAGTACAGAGCCAAGCACCACGGCTGCCAGCCCCACAGAGAGCCTACGAAGCGCGTGATGAGGCAGGTGTGAGCCAGCAAGTCCAGGGTGATGCCAACCCCTCTTTGCGATTTCGCGTGACTGCCCCGCTGGATGCGCACATGGCTGCATGCTACACCTCTCTCTGGCCGGCGACGATCCTGCCTCCTTTGGATACCATATTAGCATAAGCTGAATAGAAGTGGCCCAATCCCGCGAGTCCGACCTTAGGTAAAAGCTCGCTTCCGTGCAGGGCCTGAGGTCATCTACTGTGTGACTTAAGCGCGCATCTCGGAAGCATTCCAACGTAAACAGTGTACACAAATCGCAGGCAGCCAGGTATATGGACACTTTTCCTGCGATCTGTGTACGTTATTGCCTCGCCGCAGGCGCTCCCCACAGGTCATGCCCGCCTGTCCTCCCGTTGCCACCAGCTCCTTTGTCCACCTACAGCACAAAGATCACAACGGATATGACCCCGATGAGGGCCAGTGGCACGCATCCGTCAATGAAGGAGGAGAGGGGTTTCAGCTTGTAGTAGAAGTTATAGCAGACGAGACTCACACCGAACCCCACGATCGAGAGGTCTGCCAAGATGTTGGCTTCGCCTCCCTTGCCGAGTACATTGAAGGCGCATGCCACGAGCACTTCCATGCCGAGCCACGCGACGAAGAGGGCGAGCTCCACCGTGGGCTGACGGTTATGCATCTTCCAGGTGACGGTTAAGAGGGCCGCGTAGATGATGGCAGCTCCGCCAAAGATCATGAGTGGCGTCTGAGGCGTCTTCTCCATCAGCGTGTTTGCTCCGTCGCATATGAGTGTGGCGCCAACCGTGCCCGTGATGATGGCGCCAATGAGAGCGACAATGCCAAGCAGGCGCATGGCACCCTTGGCCTTGCCGCCTGTGACCTTGGGCCAAAAGAAGATGGCCCACCACGCGAGGTAGAGGATGCAGCAGACGGCCAAGATGAGGTGGCCAGAACGTATCTGTTCGAGTAGGGTCGATTCCATGGTATCCCTTCTTGGAGGATTAGGCGCCTGTCGCTCAGGCACCCATTGGTTGGGGTTGTCGAATCGTGAGCAGCCGAGCCGTGGGCCGGTTGGGGTGTCGTGTGTTCCGCCAGGTTGGATTGCCCCCTGCGTTCCTTACACCATCGCCTCGACTCCGGTATCCACGTGCAGCACGACGGGTTGTCCCGTACAGAGGAGCCTTCCTTCCGTCACCTGCACACTCGAGTCGTCGACCAGATTCAGGTAACTTCCGTCGGGAAGGTCGAGCTTCACGGGGGCAGTGTGCGACTTGAGCGAGAAGACGCCCACACTGCGGCCGCCCGTGCCCAAGCGGTCGATGACGGCGATGTCGTTCGCGTCGTCGGCGGCGTAACGAATGAAGTCATCCGTGCCGAGGACCTCGTGCTTGATGCGTGCCATCGTCTGCATGAGGGGCGTGAGGTCTCGCGCGCTTCCGAAGCCATCCCAGGCGATCGGGTCCTTGTCAAAGAGGCTCGGCTTGTGTGTGGCGCACAACTCCTGCCCGGCGTAGATAAGCGTCGTGCCCTTGAGCAGGTAGAGCAGGGAGGTCAGGTTCTTAAGGTCCAAGTGTTCCGTCAGCTGCGACGCGATGCGCGGAAGGTCATGGTTTTCGAGGAAACGCAGCTTGTTATAGTTGCGCGGATAGACGCTCTCCTGGAAGTCGAGCAGGTCGAGGTAGCAGCTGAGCGGTATCTCACCCTTGAGGTAGCGCTCGAAGGCCTCTTCGACGTCGTAGGAGTACTCGATGTCAAAGGCCTCGAAGGCCTCGTTGTCAGTCGCGCAGTACGTTCCCTCGCGACGGGCAGCTTCCCCAAAGGAGCGATGCACTGTCTCGGCGAGCCATGTGAAGCGAGGGTTGACCTCTTTTACGGCAGCGCGGGCTCGCTTCCAGAACTCAATGGGTACGAACGGAGCTACGTCGCAGCGAAACCCGTCCACGATCTTTGCCCAGCGGCGCAGTGTCTCTATCTGGTAGTCCCAGAGCCCCGGCACACGATAGTCGAGGTCGATGATGTCGCTCCACTCACCCACACGGTTGCCGGGCGTACCATCCTTGCGCCGGTAGAAGAACTCGGGATGCTGCTCGAAGAGCACGGAGTCGGGGGAGGTGTGGTTGTAGACGACATCGATCATGACCCTCATGCCCTGTGCGTGGATGGCGTTCACGAGCGACTTGAAGTCGTCCATGGTCCCGTACTCGGGGTTGATGGCTCGATAGTCGCTGTTGGCGTAGGGGCTTCCGAGCGTCCCCTTGCGCGCCACCCTTCCGATGGGGTGGATGGGCATGAGCCACACGATGTCGCAGCCCAAGTTGCGTATGCGACCGAGGTCAGGCTCGACTGCGGCGAACGTGCCCTCTGTCGTGTGGTTTCTCACGTAGACGGAGTAGATGATCTGTCCTTGAAGAGCGGGGTCTGTGGTGGTCGCCATGTATTCCTCCCCTTGATGCGACTGGTGTGATGCACGAGTATGTCTTGACGCCTGCATACGACTCTCCAAGATATCAAAGAGCTGGGACTTGACTGGCCGGACCTGTCCCAAGACGCGCTCGCGTGGGAAATGCTACCGTTTGCCGGACCGTACGAGCCATTTCCCAGAGTCCAACTAGCTTACGGAGGCCGTTACTGGTAACGTTTCCAGAATAAGGGGTAGATGGCGAGAGAAGTTTGCAGGGTCCACGCCGTCGGGGGTACGGAAACGTCGGGTAGGCGGCCGTCCGCGCACGGGAGCAGGAGGGGAGGGATTCAATGACCATCAAGGACGTCGCAAAGTACTGCGGCGTGTCCGTGAGCACGGTGTCTCGGGTCATGAACGGCCATCCCGACGTTAGCGTCTCTGTCCGAGCGAAGGTCTTGGCTGCCGTAAGCGAGCTTCACTACGTTCCCAACAGGAGCGCACAGGACCTCGTGCGCGTGCGGAGCGATTCCATCGGTGTCGTGGTGAGGGGTGCGAGCAACCCCTTCTACTCTCCCATCGTACGATCCATCGAAAGGGTATGCGAGGACAAGGGCTACACGATGATCGTCCACCATATGGGCGAGCGTGGCGATGAGGTCAAGCGAGGTGCGGAGCTCGTGAACTCAAAGCGGCTCAAGGGCCTCATCCTCCTGGGTGGTCGCTTCGATTACGGCGAGCGCGAGCGCGCCTCCGTCATGGTACCGTTCGTCTGCTGCGCGTTCTCCAGCCAGTTTGGCAGACTGGATGGTGCCACATACTCCTCGGTGTCCATAGATGATGCCAAGGAGGCGCGCCGCGCCACTAGGCTGCTCACGGATGAGGGCCACCGCAAGATAGCGATCCTCGTTGACTTCGTGAACGACCAGTCGATCAGCGAGCTGCGTTACAGGGGCTATCGCCAGGCGCTTGAGGAGGTGGGAATCACGCTCGACGAGGACCTCGTTCTCGAGGCAGGCGGCTTCTCGATGGCCCATGCCTACAGCGCGGTCACGAGGCTCCTTACGGCTCGCAGTGACGTGACAGCCATCTTCTCGGCGTCGGACGCCATGGCGATGGCGGCCATGAAGGCCGTCTACGATGCCGGCAGGCGCATTCCTGAGGATTGCTCGGTGGTCGCCATCGACGGCATAGAGGCGAGCAGGTACGCGATTCCGACGCTTACGACCCTAGAGCAGCCGACAGAGGTCATGGGGCGCAGAGCTGCCACCACTCTGATAGATCAGATCGAGGGCAGGGCCGGGATGAGGCACGTGACCCTCGATGCGAAGATCAGGCGCGGCGGTACGCTGGGCCCTGTACCGAGGACGAAGGAGATTCCGCATCATCGGGATGCGTGAACCGGAAGAGTGCAGGTTTCCGAAGGGAGATAGGAGAAGGACATGAGCTTCAACGCAAAGCAGGTCACAAGGAGGACGTTTGTGGGAGGTGCGGGGCTTGCCATCGCGGCCGGTCTCGTCGCATGCGGCGGCAAGAGCACAACCAAGGGCGGCACGTCGGGCACGTCGAGCGAAGATCGCTCCGGCAACGTCTACTGGCTCAACTTCAAGCCCGAGATGGATGAGGCCATCCAGTCCCTCGGCAAGAAGTACATGGAGAAATACCCCAAGGTCAAGGTCAAGATAGTCACGGCGGCCTCGGGCACCTACACCCAGACGCTGACCTCCGAGATGGACAAGCAGGGGGCGCCCACGCTCTTCGTCATCGGCAACATGGAGGGCGTCAAGACCTGGAGCGACTACGCGATGGACCTCAAGGATACCGCCATCGCCAAGGAGCTCAGCACCGACGACTACAACCTCACGGATGACTCGGGCAAGCTCGTCTCCATCCCCTACAACTACGAGGCCTTCGGCATCGCCGTCAACACCGAGCTTATCGAGAAGGCCGGTCACAAGATGGATGACATCAAGGACTTCAACTCCCTCAAGAAGGTCGTCGAGGACATCCACTCGCGCGCCTCAGAGTTGGGCTTCGATGCCTTCGTGGCAACCGACATGGACGACTCGTCCAGTTGGCGTGTCACCGGTCACCTCACGAACATCGTGTGCTACTACGATTCTCGCGATGCAGGCGGCTGGAAGCAGGCTCCCGCCACCATCAGCGATAAGTACATTCCCAACTATAAGAACCTCTATGACCTCGCCATCAACAACAGCACTGTTGCGCCCAATGCGCTTGCCACGGGAGGGCACGACCCTGTGACCGAGTTCACCGGCAAGAAGGCCGCCTTCATCTTCTCGGGCTCCTTCAACTACGCAGACATCAAGAAGGGTGGTGTCACCAGCACCGCCTGCATCCCGTACTACTGCGGCGTCCAGGGCGAGGAGAAGGCCGGCCTCAACTGCGGGACGGAGAACCGCTGGGCCATCAACGACAACGCCTCCGAGGAGGACAAGCAGGCGACCATGGACTTCATGGTCTGGCTCGTCACCGACCCAGACGCGGCGGCCGCCATGGTTGCCGCCAACGGCACCATGCCTTACAAGCAGACGCCCGAGGGCGACAACCCCTACCTCAACGACGCCAAGAAGTACAGTGACGCTGGCAACTACATCATGGACTGGGACTTCAGCTACACTCCGAACGTCAATGACTTCCGCTCAAAACTCGTCTCCGCACTCAACGCCTACAACAACGCCCCATCGGACTCCACCTGGGAGGGCGTCAAGAAGGCCTTCGTCGACGGTTGGGCGGAGCAGTACAAGAAGGCGAACCCCTCCTAATCCTGTCACCGCCTGTCTTTAGCCAGGGGGGTCGGGTTGCCCTTCGGTCGCTCGGCCCCCGGTCGGATAAAAAGCATTCGAGCAAGGGAGCAATGGTGCTATGGGCATCAAGAGAAGCAGGGGCAACTCCCAGAGAAGGGCGACGAGGCGCTGGGCGTGGCTCTTCATGGGCCCTGTGGTCATAGCCTTCATCATAGGCTTTGTCTGGCCCTTCATACAGGGCATTTACCTCTCGTTCTGCAAGTTCAAACTTGTGAGTAACGCTCAGTTTGTGGGCGTGAGCAACTACGGGGAAGCTCTCGCGGACGCGGGCTTCCAGTATTCGTTCTGGTACACGGCGGCGACAGCCGTCGTCAGCCTCGTCCTCATCAACGTGATCGCGTTTGCCGTGGCCTATGCCCTCACGCAGGGCATCAGGGGGAGCAACCTCTTCCGCACGGTGTTCTTCATGCCCAACCTCATCGGCGGCATCGTGCTGGGCTACATTTGGTCGATGATCTTTGACGGCATACTCCAGGCGTATCAGACCTCGATCCTGCTTGACACGACCTATGGCTTCTGGGGCCTGATCATCCTCATGTGCTGGCAGCAGATAGGCTACATGATGATCATCTACATCGCGGGGCTTCAGGCCGTCCCCGAGGACATGATAGAGGCGGCCAAGATCGATGGTGCGACCAAGGCGCAGACGTTGTTCAAGGTCATCATCCCCAATGTGATGCCCTCGATAACGATCTGCACCTTCCTCTCGCTTACCAACGGCTTCAAGCTCTTTGACCAGAACCTCGCGCTTACGGGGGGCCAGCCCTTCAACACGACCGAGATGATGGCCCTCAACATCTATAACACGTTCTATACCTCAGGTGCGGTCGTTCGTGGCGTCGCGCAGGCCAAGGCGGTCATCTTCTTCGTGCTCGTCGCCGGACTCGGCCTCATTCAGCTCGCGTACACCCGCAAGAGGGAGGTGCAGCAGTAATGGCAGCCAACAACAAGGACCTCGCCTCCGACCGTACCCAGAAGATGGTCCTCTCCGTCCTGCTTGCCATCGTGTGCATTATCTGGGTGCTTCCGGTGGTTGCGGTCATTATCAACTCATTCAAGCTCAACACCTATGTGAAGACCGATACCTTCTCGCTCCCGAATGAGGAGAGCTTTGCGGGCCTTCAGAACTTCGTCACGGGCATGACCTTCGGAAACTACCCGTTCTGGAAGGCGGTTGGCTACAGCGCCTTCATCACTGTGGCCGCCACCTTCCTCATCCTGCTCTGCTGCTCCATGGCGGCCTGGTACATCGCGCGTGTCGACTCGACCTTCTGCAAGATCGTCTACTACCTCTGTATCTTCTCGATGGTCGTGCCGTTCCAGATGGTCATGTTCACGCTCTCCAAGACGGCCGATGTCCTCAAGCTCAACACGCCCTGGGCGATCCCCATCGTCTACCTTGGCTTTGGCGCGGGGCTTGCGATCTTCATGTTCGTCGGCTTCGTGAAGTCCATCCCCCTAGAGATAGAGGAGGCGGCCGCCATCGACGGCTGTGGCCCCGTGCGCACCTTCTTCTCTGTCGTCCTGCCCATGCTCAGGCCGACGCTCATCTCTGTGGGCATCCTCGAGATCATGTGGGTCTGGAACGACTACCTCCTTCCGTACCTGACGCTCGATATCAACGAGTACCGCACCATTCCCATCCACATTCAGTACCTCAAGGGCAGCTACGGCACTGTCGACTTGGGCGCCACCATGGCACTCATCCTGCTCGCCATCATTCCTGTGGTTGTCTTCTACCTGATCGCACAGCGCTACATCATCAAGGGTGTCGCCGCCGGTGCGGTCAAGGGTTAACCATGGGGCGTGTAACGCGTATGTGGCGTGATGACAGCTCGCATCTACGGATGAAACGGAGGAAAGACACATGGCAGAGTTAAGCCTGAAGCATATACAGAAAATCTATCCTAACCTTGAGAAGAAGCGCAAGCGCAAGAAGGGTGAGCCCGAAAAGAAGAGCAACCTCAAGGTGACCGACGAGGGCGTCATCGCCGTGGAGGACTTTAACCTCGAGGTCGCGGACGGTGAGTTCGTGGTGCTCGTGGGTCCCTCTGGCTGCGGTAAGTCCACGACGCTGCGCATGGTGGCGGGCCTCGAGGAGATATCGGGCGGTGAGCTCTACATCGGCGGCAAGCTCATGAACGACGTTGCCCCCAAGGACCGAGACATCGCCATGGTCTTCCAGAGCTATGCCCTCTACCCGCACATGACGGTCTACGACAACCTGGCCTTCCCTCTGAAGCTCCGCAAGGTCTCCAAGGACGAGATAGACAAGAAGGTGCGCGAGGCCGCCCAGGTCCTGGGCATTACGGAGTATCTTGAGCGCAAGCCCAAGGCGCTCTCGGGCGGCCAGCGTCAGCGCGTCGCCATCGGGCGCGCCATCGTGCGCAACCCCAAGGTCCTGCTCATGGACGAGCCGCTCTCGAACCTCGACGCGAAGCTGCGCAACCAGATGCGCGCCGAGATCATCAAGCTGCGCCAGCGCATCGACACGACCTTCATGTATGTCACCCACGACCAGACCGAGGCCATGACCTTGGGCGATCGCATCGTTATCATGAAGGACGGTGTGGTCCAGCAGGTAGGCACGCCCCAGCAGGTCTTCGATAGCCCGGCCAACCTCTTTGTGGCGGGCTTCATCGGCGTCCCACAGATGAACTTCTTTGACGCGACGCTCTCTCACGCGGGTGCCCGCTATGTCGTCAAGGCGGAGGAGATCTCTGTCTCCGTGTCCGACGAGACGGCCACGAAGCTCGTGGCGGCAGGTATCAGGGATGGAGTCTCTGTGGTTGCAGGTGTTCGTCCCGAGCAGATACTGATCTGTGAGAAGGGCGAGGCAGGTTCCGTGGCGGGGACGGTCGACGTTACGGAGCTCATGGGCTCTACCGTCCACGTCCACGTCACGACGGACATTGGCCAGTTCGTGCTCATCGTCCCGACGGTCGATCTGGGTGGCAAGAGCTACACGACGGGAGATGAGATCTCCTTCAAGTTCGCCAAGAACGCCATCCACCTCTTTGCGAAGGATACGGGGGTGAGCCTGACGGCGTAGGAGTCAAGGCGCGATCGCGCAGAGGCTGCACTCAGGCGGCCCTGGTCCTTGAGGGGGCCAGGGCCGCTCGCTTTAGCTGGACCGATGTGACGCCACGCGCCGCAGGCACCGCACGCGCTCGCAGGGTACGCGGTTTACCTCCTGCCCTTTACCCCTTGCCTTGCCACTGGCAAAGAGGGTCGCCGACGTTTCCGGCTTCCTCTCGCTTGGGCCCCTCCATCGTAGGGTTCGTACGACATTTATCGTAATACATTAATTAATAATCATAATATGATGTATCATTATTGATATATGATATATTCAGAAGGGAGGGGCATGGAACTTCGCATCGACATCGGCTATGACAGAAAGAGGCCACTCTACACAGACGTGTGCCTCTCCTTTGCGAGGGGTGACATCATCAATGTGGTCGGGGATAACGGATCGGGCAAGTCAACGCTCTATAAGACGCTTTGCGGGAGCATCCCTCCTCTTCGTGGCAAAATTCCTCGTGAGGTGGCAGACTCCTGTATGCTCGTCTCCGATACCATACGTCCTCCGTCGGAATTGCTTGTCAGTGATGTGTTTGACCTGATCGGCGACTTGGCATCGACAATCAGAGATGCCTACCCACAGATCTCTTCGGTCTTGGGTCCACTTATGGGACGGCGGATCGGGAGTCTGAGCTTTGGGCAGCGCCGCATACTTGAGATCGCCTCGGTCCTCTCGTCGAGCAAGAGTATCCTCATCCTCGACGAGGCCTTGGCAAACCTTGATTTCATCAATAGGTTGACGTGTATTCAGATAGTGCAGCGGCTTGACGATCAGGTAGTCTTCAACACGTCGCATGATCTGGGTGATGTCATCGAATTGGGGGGACGGATCATTTTCCTCGATAGGCGTGCCCATGCATTTGTCGAGTATGAGGGCGAGAGAACCGTGGAGAGCCTCAGGAAGTTCATGGGGTCACGGATTTTGACCGCAACATCGGACTATGGAAATAAGGGGATCTCGTGCTGAAATTTGAGTTTCGACGCCTGTACCGCAGTCGGTTCCTCCTGATTCTTGCGCTTCTCATAGGGGGAGCTGCCGTTGCGGGTTTGGGCATGAGCGTGGTGTTCTCAGAGCACGCCGACATCAAGAACTCGGGTGGCGCCATCATGAGCTTCTATAGCTCCTTTGCGCAGCTCTCGTTTCCCATTCTTGGAGCTTGCTATGCGTACTACTTTGCCAAGGACTTTGAGAATGGAACGTATGACTTCTGTCGGCAGGCGGGCTTTGGGCTTACGCGCGTCATACGGACGAGGCTCGCCACACTCTTGGGCGTGTCTCTTGTCCTGATCGCGGTCGTGTACGTGGTGTATGTAATGGTGGATGGGCACGTCACGCTGGAATTCGCCTCATTTGTCTTCGTTGCTGTTGCATTGATGATCGTCTTCACCGTCATGTCTGCCGCCTTCATTGGCGTCGTGTTCGCACGTTCGCTGTGGGCGACGCTCGCAATGCCTGTCGTATGGGTCGTTCTCTCGTTTGTCAACTTCTTTGGCTATGGCCTGGCCAGCCAGGCGGACACCGCTAGCTTTACAAGCTATGTGGCGGCTGAAATGGTCGGAGGCATTCACTCGATCAACTACAGGAGCATCGATACGCTCGGCATCGACCTTGTCTCGTGGGGGGTACCGATTGCCTTGGGACTCTTTATGGTGTGGATTTCGCTGTCCTGCCTTGGCCTGCACCTTGCGCTAGCTCATAGGCAGTCCCCTCAGGGGTGAGTGCTGCGTTCTGTCCGACCCTTTGGGTGGCGGTGGCCTTGGATATGGCGCTAGCGGGGCGCTGGGCTAGCCGTAAATTCCGCATGATAGCTGAAGACCCTGCACGCTCAAAGGGAATCAGCCCCTGTGATGCTATGGTCTGCTTAGGCTGATGATATGGCTTGCCGTGGTGTTTGTCGCCTTCCCGGGCCTTTCAAGATATGTTTGAGGGGTTGTTGTGCGTATATCCCTGTCACAGCGCCTGGCAGGTGGGGTTGCGCTGTGGGTAGGACTGTCATTGGAGAGGAGCTGGCTGTGGATGATGCAGATATGCGAAACGAGACACTCAAGCGGGCGAGGAGGGCCTGCCGCATGGCTTCGATGGGCATGAGCTGGCTCTCTGTGCTCTGTGGGCTTGGTTTGGCTTTTATGCTGCTCATTGCCGCCCAAGACTTGCGTGACGGATCTGGCGCAGGTGCCTACTGGATCGTACAGACACTTTCCTTCGCTCTTATCGTCTGCATTCCCGCCATTCTCGTCAGATTCTTCCGTGACTTTGCCAGAGACCCTCTGCCCTTTGGGCGGCAGCAATCACGACGTCTTCTCGTTGCGGGGATATTGGTCCTCATTCAGATTGTGCTTGGTCTGGTGTCACCACCAGCACCAGCCGCAACCATATCCCTGGCGGGTCTGCCATTGATCTACAGCGCTCGCGATGGTCATTTTATCGATGCGGGTCATGTAGTTGAGGCTGTGTTCTTCCTGTGTCTTTCGGCGGTGTTTCGCTATGGAGAAGCGTTGCAGGAGGATTCCGATAACATCCTATAGCTTGTGGCATCACGAGCAGTGGTATGTCTATGCTCCTCTCATCAGGCCGGCGCCACAGAGAGCTGCTCGCGGTGGCAAAGAGGGACAAGAAGGGGATCGCGCGGGCCAGGCGGGCGAACGACCGCCTATGGTTGATTTAGCTCGGCGCTAACGGTAGATTAGAGACAGACAATACGCTAGAGGGGCTTGTCGGCGATTGTTATACCAGAAGTGGGTATTGAGCACCCATGTGGCATTCAAGATGGGACATGTAGTGTAATGCCGATAGTTATGCGCCTTGATTACATTATGGTTGAGAAGGGGATTACGTCTGTAGAGCTTGCCAAGAGGATTGGCATTTCTCCGGTCAACTTGTCGCGCATCAAGACAGGCAAAATACGAGGCATACGTTTCTCGACGCTTGAGGCGCTCTGCCAAGTACTCGACTGCAAGCCGGGGGATCTCATAGACTATGTGACTCCGGAAGAGGCGGAGCGTGAGCGCAGCATCGGCAGGATACGAGAACGAAACTATTAGGGCGCCACTATATGGCGGCGCGCGCGGTTCCCTCGTTGTGTCAACACCGCCTCTTGTGGGAGGGCTAGTATGAGACCGAGCAGTCGATGCCAAGCGCGCGGACCCTCCTCGCGATCGAGTCGAGCGATTGGGGCGTCGCCTTGCGCAGGCCGGCGGCCGGCGTGTCACGGGCTATGGTGTAGACGGCCACGCTACGAGGCCCAATGCGCCTGAGAGCGTCAAGCCAGGGCATGACGTAGGTGTCACCGGTGTTGTCGACATCATGTCCTTGCCACGTGCCCGTGAGGAAGAGGGACTGGATGATGACATGACCACAAAACGAGGCGAAGACCTCTATCTGGTGCTCGATGTCATAGCCTTTGGCTGGTTGGTCGACGAACCTGATGTAGTCGGGATTCACGGTATCGAGCTTGAGGAGGTTATCGTCCACTCGAAGGAGGGCCCTATGTACGTCGGGCCTGTCCGCATAGGTGCCATTCGAGAGCACGGCGATCCTGGCTTCAGGCGCGTACTCGTCACGCAGGTGAATAGACGCATCGACGACCTCAGGAAAGACGGGGCTTGCTGTCGGCTCGCCGTTTCCCGCGAGAGTGATGACATCAGGTAACTCGCCTGTGGAGGACATCTCAACGAGCTTGGCCTCAAGGGCCTCCCGCAGTGTCGGCAGTGTCGCAAAGGCGTCAGAAGTCCGCCGATCGGCATTGAAGCCGTTCTCGCAGTAGATGCAGTCGAAGTTGCATATCTTTCCCGTGGCCGGCATGAGGTTCACTCCCAAGGAGATGCCGAGGCGTCGACTTCTCACTGGGCCAAAGATGGGACTGTCGTTCAAAAAGGTCGCCACCGTGTTCCTGCTTACGCGTCTCTAGAAGCGCGGAGTGCCCCAGAAGCCTATGATTGTCGTACCCGGTCCGGTATGCGTGCCGATCGTGGCCCCGACACTGAAGATGGGCACCTCGCCATCCAGCTTGGGGAATCGCTCCTTGAGCATGATGGCCAGCGCCTCCGCATCAGACTTGCACTCGGAGTGAGCGACGCAGACCTTGCGCGCATAGTCGCGTCCTCCGATGCACTCCTTCTCCATGGTATCGACGAGGAAGGCGAGGGCCTTGCGCTTGGTGCGGACCTTGGCCTTGACGGCCAGCGTCCCGTCGGGCTCGATGTCCATGATCGGACAGATGTTGAGCATGCCACCGAGGATACCGGAGGCCTTGGAGATGCGGCCGCCGCGAATGAAGAAGGTGAGGTCGGATGACTCGAACCAGAGGTGGACCTGTGCACGGAGCATGTTTGCCTGCTCGCAGAGCTCGCTGAAGCCCACACCGGCACTGCGCTGCCTGGCAAGCTCGTCCATGAGAAGGGCATAGCCGGCGGTCGCGGTCATGGAGTCGACGATCGTGATCGCGCGGTCGGGGAACTCGGGTGCGAGCTGCTCTTGGGCCATGCGGGCAGACTCGACGGTGCCGGAGATGCCCGAGTCGAGGCTCAGGTGCAGGATGTCCTTGCCGGCTTCGAGGAACTCGCGGAAGTAGACGATGTATTCGCCCACGGCCACCTGGCTGGTCTTGGCGTCGGCGCCTGCGAGCATCTTGGCGTAGAGTTGGTCGGGCGGGTTAGTCTTGCCGAAGTCATCCTTAAGCGCGACTCCGTCAAGTTGGTAGTTAAAGTAGATGTATGAGATATCGCGCTCGTTGCACCACTCGACGGAGGTGTCCACCGTGGAGCAGCAGCTTAGGATGTAGTCGGCCATCAGGACCCTTTCTCGATGGTTTGTAGGCTACCGTCAGTAGTTAGTATAGTGAGCGGGTGTGTGGATTTGTCGATAGAAGTTGAATCGGATGGTTTACATTCATAGCGAGCGTAGATGATCTCGTCTGATCCTGCGACATTGCGTATCGCGGGGAGTCAGAGGTGCACTCTGGCTGGGTTGTCTCACAAAAAGACGTAGCTTGGCCGTCTGGGGATCGCAGAGTGTGCTTTTCGTGAGGCGTTGTGCGCAGAATGCGCCTTTCCGTCACGCTGCGGTCGAGGAGCGGTTGCAGACTGCGCTTTTCCGTGAGGTGCCGGTTGGAGAATGCGCTTTTCCGTGAGACGCCGGTTGGAGAATGCGCTTTTCCGTGAGGCCCAACGTGCAGAATGCGCTTTTCCGTGAGGTGCCGGTTGCAGAATGCGCTTTTCCGTGAGGTGGCGCCACGTTTGCCCAGGTGAGGAAAGGCGCATTCTACGGAAAAGCGCACTCTGGGACGGACTCTCACGAAAAGACGCACTCTGGGTGACTGTTGGCGTGCAGAATGCGCTTTTCCGTGAGGCGCCGGTTGGAGAATGCGCTTTTCCGTGAGGTCCAACGTGCAGAATGCGCTTTTCCGTGAGGCCCAACGTGCAGACTGCGCTTTTCCGTGAGGTGGCGTCACGTTTGCCCAGGTGAGGAAAGGCGCATTCTACGGAAAAGCGCACTCTGGGGCTCGACGTCACCGAAAAGCGCACTTTGCCCCCTTGCTATTACCAAAAGGTGCACGCTGCTTCGCGGTTCTCAACGCGATCTACGGCGCACGCTTATCCTAGCGCCAGTGGCACTGCCGAGGCCTTACGGAAATTATCACAATTTTGGTGAGTCTGTGAATCGGGTGCTCGAATCTCTCCGGGGCGTTATGCTCATTCTATGAAACATGATTTTGACACCTATCCGCACGTGAGACGTGGTTTCCATGACCACGATGTGATCGATCTGGCTGCCGAGAGGCTTCAGATTGTTGCTGGTGCCGCTCGAGAGATGTCACAGATTATCGACTGGGGCTACTCTCATGAGAGTACACTCACGTTCGTGTCAAACCACTATCAGCTGACTGAGCGTCAGCGCGGTCTTCTCGCACGCAGCGTCTCGGGCGAGAAGGCTGCGGTCAGGCGCACCTCCAAGCTCGTTGAGATCGGCAATTTACGCAGAGGCATGGGTCTTATCGATGGCTTTAATCTGATCGTAGCGCTGGAGGTGGCACTTTCGGGTAGCCCTCTGCTGCGTGGGCAGGACTCCTCGATTCGCGACTTGGCAGGGATGCGTGGTACCTACCGCATCATCCACGAGACACCCCGCGCTGTTGGTCTGGTGCTCGATGTGCTGGGGAGCCTTGGCGACGTACGGGCGGAAGTCCTTTTCGACGAGCCCGTCAGCAATTCGGGACGCCTCGTTGCACTGTTCAACAGAACTGCTAGAGAGAGGGGACTCAATGTGCATGCTCGCACCTGCGCTCAAGTTGACAAAGCCCTCTTCGGCAGGCCCCTCGTGGTTTCAAGTGACAGCTTGGTGCTTGATCGTTGCAAGAGCTGGATCAACCTCGCGGCTGCCTGCCTCGAACGCGTCCCCGACCCGTGGATCGTCGATCTCTTCGAGAGCGAGAGTTGAACGAATATAGTCGCTCTGGTTACAAGTGCTAGCATCAAGACGGAGCATCAAGACGGCCAGGGAACAAGGTCCCCGGCCCATTAGCCTATGGTCGGGGTGACTGGATTCGAACCAGCGACCCTCTGCTCCCAAAGCAGATGCGCTACCAAGCTGCGCCACACCCCGAAATCGTATCGCATTATAGGCGAGCGCACGCCCAAGGGCAACGACGTCCCTGGGAGCAACGAAATCAGGACACAACGACTTCCCCAAAGCAGGACACAACGACTTCTACATGTACAGATTGTTACACTGTGTGCGAGGAATCGAAATGTGGTCCCATGAATGTATAATCTCACCCTCGTATCACACGTTCGGAAAAAGCATTGCGAGAGGAGATCCAATGAACTATTCCGAGAGAGTCATCGCTGGGCTTAAGGAGCGCTACGCAGACCAACCCGAGTTCATTCAGGCTGCCGAGGAGGTCCTCGCGACCCTCCAGCCGGCCTTGGATGCCCATCCCGAGTACGAGGCGGCTGGCCTCCTCGAGCGTCTCGTCGAGCCCGAGCGCGTCATCATCTTCCGCGTGCCTTGGGTGGATGACGCGG
>ERZ772940.409-NODE-409-length-20451-cov-3.39576_pt1 | contig 20451 bp, 18 predicted proteins | sample MGYA00511682_ERZ772940 | MGnify/ENA primary metagenome ERZ772940 (study PRJEB29015, sample SAMEA2737922) | human oral metagenome | biome: human oral; feature: human-associated habitat; material: dental | place: China | collected 2031 ... | reverse complement strand
TTCGTGGAAGCAAGTGCCCGACGTGAATCAATCCTCTTCGGCCCGAAAGAATTAATACCATAAGATGCCGGCCAAAATCTTTGGCAACATCTTTTAGATATGTGCGGCAGGTCTTCCGACTCGGCCTAAATCGCTACGCCTTCCCACATCGATATGCAGTGGCATCATTCTGTAGCGACAGGTACGACCATACGGCTACGGGGATAGTTTTGGCTTTGCACCAAATTCTCTTTTAATCATTCGACTGACCTCTCAATAAATGAGGAGAAGCCATTTCATGAACCGCACATATCCGAACCGGCTTTCAGAGAGTAAGATATACGGTGAAGTATATAGCTTGTTGCTCAATGAAATCCAAATTTGTTACAAATATACTGACAGACAGTGATTCTACCAAAGCATCCATTCCATATATTTCCAGCTGTGAGTGCAACACAATAAACAAAGGCCGGTTAGAGGTCGAAGCCGGATATTGGAGCGGATTTTAGTAGTTTTGCGCTCCGTTAGAAATACTGAATATAGGATGTTTCAGATCCAAGAAACGATCGTCAGCCCTGACCTCTTCGACAAGTATTTTGTCTGCGATTATGCTACGTGTCAGGGGATTTGCTGCGTGGAAGGAGAAAGCGGTGCTCCTCTCGAAGCGGGTGAAGCCGATTTGCTGCGCAAGTATCTCGATGCCGTGCGCGATATACTTTCGCCCGAAGCCCTCGAAGTGATCGATAAGCAGGGCGTAAGCTATTTGGATGTAGAAGGAGACGAAGTCATCAGCATTGTAAACGGACGAGACTGCGTTTTCACCACATATGACGAAAAAGGGAATTGCCTCTGCGCCTTCGAACGTGCATACCGTTTGGGTAAGATCGACTTCCCAAAACCGCTCAGTTGTCATTTATACCCCGTCCGTTTGACTCGTTACAGTGGCTTTACGGCCGTCAATTACCACCGTTGGGAGATTTGCCGGTGTGCGGAGGCTTTAGGTCGTCAGACGGGAACTCCTCTGTATAGATTCCTAAAAGAGCCTCTCATACGGGCATTCGGTAAGGAATGGTATAAAGAAATGGAAGAAATAGCCGCTCTATTGGAGCAAAATCCGTTGAAACGATAAGCCGACCAATAGGTAATAGGTCGAACGGAATACGGAGTATAGATTGCAAAGAAAAAAGCAACGCTTTTTGCGGAGGAGAGTCCCTCCTTGGAGAGGAGGAAATGGGAGGAAGATCAAAAATCGAAATCTATTTTCAGCGGTTCATCCTCCTCCAAAATAGAATCGGAGGACTCTGCTAAACCCTCCACTCCCGTTGTCATATCGGAAAGACTCTGCTCCAATTCAGACAAACCGATCGCTTGTTCGCATCCGGATACTCCACTCCTCTTTTCGAAAGACTTTAGCACGTCCAAAAAGGCTTCTGTGAATTTGGCAAAATCTTCACGATAGAGGAAAACCTTATGCCGCGTCATTGCAGAACCTCCTTCGGCACTGTTACTTTCCGTTATCACCAGATAGTCATTTCCTTTAGAATCGCGTTTGGCATCAATATAGTAGAAACGTTTGCCGGCTTTGACGCACCGCGAATAAAGGGCAAAAGGTAATTTGTCGGTCATCAATCCATTGATTATGAGGCTTCTGTACTATTTTAAAAAGCAGATTTTCTGCAGGAAGAGAGTCCTTTAGATTATTCGGGCCACCTCCTGATATTCCTCTGACTTTTATCCTAATGGGATTTTGAATAAGGCGTGCATCTCGTCGAAACGGCGGAGGCTATCGGCTCCGTAGGAGAGCATACTGCGCCTGACGTCTTCCAGCTTTTTCTGACGATGGAGTTTGGTCTTGGAGAAAAACTTATCGGCATAACAAACAATCTTCTCCTCAATACTCTGAGGGGTATAAATACCCGGAGGGAGTGCAATCTGTCTGGCTGCAATGTCCTCCGAAGTCAATCCTGAACCCGTATGGCGTTCGCAAACCAGTGCATGGTGCGGATAACCCTCTTTGCGTAGGATATTGGCTCCCATATATCCGTGCAGGATATAGGGTTCTTTCCCAAAACAGGCAATACTCTCGGCATCGGTCAAGAATATGCCGATGTCGTGCAGCATGGCAGCTTCTTCGACGAAGAGACGATCCGCCTGAAGCTCGGGATGGATATCGACGATACGAAGAGCCAAGGCCGCCACATCGCGACTATGCTCTACTAAAATATGGTATTGGTTGGTTCCCTCAGTGTAGTACTTATTGATGATGCTGATCGGATTCATCATTTAGGGAAAGAGAGTTAGACGGGAAGTGCCCAGAGCCGGGATCGAACCGGCACGAATTTGCATTCATTGGTGTTTGAGACCAACGCGTCTACCAATTCCGCCATCCGGGCAATTGTCTTTTCGAATACGGCGCAAAGGTAGAAAAATAATTCAATCCGCAAATACTTCTTGATAAAAGGATAGGGCAATCGCATTTCAGCCACTAACGTACATCTAAAGCTCATGATTGCTACGCTCGGTTATCAAACAAGTGCGAATTCATTTGTCAGAGATTCAAATTATAGAGGGAAGAGATTAAAAATTTTCAAACGCGATCGCCCTGATAAAAGGAGGTCTATGGGTCAAAAAGATGGGGCAGCATCGAAGAGGGACTTTCTCTCTTCGATGCTGCCCCGATTGCTTTATTATCTTTTCTATCTGAAAAAAATTAGATCTCGAAGTCTATACACGCCCGACCGGCTTTATATGGAGCTATCAATTCTCGAACGACGGTCATATGAGCAGGATGCTCGGCATAGGCTTTGACATCGGCGAGGCTATTGAGGTCTGCTTCCAGCATTAAGTCGTATTCTTCGGAAGGATTCATATTGAGGCAAACGCTCATGCTTCTCAGGGGTTCTATTACCTGTACAAGGGCTTCCAGAGCATCCTTGATGCGGTGCAGGTGTTTCATTTTGGCTTCTGCAGAGTCAAAACCTGCCAACTTGAACATAACGATATGTTTAATCATAGAGCGGGAAGCTATAATTTTTCCGTAAGCAATTCATCGTCTATATGCGAATCTTTATATCCGAGGAAATACAGGACCCCGTCAAGACCGACAGTGGAAAGGCTCTGCTGAGCTGTGGCCTTTACCTTCGGTTTGGCGTTGAATGCAATACCGAGACCCGCAAGTCCAATCATAGGCAGGTCATTGGCACCATCGCCTACGGCAACAGTCTGCATGAGGTCTATCTTCTCTACCTGAGCAATGAGCTTGAGCAGTTCGGCTTTGCGTCGTCCATCCACCACCTCACCGACATATCGGCCCGTGAGCTTACCGTCTTTTACTTCCAATTCATTGGCATAGACATAGTCGATTCCGAACTTCTTGGCTAGATAGTTGCCGAAGTACATGAATCCCCCCGAGAGGATAGCGATCTTGAAGCCTACCATCTTGAGGATCTTCATTAGCCGCTCCACACCTTCGGTAATAGGAAGACTTTCGGCAATCTCCTGCATCACAGATACATCAAGTCCTTTCAGCAGAGCCACTCGCTGGCGGAAGCTTTCGGTAAAGTCGATTTCGCCTCTCATGGCACTTTCAGTAATGGCTTTTACCCGATCGCCTACTCCGGCTCTGATAGCCAGTTCGTCTATGACCTCTGTCTGAATCAGGGTAGAGTCCATATCGAAGCAAATGAGACGACGCATGCGACGGAACATGCTCTCCCGCTGGAACGAAATATCCATATTGAGCTGAGAAGCCATTTCCATAAAGTTGCGCTGCAGCTTCTCTATATCCGTAGGAGTCCCACGCATGGAAAACTCTACACTCGCTTTGGGCGAGCGATCCGTTTCATTGAGCGGAATACGTCCCGTCAATCGTTTAATATCATCGATATTCAATCCCTGCTCAGCACTGGATCGGGCAATTCCTGCAATCATCTCAGCCGTGATCTTCCGAGCCACTACGGTGATGATGTATCGGTTTCGCCCCTGCATTCCCACCCATTCGCTATAGGCTTCTTCCGTGATGGGTTCGAATCTGACAGTCACATCCAACTCATAGCTTTTGAACAAAAGGTCTTTCAGGATCGATCCCGAATGACTTTCGTCTGTCTGGAAGAGTATTCCGAGCTAGAGGTTATTATGGATATCGGCTTGGCCGATATCCAGAATGAATGCGTTATGTTTAGCCAGAATGGCTGTTAATTCGGCAGTAACACCCGGCTTATCTACTCCGTGGATATTAGCCAAAATGAGTTTTCGTGTTGTACTCATAGATACGAGTGTTTTTGTCGGATGAATAATAGTGTGTGTTCGACCACCCTATCCGGCCTATCTGAGCAATACTTTTGCACGTATGGTTTTGCTGTTTGCAGCAGTTACTTCTGCGATGTAAGTGCCTCTCGGAAGAGATGCAACTCCGATAATGGCCAAATCGCCTGTCAGTTCGGTAGCTCTGATGAGCTTCCCATTCATGTCGAACAGCGAAAGGCGAAGCAGTTGCGAACCTTCTATACGCAGAAAATCCGTGGCAGGACGAGGATAAATCTTGATCGATTCGTTCACGGCAACATCGGTCAGTGCATTGCCCTGCATATCGGTATAGAAGTAGTTGTAATCGCATACCTCTGACAAGCCTTCTCCGGAGTTATTGAAATACGTTTGCTTCGTACGCATATGCTTCATAAAATTGGGAAGAAGAGGACGGAAGAACTCCTCATGCGTGGGGAACAATACAGACGACAGAGGGATAGTGGTGTCGTATTCGAAGTTGTTGGCGAGGGTGAGGGTGCCGAATTCGTCTTGTTCCCAACGAATACAATTATGCTTATTGTCGTATGTATAACGGTGAGTAAACATTTCTACCCACTTGTTTTGAAGAGGAAGAAATACACTGTCACGAAGCAGTACAGCATCATTATTGGCATCAAACTCATATACCATTCTACCCGTTTCGATCAATTCGGCCGATGGGTTTTGTTGAGTCATGATATCTATTCTGGCAATCTTTCCATTCAGATAGTCAAGCGTATGGCTTTCAAAATAGCCATCGCTCATCTCTGTCGTAATCTCAAAAGGCATATCGCTGCCACAGAGATAGTGATAGCTAACTTTCTTTATTGGCGTTTCGTCTGTCGGTGACTTGCGAATTTCTCGAAGGACTAGCTTAGGACCGTCGTATACATACTTCTCCGCTTGTTTTAATTCAAGATTATTGTCAAAATAGCGCACCTGAACCAACCTGTCGTCTTCATAGAAAAGCGAATCGATGCTTGTAATTACACCCCCTGTGGTCGTTTGTATTTTAGTGGGTATCGTTTCTTCTTTATAGAAGTAATCGAATATCTGACGAGAATCCGGGACACTGATCTTGTCCAGTCGATAACGGGCATTTCTTGCGATGCGAGTGTGTACATCCACTTGAGGGATTCGGGGTGACTGAGCAGACACGTTTCCTACGGCTACGAGTCCTGCTAAAAGGAGAAAGGGGAGTAATCGTTTCATTTGTTAGTTATAGTTTTTATTTTTTCCGAGCAAATATAATGATTCCACAAACAAACTCCTCTCGATTCGTTTGTGGATGCGAAGATTTCGTAAGACGACAGAGAGAAGAGTGAAAACAAAAAAGCCGTACTCGGTCTCTCGACCACGAGTACAGCCTCTTATTGATGAATGATTTTCTCTTTATCCTCTCAGGCAAACCATTCGGAGAAATCTCCAAACACCGGAGAGCAAAAGTCGCAGGACTCGAAAGTATTAGCCTACGAATTCGTCAGAAACGGTCAGTTTGGCACGGCCTTTTGCACGGCGAGCGGCCAATACACGACGGCCATTTGCCGTTGCCATACGAGAGCGAAAGCCATGCTTGTTCAGTCTCTTACGGTTAGAGGGTTGATATGTTCTTTTCATTGCTCTTATATTGTTTTGTTAGTTATCTCTCTCTACACTTCGGGGTGCAAATATAGAGACTTTAATTTGATTCGCCAAAGTCTTTCAGTTCATTATAGAGCAAATGAACGGGTAGTCCCATGACATTGTAGAACGAACCCTCCACTCGCTGAATGGCGATGTAGCCTATCCATTCCTGTATGCCGTACGAACCGGCTTTGTCATAGGGGCGATAGCGTTCGAGGTAATAATCGATCTCCTCATCGCTCAGATGCGCAAAGGTTACCAGACTGGAACACGAGAAAGCCCTTGTCTCCCACCGGTGGCTAATGCACACACCGGTCACCACCTGATGCGTACGCCCGCTTAACGTACGTAGCATCCGAGCGGCCTCTTCTCTGTCTTGCGGTTTGCCGAGAATGGTACCATCAATGATAACCACCGTATCGGCCGTAATCAACAAAGTACTGTCCTGCATCATACCTTTCGATCGATAAGCCTCGGCTTTCATTCGAGCAAGATAGAGCGGCACCTTCTCCGGATCAAGACCGGCAGGATAATCTTCGGCGATGTCCGGCATGGCCTTTTGTTCGAATCGAATATCAAGACCGGAGAGGAGTTCTTTTCTTCGAGGTGATTGCGATCCGAGTACGATCTTATATTTCTTCAGATTGTCCAGCATAAAACAACAAGATTTTTCGATCAAAGAGACTTCCGTCCGCTACCATCCGAACCCATTCCCCTGTGCCCAGCGGCCTTGTGCTTTCAGCGTTTGCTCGATGACATCGCGGACGACGCCCTCTCCTCCCCGGCAGTGCGATATGTATTTGGCCACCTGTTTGATCTCCGGCACTGCATCCGCCGGGGCAACGGGCAAAGCCACCCTCTGCATCACCGGCAGATCGGGTATATCGTCCCCTATATAAACTATCTCTTCGGCTTTCAACCCGGTCTCCTGCAGGAGGTGTTCGAGCTGCTCCACCTTGTTGGACGAACGCATATAGACATGTTTGATGCCGAGATATTCTGCCCGTTTGGCTATGGCCGGACTGTATCCGCCTGTGATGATGGCCAGCAAGAAGCCTTGCTTGACGGCATATTGCATGGCATAACCGTCTTTTACATTCATCGTTCGCATAGGCTGGCCTTCGGCATCCATAGCCGAAACGGTATGGCTGATCACTCCGTCCACATCGAAGACGAATCCCCGTATGGACTTCAGGTCGAATGGAATACTACTCATGAGATTAAAATGGGGTTTATTGTTCTTTCGGTCCGTACATCTTCCGAATGCTATCGCTAAGTATCCGATAGATCTCCTGCCAATCCGGATATGGGTTGAGCAGACCGAGATGTTTTTGCAGAGTGTTTGTATCGTCTCTTTTGGCCGGCCCGGTCTGAGCTTCGGTGGCGGACATTTCCTGCACCTTGGCCGCAGTCTCTGCGATAAGAGGAGCCAGAGAGCGTGGCGGCAGACCATGTGCGGCCAGCATTTGCTCACTCAAGGCATAGAGATGATTCGTGAAATTGCAGGCAAATACAGCAGCCAAGTGCAGATAGAGTCGCTGCTCCGATGTACAGCGGAGAACGTTCCTGCTAATAAGACGAGCGACGGATTCCAGTAGTCGTACCACGGATTCGTCGTTACCTTCTATATATATAGGTATGGAAGAATAGTCCACACGACGTTCGCGGCTGAATGTCTGAAGAGGATAGAAGACCCCGATCTGCGCATGATAAGGGCGAAGGGTATCCATCGGCATACTGCCAGCCGTATGTGCCCATATTCCCGATGTGGGCGGAAGGGTAGCAGCTACGGATTCGAGAGCATGGTCGCTCACTGCAAGGAGATAAAGATCTGCATCGCAGAGTAGCTCCTCTGTCCGATCGGTAGCGGTTGCTCCCGGCAACATGGAAGCCAACCGTTCGGCATGCTCGGCATTCCTGCTCCATACCTGAACGGGCGGATTGCCGGCTTCGGACAAGGCCAGAGCCGTTTGGGTAGCCAGATTTCCACTGCCGACAAGCACTATGCGCACGAAAGTATCGGGCAGTCCTACAGGATCAATCATGCGACACACTCTCCCAATCGGGATATTCGCCTATAAAAACGTTCTCCCACTTCAATTCCGATGCAGGGCGCGGATCCCTGTGCTCGGCTTTGTGTCCGATAGCGATGATGCACAGGACTTCCAACTGATAGGGAATATTCAGCGTATTGCGCACATACTGAGTAGCCTCCTGCCCATTCGGTGTAAGCGATCCGAAGACCTGACACCAGCAACTGCCCAGCCCCAGATCCTCCGCCTGCAGTTGGATGTAGGTAGCGGCTATCGCAGCATCCTCGTGCCAACGCTCGGAAAACATGGGCGATCCCAGTACCACTACAGCCAAGGCAGCATCTGCCAGAAAACGGGAGCCATGCTGCTTCATCAGGCTTAGCACTTGCAGCTTATCACGGTCTTCCACCAGTATATACCGGGTCTGTTGCCTGTTCCTGCCGGACGGAGCGCGCAGTGCCGCTGTCATCAGAGCCTGCACGTCCTCGGGCAAAAGCTGCTCTTCGGAGAATTGTCGGATAGAGCGGCGATTTTCTATTAACTCTGCAAATGATTTCATATAGACAAAGATACACAAATAGCCCTCTTGGCTGTCTTTTCATCTACACGAGAAATAGCAGCAAGGCAGTATGCCGGTCTTCCTCCTGCAGTACGCCCGATCAAACCCGATGGACTCCACTCATAAAAGGACTCGATCACAAACAAGAAAAAGTCCATTTATGATCCCCATAAAATGTGGCGCGAGAAAAATTTCACTTTTGGAGTCCTTTGAAAAAAATTATTGACAACCTCTCATTTTTTCAGAGGTCTCTATATCGTTTTACTCGTCGCCGTTCGATTGTTTTCTTTCCGGCCGGGAAAAGTTTCCCCGACAGCCGACAAAAATAATTTTTCCGGCCGGAAAATCTCTATCCAAAGCCTTCGGATATGTATCCAAAGCCTTTGGATACATATACGAAAGCTTCGTTTATATATCCGAAACCTTTGAATAAAGAATTGGATTATGGCTTTTCAACTTTTCCGTACTGCAGAAAAAACTTTTTCCGGCCGGGAACGATTATTTCTTTTATTGCTGTGACCTGTGCCGTGGATACTACCTCCTCCCACAAACGAGTGTTCCGGTAAAGTATCCGCCTCCGCAAAGGCATCAGTGCAGCACCGAATCCTTTCGCATCTGTGCATAAACCTGCCGGGCAAACACCCTTTCGAGTATGCATACAGAGGCGCAGGAATATGGTTTGTCGTTGCGGTGGGTTAGATTTATCTTTGCCGCAAAAGAAATCCTTATAAATATGGTGTACAAAGTTTTTTTGTCGCTCTGCATAGGTTTAGCCCTGAGTGCAAGCGCAGCTCTTCATGCCCAGAAAGCAGTATCCGGACATGCCCCCATCCAAGTAGAAACGCCTGCTCGCTCATCGGGGCAGAAGCACGTTTTGCAGTTAGTAACACCCAAACTGGAAACGGTGCGTATCGGGATCATCGGTCTCGGTATGCGTGGGCCGGGTGCAGTGGAACGATTCTCCAAAATCCCCGGTACGCAGATCGTTGCGCTGTGCGATGTGCTCCCCGAACGTGTGGAAAAAACCCAAGAGATCCTCGTCAAGGCAGGACTACCCGAAGCGGCAGTATACTCCGGCAGTGAGGATGCTTGGAAGAAACTATGCGAACGCAAGGACATCGACCTCGTATATATTGTCACAGACTGGAAAACCCACGCCGAAATGGGCGTATATGCGATGGAGCACGGCAAGCATGCCGCCATCGAAGTGCCGGCAGCCATGACGCTGGCAGAGATATGGAAGCTCATCGACACTTCGGAGCGCACACGTAAACACTGTATCCAACTCGAAAACTGCGTATACGACTTTTTCGAGCTGACCACGCTGAATATGGCTCATCAGGGTGTATTCGGCGAGATCCTGCATGCAGAAGGTGCCTATATCCACAACCTCGAAGACTTCTGGCCCTACTACTGGAACAATTGGCGTCTGGACTACAACCGCAAACATCGTGGCGACGTATATGCCACACATGGTATGGGGCCGGCATGCCAGTTGCTCGACATCCATCGCGGCGACCGCATGAAGACCATCGTAGCCGTGGACACAAAAGCTGTGAACGGGCCTGCATACATCAAGAATAAGACCGGAGAGGTGGTGGCCGACTTCCAAAACGGCGACCAGACGACTTCGCTCATCCGCACGGAAAAGGGCAAGACCCTGCTCATCCAGCACAATGTAATGACACCCCGCCCCTATAGCCGCAAGTACCAAGCCGTAGGTACCGACGGATTTGCCGACAAGTATCCTCTGGAGATGTACTGCCTTCGCCCCGCACAGGTGGACTCTGACATTGCACCCGATCATGAAAAGCTCAATGCTCACGGCCCCGTATCGGAGGAGGTGAAGAGGGCTTTGATGGAAAAATACAAACACCCCATCCATCGCGAGTTGGAAGAGACGGCGAAGAAAGTAGGAGGACACGGCGGCATGGATTACATCATGGATTACCGTCTCATCTATTGCCTCCGCAATGGCCTGCCCCTCGATATGGATGTGTACGATCTGGCCGAATGGTGTTGTCTGGCGGAGCTAAGCCGCATCTCCATCGAAAACGGCTCTGCCCCTGTAGCCATCCCCGATTTCACACGTGGCAATTGGGATAAAGTAAAGGGCTATCGACACGCAATGGCAGAGTAAGGACAATCGGAGTATGAGGAATTTCCTATTGACACTTGCGGTAACTTTGACTGCCGCAAGTGTCGTTTTCAGTGCAGAGGCACAGGTCACAGAGTCGGGGCTTCCATATTGGAAGGATATTCGTACGGTAAGCGTAAACAAAGAACCGGCGCGTTCGTCCTTTATGACCTATGCCGACCGAAGCGAAGCTCTCACCGGCAAGTATGAGAAGAGTTCGTACTACCGTCTTCTGAACGGCACGTGGCGATTCTTTTATGCCGAGAGCGAGGCACATCTGCCTGCCGGCATAACGGATAGCTCGGCAAATACAGAGGGATGGCACGACATCCAAGTCCCCGGCAACTGGGAGATACAGGGGCACGGTGTGGCCATCTATACCAATCACGGATACGAGTTTCAGCCTCGCAATCCGCAGCCGCCCAAACTGCCGGAAGCCAACCCCGTAGGTGTGTATCGGCGCGAGATAGAAGTACCCACGGACTGGATGGAGCGCGATATCTACCTCCATATAGCCGGAGCCAAGTCCGGACTCTATGTCTATATCAACGGACACGAAGCGGGCTACAGCGAAGACTCCAAGAATCCGGCCGAATTCCTCATCAATCCCTATGTCCATGCCGGAAAAAACACGCTCACGCTCAAGATCTATCGTTGGAGTACTGGCTCGTATCTGGAGTGTCAGGACTTCTGGCGCATCAGTGGGATCGAACGCGATGTATTCCTCTATGCACAACCCAAGGCGGCAGTGAAGGATTTCAGCATCAAATCCACACTCGACGATAGCTACCGCAATGGTATATTCTCCCTGAAAGCCGACTTACGCAACCGCCGTGGCGAAGCCTCCGAGCTATCTCTGACATACGAATTGCTCGATGCCGAAGGAAAGACCATCGCCACCGAAACCCGTTCGACCCTCATAGCTGCCGGCGGAGAGCGTACCCTCTCTTTCGAAGCACAGCCGGGTACGGTACATACATGGACGTCGGAGCATCCCTATCTCTATAAGCTCTTGATGACGGTACGAGAGAAAGGGAAAGTCACCGAGGTAATACCGTCCCGTGTGGGTTTCCGCAGGATCGAAATCAAACCGATAGAGGAAAAAGCGGCCAACGGTATGCCCTACGTATGCTTCTTTGTCAATGGACAGCCCATCAAGCTGAAAGGGGTAAATATGCACGAACATAATCCCGCCACCGGTCATTACGTGCCGGAAGAGCTGATGCGTCGGGATTTGGAGTTGATGAAGCAGCACAATCTGAATGCCGTCCGGCTGGCACACTACCCGCAAGATCGCCGTTTCTACGAGCTATGCGACGAATACGGACTCTACGTGTACGACGAGGCCAATATCGAAAGTCACGGCATGTACTACAACCTGCGCCGTGGGGGTACCTTGGGCAATAATCCGGAGTGGCTGAAGCCTCATATGGATCGTATAGCGAATATGTTCGAACGCAACAAAAACCATCCGTGCGTTACGATCTGGTCGCTCGGCAATGAAGCAGGCAACGGGTACAACTTCTATCAGGCCTATCTTTGGCTGAAAGAGGCCGATCGCGATCTGATGGCGCGCCCGGTGAACTACGAACGTGCCCAATGGGAGTGGAATACGGATATGTATGTACCCCAATATCCCGATGCGAAATGGTTGGAAGGTATCGGACAGGCCGGTAGCGACCGCCCTGTGATCCCTTCGGAATATGCTCACGCCATGGGCAATTCGACCGGCAACCTATGGGGGCAGTGGCAGGCTATCTACAAGTACCCCAACCTGCAAGGCGGCTTCATCTGGGACTGGGGGGATCAGGGTATCCTCCGTACAGACGATAAAGGAAAGTCCTATTGGGCTTATGGAGGAGACTTCGGAGTGGATGCACCGAGTGACGGCAACTTCCTTTGCAACGGACTGGTCAATCCCGACCGCACGCCTCACCCTGCCATGCAGGAGGTGAAGTATGTGCATCAAAACGTCGGCTTCGAAGCAGTGGATGCCGCCAAGGGACATTTCCGTATCATGAATCGGTTCTACTTCACCAACCTCAAGAAATACCGCCTGCGCTATACGGTTTCGGCTAATGGCAAAGCATTGCAAAGCAAGGTCATCGGCTTAGATCTCGATCCTCAGACTTCATCGGACATTATTGTACCCGTAGACGGGCTGAGGCCGACTGCCGGTATGGAATACTTCGTTGACTTCAGCGTACAGACTCTACAGCCAGAGCCGCTGATTCCTATAGGGTATGAAATTGCTCACGATCAATTCCGACTTCCGATCGATGCAGAGAGAACTGCCTACCGTGCTACAGACCCTACATTGCACACGAGTACGGAAGGAGATGAATTGAAGGTCGTTTCGTCGAAAGTCGATTTCGTTTTCAACAAAAAGAGCGGATTGGTTACCTCTTATCGGGTGGACGGTCGGGAGTTTTTCAAAGACGGATTCGGCATACAGCCCAATTTCTGGCGTGCACCCACCGATAACGACTACGGCAATGGTGCTCCAAGACGCTTGCAGATATGGAAGGAATCGAGCCGTGACTTCCAAGTAGTCGAAGCAGGATTGTCCAACGAAGGGAATACCGTCCTACTCAAAGCTACTTATCTGCTTGCCGCCGGCAACCTCTACCGCTTGACCTATAAAATATATCCCGATGGTGTGGTGAATGTGAAGGTGCAATTCTCTTCGACAGATATGGAGACCGACCAATACGAATGGTCCGAAGCTGCCCGAACCGCTACATTCTCCCCCGGCAGAGAAGCTCTGCGCAAGGAAGCTTCTATCCTCGAAGTGCCTCGTATAGGTGTACGCTTCCGCCTTCCTGCGGACATGAATGAGGTACGATACTTCGGAAGAGGGCCGGATGAGAACTATATCGACCGCAACTACGGGGCGACTGTCGGTCTGTACACCACTGCTGCCGATAAGATGTACTACAACTATGTGCGTCCGCAAGAGAACGGGCATCGTACCGATACGCGTTGGCTGATGCTGCACGGACGAGGCTTGGGCTTGGGCATAGTAGCCGACGAAACGATCGGCTTCAATGCTCTTCGACAAGCTGTCGAGGACTTCGACTCAGAAGAAGCCAAGCACAGACCCTACCAGTGGAACAACTATTCACAGACCGAGATACAAAACCGAGATGAGGGCAAAGCCCGCAACGTCCTCCGTCGGCAGCATCATGTCAATGATGTGCCTGTGCGCGACTTCGTAGAGGTGTGCGTGGATATGAAACAACAAGGAGTAGGAGGATACGATAGCTGGTCGGCTCTTCCCGAACCTTGGCACCGCCTACCGTCCAATCGGGAATACAGTTGGAGCTTTACCCTTCTTCCGGTACGATCAGTCGGCCAAATGGCCACTGCCACCCGATACGCCTACTAAGCACAAGGCGATAGAAATGGCAAAGACCATGAGGTGCCAACGACACTCATATATCTTATACGGATAAAATACAGTATAACGCATGAAGCAACTGAATGAAATAGTAGCACATTTCCACACCGAGGGAAGCGTGGCAGAGATCGCACCCTTAGGTGCCGGTCTTATCAATGATACTTACAAGGTGGCAACAGCCGAAGCCGATGCACCTGACTACGTTTTGCAACGAATCAATCACACCATATTCAAAGATGTGGAAATGCTACAGGCCAATATTACGGCTGTAACGGCACACATCCGGCGCAAGCTGACCGAATCGGGAGCCGATGACATCGAACGGAAAGTGCTCACCCTCGTCACAAGCGATGGGGACAAGACATATTATTACGATGGAGAAAACTATTGGAGGATGATGGTTTTTATTCCCCGAGCACAAACCTTCGAGGCGGTAACACCCGAATATTCACGGTATGCGGGACAAGCATTCGGCAGCTTCCAAGCCATGCTGTCGGACTTACCGGACGAACTGGGCGAAACCATTCCCGACTTCCATAATATGGAGTTCAGGCTCGGCCAACTACACGATGCCTTAAAGACTGATCCGGTGGGACGCGCTGAGGAAGTTCGTTACTACATCGATGAAATAGAAAAGCGAGCAGAGGAAATGTGCAAGGCAGAGCGTCTGCATCGTGAGGGAAAACTGCCCAAACGGGTATGCCACTGCGACACGAAGGTAAACAACATGCTTTTCGACGAAGACGGACATGTACTTTGCGTCATCGACCTCGACACCGTGATGCCGAACTTTATTTTCTCCGACTATGGCGACTTTCTCCGTACCGGAGCCAACACCGGCGAAGAGGACGACAAAGACCTCGATCGTGTGAATTTCGACATGGAAATCTTCAAGGCCTTTACCGAAGGATACCTGAAGGGGGCAAGCTCTTTCCTCACCGACGCCGAAATAGAGAATCTCCCGTACGCCGCAGCACTATTTCCCTATATGCAGTGTGTGCGCTTCCTGACGGACTACATCAATGGCGATACGTATTATAAGATCAAGTACCCCGAACACAATCTGGTACGCACTCGTGCACAGTTCAGGCTGCTACAGAGTGTAGAGGACTGCATGCCACAGATGCAAGCTTTTATCGACCAATGTCTTAGGTATTAAGCTCTTGACGTTTACTAATGTCAGCTACAGACACACTTTCCTAAAGACAAGAAGACTCCACCGACTTTAGTGGCTCTTCGCACAATCCTTGCGGATACGATGAAGCAGGACTTAAAGTCGCTTAACGTTCAAGTTTTTTGATATAAAAGTTAATCATGAAAGATTATGAACTCACTACTTGCCATCCACAAACTTTATTAAAGAGAAACGAGAGAAACGCCGATTGCATTTCTCTCGTTTTGCAAAGACGACGTACTGCTCCGGTTAGGACGACCTTCCGTCCGTTTTAGGTCGACCTAACCGCTCTGTAAGGACGACCTATTTCCTCCGCAAGGTCGACCTAAACGCTCGGTTAGGTCGACCTGACTTCTTGTCAGGGTCGACGTATGCGGTTTATCCCCTTGTAGTGTGCGGACGAGAAGGGGGGTACGAACTGGAAAATAACCCTTTATAAATCACCCGTTTTTCAAAGGTCTCATGCTGTGGAGAAGAGACTGGTGATAAGTATATCCTCTCCGATGGATGGAACAATAAACCACATATAAGCCTGATAGTGCTCCGTCCAAAATAAGCACGAATAAATGTGTTAGAGAGAAGAAAGAGACCAAGGATACAGTACAACTATTCAAATGCGATAGCCCTGTACTGTGCTTAACGTTCATATAAAAGCTATACTTTTGCCTTTGAAAAGACTGAAGTAACCGTTTCTTTCATGAAAACGGTGCAAGGGAATCCGGTGCAATTCCGGAGCTGAGCCCTCAGCTGTAATGCTTCGATGTCACTTCTCCGAACAAGAGGTGATGGGGTGGATAGTCAATCGCGATGGTCACTGTAGAAGGGCGTAGTCCCCTATGGGAAGGCCGACGAAGACCCGATAAGAAGCTAAGCCAGAAGACCTGCTTTAGTAGATTTGTTCTAATAGAACTCCAGGGATTGAGGAGTGTTTAGAAAAGGCGTATTCTGCCGATTCGTCATTGGGCTTTGCATATTTGATTAGGCAAGCAGGTCAATGTATCATCTTTCGGCGGTTTTCAAGATCCATCGGTTCGTTCCGATGGTCTCTTTCTTTGCAGCATCCTTGTCCCGCTCTTATGTGACATTTTTTAGTAACGATTATGCGGACAAAAACTATCTTTTTTGCGATTATCTCTTTTATTGCTCTATTGTCGTCTTCTCTGTCGGCTCAGAGCAAAGCCGTTTTAACCGGTAGTGTGTCGGATGCCGAAACCGGGGAGCCTCTTGCCGGTGCCCGAATCGAAGTCAAACACACCAACATAGTAGCCGGTGCCGATGCCGGCGGACATTTCGAGATCAAGAACCTGCCGGCAGGGCAGCATACTATTATATGTTCGTTGGGTGGTTATGGACAGAAAGAGGAGGTGGTTGCCATCGAAGCCGGACAGACCAAAACGATCTCTTTTGCATTGCGACTGCGAACGAACAACTTGGAGGAAGTCGTCGTTACCGGTACCGGTACACGTTACCGCTTGGTCGATGCTCCTGTGGCAACGGAAGTCCTTACCGCTAAGGACATAGCCTCTTTCTCGGCTCCTACTTCCGAGGCCTTATTGCAGGGGCTGAGTCCGTCTTTTGACTTCGGCCCCAATCTGATGGGCTCTTTCATGCAGCTGAACGGCCTTAGCAGTAAGTATATCCTCATCCTTATCGATGGTAAGCGTGTGTACGGCGATGTAGGCGGTCAGGCCGATTTGAGTCGTATTTCTCCTGATCAGATCGAACGGATCGAACTGGTGAAAGGTGCTTCGAGTTCGCTCTACGGATCCGATGCCATCGCCGGGGTAATCAATGTGATCACAAAAAAGAATACGAATCGACTGAGTGCATATACGTCACATCGCATATCGAAGTACAACGATCGGCAAACCAATACTTCGCTCGATATAAACATCGGTAAGTTCAGTAGCAATACCAACTATTTCTTCTACCATACGGATGGCTGGCAGAATAGTCCGTTCGAAATAAAAAAGAAAAAAGGATCCAGCGAACCGGTCTTGGAAGAAACGTATAAGAAAACTTTTCGTGCACAGGAAAATCAGGGTGTAAGCCAATCGCTTTCCTATTATGCAACTAACAATCTTAGCTTCAGCGGAAATGTGCAGTACAATAAACGTCAGATCTTTACTCCGACCTTTTCCGAAAAGAAGGCCTATGACATGGATTATCGTGCTTTGACGGCTTCACTCGGTACGAACTATCTTTTCCCCAATGGTCTGCATACGCTTTCTTTCGATGCCGTCTACGATCGCTTCCGTTTCGGATATTTGTATCATGACAAGGACAGCAGTGAGAGCCTGATCAACAACCAAGGTCAGACCGAGCAACCCACATTCTTTCCGGGTCAGCTACGCAACAAAAACGATCAGATCCGATACACGGCAGAGGCTCGCGGTGTATTCACACTGCCTTATGCGCAGAAACTGACCGGTGGTTTGGAGTATTTCCGTGAGGAATTGATCTCTCCCTATAATTTGATTACCGACAAGGCAGACGCTTCCACGCTCTCTGCTTATGTACAAGATGAATGGAAACCGCTCGATTGGTTCAATATGACAGCCGGTTTCCGTCTGGTACACCATCAGGAGTTCGGTACACGAATGACGCCTAAGGTATCCATACTCGCCAAGTATGGGCCGCTGAACTTCCGCGCTACGTATGCGAACGGCTATAAGACTCCCACGCTGAAAGAGCTTTTTGCACGGAACGAACTCACCACTATGGGTTCGCACAATCTCTATCTCGGCAATGCGGATCTTAAGCCACAGATGTCGGATTATTATGCTTTGGGCTTGGAGTACAATCAAGGCCCTATCTCGTTCAGTGCAACGGTTTATGACAATGAACTTCGCAATCTGATCTCCTTTATTGATATACCGACCTCACCCGAGCACGAAGCTCAGGGAATCAAGAAAACCAAGCAGTATGCCAACATAGGAAAAGCTCGCAGCCGCGGCCTTGATGTCCTATGTGATGCCTCTATCGGTTGGGGTATCAAGTTAGGAGCCGGATACAGCCTCGTGGAAGCTAAGAATCTCCAGACGGATGAGTGGCTGGAAGGAGCTGCACGTCATCGTGCCAATGTGCACGCCGATTGGGCTCACTACTGGGGTCAGTATAGACTTGGCGTGAGCCTTTTCGGCCGTATTCAGAGCGAGCGTTACTACAAAGACGGCAATGCTCCGGACTATACCTTGTGGCGACTCGCCACATCGCATCGTTTCGCTCATTTCCGCCACATCATCCTGGATGGAACGCTCGGTATAGACAACCTGTTCGACTACGTGGATGATCGTCCTATGGGTGTCAATTATGCTACCGTAACGCCGGGACGTACTTTCTTTGCTCAAATAGCGATTCGATTCAATAACTAATGTCTCACAAATTAATTTAAGAACAGAGATGAAAAAACTGATTTTAGCGACTTTGGGACTTATGGCCATTGCCATGCTCTCATGTTCAAGCAACAACAAGGATTTGGAGAACAAAGGGGAGGCTACTCTTTTGGTAACGTTTGGTAGCTCCTATAAAGCTCCACGCGAAACCTATGCGAAGATTGAGAAGACTTTTGCCGCAGCTTATCCCGATCAAAGGATAAGCTGGACATACACGTCTTCTATTATCCGAAAGAAACTGGCTCAGCAGGGTATTTATATCGATGCTCCGGATGAGGCTTTGGAGAAATTGGCTCGTCTGGGTTATAAGAAGATCAATGTACAGAGTCTTCACGTGATTCCCGGCCGAGAATATGATGAGATGATCGACTTTGTCAATAAGTTTAAGGCAGCACATAGTGATATTACGGTGAAGGTAGGGGCTCCGCTTTTCGATACTGATGAAGATATGCGAGAGGTGGCAGAGATCTTGCACAAGCGTTTTCAGCAAACGATAGAGAAAGGCGAAGCTATTGTATTCATGGGACACGGCACCGAGCATGCTGCCAATGACAGGTATGCCCGTATCAATAAGATCATGAAGAACTATAGCAAGTTCATGATCGTCGGAACCGTCGAGTCCGATCCCTCTATCAATGATGTTATTGCCGAACTTAAAGAAACCGGTGCCACGGCCGTAACAATGATGCCGCTGATGAGTGTGGCAGGCGACCATGCTACGAATGATATGGCCGGAGATGAGGACGATAGCTGGAAGACGTTGCTGACCAATGCCGGCTACACAGTTTCTATAGACAAGCTGGACAATGGCAATTTCTCAGCTCTTGGAGATATAGAAGAGATCCGGAATATCTGGCTCAAGCATATGAAAGCCACCTCTGCTCGCTAAGGACGGGCGGATATGCAATGAGACAATCAAGCAATTAAGTTACGAGAGCACTTATCGAGAAGAAGGACTTGCCGATTTCTCGATGAGTGCTCTTTCTTTTTCCACCCAAGCAAATTGATGAGACGATATTCTGTCACTTTCTTTTTGTCGGCTATTCTCTTTCTGATAGGGGCCGGCTGCAATCGTACCCGTACCCAAGAGCAAAAGGCAACCTCCGCCATATCCTCCGACAGTCTGCACCCACAGTATGCAGAGGGTTTCCGTCTTGATGCTGGCGAAGGATGTTATCTTCTTTCCATCGAAGATCCGCAGCAGGAATCGCACAAGGAATATCGCTTCGCTTTGGTTCCGAAAGGGACATATCCGGTTATTCCTGAAGGATATACTGCCGTGACCATACCGGTAGAGAGGGTGGTGTGTATGACTACGCTCCAGCTTTCCAATTTTATTGCTCTGGATGCGCAGTCTCTGGTGGCAGGAATATCCAGTACCCGATATTTGAGGGATTCTGTCATGAAAGCACAGCTTCAAGACGGTCGTACGCAGAAAATAGGTATCGAGGGAAATTTCGATCGCGAGGTAGTCATGTCGTTGCAGCCGGATTTGATCCTGATTTCGCCTTTCAAGCGTGGGGGATACGATGTGTTGGAACAAGTATCCGTACCCTTGATACCCCATTTAGGCTATAAAGAGCTGACACCTCTCGGTCAGGCAGAGTGGGTGAAGCTCATCGGCCTTCTTACGGGACAGTACGACAAGGCTTGTCGTTTTTTTTCGGAGATAGAAACACGCTACCATACTTTGACCGGATATGCCGATGAAGTGACCGATCGGCCGATTGTCTTTAGCGGAGAGATGCGCGGAGGCAACTGGTACGCCGTAGGAGGAAAGAGCTATCTGGCACAGCAAATACGCGATGCCGGAGGAGAGTATTTCCTGAAAGACGATCAGCGATCCGGTGGTGTTTCCCTCGACTTC
>ERZ772940.400-NODE-400-length-20752-cov-21.3344_pt1 | contig 20752 bp, 13 predicted proteins | sample MGYA00511682_ERZ772940 | MGnify/ENA primary metagenome ERZ772940 (study PRJEB29015, sample SAMEA2737922) | human oral metagenome | biome: human oral; feature: human-associated habitat; material: dental | place: China | collected 2031 ... | reverse complement strand
CACCCCGTCAAACCAGCTCAGACACCCCCACCCACCAACTTTGCCGACCCCCTGCGACGGTAGCCTGTACTTCCAAGTCGGAGAAAGGACGCACTGATTTTATGTGAGGGACGTCGATGTCGATCTTGTAGGTCGAACTCAGTAATTTTGCGATAATCGACGAGGCAAACATCGCTAACACTCCGCCCCAGCGCAGGGCGCGCAGGGTAAGGACGCCGCGCGGCGGGAAGGGCTCGCCCTTGTTCTTGCCTTCGGTCTTGTCCTCGCTGTCGCCGGCGTCGGTTGCGGCCTGGTCGGCCTCAACGGCATCACAGGTGGCACTGCCTTCGGCCTCACCCGTGTCTGGGTCCGTTGAGGGTTCGTCGCCGGAGGCAGCAGGGCCTGTCTGGGTGCCGACCCCCTGGTTGCCGGGATCGGTGCTGGGCTGATCGGTGCCGTTGTCGTCGGCGTCGGGCGTTGGAGGCATGGCTCTATTGTGGTGACCGGATCGTGATGGGGAGGCCGAACGAGAAAGAACGCTGGGGATAGTTCTCCCCTCCGTACAGATCGGAGCCACCGTGCCCCAGGAGGCGGTCTCACGTCGCTTCGGTCGCTCCCAGTGCCACCGTCGGGGCGTCCTGGTGCTCGTCTCAGTTGTTCTTGAACTGCTCGAGGTTCTCCGTGTGGTGGTGTCCGTCGTCGGCGGCGCTGAGCCAGAAGCGTGGTGTACCTGCTTCCCGGTATCCCTTGTCGTTGATGACAACCTCGCTCATGACTAGCCCCGGCCCAGTGGGGACGCGGTGCATGGAAGCGATCTCGTTGGTTTCGTCGTAGACCGTTCCCGAGTTCGTGTCGACGACTTCCCAGCGGATTCGATCCTCGTCGGGTAGGTAGGTGCACCGCCTGATCCACCCTCCGAGAAGGATCTTGCTGGAGTTGGTGAAGGAGGCCAGGTGCTTGCCGTGAAGATCGACCTGCGTCACGGTCGACGTGGTGGTGGAGTCGTGAAAGTGGACGGGCTGTGAGGACAGGAGAAGAGAGCTCTTTCCAGAGCCTGCGAGCCACAGGCTTGTGTTGAAAGAAGTCGGAGATGATGTTGTGTCCGTCAGTGAGAAGACGCTGATGCGTCCCTTGCCTTTCCCCGCGGGGTAGTAGGCGTCAGCGGTCTCGACGGCGAGTGAGTCGCTGGTCAGGGCCTGGCCCAGGACCAGCCCGTCGACCTCCACCGTGCGCACCGGCTTCCCGGAAACTGCGTCAAGAACGACAACGGTCGTCCGCTGCTCGGCGGGGACGACAGGTGTCTGCCGAGCGGGGCGGGGGCTGTCGTCGGCGACTTCCGGTGGACGCAGCACCAGGGAGAGGTACTTCCCGTTCGGGCTCACGGTTGCATAGCCTGCGGTACGGGAGTTGAGGACGTCTCGGGCCAGCTCCTGCGCTGACTGAACATCCATGCCGTTGTCGTGACGTCTGTAGGCTGCAATCCTCGGCGTCAGGGACATAGCCCACACGGGCTCTTTGTCAGAGGCCTCGTATCGTGCAATGAGTGTCGATTCCTGGTTCTTGGTGTTGAATGACTGGATGACGCAGATGTCCGCTCCCTGCGCGGGAAGGTAGGAGGGATCCTGAGATCCAGGATTGCTTATCCAATCGCTCGCCTTGTCTTGGCAGTCCTTCATCTGTTCCGCTGTGAGAGACGTCGGTGACATGGGTGGTGCCGTGCTCGAAGATGACGCACGTGAATTGGAGTGGCAGGCGGTCACCGTGAGTGACAGCAGCAGCGGAAGCGCCACCATGAGCGCTGTGCTTCGATGGCTTATGAAGGCAATGCTGTGTGGGAACTTAGATTTCACGTCAACCTACCCGGGGAACCCGTAGATTCGGAAAGACTGTGATGCTATGGGGAGATTAGGGGTATTGTTGACGATGGCGAGAGTGGCTCCGGGAGTACTCAATGAGGAGATGTAGTGATGATCGTCCCGGCTGACAGCGGTGTCCTTCATGGTGGAGTTATATTCTCCTGACTTTAGCGGGTAGTAGGTTGATCCGGGCTCAACTTCTGCGAGCGGAATGATCCTGCTGTCACCCGTTTTGATAGTGATGTGGCCGTCGCCTGTGGTGATAACGGAGCTATTTCCATCTGTTGTGTTGGTGGCAGGTGTGCCGTTTTCAATGTTCGTTGCCGCGATCCCCACTGCTGTGACATAGTGCGGAAACTGGTTGAGCGGTGCCACCGTCATGGTGGCAGGATTGAAGACCGTTCCGATGCTGCTTGAGTCTTTCCATGTTGAAGAGTAATTAAGGCTTCTGGTCTCCACAGGTCGTCCGTCCGGTGTTGTCGCCGGAAAGACCGAGATCGTGCCGGTGGAGAGAGAGGCTGGGGCGTTGATGCCCAGCGTTGTGCCCAGATCGAAGGTGCGGGTGTCCGCACCGGGCGCCTCGCTGAGGGCGTCCAGGCTGATGGCGTGGGCTCGTCGTGCCTTCAGGTCGTCGTTCTCATGATGCTGTGTTGGGGTGCGATCGTCGTAGACGCCGATCCACCCTCTGGCAGTGATGATGTCGCCGAATTCCTGCTCCTGAAGGGCGCCGGTAACCTTCCTGGGCTGGGAGGGGTTAGCCTGAGGTAGAACTATGAGAGAGTCGCTACCGCTATCGTATCCATAAATGAAGCTCGCGTGTCCTGCCGTGCCCACGTAGGCGGCGACGGGATTCGGTACAGTATCTTTGTAGAGGTGGATGTCCTTGAGGTCCCACATCCGTGAGCCGTCAGTCAGGGAGTAGGCGACGGTACCGTCAAGAAGAGCTGAATCGCTGAGTTGAAATGTGTCTTCGTGGTCCTCGGTCTGACGGGGATGCTCCAGAATGACCTTCCCGGTGACGGCGTCGAGAACCAGTGTCGTAACCGGTGACATGCCGTCGAGTTCACGCCATTCTGGGCTCATGGACGAGTAGATCGTCGGATCTGTGGCAACGACTCCCACGTATCGCCCGTTCGGACTGGTGATGAGTCCCAGATCCCCTGACGCGACGGGATCCGTCTCGAGTAGCTGGCTGCGGAACTCAGCGCCGGCACGGCGGTATTGCCAGCGCGCCGAGCCGTTGGCGGGGTCGATCCCAGTAATCGTGTCCTTGGTGAGGAGGATCGGGCCCGCGGCGCCGCCTGCGATATCGAGGAAGCCGTCAACATCCTTCACCCATGTCTTTTGCGTTCCGAAGGACGTGGGATAGGTGGGGAGCTGGGCATCATCGATAGCAGATGCGGTGGTCTGTGTGACAGTGGGGGTGTCGGCATATGTGCTCTTCACCGTGAGGTAGGGGATGCCGAAGCCTGTCACCAAGGCAATTGCGGGCAGGAGCGCGAGGGCCGCCGTGCTGAGGCGTCGAAAGGGGTGTCCTTGCAGAGCTCGGAGGCACCCCTGCCACGTTCCGGTGCTGCGAGGGCGGCTGAACCGGGGGTCCAGGTCCTCGGGAGCCGGATCGCCGCTGGACGGCTCCTCGGTGGGGAGGATGACTGAGCGAGCCGCCCAGAGCCCGATATGCGCCATCACGATCAACCCGCATGCCGCGATGCCCATGGTGAAGGCCAGGAGCTCGCCCAGACGGACACCGAAGGTGGAGGACGTCTCCCGCCACAGGTTCAGGACCGGAAGGCAGGCGTAGACGGTGCATGCCGCGACCGCGGCCACGGGCAGCAGCTTGAGGGCGGTGATGACAGCGTTCAGGAGCTTGCTCTTCCCGGCGGTACGGTAGTAAGGCGTGGGCCATACGGATGCGCCGATGATCCACAGCACCAGCAGCGGTGCGCATCGTTTCCATGACTGAGCGACCGCTATCCGACCCACGCCTTTGATGCCGCTGTTCCAGGCGAAGAACAGGATGACTGCCACGATCAGTGTGATGACGCTGCCGGTGAGTAGGGCGCGCATGTACGCCAGCAGACGTGGGCGATCGCTGAGCACGGCATCGTCGTGATCGAGGGGCGCCGGAGATACCTCGGCGTCGGCACAGGCGGTCTCCTCGGCTTCGGAAGGTGAGGACGAGGTGGGCAGAGAAGATGTGGGTTCCATGATGGTGTGTGGATCGTGGTGATGTCAGTGGTTCTCGAACTGCTCGAGGTTCTCGGTGTGCGGGTGGCCGTCATCGGATGAGCTGAGCCAGAAGACGGGCTTGGGCGCCGTTGAGCCCTTCCCGTCGGGGATGTCTTGTTCGACGAGCAGCCCGGGGCCAGTCGATACGCCGCGTTCGAAGGTTCTCTTTCCCGTGATGTCGATTGTCTTCTTGATACTGGGATTGACGAGTTGCTGCTCATCTGACTTCGGGTTTGCGACCCGGTGGATCCATCCGCCGGGGTGGACGGCAGTCACTCCGGAGATACTCCCGGCCGTGCTCCCGTCGGCGTTGATGAGGGTGACGGTCATCATCGAGCATCCGTAGGAGCAGTTGTCCGAGAAAGGTTCGGGCGCGAGCGCGAGGTTCTCCCGGGTCGCGCCCACCAGCCACTTGTCGGTGGGGAAGGAGGAGGGCTGAGCGCTGGTGTCTGTCAGGGAGAAGGTGGTGATGGTTCCCTTCCCGGAGCCGGCCGGGAAGTAGTTCTGGGCGGTTTCGACGGCGAGGGTGCTGTTGGTGAGAGCCTGCCCCAGGACGATCCCGGAGACTGTGGCGTTCCGGACCGTCTTGCCGGTTGTGGTGTCAAGGACGACGATATGTGTGCGCAGATCAGCTGCCGTCTCTCCCGACTGCTGCTCGGCGGGAAGAAGGATCAGTGACAGGTACCGTCCGTCAGGACTGACGACGGCGCTCCCCGTCGACGAAAGGTCCATGTTCTCGCTCATCGCACTTTGGGCGTTGTCCGCGTATTCGGTTCTCTCCTGGTTAGCGACTGCGGGTTTGATAGAAACCGCCCACTGGAACTTATCGGTGGAACGCTCTCGACTCACCACGGTCGTTGTCATGTCGCCGGAGACGGCACCTTTCTTTCTGTTCTCGTCTGATGTGATCATGCTGACGGTGCCAACGGCCGATGACAATGGTTCGTTGTCCATGTCGCTCTTCGAATTCCGCGGCACGGTATCATCTGCTTTCTGTGTGGTGAGGGAGGAGATGACTGGATCGCCGTTACTCTCCCCAATGCTGCATGAAACCATGGTGAGCGTGAGCGTCATGACTGCGGTGAGTGCCGTCAGTCGCCGGAGCGTGGAGAAGGCGTGGGGACTTAGAGGGTGTGCGGCTCTCATTTCTGTCCTCCAACGATTCCGAATATCCGATAGGTGCTGCGGCAGGTTTGATCGTTGCCACCTGAATCGACACCACAGCTGGTGCGCAACTTATCGGTTGCGTTGAGGATGGCGATGACGGCGCCAGGTGTCCTGATAGCCTTTGAGCGGCTCGTGGAGCTGACGTCCCGGGAGGTGAGAGGCTGGGCTGGAGCGTTCTCGGTGTCGGTCAGCCTCTGGGATGGCTGATACGTGGAACCGGGTGTGATGGGAATGGTCGTTCCCGATGAGCCGTCGCCGGGCCGAATGACGAGTGCAGCGGAGGCGGAGCCGTCGTCGGCCGGTACCTCAACGATGCCGGTGCGAGCGGCTGCGAGGCTCCGATCCTGTGATGCTGGGGTTACTGTGCGGGTGGAGGGGTCGAAGACTGTCGCGGCTCGTGAACCCTCTGCGGGGTAGAGGATGTTCGTGTCCCGACTAATGACAGGATAGGTGACCATGCTTCCCGAGACGCGTGATGCCTCTGCGTTGATCCCCGAGGTTGCTCCTAAGGGAAAGGCCGTGGTGTCGGCACCGTCGACCTTGGCCAGTGCGTCCAGACTGATCGCCTCAGCCACAGGGCTACCCGAGGAATCAACCTTGTCGGTGTAGCGGGCTGCCCACCCGTTGATGAAGACACTGAGTAGGTAATCGGTATGGTTTGATCCAAAAGGAGGTTCTGACAGAACATGCTGAACCTCAACCTTGGAGCTAGGGTCGTTCTGTGGGCAGACCGTGATGTTTACTGCCGACATCATTGAGTTGGAGGAGGCATCCTTGGTGGAGCGGTCTTCAGACAGCCTCAGGATGAAGGAGGAGTGCCCGGCCGGACCGGAATAGGGGGCGTCAGCGCTCTCCGGGAGAGACCACATCTGGGACCCGTCGGTCAGGGAGAAGGCGGTGTCACCGTCGAGGACTGCGGAGTCGGTCAGCTGAAGATAGCCGCCGGTACCTTGACGCTCGAAGACGAGCCTGCCGGTCAGAGCGTCGAAGACCAGGGTGATGGCTTGAGGAGATGTGACGAATGTGGGCAGCTGGACCCGGGCGGCCACGTACTTGCCGTCAGGGCTGGTGACCAGCTCGCCTCGGCTTGAGTTCCAGCCGGCGGGGGCGTACGTCATGTGCTTGCGACTGTAGCTCCACAGGACGCTGCCGTCCTTGGAACTCAGTGCCATGACGCCGTCGTCGGTGAGGAAGATGGGGCCGCCGGCGCCTGAGACAGTGCTCAGCTTGGTGGAGGAGATCTCCTTGGTCCACGTGGCTGTTGGTGCCAGCGACGTGGGAGGTGCCAGCGAGGCGTCGGCGGGGGCCTTGGCGATGACATGGTGGACCGGGTTGATGAGTGCCCATGTTCCCGCGATGGCGGAACCGAGTGCCAATGCTGGGGTAATGACAATAGCCATGAGGCAGGCGCGGGTACGGCGAGGTACCCGAATGCGCTCGTAACGGGGGAGCCCCTTGTCGGTCTTCTCTCCGGTCTTGAAATGGAGGCGGCGCCAGCGGCTTGGGTCATTGGGATCGCCTATACCTGCCGCGGTGGTGCGCATGCGCAGGTAGTGCAACAGTGTGCCTGCGCTCAGGAAGAGCGTGGCTGAGAGCGCCACTCCAGCCAGGACCAGGAGGAGCAGGACGGAGAACCCTGTCTCCTGGTAGGTGCTCCACCACGTCAGAGTCAGAGATGCTGACGTTGTCATGCCCAGAGCCGCCATGACCGTGGTTACGATCGTTGTCAGGATAGGGCCCTTGTTCTCCCTGAAGTTGAAGAACGGCCAAACCAGTAGCCCTCCGAAGAACATGCACCACATCAGTGTGGAGGCCTTGTCCGGGATGACGCTGCTGGCCTCCGTGAGCTCTCGGCTCAGCACCAGCGCCGTCACTCCGAACGCGACGGCGCCGACGACTCCGGCCCACCGCAGGGCACGCAGGGTGAGGGTGCCGCGAGGTGGGAAGGGCTCGCCCTCACTGTCGCCGGTGTCGGTTGCGGCCTTGCTGGGCCCAGCGGCATTGCGGTCGGCGTCAGCCTCGGCTTCCCGCGTATCCGGCGCCGTCGAGGCCTCGTCGCCGGAGTCGGCAGTGCCCGGCTGGCTGCTGGGATCGGTGTCGGGCTGATCGGTGCCATTGTCGTCAGTGTTGGGCGCTGAGGGCATGTCTCTATTGTGGTGACCGGATCGTGATGGTGAGGCGGAACGCGGAGGGTAGTTCTCCCCCCTTTTTTTCCTTGAGATTGAAGTCGGCACGCCCCAGGAAAAGGTTGCGTGCCGGCTTTCGGCGGCTTGTGCCTCAGTGGTTCGTGAACTGCTCGAGGTTCTCGGTGTGGGGGCGGCCGTCGTCGGCGGCGCTGAACCAGAAGACGGGCTTGCGCTCCATTGAGCCGTTCCCGGTGGTGACGTCCTGGTAGACGACCAGTCCGAGGCCGTTCGGCACGCTGCGTTCATCCACGAACATGTTGGTGATGTCCGTGGTCTGACCGGTGTCGATGTGGACGAGCTGTTTCGGGAGTTTCCGGAGCTTCTGGCGTGCGTCCTCAGTTGCGTCATTGTTGTCCGGAGAGGCATGCATTGTGTGGACAAGACTGGCGGCCGCTTTCGGGTCCAGGTACTGGCTCACCCATCCTCCGGGATGAACGGCCGTGACTCCGGGCAGGGTGGCGATAGTGTGCCCATCGGTACTGCGCCGCGTCACGGTGTACGGGGCGCAATACAACGTGCACTCGTAGGGCGGCACGTCCGGAGCCAGAAGGAGGTCCTTCCCCGAGGCGCCGATGAGCCACTGATCGGTGGAGAACGAGGATGGCTGAGCGCTGGAGCTCGTGATCGAGAACACTCGGATGGTTCCCTTTCCGGAGCCGGCCGGGAAGTAGTTCTGGGCGGTCTCGACGGCGAGGGTGCTGTTGGTGAGGGCCTGCCCCAGGATGATCCCGGAGACCTCGGCGGTTCGGACAGCCTTGCCGGTCTGCGTGTCGAGGACGACGACGTGCGTGTGTCGGTCGGTCGCCGGCACTCCTCTTTGTGACTCATCAGGTGTCAGGACCAGGGACAGGTAACGGCCGTCCGGGCTGACGATCATGTCGCCAGCATGCGACTGGCTCGCTGTGCGGTCGTGTCCGTATTTCGAGTCCGAGATGCTGTTGGGCATCTGGCGGTCGGCTGCTGATGGCTTCATTGACACCGCCCACTGGAACTGATCGGTTGAGGGATCTCTGCTGACGATCCTGGTGACGTCCGCATCCGATGTCTTGGTGGCCGTGCCAGTGCTGTGGCTGGTGCTGATGAAGAGTTTCCCTGTTTTGGTCGAGACTGTCTCGAGAGAAGCATCATGCAGGTCCTGTGCCGAAACACCCTGCTTGAGGTCCTCCACGGACTGGGAGGAGAGAGACGTGAGCGCCGGCTCTTGACCGTATGCGCTGATGTTGCATGAGGCTATCGAGAGGGTCAAGGAGACGGAGGCGGCCACCGCCAGCATGCGGCGATACGGAGTGTGGTCACGATGCCCTGGAGTGAGTGAGATTCTCATTTGTGCTCCCCCGTGATTCCGTATATCCGATATGTGTGCGGGCATCGTTCGCTCTGGTCGTACTTCCCGCGGGTGCAGTCTCTTTCGGTGTCGCCGGTGGCATTGAAGATGGCGATGACGGCTCCGGGAGTTCTCATCGCTTGTGCTCGTTCGGCGGTGCCGCCTGGAGTGCTGCTCGCCAGGAGGGTCGGAGGAAGGTCGGTGGAGCCGGGAGTGATGGGGATCGTGGTTCCGGTGGAGCCGTCTCCGGGACGAACAGTGATGGCAGCCGACAGTGAGCCATCGTCTGCTGGTATGTCGACGAGCTCGACCGGCGAGCCGGTGAAGCCCGGGTACTGGGTGACAGGGGTGACAGTGAGGGTGGATGGGTCGAACACCTTCTCCGTGCGTGGCTCTGACGGGAAATCTCGCCGACCGTTGTCCAATCTGATGAGGGAGTAGGTGACGATGCTTCCGGAGCTCAAGGATGCAGTGGTGTTGATCCCTGAGGTGGCCCCCAGGGGGAAGGTCCTCGTGTCGGCGTCGTCGACCTTGGCCAGCGCGTCCAGGCTGATCGCCTCAGCCACAGGGTTACCCGACGAATCGAACTCGCCGGTGTAGCGTGCAGCCCATCCCTGAATGAAGCAGCTGGGGTCGGCTGGGTAGTCATAGTAATCGGGAGGATTGGCAAGCACATCATCGACCTCTACGGCATTCGAGAGGTCCTGCTGTGGAGTGACGCGGAGAGTGATTGTTGACTTGTAGGACTGGGGGGATTCCTCATGACGTTGATCGTCGCTGTACTGGCTCAGAATGAATGACGCGTGCCCAGCTGTTCCGGAGTAGCTGGTTCTGTGGTAGCCGGAAAAAGACCAGAGCTTCTTCCCGTCGGTCAGGGAGAAGGCGGTGTCGTTGTCGAGGATCGCGGAGTCGGTCAGCTGAAGTGGGTCTTCGGTGCCTTGACGTTCAAAGACGAGCCTGCCGGTCAGGGCATCGAAGACCAGGGTGGTGGCGGCTTCGCCCTCTTGGGGAGATGCGATGAAGTTGGGGAGCTGGATTTGGGTGGCCACGTACCTGCCGTCAGGGCTGGTGATGAGTCCAGGGCTGTCGGAGTAGCTGTTGGGGGCGAATGTGGAGTGCTTGCGCTCGTAGCTCCACAGGACGCTGCCGTCCTTGGGGTTGAGTGCCAGGATGCCGTCGTCGGTCAGGAGGATGGGGCCGCCGGCGCCAGCGACGGTGGTCAGCTCGGTGGAGGAGATCTCCTTGGTTCAGGAAGCCTTCGGCGCCAGCGACGTGGGCGGCGTCAGCGAGGTTTCGGCGGGGGCCTCGGCGATGACGTGGTGGACCGGGTTGATCAGTGCCCACGCCCCGACGAGGGCGGAACCGAGTGCCAGTGCTGGGGCAAGGACCATAGCCGTGAGGTAGGCGCGGGTACGGCGAGGTACCCGAATGCTCTCGTAGCGGGGGAGTCCCTTATCGGTCTTCTCTCCGGTCCTGTGCCCGAGGTGGCCCCAGCGGCTCGGGTCATCGTCATCGCCGAGACCTACCGCGGTGCTGCGCAGGTAGTGCAGCAGTGGGCCGGTGCTCAGGAAGAGCGTGGCTGAGAGCGCCGCTCCGGCCAGGGCCAGGAGGAACAGGACGGAGAACCCAGTCTCCTGGTAGGTGCCCCACCACGCCAGAACCAGGTGTGCTGACGTTGCCATCCCAAGGGCCGCCATGATCGTGGTCATGGTCGTCGCCAGGACGGGGCGTTTCTTGGCTCTTAAGTTGAGGAACGGCCAGGCCAGTACTTCTGCGACGATCATGCAAGTCGTCAGTGCTGAGACCTTGTCCGGGATGAGGTTGCGGGCGTCCACCAAGCCCCGGAGCAGTACCAGCGTGGTCACTGCGAACACGACGGCGCCGATGAGTCCGCCCCAGCGCAGGGCGCGCAGGGTGAGGGCGCCATGCGGCGGGAAGGGCTCTCCTTCACTCCCACCTTCGGTCTTGCCCTCACTGTCGCCGGTGCCGGTTGCGGCCTCGCCAGGCTCAGTGGCATCGCAGTCGGTGCTGTCCTCGGCCTCCCCCGTGTCCGGCGCCGTCGAGGCCTCGTCGCCGGAGTCGGCAGTGCCCGGCTGGCTGCTGGGATCGGTGTCGGGCTGATCGGTGCCGTTGTCGTCGGCGTCGGGCGTAGGAGGCATGAGCCTATTGTGGTGACCGGATCGTGATGGTGAGGCGGAACGAGGCAGAACACGGGGGATAGTTCTCCCCTCCGTAGAGATCGGAGCCAGCGTGCCCCAGGAGGCGATCTAACGTTGCTTCGGTCGCTCCCAGTGCTTCCGGTCGGGTGCGGTGACGCCTTCAATGGTGCCGAGCTTTCGTCCCCGGGCATCGACGCGGGTGAGCGTCACCGGCATCTCGCTGCGCCATCCGGTGGCCGGCGACTGAGGGGACAGGAGCAGGGCGCCGTCGTCGATCCCGGTGAGCCACTGGTCGGTGGCGAAGGATGCTGGAGCGGCGGACGTGTCGGTCAGGGAGTAGACGGTGACCGTCCCCTTCCCGTCCCCGGCCGGGTAGTAGGTCCGGGCTGTCTCCACGGCCAGGGCGTCGTTGGTCAGCACCTGCCCCAGGATGAGCCCCGAGACCTCGACGGTGCGGACCGTCTCCCCGGTGGCGGCATTGAGCACGAGGACGTGGGTGCGCTGAGCGGCGACGTCGAGCGGGTTGTGGTCGTCGTCCGAGTCGTGAAGCACGGGCCTCATCTGCGGTGGACGCAGGACGAGGGAGACGTAGCGGCCATCGGGGCTGACGACGGCGTAGCCGGCTGGCCGCCACGCGAGGAGGTCGTGGGCAACGTCCTGGGCAGAGCTGCCGTCGTCGTCGAGCCAGTCGACGACGGCCGGCTTGATCTCACGCGCCCACAGCACCGAGCCGTCTGCGCCGCGGTACCTGGCGACGATGGAGCTGTTCGCCCCCGACCGGTCCTGTCTGCCGCGTTGCGCCTTCTCCTTCTCCGTCAGTTCCTGAGCTGAGACGTGGAGGAAGTCCTTGCCGATGGGTGTGGAGTAGTAGTCGGTGCTGGTGGGAGTCTCCGAGACGCGCTCCTTGACCTGTGAGGCGCTCAGGGCGGTGGACTCCACCTGCTGCAGCTGCGAGGGGTTCGGGCTGCAGGCGCTCATGGCCCCCGCGAACAGGATTCCCGCAGCCAGGGCTGAGCCGGTGAGGCGCCGGCGACGGAGGTGAGGGCGTGTGCTGGTCATGATGAGGCTCCTGAGATGCCGAAGATGCGGAAGGAGTGGGAGCCCTTGTCCGGGCCGGTGGCCATGATGACGAGGGTTGTTCCCGGCGTGCTCAGGGTGGTGAGCAGTGGATTCGACGACGGCGACGGATCCTCGATGGTCCACACGTGCCGAGTTCCGGGCGCGTAGTAGGTGGAGCCCGCGGGCACGTCCACCGTCGTCGGGGTGCGCTCCCCACTGCTGACGCTCAGGACGCCGCCACCACCAGACTCGGCGCGGGCGAGACCGGCGTAGGACAGGATCCCCGCCTCCTGCGCCGAGTGGGAGACGGTCCGGGTCTGCGGGTCGAAGATCGCGGCGACGGCTCTACCGCCCTCGAAGTCCTTGGGGGACTGCGGCGCATCGAGTACCGAGTCGCCCTGTGCCCGTCGAGGCAGAGTCGTCAGCGTGCCCGTGGCGCGGGAGGCTGCGCTGTTGGTTCCGGAGGTCAGGCCCAGGTCGTAGGTACTGGTGTCGGCACCGGCGACGCCGGCCATGGCGTCAAGGTTGACGGCCTGCGCCGCCCAGCCCGTGGGGGAGGTCTGGAAATCGATCGGCGTGGGAGTCTGAGTGAAAGCGGCCACCCACCCGTCGTTGATGTCCGGCTTGCCCCAACCGTTGGTGACCAGTGGGGCGCTCTCACGGCGCGTGACGGGGGAGGTGTCCGCCATGAGTGTGTAGGTCGCATACGGTCCGCGCCAGTCTGGTTCTCCCTCGGGACTGCGCGGTACGCCCCCGAGGAGGAAGGTGGAATGACCCGCCGTGCCCCAGTAGGGCCGGATGCCAGGTCCGGTGGAGACCTCCTCCTCGTCGATGGACCACAGTCGGGAGCCGTCGGTGAGCGAGTAGCCGGTGGCGCCGTTGAGCAGGACGGAGTCGGTGAGCTGGAGGACGCCTTCCTGCATGAAGCCCTCATAGGTGACGCGCCCGGTCACCGTATCGAGGACCACCACCAGGGGGTCGACGCTCATGCCCTCCGGCTGCTCGCCGTCGGTGGCATCGAGGGTCACCGCGAGGTGACGGCGGTCCGGGCTCGAGTGGCAGCGGATGAAGCGCGCGTGCTTGCGCGAATAGGTCCACCGGGTCGAGCCGTCGGCGGGATTGAGGTCGACGACGCCGTCGCTGCTCAGGACGACCGGCCCGGCAGCACCGGCCACCACGTCCATCATGCCGTGGATGTCCTGCGACCAGGCCGCCGTCGAGGCGAAGGACCGAGGCAGTGCCGGAAGCGCAGAGGTGTCCATGCTCGCAGCGGTCGACGGCGTGACCCGGCTCGCGACCAAATGCGGAACCGTGGCCGCTGCCCCGAGGGCGAGCGGCGGAACGACGATGAGAACGACCGCGCAGAGGACGGAGCGCCACGAGGGCCGGGGCAGCCGAATCCTCCGCAGGCCTCCCAGCCGCGCCCTCAGGTGCTGCTTCTGCGGCGGCGGGAAATAGGTGGCCCGGGTGGCACGAACCAGGAGATCGGTCGCCGCCAGCAGGCCCAGACCCAGCGCCCCCACCGCCAGCGTGAGCAGCTGGTCGATACTGACCGAGGTACTGCGCAGCTGGGCGTGCCACAGGCGCAGAAGGACGACGGTGAAGCCACCCGAGAACACCAGGAAGCACAGCGGTTGGAAGAGGACCGTCTTCCTGACGAGCGCTCGCGGTGAGGCGGGATAGCTCTTCAAGGCAAAACGCGCGGTCTCCCTCCACTTGAAGTAGCCGGCGATCCATATGAGCGCGGCCAGGCCGCCGACGAAGCCCCCGACCGCCTTCATCGCGTGACCGAGATCCCTCAGCCCGCTCTGGTAGACGAGGAACAGCACGGCCATCGACCCGACCGCCAGGAGCCAGCCGAGGCGCAGGGCCCGCAGAGCCCGCAGGATCGTGAGGATGCGTCGCGGAGGATCAAGCACCGACCCGTCTGAGGCGCCAACGGAGTCAGCGGTCTCCGTGGTCTCTGCGGTCTCGGTGGCCTCCGCGGCCTCCGCCGAGCTGGCGGGTGCAGGGGACTCGGTGTCCTGTGACTGGTCACTGTGCTCATCGGTCATCGTGGTGTCTTCCGGGCCGCTACTTGGTGGTGAACTGCTCGAGGTTCTCGGTGTGGGGGTGGCCGTCGTCGTCGGCGCTGAGCCAGGCAACCGGCACCGACGGCGAGCTCTGCTTGTCGGGATCGGTTCTCCTCGTCACGAGAAGCCCTGGACCAGTGGACAGCCCTGTCTCCTCGGCCTGGTTGCCGTTGAGGTCGGTGGCGGCACCGGTGTCGACATCGACCACCTCCCGTGCTGCCTGCGCAGACGCCTCGCCGTCCCCGCCGTCTGGGGCGGGGTCCTTGTACCTCTCGACCCAGCCGCCACGGTAGACCCTGTCTGCATGCGTGATAGTACCCAGTTTTTGACCGCTGATACTGATACGGGTCAGGGTGAAGGGGCCGCAGGGGTCGCTGCACATGTCGTAGTACAGCGGTTGCGGTGACAGGAGCAGTGAGTCCTGATCGGCTCCTACGAGCCACTGATCGGTGGGAGCCGTGGTGGGAGAGGAGGTTCCATCAAGTGGGAAGGCGGTGATGGTGCCTTTGCCCTCCCCAGCGGGAAAGTAGGCGTGAGCGGTCTCGACGGCGAGGTGATCGTTGGTGAGGGCCTGTGCCAGGATGAAACCGGAGAGCTCCCGGCTGAGGATGGTCCTCCCGGTCCTGGCATCAAGAACGACGACGTAACCGCGTTGCTGGGAGGCCGGTTCCACGGTGCTTGACTGGTCGGTGAGCTGCGGCTCGTCCTCCTGCTTCCGAGTCACCTGTAACGCGAGGGAGACGTAGTTCCCATTGGGGCTCACAACGAGTGCGCCGACAGCTGTCGACATCAGTCGCCCTGTCAGATCGTGGTCTGAATAGTCCGGCCACGAGATGCTGCTGTCAGAGGTGTTGGTCAGGCTGATGTCGAGAGCCCACTGAGGTGTGTGCTCTGTGGAGTTGATGCTCGCGACCGTGAGAATGTTGTTATTCAGGGCTGTTGAAACATGCGTCCCACCATTGGTGGGGGTGGATGGCGTATCGAGGTCATCGATGTTCTTCAGGGTGCGCGAGGTGATCGAGAGAGACTCGTGAGTGGGGTGTGAGCTGCGAGGGGTGCAGGCGCCCAAGGAAAGCGTCAGGGTGGCGGTGATGGCGTAAAGCACGATCAAGAACCGGTGAGGTGTGGCGCCGAAAGGGGGCGTGAAAGTCAGTGCGTTGCGAGGGTGCTTGCCCATCATTTCCCTCCCGTGATGCCGTAGATCCTGACGTATTGTGATGCCCCATCTCCTGGAGGTGCGGCGTTCAGAGTGACGAGTGTGACGCCAGGGGCGTTCACTGCCGACAGGTAGGAACCGCCGGCGTGCGCGACCGCCAAGTCGTTGAGTTTCGCGTTGGAGGAGTCGCTGGTCCCCGGTGCGTAGAAGGTTGTCCCGGGGGCGATGGGCAGGGACGCGGAGTGGCCGTCAGGGGTGCGAGCGGTGATCTGGCCACCAGGGTTCGTCTCTGTTGCCCGGGAGGTGATACCGACGGCGATACCAGAGATTCCTGCCGACTCACGAGCGGGTTTCACTGCCTTGCTGCGTGGGTCGAAGACCTGCCCGACCGACGGCACCCCGTCCCAGAACTCTCTGAAGTCAGGAAACCTGTCGGCGTTGTTGGGTGGTGGACTCGATGGCAGCATCGCCAGTGTTCCTGATGCGTAGGACGCCAGAGCATTGACGCCCAGCGTGACGCCCAGGTCGTAGGTCTGGGTGTCGGCACCTGGCACGCCGGCCAGGCCGTCAAGGTTCGCCGCGTAGGCATGGCCGGTCTCAGTCATGGTGGTCGCCCGTGACCACGCATTGTTGTCGAAGGAGGCAACCCATCCGTCGATGACCACCACCCGCCCTAGATAGTTCTCGAGCAGGTTGGGAGTGGGAGTGATCTGGTCTGGGTGTGCCTGCGGGATGAGGGACAGATGCAGGTCCTTGCCGGTCTCGATGAGAAAGGACGCATGCCCGGCCGTACCGACATAGGCGCCCGGTCCGAGGGGTGGCACCTGAAGCCCGGCGCTCTGGAAGTCCCAGAGCTTGGTGTCCTTGTCCAGCGAGTAGACGGTTGTGTCATCGAGCAGGGCGCTGTCCGTGAGCTGGAGTGCCCCTCCTGCGCTGACGTGCTCGTGAGTCACCTTGCCGGTGACGGAGTCGAGCACCAGGGAGACGTAAGACTGGACGTCCTGGCGGTCCGGGCTGCCCTCATTCTGCTTCCCGCCGTTGATGATGACACCTGGGCCGCTCAGGCGCAGGGCGATATGGCGGTGGTCGGGGCTGGTGATGAGGTAGGTGTCGCCCAAGGATTGCGTGGCACGATCCGGAACTAGCGCGGAGTACACGGCGTCGTCACGCTGGTACGTCCAGCGAACGGAGCCGTCCTTCGGGTTGAGCCCCATGAGGCCGGTCGTGGTGAGGACCACGGGGCCTGCGGCGCCGCCGACGACGTCGAGCATCCCATCGACGTCCTTGCTCCAGGCGGCTTGGGAACCGAGAGCTGAGGGGGCCGACGGCAGCTGCGAGTCGCTGATGGCGGCTGCGGTCGTGTGGTGCACGGGGGCGGCCCCGCGGTAGTGCGGGACCGCAGCGATGCCCGTCAGGACAACAGATGGCAGAAGGATCAGAACGCCTGCAGCAGCAACCGTGCGCCGGCTGAGCGTCGCGGGCCTGAGCGTCGGGAGCCAACGGCGCAGGCCACGGCGTCGTTTGGTGGGGGCCGATTCACGAGGGCGACATGCTCGGATCCCCCGGAGAACGGCGTCGCATGTCGCCAACAATCCAGCGGCGGCCAGACCGAGGGCCACGGCCAGCAGCTCGCCGACATGAAAGCCGGCGTCCAGGACCTCACGCCACAGCAGGATGACCCGCCAGACGGTGTAGCCCGCACAGCCCGCGATGCCCACCGGCAGGAGGATCAGGGGGATCTTCGGCGGCTTGGGGGTGCCCACAGTCTGCTCCGCCCACGCACTGAAGCTCTTGGTGCAGATGGCGGCGCAGGCGGCCCAGAGCCCGACGGCGATGACAACCGGATACTGGCACTGCTTGCGCAGCGGAGTGAACAGGTGGGACAGGCCGATACCCCACAGGAAGTACAGCCCGACGGCGGTGGCCGACGCGAGCAGGAAACCGACCCGGAGCGCCCTCAGGATGCTGGTGAGGCGCTTGGACCATCCGCGACGGTGCTGACGAGCCGGGGTCTCTTCGGCGGCGTCAGTGTCGGCATCGGATGGGGACTCGGCGGCAGGCGGCATGGCGTGGGTCCTTCGGTGTGGGTCGGATGGGCGCTACTTGGTGGAGAACTGCTCGAGGTTCTCGGTGTGGGGGTGGCCGTCGTCGGCGGCGCTGAGCCAGAACTGCGGGGTGGAGGTGGTCTCGCGGTTCTGGCCCTCGCCGGTGGAGGTCTCCCGGGAAACGAGGAGCCCTGCAGCAGTCGGCAACGCGACTTCCTTCACCTCAAGGCCCGCGACGTCGGTGGTGACGCCGGAGTCGAGGTGGACCAGCTCGGTGGGGGTGGCCTGATCCGTGTTCTCGCTGCTGTCCTTGATTCGTCCGACCCATCCGCCCCGATAGACGTCGGTCACGCCAGTGACTGTTCCGACGACGTCGCCGCTCTCGCTCAGGCGGGTCAGCGGCTGAGCGCTGAAATGCCCTTGGCTCATGTTGGACGGCGCCAGCAGCAGGGAGTCCTGGGTGGCCCCGACGAGCCACTTGTCCGTGGAGATGGTGGCAGCCTTGGCCGTCGGCTTGTCCAGGGCGTACGTGGTGATGGTTCCGTGCCCGTTCCCTGCGGGGTAGTAGCTCTGGGAGGTCTCCACGGCCAGGGTGTCATTGGTGAGCGCCTGGCCCAGGATCAGCCCCTTGACCTCCTCGGTGCGGACTGTTTCTCCGGTCTCGGTCTCGATGACGAGGACGTAAGCGCGCTGGTCTGCGACGGTGAAGTCCCGATTCTCCTCCCGTGCCTCGTAGGGATCGAGCATGTCAGCGGGCCATAGAAGGAAAGACGCGTGACGTCCATCAGGGCTGACGACTGCGTATCCGGATGTCGACTCGAGAAGCTGACCTTCGGCGGCCATCTGAGGTGTCGTTGTCTTCCCCGAAAGCATGTCAGCAACAGAAGGAGTGATTGTAGTTGACCACACAATACCGCCCTTCGTATCGTGTTTTACTAATGCTGTTTGGCCGTCGTGGGTGTTATACATGTTGAGTAGGCCACTATTGGTTGGGAGTGGGGCGACGATGGAGTGGCTGTAATGGTCTCCCAGCTCGACGTTCTTGGCTTCGCCTGAACTGAGTGAAGAAACTTTAGGGGTGGGTGCTCTGGAGGGGGTGTTGAATGCGGGGAGACATGCTGTCAGTAATGTTGCTCCAAGGGAGAGCGACATCAGAATGCCGGTGATGCGCAGAAGGTGGCTCGAGTGTTGGCTACGCGGGCAGAGGCTATTGTCGGTGACTCTCATTGTTTTGTGGCCTCCGTGATCCCGTAGAGGCGATAGGAGCAGCTCTCAAAACTGGGGCGCGCGGTGGGGTTGAGGATGATGATGTTCGCTCCTGGTGTGTGAAGCGCAAAGATGTTTGCGAAGTTGCTGAGGGCGATGGCCATGTCCTTCATGTCAGGGTTGTATGTAGGATATCCTGGGGGGTAGAAGATGCTGCCTGGCGAGATAGTGAAGGAGATTTCGGTGTCGTTGCCCATGGAGGACATTCTTATCTTGGCGCCGGCGGAATCTCCCGTGGTCGCAGATGAGAGTCCGACTGCTCGAATGAGGCCTGATGTTTGACTGGCCGACAGCGTTTTCTGTGTTGAGGGGTCGAAAATCGTTGAGATAGTGGTGGAGTCGTCCCACTCGGGAAATTTCTGATGGTCGCCAATGCTACGTGCCGGCGAGGGTAGCGTTGCCGGGAGCATGACGATTCTCCCGGTGGTCAGGGATGCTGGGGCATTGATGCCGGCGCTTCGGCCGACATGATGAGTGGGTGTGCCGGTGCTACCTGGCTTCGCAAGCGAGTCGAGGTCGGCGACATGCATCTGCCACCCCAGGTCGTCGGAGCCGTTAGCGGTTGTGGGGGTACCGTCACTGAAGATGGCAGTCCACCCATCGATCACCAATGGTAGTGCCGCATTTGCCATGAGTGGGACTGGGGGAGTGGTGTGAACCCGACTGGGGTCATCCTGGGAGACAAGGGACAGGCTCCCGTACTGCAGGATGCCTGCGCCATCCACGCGGTCTTCGGAGTGCCCCACAATGAAGGTTGAGTGTCCGGCTGTCCCGAAATACTTTTCTCGCCCTCCGTCTTCGATGCTGAAGCCAAGCTTCTTCAGATCCCATTTCTCGATCTTGCTGCCGAAGGCGTAGATCTTACTTCCGTCCAGGATCGCAGAGTCGGTGATCTGAAGGACTCCGCCGTCGGAGAAATGGTCATTGACCACTTGGCCGGTGATCGCGTCCAAGACGATTGTCATCGTTGTCTGGTCGGTGACTGGAAGGTGCTTCACCTTACCGGGGCCGGAGATGCGAAAGGCGATGTACCGGCGGTTGGGGCTGACTACGAGCGTGCGAGCGTATTTCTTCCCCGCTTGTTCACCTATGGGGTCGAGGAATATCTCGTATGTGGCACCCTTTCTCGCGTAGCTCCATAAGGTGCTTCCGTCAAGGGGGTTAATTCCTGTGACGCCGTCGGCAGTGTGGATGACGGGGCCGGCGGCCCCCGCCACAATGTCGAGGACGTTGTCGATGTCCTTGATCCAGGCCGGCTCGCTGGCCAAGGAGGCGGGGTAGGCGGGAAGAGTCGTGGCGACTGATGGCGGAGCCAGCTTCTGGATGGCCTTATTGTGTCGGCTCAGCGGGACGGCCGCCGCCCCGGCAAGGAGGACGGAGGGGGTCAGCACCAGAGCGGCACGTACGAGCGTCCGACGTCGCGGGTCCTCGGGGCGCTGAACCGGCCTTCTGGACCGCCGGAGGCGTGTCCACCATTTCCGCCGGTAGAGCTCCGGAGGCAGCACGGCGGCCCGGAGCATGCGAATAAGAATGTCGGTGATGCTCAGGAGTGTCAGTCCCGTCGTTCCCGCAGCGATGGCAATGAGGTCCACGGTGTTGATCCCGGTGCGGGAGAGCACGGAGGACCACGTCGACAGGCACTCCCATATCATCCAGGCGGCGAACACTGCGATTCCACTCATCGCCAGGACGGCGACCGCCGTTCGTATGACGGCAATGGGGGAGCCGTGGACGGGGTCGCGGAACCTCGAGGGCCGAGGACGGACGATGACGGTCGCCATCCAGAAAACCCCGATCGCAGCAGGGGGCATTCCCCACAGGGGGGCGGTGCGAACGCCACTCGGCCAGGCGAAGAAGAGCACGACGGCTCCGATGACGCTGAGCAGCGCCCCGGTTCTCAGCGCCGGCAGGGCGGGCAGGAGACGTTGCGCGATATCCGCGACTCCTCGCCTGGCCTCCCGCGCTTCGGTGTCAGCGGCCTGACCGGTGGACGTGTCGGAGGTGTCAGTCGGCGCCGTGTCGTTATGATCGGCGTCGGCTGGAGGAGTCACGGGAGGCATAGCCCCATTGTGGTGGGCCGCTCCGGATCGTGCGGCAGAATTCGTGAGGCGGTTCGTCCTGCGCTGCGTGAATACACCGACGCCGTCCCTGCCATCGCGGTCGTACCTTGAGTCTCGTATTCGTGCCTTGGGCCTCGCATTCGTGCCTTGGGCCTCGCGTTCGGGGGTTAAGGGTACGAACGCGAGACCTACCC
>ERZ772940.398-NODE-398-length-20800-cov-4.87399_pt1 | contig 20800 bp, 24 predicted proteins | sample MGYA00511682_ERZ772940 | MGnify/ENA primary metagenome ERZ772940 (study PRJEB29015, sample SAMEA2737922) | human oral metagenome | biome: human oral; feature: human-associated habitat; material: dental | place: China | collected 2031 ... | reverse complement strand
AGCGAATGACGAGCGCCCATCCTCAATGGCTGGCGCAGCGTCCTGTACGCCGCCCGCGCCTGGCTGCCTCCATGCGGCAGACACTGGCGCTGATCGCGTCGCCATCGGCCGCTCGGGGGGCGGCAGGGGCCGCTCACCACCCCCGGGTCAAAGGTACTTCCTGGCCGGGCCTGGCTGCGGGGCGCAAACGGCCCCGGAATTTGGCGTGTGCGTGCGCGAAAAATTCCGTTTCGTTTCGTTTTGGCGAGGCACTACCCCTCCGTCAAGAGGGCGATAATCGCTGCAAAAACAGGGCATTGGCGCGAACCCGCCAGCTCCAGCGGGCGCCTGTCAAAACGAAACGGAACCGAAACGCACGGCGCGCGGTGATGCCCGGGATGCGAACGGCTGCCCGCACCCTGGTGCCGGGCGGCTGAGCCGCTGGTGCGTGCCCATGATGACGCCCTGCGGCCATGCCCAGTGATGCAACCCATTCGGTTGCCACCATCGCCAGCCTGCTGATGCTGTCCGAGCGGCGCGTGCAGCAGCTCACGCGCGAGGGTGTGATTCCCAGGGCCGAGCGCGGGCGCTATGAGCTGGTGCCGGCCGTGCAGGGGTACGTTCGGTACCTGCAGGAGCGGGGAGGCAGCAGCTCCGACTCGCCCATCGACTACCACGAGCAGAAAGCGAGGCTCACGAAGGCGCAGGCCGACATGGCCGAGATCGAGCTGGCCCGCGCGCGGGGTGACGTGGTGGGCGTGGCGCAGCTGGAGAAGAACCTGGGCAGCCTCTTTGCTGAGGTGCAGACCAATATCCGCAACATTCCTGGGCGCATCGCGTCGTCGCTGGCCGGCGCCAAGGACGAGTCGGCAATCAAGCGGATGATGCTGGCCGAGATCGACCAGGTGCTGCAGTCGCTGGCAGACGCCCGGTCGCTGATCGAGCCGTCTGACGACATTGAGGGCGATGATGGGGAGCTTTGACAACAGCGCGGCGCTGGCGCGGATCTTTGCCCGCTGCCGCAGCTTTCTGCAGCCGCCGCTGGACCTGACCCCTAGTCAGTGGGCCGAGCGGCACGTGCGCATCCCGAGTGGCAACGCGGTGCCCGGCATGATTCGATTCGACAACGCACCGTATCAGCGCGAGCCGCTGGATATGCTGATTGATCCGGAGTGCGAGCGCATCACGCTGATGTGGGCCGCTCAGGTGGGCAAGACCCAGCTGGCGCTGTGCGGGCAGGGCTATCACATCGCTGTACGCCCAGCGTCGCAGCTGATGATGCAGCCATCCGAGACGGATCTGCTCATGTGGCTCAACACGAAGTTCCAGCCGATGGTGGACGCCAACCGCGCGCTGCAGGAGCGCCTGGCCAAACCGCGAGGGCGTGACGGCGTCAACAACAGCGCCATGAAATCGTATCCAGGCGGCTTTCTCATGTTCGCCTGGTCTGGGTCGCCAAAGACGATGCGGGGGCGATCGGCTCCGATCATCGTGGTCGATGAGGTCGACGGCTATGAGGTCACGGCCGAAGGGCATCCGGTGTCGCTCATCTGGCAGCGTGCGGCGACGTTCGGCGACCAGAAGAAGCTCCTGGAGATCAGCACGCCGACGCTTAAGGGCGGCAGCTACATCGAGGGGGCGTTCGAGGCAGGCGACCAGCGCCGCTTCTTCGTGCCCTGCCCGGACTGTGGCGAATATCAGGTGCTGCGCTGGGAAAACGTGACCTGGCAGGGCAGGCAGGATGAGGCGACAGAACAGCGCCCGGAGACGGCGCGCTACGCCTGTGCTCACTGCGGCAGCCTCTGGGATGACGGCATGCGAAAGGCGGCCATCCGGGCTGGCCGGTGGCAGGCGGGCAAGCCATTCCGTGGGCACGCCAGCTACCACCTGAGCGAGATGTACTCGACGTTTCGGCGGCTACGGGACATCGTGCGCAGCTATCTGGACAAGAAGGCGGCGGGCGATTTGCAGACATTTGTGAACGTCTCGCTTGCCGAGACCTGGGAAGAAGCGGGCGAGAAGGCCGATTCCGAGACGCTGATGAAGCGCATCGAGCCGTTTGCCGCGCCCGTGCCCATGGGTGGGCTGGTGCTGACGGCTGGCATCGACATGCAGCAGGACCGCCTGGAAGTGGAGATCGTCGCCTGGGGGATTGCCGAGGAGTCCTGGAGCGTCGACTACCAGGTGCTGTGGGGCGACCCGCTGCAGGGCGATGTCTGGGATGACCTGGACGACTTGCTGGGGCGCAGCTGGCAACACGAGTCCGGAGCCCAGCTACCGATCTCTGCGGCCTGTGTCGATACGGGGGGCACATCAGGCTACACCCAGTCGGCGTATGACTGGCTCAAGGGTAAGGCGGGGCGCAGGATCTTCGGCATCAAGGGGGTGGCGGGCTGGGGCCGACCCATTGTCGGGTCGCCATCGCGCAAGCGTAGCGGCAAGCGCGGGCGGCGCATTGATCTCTTCCCGGTGGGCGTGGACGAGGCCAAGCTGGTGGTGATGCGGCGGCTCGCCATCGAGGCGCCGGGGCCGGGCTACTGCCACGTGCCCGAGGGACGAGGAGCTGAGTGGTTCCGGCAGATCACGGCCGAAAAGCTCACGATGCGCTACGTGAAGGGGTTTCCCGTGCGCGAGTGGCACAAAACGGTCGAGCGCAACGAAGCGCTGGACTGCCGAGTCTACGCGCTCGCGGCACTCAAGATCACGAATCCGTCGCTGAAGCTGGCCGCGCGCCGCCTGGGGTTGACCGAGGAGGACATCGAGCAGGCGACAGTCGTGCGCCGCAGCGCGCGGGCTGGAGATGGCAGGGGCTCGACAGACGATGCGCAGGAGCGTGAGGCAGCAGCCGAGGCGCAGAGCATGCCGGATGCGCCTACCGGGGATGCGCCGGCCGAAACGGATCGGACGGATCGTGGCGCGGCTGCATCGATGCCGGCGCGGGAAAAACCACCAGTGGAAAAGGACGCGGCGCCTGCCAACACTGCACCCCGCAGAACCCGCGCAACCCCGGCCCGCAGGCGAGGCGGCTGGATCAATTCCTGGTGACATGGCAGAACTTTTCCCGAACGGCATCCAGGCTGGACTGACGCTCAGACGTCTGGTGGTGCAGCCCGCGTACCCGGCGCCCGAGTGGCGCCTGTCGGTGGTGCTGCGCGGGCCGTCGGTCATCGACCTGCACGCTGTGCCTGATGGGCGCAATCACCTGCTGCACGTCTCTGCCGCGACCACCCGGGGGTGGCTGCACGGCGAATACGCCGTCAGCGTCCGCGCGCAGCGCGGCGACGACATCGAGGAGATCGATAGCGGCACGGTCACGGTGCGACCGGACATTGCGCAGCTGGCGGCCGGCCACGACGCGCGCTCGCACGTGCAGCGCGTGCTCGACGCCATCGAGGCGGTCCTGGAAAAGCGGGCTACGCTCGACCAGGAGCAGTATCGGATCAACAACCGGGAGCTGCGACGCACGCCGATTGCCGACCTGCTGAAGCTGCGTGACCGATACCGTGGCGAGCTGGCGCGCATGAAGGCTGCCTCCAAGGGCGGCCTGTTTGGCGTGAGCGCACGGGTGGTGTTTCGCTGATGTGGCCGCTCGGGCTCTTTCGTCGCAGCCGTGAACTGGCGTCGGACACGACGCCGGTAGAGACGACCAGGGCGGCACGCGGAAGGCCGTCGCCGGCAGGTCGTGCGGTGCTGCGCATGTACGATGGTGCGCGCGAGGATCGACTGACGCTGGACTGGCTGTCACATCCCAAGACGGCAGATGAGCTGATTGCCCGGCATCAGCGGATCCTGGTGGCGCGCGCCCGCGAGCAGGCATCGAACAACGACTACGCCCGGGCCTTCATCCGCATGGCGCGCCAGAACATCGTCGGTCCCAAGGGAGTGATGCTGCAGGCACAGAGCCAGGATGAGCGCGGTCGACTCGATGTTCAAGCCAACGAGGCCATCGAGGCAGCATTCGCCCAGTGGGGAAGCCGTCGCCATTGCGACGTGAAGGGGCGCCAGTCGTGGCGTGCCATCCAGGCCGGCGCTGTGGTCTCTGCCGTCAAGGATGGCGAGTTCATGCTGCGCAAGGTCTACGGCGATGCGGCCGGCCCCTGGGGGTTTGCGCTGCAGGTGCTTGATCCGCAGCGATGCCCGGTTCACCTGGACGACGATCACCCCATCGATGCGCCTGCAGGGCACTTCATCCGCGCCGGCATCGAGTTCAACGCGCTGGGCAGGCCCATGGCCTACTACCTGGCGATCGACCAGAACGACCGGAATTACGACTACAGCCACTCCGGGCGCAGCTACCGGAGGATTCCCGCCGAGGAGATCATCCACGGCTTTCTCACGGAGATGTCTGGCCAGCGTCGGGGGCTGCCCTGGATGGCGACAGGGCTCTTTCGCATGAAGCAGCTGCTGGGTTTCGAGACGGCTGCTGTCGTCAATGCCCGGGTCGGTGCGTCCAAGATGGGCTTTCTGCAGTGGCGCGAGGGGCAGGGGCCGGAGTACAGCGAGGATGAGCAGCGCGACTTCCACATGGAGGCATCGCCCGGCGAATTCGGCTCGCTGCCCGATGGTGCGGAGCTGGTGCAGTGGAATCCGCAGTTCCCCTCCAACGACTTCGCGCTGTTCAACAAGGCGATGCTTCGCGGAATCGCCGCCGGCTTCGGGGTCTTGTACAACAACCTTGCCAACGACCTGGAGAACGTCAATTTCTCCAGCATCCGCCAGGGCACCCTCGACGAGCGTGAGCACTGGAAGGAAATGCAGGAGTGGCTGATCGAGGAGCTGATCGAGCCCGTGTTTGAGGCCTGGCTGCCGCATGCGCTGCTGTCGGGCCGCATCATGGTCAAGGGGCGCCCGCTGAAGCCTGAGCGTCTGCGCCGCTATGAGGCCGTGGTCTGGCAGCCAAGACGGTGGGCCTGGATTGACCCGCAGGCAGACATCGAGGCGGCGATCACGTCCAAGAACCACATGCTGACATCGCCAGGCCAGATCATCCGCGAGCAAGGCCGAGATCCGTCGGATGTCTGGCGTGAGTTCTCCCGCGACATCGAGGAAATGAGGGCAGCCGGTATTCCGGACGAGTTCATCAAGGCTGCCATCCTGGACAAGAACCTGCAGGCCAGCGTGATGGCCTCGCAACAGAAGGAACCCAGTCATGACACGACAGACCGCACCGACCAGCGATGAGCCGACTGCGCGTCGAGCAGGGCGCGCCACGCTGGCCGACATCCAGGCGCGAGATGGCGCCCGTGCCTTCCGATCGGCCGAGGTCGGGGCTATCGATGCGGCGGCGCGCACAGTGCAGCTCGCGTTCTCGAGCGAGGCCGAGGTCGAGCGCTGGTTCGGTTTCGAGATATTGAGTCACGACCCCGATGCCGTTGTGACGACGCGCCTCTCGGATGGAGCAGCGCTGCTCCTGGAGCATGACCGCGACAGGCAGATCGGGATCGTGGAATCCGTTTCCATCGGTGCGGACCGGCGGGGCCGGGCCGTGGTGCGCTTTGGCAAGGGCGCCCTGGCCGAGGAAGTTTTCCAAGACGTGATGGACGGCATCCGCCGCCATGTCTCGGTGGGGTACCGCATCCATGCGGCAAAGCTCATCGAGGAGCGCGACGATGGCGATGTCTGGCGCATCACGAAATGGGAGCCCATCGAAATTTCCATCGTTTCCGTGCCGGCAGACCACAGTGTGGGCGTCGGTCGCGCGATGGATGTGGACAAAACCCCCGGGCTGCTGCCCGAAAAACGACACGAGATCATGAAAGAGAACAACACCCAGGCTGCACCGGCTGAGACCGCGTCCGACAAGCAGCCTGCCGCACACGCATCGGCCGCCCAGCCTTCCGCCGAAGACCAGGCCACGGCCCGTGGCTGGGAAAATGAACGAGCCCGGGCGCGAACCATTGCCGAGCTGGGCGAGATGTACCACGCGCCCGAGCTGGCGCGTGACGCCATTGCACAGGGCACGAGCGTTCCGGCGTTCCGCAGCGAGCTGCTGCGCCGGATCGAGCAGCGCGCCAGCAAGCCGCTGTCCGACCAGGTGCGAGCAGCTGACATCGGCATGACCGAGCGCGAGATCCGCAACTACCGATTCCTCAACGTGGTGCGGGCGCTCGCCGAGCCGACCAATCGCCGACTGCAAGAGGAAGCGGCTTTCGAGTTTGAGGCCAGTCGTGCTGCGGCCGAACGTGCCGGGCGCAATCCCGAGGGCGTGATGATCCCGGCCGACGTGCTGACTCGCGCGCTCAACACCAGCACCACGGGCAGTGCCAGCGGTGACACTGGCGGCCACCTGATTGCCAACACCCTGATGGCATCGAGCTTCATCGACCTGCTGCGTAACCGCTCGACGATCCTCCAGCTGTCCACCGCCATCGGCGGACTGACTGGCAACATCGACATTCCGCGCCAGAACTCGGGCGGCCAGGGCTACTGGGTCGGCGAGGACGAGGACGCCGGCCAGGCAAACCAGGACTTCGGCCAGATCCCGGGCTCGCCGAAGACGGTGGCGGCCTACAGCGAGATCACCCGCCGCATGCTCAAGCAGTCGTCGCTGGACGTTGAAGCGCTGGTGCGCTCGGATCTGACCGCCGCCCTCGCGCTCACGATCGACAAGGCGGGCTACTACGGCAGCGGTACCGACAAGCAGCCGCGCGGCATTGCCAGCCAGACGGGGCTCAACGCGGTTCAGTTCAAGGCGGACAATCCCACGTTTGCCGAGCTGGTGGCCATGGAGACCAAGATCTCTCAGGGCAACGCCGACGTGCTGTCGATGGCCTACGTGGCCAATGCGGGTTTTCGTGGGCACGCCAAGACCACCCTGAAGTTTGAGGGCGTGGGCGGGACGATCTGGGAGCCTGGCAATACGGTCAATGGCTACCGGACCGAGATCACGAATCAGATCAACGCTGGCGACGTGTTCATGGGCAACTTCGCTGACCTGGTGGTGCTGATGTGGGGTGGCCTGGAGCTGAACGTCGACCCCTACAGCAACTCCAAGAGCGGTCGGCTGCGCATCATCACGTTCCAGGACATCGACCTGGTGGTGCGCCGCACGGAGTCGTTCTGCCTGGGTCGCAAGAGCTGATCGAGGCGATGCAGCCCCGGGCCGCCTGGCTGCGACGCCTGGCGGCCCGGGCCAGAGGAAAACCGGGCTGCTGGGCGGCCCCTCCAGGAGGAAGGTTATGAGCGAAGTGGTGGGCGTGGAAGTGGCTTCGGCTATCGTGGTGGACGGGCAGGTCGTTCTGCCTGGCCAAGTGGTGGAGGTGCCGCCCGGCGATGCCAGGATGCTGGTGGCGCAGGGCAAGGCGAAACTGCCGGAAGATGTCGAGAAATCGGACAACGGCGACGCCAAGGATGATGCCCAGGTGGGCGCTCCCGTGGGGGGGGCAAAGGCGCGGAGGGCGCGAGACTGACAAGAACGGCAGTCTGCGGAACTTTGCCTTATCCATTTCTGCGAGATGCGTGTAGTGTCGCGCGAGGCCTGCCCGGGTTGGGCGGGCTATCAAGCGCTGAAACAGGAGGTTTCATGGCACGGCTGCGCATCACGGCGGGAGGAATCTGGAAGGCGTTTTACTGGACGCTTGCAGGGGCGGCGTTCTGGTATTTCTATGACGGCGCCCAGCATCCGGAGAAGTTCGGCGACAAGACCCTGCCAACCTCTGCAATCGAGAGCAGACTGCCTGGCGGAGCATTCCGCGCCAACCTTCCCGAGGTATCCCTCGACTACACGGGGGCCGTTGCGGACATCGAGAATCCGGTCATCGACCCGGCTACCGGGCTGAGGAAGATCTGGGGGCCCTGGGGGATAGGCGCAAGAGGGTTCGAAACATGGACCTCCTACGATCAGGTGTATGCCTTCAGAATGATGGAGAGCATGCTTTCTGAATTGGAGCATGGGCGACCGGTCCGCCTCCCTGATGGAAGGGTCATCAAGCCAGAAGAGGCTCGTAACAGCCATGGACGCAGGAATTTGGCAGTGGAGCAGATGCTCGATCTTTCCAGGCGCCAGTCCTTCGAGGAGTGCAAGGTCATTCAACAGCGATGGGTCTCCGCCGAAGAGTCAGGCGCGCCCGAAGGCGAGAATCTGGCGAGCCTTCGCCGCCTGGCAGCCGAGTGCCAATACTGGCTCTCGGAGTATCTGAGAAGGGGATTAGATAAGCGATGATGGGTAATCGCGCCTGGGAAGACCTTGATGTGTTCCTTTCAGAGAAGGAGTTTGCTGTGGCGGCCGTTGTGCGCCTCGGCGACGGATCTTCGCGTTTGGTTCGCGGCATCTTCGACGACCCGTACCTGAACGCAGAGGCCGGGGAGTATGAGCTGGATACGGCGCAGCCCAGGCTGACCTGCAAGTGGGCGGACGTGCGGGATGTTCGACGCGGCGACACTTTGGAGGTCGAGGGGCGCGTTTACGACGTCGTCACCCACGCTCAGGCCGATGGCACTGGCATGGCGATCCTGGCGCTGGCCGAGCAGAGTGCCAATGATTGAGGCCCGAGAGCTTGGGCGGGTCATTCAGCGGGTTGGCGCTTCGGATGTGCTGGCCCGGCAGGCGCTGGGCTCTACATTGCGCAAACTGGCGTCCTGGGTGCGGAGCCGGTCCACAAAGGATCTATCGAAAGCGCTGCGCGTTCAGCAGAAGATCATCCGGCGCCGCGTCGCTACAACCCGACTTCGGAGGGCGCCGTCTGGCGCGAGGATCTCCATCTGGTACGGTCTCAATCCGATCGCATTGATTCACCTTGGCGCCAAGCAGAACAGGCAGGGCCTGCGCGCAATGGGGGGGCGCACGGTGCGGTCTGGCTTCATCGCCACGGGGAAGCGGGGTAGCCTCCAGGCCTTCAAGCGCAAGGGCAAGGAGCGGCTTCCGCTCAAGCGACAGACAGTGGAGATCGAGCGAGAGTCTTCTGCCTACATCCGTCACGACCTTTTGGATGAAGGCGAGTTCCGAAGTCGCTTCCTGAGAACCTTTGAGCATGAGATGAGATGGCGAATGCACAGACAGTGACGACGCTGGCGGCGGTACACGAGGGGATCGTTTCCGCCATTCGCGAGCAGTTTCCCAGCCTCAAAACGGTCGAAGCGTACCGAAAAAACCGGGAATCGCTGCCGACGCCAGCTTGCCTGATCGAGCTGACAGAAATGGAGGCCGAGGATGGACTCGACCCCGGGACAGGGCAGCTGGCCGTGAGTGCCCGCTTTGATGCGCGGCTGGTGCTGGGGTTCCGCCAGGACAGCAATCCGAAGCTGGAGGTGCGTCGGCTGGCCGGGGCATTGGCGGCGTTTGCTCATCAGCGGCGATGGGGATGCCCGATCGGCCCGGCCAACATCATCGGCTGCTACCCGGATGACTTCGACCCAGAGCTGGAGCAGTATGAGTGCTGGCGCGTTGAGTGGCGGCAGACGATCCACCTGGGCGAATCAGTCTGGACGGATGGCGGCCTGGTGCCGGAGCCCTACCTGGCCTGGGCGCCAGAGGTCGGCACGGAGCACGAGGCCGATTACCGGCCGGTCACGGGGGGGCGGTGATGGACGGCTACCACATTGCCGAGCTGGAGCGGCTGCTGGCCAACATCATCCGCCTGGGAACCGTTGCCGAACTGGACGAGCATGCCGCGCGCGTGACTGTGGATGTGGGCGGGCTGATCACGGACTGGCTGCCATGGCTCACGGCCCGTGCCGGCGCGACGCGCACCTGGTCGGCTCCGAGGCCCGGCGAGCAAGTCGTGGTGCTCTCGCCCTATGGCGACCTATCGCAGGCCGTGGCGCTGCCTGCCGTCTACCAGGATTCCCATCCGGCGCCTACTGACAGCCGGGATATCGAACGCACGGTCTACCCGGATGGCAGCAGCGTGGACTACGACAGTCGCGCAGGCACGCTGACGGTCAATGTCGTGGGCTCGGGAAGGGTCATCGTCAACTGCCAGAGCGCCGCCATCAACGCTGCCCGGGAGGTGACGCTGAACACCCCGAAGACGACGTGCACGGGCGCGCTGACTGTGCAAGGGCATCTGACCTGGAAGGCGGGCATGACCGGCGCCGGCGCCGCCGCGATCGCTGGCAACGTGGCCATCAGTGGAGGCCTCTCCAACAACGGCACCGACGTGGGGGCCGGCCACCGGCATGGCGGCGTCGAGCAGGGAAAAGAGAAGAGCGGGCCCCCAGCCTGACGCTACGGGCAAGGCGCCCTGCCTATGGCCGAAGGCCAGTGTCCAGCGCTGCAGCAGACAGAGCAAGGACGCCCTGCAGTGTCGATGGAACGACCACCAGTGGAGATGCGCTGCGCCGGCCGCTACCGTGCCGCGCTATGAATGGAACCAGCGCCATCACCGGCCAGCACTTGGCCGGAATCGACCACCTGCGGCAGTCGATCCGCGACATCTTGGGCACGCCCATCGGTAGCCGGGTGATGCGTCGGGACTATGGAAGCCGTCTCCCCAGGCTGATCGATGCGCCGATGAATCGCTCGACGCTCGTGCAGATCTATGCGGCCACCATTGAGGCACTGGGGCGCTGGGAGCCGCGCATTCGCGTCAATCGAGTGCTGGCCGCCGACGCCCGCCCTGGGCGGGTGACGCTGACCATTGAGGCCGCCTACGTGCCGGATGGGCGGGCGCTCCTCCTGGACGGAATCGAGGTGCACGCATGAGCGGATTCTCCGAGATTGATCTGTCGCGGCTGGCGCCGCCCAGTGTCATCGAGGCGCTGGACTTCGAGTCGATCCTTTCGGCCATGCTCTCGGATCTGCGAGGCCGCGACCCGTCATTCTCCGCCGTTACCGAGGCGGATCCGGCGTACAAAATTCTGGAAGTGGCGGCATATCGAGAGCTCCTGATCCGTCAGAGGATCAATGAAGCATCCAGGAGCGTGATGCTCGCGTATGCGACAGGCAGCGACCTTGACCACATTGCCGCGAATTATGGCGTCTCGCGCCTCATCATCAGCCCTGCGAACAGCCGAACCGTGCCGCCTACGCCGGCCGTGATGGAGACGGACGAGGCGCTGCGCGCCCGCACCGCGTTGTCGCTCGAAGGCCATACGACTGCCGGTAGCCGTGCCAGCTACGTATTCCACGCCCTGTCGGCCAGCGGAGATGTGCGCGACGTGGGCGTCACCAGCCTGGAGCCGGGCACGGTCAACGTCCGGGTGCTCTCGCGCAGCGAGACCGGCCGCGCTTCGGCCGAGACGCTGGCTGCGGTGCGCGATGCGCTCAACGCTGAAGACGTGCGGCCGCTGTGTGACACCGTGGACGTGCAGAGCGCAGAGATTGTCGAGTATCGCATCGCTGCCGTGCTGACAGTCTTCAGTGGCGCCGGCCAGGCAGAGGTCAAGGCCGCCGCCGAGGCGGCTGCTCTGGCATATGCTGACGAGCAGAAACGCCTGGGCAGGGACATTACCCGGTCAGGGGTCTTCGCGGCCCTGCACCGGGCAGGTGTGCAGAACGTGACGCTCATGGAGCCGGCCCAGGATATCGTCAACGACTGGAAGCAGGCGCCGCACTGCGCAGAGATCCGCGTCTCCGTGGGAGGTATCGGTGACTGAAACGCTGCTGCCGCCGAACGCGAGCAGGCTTGAGCGAGCAATGGAAGCTGCGACCGCTCGCCTGGGCGAGGCGCCGCTGCCTATTCGCACGCTTTGGGATGCAGACACCTGCCCCGCGCACCTTTTGCCCTGGCTGGCGTGGGCGCTCAGTGTCGACGAATGGGATCCGGACTGGCCAGAGGCCGCCAAACGGGCATCGATTCGTGATGCTGCGCGGATCCAGCGCCATAAAGGGACTGTCTGGGCGATCAGGCGAGTCTTGGCAAACGCCGGTTATGGGGACGCGCGCCTTGCGGAGGGCAACAGCGCGCTGTCCTACGATGGCGCGGCGCGATACAACCAGCAGTACCTGCACGGCAACCCCCAGAGCTGGGCCAACTACCGCTTCAATCTCTCGCGTCCCATCAATCGTGAACGCGGCCGCGCGATTCGCGCCATGCTGGACGCGACAGCGCCCGCGCGATGCCACCTGCTCGACCTTTCATTTACCGACGCGCAGTTCTACAACGGCGACTACCGCTACAACGGCGAGTTTGCCCACGGCGCCGCATGACCTGGATCCAATCATGGCAAACCTTCCCGAAGAATCCCGATATGACGACGGCGTCTACCAGCTGGAGCTGACTGATCCGGTGGTGGGCGGCCCCAATGGCGTCTCCAACACCCCCTTGCGCAACCTGGCCAATCGGACCCGCTGGCTGAAGGACCAGATTGCCGAGATGCTCCAGGCACTGCAGGGCAAGGCCCCGATGGGGCACGTGGGGGCCGGTGGTGACGCGCACCTCATGGCCACCCGAAGTGTCGCGGGATTCATGAGCCCGGCTGACAAGGTCAAGCTCGATGGAGTGGCGACCGGAGCGCAGGCCAACGCGGTGGCCTCTGTGGCCGGCAAGACCGGGGCGGTGGCGCTGGTCGTGGGCGATGTGTCCGGGGCTGCACCCAAGGCCAGCCCGACGTTTTCGGGCGAGATCCGCATCGAGAACAACACCCGGGTGGACCTGAACGAGACGGGGTCCGTAGTGTGGGTGCCGACGAAAGACCTGTCGTCGAGCAGCACGAGCGATACCGAAGCTGCCTCCAAGCAGGCAGTGGTCAATTATGCGGCGCCGAAGTTCAACCCCAGATTCTCCGGAACGATCAGCATCGAGGCGGGCACAACGGTTGATTTCAACCACGAGCGCGGCGCGAAAGTATATGTGCCGGCAAAGAAGATCGGGGACATCACGGCCCCCGAGGCCGTCTCGAAGTTCGGCTTGACTGACTATGCAGCTCCAAAGGTCTCGCCCTCCATCACGGGCGGCATGACCGTATCCGGAAGCGCGACGGTCTACGGAGGCGCGGCGTTCGCGGGGACGGCAAACGTGACCGCACCGCGCCCTGCCAACAACGACGACAGTTTCAAGGTCGCGACGACCAGCTGGGTCCGCCAGGCCATGGCCAACATCTTCGAGGCTGCAGGCTTCAGGATCGAGACGCGCAATAGCGTCATACCAGGGACGCTTGCGAATCCGCCCCGCCCCATCCTGTCTACGGAGGGTAGCTGCGGAATGATCACGTTTCCGTCGTTCCTGGGTGGCCTGAAGTTTGTCTGGGCCAATTGCCGCGTCGAGCGGCACACGGGGTGGCGGGAAGTGATGTGGATCCGCCCCATGACCGAGATGTTTACCGGGGGGGTCTCTTGCTTCGCGTCAGAAGAGATTGCCGCCAGTATCCATCCGCTTCAGCAAGGCGCTCGAATCTCGGCCTTTGCCAGGGATAACAACTCGAGGAGCACCGAATACGTGTTCGTCTACGCCTGGGCCATCGGCCGCTGAGGCGCCCCACGATGGCGATCGGGGGCCAGGGCGTCATCTGCCATAGGCCTCAGATGATGCCGATCACGCCGCCCGCCGGGCGGCTTTTGCATGTGCACAACCACCAGTGGAAGCCCGCTGATGAGCAGAGGCACAGTCGAGACTTTCTGCCGCTGGCCGGCTGGCCGGGGGCGTCTTCGAGGGTAATCCATGTCTGAAACATACCTCCACGGCGTCGAAGTGCTGGAAATCGACACCGGGCCGCGCCCAATCTCCACGGTGCGGTCGTCCGTCATCGGCATCGTCGGGACCGCGCCCCTTGCCGATGATGCCGCTTTCCCCCTGAACGTGCCGGTGCTGATCGCGGGTAGCCTGCGGGAGGCCGCCAAACTGGTGGCAAAGACCGACACCGACAACCAGGGCGAGGGAACGCTGCCTGCAGCCCTCGATTCCATCTTCGATCAAGCTGGCGCCGTTGTGGTGGTAGTGCGCGTGGCCAAGGGCGACTCCGATGCTGCCACCATCGCCAACGTCGTCGGCGGAGTCAACGCTCAGACCGGCAAGTATGAAGGGCTCAAGGCATTCCTGGGAGCCGAGTCGTCGCTTGGTGTGGCTCCCAGAATTCTGATCGCCCCGGGGTTTACCCATCAGCGCGATGGCAGCGCCAATGCCGTGGTATCCGAGCTGGTAGGCGTGGCTGAGCGGCTGCGCGCTGTCGTTATTGCCGACGGCCCGAACACGACCGACGAAGCCGCCAAGACGTATGCCCAGGACTTTGGCAGCCCCCGCGTATACGTGATCGACCCCTGGGTGCTCAAGCTCGGCAAATCGGGCAAGCCCGAGGCGCATCCGGCCAGTCCCTGTGTGGCCGGCCTGATCGCCAAGAGTGACAGCGAGCGCGGCTTCTGGTGGTCCCCTTCCAATCTCACCATCAACGGAATCGTGGGCACGGCCCGCCCGGTCGATTTTGCGCTGGGCGACGCCAACGCACGCGCCAACCTGCTCAACGAAGCCAAAGTGGCAACCATCATCCGCCAGGATGGCTACCGGCTGTGGGGCAATCGCTCCCTGTCCAGCGACCAGAAATGGATGTTCCTTTCGGTCCGACGCACCGCTGACATGATCAACGACTCGCTGCTGCGCGCTCATCTGTGGGCAGTGGACCGCAACATCACCAGGACGTACCTGGAGGATGTGACCGAAGGCGTCAACGCATATCTGCGTCACCTCACGAACATCGGTGCGATTGTCGGAGGCCGGTGCTGGGCGGATCCCGAGCTGAACAGCCCGAGCCAGATCCAGCAGGGAAAGGTCTTCTTTGACTTCGATTTCACGCCTCCGTATCCGGCTGAACACATCACCTTCCGCAGCCAGATGGTCAACGATTACCTGAAGGAGCTTGCCTGATCATGGCAGCACGCGACGTTCGCAAGAATTTCAATCTGTTCATTGATGGTCGAGGCTACGCTGGCCAGGTCGAGGAATTCAATGCCCCCAAGCTCGCCCTGAAAACGGAGGAGTTTCGCGGGGGCGGGATGGATGCGCCCATCGAGCTGACCATGGGGCTCGAGAAGCTCGAGTGCGACTTCAGCCTGGTTTCGTATGATCGCTCGGCGCTGGCGGCCTTCGGCGTGAAGGAGGGGCAGTGGGTGCCCTTCGTGATGCGCGAGGCACTTGAGTCTCTGGACGGCACGGTCACGGCCGTGGTGCACACGATGCGCGGCAAGGTGCGCGAGATCGATCCAGGAACGAGCAAGGCCGGCGCTGAAGCTCTCGGTGGCGCTCTCGTACTACAAGCTGCAGCATGGCAGCACGGTGGTGCATGAGATTGATGTCGAGAACATGGTGCGGGTGGTTAACGGAACCGATGCACTGAAAGAGACCCGGGCCGCGCTCGGGATGTGATGATGCGGCGGGCTCATCCGGGCCCGCCATGAGGACTTGACCATGGCGAAGAAGGTGGTTCCGGCGGACGCCGGCTATGTGGACATCGAGCTGTCGCGGCCGATCGAGATCGACGGTGCGCAGGTGTCGGTTCTGAGGATGCGTGAGCCGACGGTGGCGGATCAGCTGCTCTTCAATGAGATGAAGGGTAGCGAGGGGAGCAGAGATGTGGTCCTGGTCGCCAACCTTTGCGAGGTATCGCCGGATGACATCAAGAGACTGACGCTGAGGGACTACATCAAGGCGCAGAAGGCATTCGCGGGTTTTATCGAATGACCGACCAGTATGTGCGCGCTGGTGCGTTGGCGCTGGCAGCGCATACAGGATGGTCATGCGCAGAGATAATGAACATGCGCTCCTCCCGGTTCATCTGGTGGCTGGATGGGCTGCCGAGAGAGGATTGACGGATCGAACGGTGCGGCCCTGGCGGCTTGCGGAATCTGAGGTAAGACATGGCACTGGGCTTGACGTTCTCCATAGGCGCCTTGATCACGGCGAGTGCCATGGGGGCGTTTTCGAGGGTCAAGAACGAGCTGAAGGGAATCGAGGATTCGCTGAGCCGGACCAATCAACGCCGCGAAAGGCTGTCGCGGATGACGTCCATGCACGCGGCTCGCTCCAATCCGGCAGTCTACGCGGGGGTGCGAACGGGGAGTAAGCGGATAGCGGAGCTGAATGCCGAGATCGACAGGCTGTCCGCCAGAAAGGGAAAAATTGACGAAGTGTCCGGTGCGTTTTCCTCCATGGGGAAAACGGTCGGGTTTGTGGTGAAGAACGCTTCGTTGATCGGCGGGTCACTGATGGGCGTCGGGAAGCCGATACGGGAGGCTGCAGAGTTCGAGAGCGCCATGCTTGGCGTAGCGAAACAGATGGAGGGCGCGCGGGACGTATCAGGGGAGCTGACCAAGGAGTTCTTCGGCATGCGAGACAGCGTACTCCAGCTTGGGAGGAGCATCCCTCTTTCTTACGCCGAGCTGGCTAGTATGGCGAGCGCAGGCCTGCGCATGGACATACCGAAGGAGCGTATCCTTGGCTTTGTCCGAACAGCCTCCAAGATGGCGGTGGCCTTCGAGGCCCCGGCTGATCAGCTTGCCGAGCAGATGGGAAAGATCGGGAAGATCTACAACATCCCCATCGAGCACATTGAGGGTCTCGCAGACACCATCAACTACCTGGATGACAACGCGATCTCAAAGGGTAGTGACATCATCAACGTGCTTCAGCGCATTGGCGGCACGGCGTCGATGTTGAAGATGCCCGCGCGGGACGCCGCGGCCCTGGGGTCGACGTTCTTGACATTGGGCGATAGCGCCGAGGTGGCCTCCACGGCCGCCAACGCCTTAATGCGTGAGCTTTCGCTCGCCCAGTCTCAGCCAAAAAAGTTCAAGAGTGCCCTGGAGAAGCTCAGCCAGAATGGAAAGATCAAAGGACTGTCCGCCAAGGAGATCCAGGATGGCATGGCGAAGGATGCAAAGGGAACCATTCTCAAGGTTCTCGACGCGATCAATGGCATCGAGGATGAAGGACTGAGAATGTCCATCACGACCGAACTCTTTGGAAAGGAGTACGGTGATAACGTGGCAAAGCTGGCGGGCAGCGTGCATGAGCTACGCCGACAGTTTGAGCTTGCCAACAGCGAAGCCGCCAAGGGGAGCATGGCCAGGGAGTTCGACGCCCAGAACAAGTCGTTCAATGCTCAGTGGCAGCTGGTGAAAAACCAGTTCCAAGAAGTATTAATCATCATTGGGAACCATGTTCTTCCATCTGCAACGCTTGCTCTTCATGGGCTGCGAAGAATTGGCGAATCAATCGCCAGTTTTTCAAAATCGTATGAAGGAAGTATCAAGAATCTGGCCGTGGCACTGTCCGGCATGGCAGTGGCATTCCCAATCCTGAAGCTCGGCAGCGCCATCAGTACCGTGTTCACTGCGGTCAGCGGCGGAAGCTCCGCCCTGGTGTTCATGAAGAAGGCGTTGCTTGGCCTGCGCCTGGCGATTGCCGGCCATCCGCTGCTGATCATGGGCACGCTTCTGGCCGGAATCGGCATGCTGATCTACGAGAACTGGGACGATGTCAGCACCTCGCTGGGCTCGGTGTTCGCGGCATTCGATGCGGGCTACAACAAGGTCGCCACGGCCTTCTCCGAGTCCCCTGGGCTGGCAAGTCTCGCAGTGCTTGGGGTTACTGGCGTAGCAGTGGCGGCGCTTGCTCGGCTAAGAACAGTGGCCTCAGCGTTCGGGGCCAGCATGGCAGGCGGCTTCGGCAAGATTCTGTCCGGGTTGAAGACGATCGGGGTCTTTCTGAGAGCGCATCCCTTGTTTCTGGCCGTCTCATTGCTGGCCGGCGCGGCCTATCTGATTTACAAGAACTGGGAGCCCATCAAGCAGTTCTTCAGCGAGCTGTGGGAGGGGGTTGAATCGGGGTTCAACGCCTTCCGAGACTGGCTTGCGCCATGGGTCGATGCCGGAATCCAGAGGTTCAATGTGCTGCGCGACGGCATTGCAGCAGTGGTGAACTGGATCAGCGAGAGAATTGGTGCGGTAATCGGATTGATCAAGCAGCAGATCGACTGGGCCAGTTCGAAGATCGAGTCCATGGAGAAGGCATACAGCTCCGCACGTATGTCGGTCAGCGATGCCATCGAGTCCGGAATCAACTTCTTCGCTGGAAACGAGCGCGTGCGTGCCGACGCTCCTGTCCAGGTCCAGCCTCGACAGCTGCCGCCTGTACCGCAGGGCTCACGGAGCAGCGTCATCAACAACAACCAGAGCACTGTCGCCATCAACATCCAGCAGCGCCCAGGCGAGGATGTCCACGCACTGGCCAGGCGCGTGGCCGAAGAGCTTCGGAAAGGTCGGCGCGTGCAGGATCTCAGTGCCATGTACGACACCCCGGCACTAGCCTACTGACCATGACCACCGAGTACGCACTTGCCGCCCCTGTGATGATGCAGCTGGGAGGTTTTCAGTTCGGGATCAGCACGGCTGCCTACCAGGGCTTGCAGCGCTCCGACGAATGGGCCTGGGCCAGCCAGGAGCGCCTGGGTCAAGGGCCGGCGCTGCAGCATACTGGCTGGGGGGCGCCTACCATTGGCCTCGATGGCGTGATCTATCCGGAGTGGCGTGGCGGTCTTGGGCAGCTCGATGCCATGCGCAGCGAAGCCGGAAAGGGTCGGCCGCTGGTGCTGGTAGATGGCCTGGGCCGCGCCATGGGCATGTGGGTGATCGAGCAGCTGAGCGAGACACAGAGTGTGTTTGCCGCCGGCGGGGTTGCTCGAAAGATCGAGTTCAGCCTGCAGCTGCGGCGCTTCTCTGAGACGGTCACGGGGCCCGTGCCCGCGCTGCCTCCCTTGCCCGTTGCCCGACCTCCGATCTCGCCTGCGGCAGAGACGGCCGCGCAGAAGACGGCAAGCCTGGCCGATACGGTCATCGCGGCCGCAGCTCCATTGCTGTCCTCGGCCAACGGAGCCTGGCGCTCGATGCAGGTCCAGCTCGCGCCAGCGACGTCCTTCCTCAAAGACGCGGCAGGTGCGGCGGCCCGCTGCGCGGACGCCGTGCGCCAGCTGCAGGCTGAGGCCGAGCGCATCCGGGCGGGGACTGGGCTTGGGCCGCTGGAGGCCGCCAACGTGGCCCGGCTCTTCGGCCAGAGGGCCGGGCGCCTCCAGGCGCAGGCCGAGAGCGCGGCCCGCATCTTGCGCCGGTCTGTCGACTACCTGGAATCGTCGCCCGAGGAGGCGGCCCGGGCGGTGATCAATGCCATGGACTGCGCCCATCGCACGACAGCGCTGTGTCGTGTCGTGAGGAGCGCGGCGAGCCAGATAGGCGCTGGAGCACAGGGGAGCGACAGATGATGATCGTGGTGGCGGCATCCGGCGACACGCTGGACTATATCTGCTGGCGGCACTACGGCTCAACCGGCAACCAGGTTGTCGAGACCGTTCTCGCCGCCAACCCTGGTTTGGCCGACCGGGGGCCGGCGCTACCGGCTGGCACGGAGGTGCGGCTACCGGAGATTGCACAGCCGGCGCGGGCCAAAGGGATTCGGCTGTGGGACTGAATGCACGGCCGGAGTGGCGAGTCTGGGCCAACAAGGCCGATATCACCGGCACCATCAAGGATAGGCTGATCGGCCTGCGCTATACCGATGAAGCGGGTCTTGAGTCTGACGTCCTGGAGATTCGCCTGGCAGACCATGACCCAGACCGGCCAATCCAGATCCCCGCCACCGGCGCGGAGCTGGAGCTTGCGCTCGGCTACGATGGCGAGCTGGCGCGGGTAGGGGTCTTCGTCGTCGATGAGATCGAGATCTCCGGCTGGCCCGGCGAGCTGGCGGTCCGGGCACGGGCCGCTCCCTTCGAGGCCTCGCGCAGCGGCATGACTCGACTGCAGACTCAGAAGCGCCGAGCGTGGCCCAAGGGCACGCTGCTGGCCGACATCGTGCGCAAGATTGCCGCCGAACATGGTCTGCAGCCGGCCGTGGCTGACGAGATGGCGGCAATCCGGCTGCCCCACCAGGACCAGATCGATGAGTCTGACCTGGGGTTCCTGACGCGCCTGGCCCGCCGCTACGACGGGATCGTCAAGCCAGCCGGCGGCCGGCTGGTGCTGGCCAAGCGGGGGCGCGCCAAGAGTGCGAGCGGCCAGGAAATCGCGCTGGTGCGCCTGGCGCCCGGCGATGTGAGCAGCTACCGCGTCTCGCTGACCCGGCGCGACGAATCTGGCACGGTCGCGGCTTACTGGCACGCCACGAAGGCAGCCAAGAGGGAGGAGATCCAAGTGGGCCGGGGCGAGCCTGTGACCCGGCTCAAGCGCTACTACTCCACGGCTGAGATGGCCCGGGCTGCAGCGCAGGCCGAGTATGACCGGCGGGCGCGTCGGCGGGCAACGCTGTCACTCTCAATGCCCGGGCGCACGGACGTGATGGCGGAGGGGCGCCTCGATCTGGTCGGCTTTCGGCCTGGAGCGGACGGCCCTTGGATCGTCACGCGCGCCGAGCACAGCCTTGATCGGGCCGGCTACAGCACCAGCATCGAGGCGGAGCGCCCGATCACTTAGGAGGCGCTGGTCGCATGCGTGAGCGCGCGTGCTGCCGCGCCAGCCGCCATCAGGCCGATTCCTGCAGATTCGATGTCGCCGAGCTGGTCGGCGCTCAGCCAGCACCAGCTTTCAGGGGCGAGCAGGTGCCACCACCAGGCCAGGCCCAGGATGGCGGCGAGCACCAGGGCGGCGAGCGCCAGCAGATTGAGAGATGTCGGGCCGCTGTAGGCCGTGCGGTATCGCTTCATTTCGACACTTTCACCAATCGAAGCAGCTGTAACGAAAACGGCCCCACGAGGGGGCCGTTTTCACTGCGATGGCGGAGACGAAGAGATTCGAACTCTTGAGACGGTCGCCCGTCTGGCTGATTTCGAGTCAGCTGGGTTAAACCACTCCCCCACGTCTCCAAAAGCTGCCGAGTTTTGGAAATGATTTCCGATTGAATTGGAAACGATTCGGAAAACTCTTTAAAAATCAAGGACTTACGAATCGATGCCACTGATTTCGAGTCAG
>ERZ772940.397-NODE-397-length-20816-cov-4.54183_pt1 | contig 20816 bp, 22 predicted proteins | sample MGYA00511682_ERZ772940 | MGnify/ENA primary metagenome ERZ772940 (study PRJEB29015, sample SAMEA2737922) | human oral metagenome | biome: human oral; feature: human-associated habitat; material: dental | place: China | collected 2031 ... | reverse complement strand
ACATGGGCGCCCGCCGAGGGTGATGCGCTCGTCACGCCCGTCGATATCCCGGTGGGAGTCCGAAGCCAAGAGGGTTGCGTCTATATCGAGCTTACCCTCACGAAGGAGACGCACATGAACGAGAAGATTAAGGCAGGGGAGATCATCAGGCTAGCGGAGCTGCTGCCGACCCAGGACGGAAAGATCGTGAACATGGACCTGGCGCATAACGATGGCATGAAGTTCGCGCTCATGAGCTTTGCCGCCGGCACGGGTCTTGATGAGCATGCAGCGCCCGGCGATGCGCTGGTCTTTGCGCTTGAGGGTGAGGCAATCGTCGGCTACGAGGGTACAGAGCATCGTATCCACGCGGGTGAGAACTTCAAGTTTGACAAGGGCGGGAGGCACTACGTCCGTGCCGATCAGCCCTTCAAGATGGCACTGCTCCTCGTGCGTACGTAGCGCCTAGGCGTCGGACCCAAGTCGCGCCCGCTGCCGCCACGTGCCCGACTTGGGTCAGCTAGATGACCTTTACTCCCGCAGCCTTGCAGCTGGCTAGGAACTGCCGGGGGACGTCATCGTCAGAGACGATGACGTCGATGTCCTCGAGCCCACAGATGACGAAGGTTCCCCATCGATCGATCTTGCTTGAGTCTATGAGCAGAATGACCTCCTCGGAGCGCTTAATGCATGCTCTTTTCAGGTGCGCTTGCTCCTCGAGCTCACAGGTGAAGCCAGTCCCCTCCATGTATCCTGTGGCACCCAAGAACAGCTGCTCGAACCTCAGGCTGCGGATGCAATCGATAGTGCATGAGCCATCGAGGCACATGCTCACCTGATTGAGCTTGCCGCCCGGCATGAGCGTCGTGACGTTCTGTAGGCGGGCTAGTTCGGTGGCACAGCTGATGCTAGCTGTGAAGACGGTGTGCCTGGAGTCTGGCATTTCATGGGCAAATGCTGTGGTGGTGCTTCCCGAATCAACAAAAAGAGTCGCATTGTCGGATATGAGTGCGACGGCCTTGGTCGCTATGGCCCTCTTCGCATCTGCCTTCTGCGCCATGCGCTTGCTCATGGGCAGGTCGATACCAATGAGGAAGCTGATGGAGCGTGCTCCACCGTAGGTCCTGACGAGCTTGTGTTCGGCGTCAAGACTTTTGAGGTCGCTCCGAAGCGTCACCTCAGAGAGGTTTGGGAAGCGTTCCCGTAGCTCGCGAAACGATATGCTGCCACGTGAGTCGACGAGCTGGACGATATCTTGTCTGCGTTTATCCTTTGGTGGCACGCCTCGCTGTCCCTCCCCCAAAACCAAGACACTTGCAGGCCCCACGATCAGGCACCCATGGGTCATGGTGGCCTATGCAAACTCACATATATCTATCTTAGAATCGTTTGGGGTAGCACTCCATTTATAAAACAGAAACCTCATTTTATTTGTGTGTAAATCTATCAGTCTTTAGCTATAATTTACGAGACATAAGCGAAATATCAGTGTTTCAAAAGCACAATTTATGTTTCAAAAGATGTATGTTACTTATAGCGCGATATCTAGGAGAGCCTGAATGACGAGTCTGATTTTGGTGGCACATGGGAAGCTTGCGGTAGAGACCAAGGCATCGCTTGAGATGATCTATGGCACGTGTCCTCAGGTTTCATGTACGACCTTTCTTCCCTCGGAAGGCCTTGAGACGGTACGGGACAAGATCATCGATGCTCTTCCCAGAACGGGTGAGGTGCTCATACTTGCGGATCTCTTTGGTGGGACGCCCTTCAACGCCGCCTGTGCCATTGCGATGGGGGAGCGCACGCGTGCCGTTGAGGTCATCTCTGGCATGTCGTTGCCCCTTGTGCTTGAGGCGGTTTCGCTCTCGCGGGATTTGGATGCTCGGTGTATGGCTGAGCGGCTCGTCGAGGCAGCCAAGTTCGTTGTCCGTAGGTTTGTCCCAGAGGTTGTTGGTGACGATGATGACCTCTGATTTGGGATAAGGCATATCAAGGGAAAGGAGAGGGCCGGTCATGCACATTAAGTTGGCAAGGATTGACGATAGACTCATACACGGGCAGGTCGTCACCGTGTGGGCGAGGGAGGCAAAGGCCGAACGGATACTCGTCATCGATGACGCCGTGGCTGTCGACGAGGTGCGCCGGGTGCTCCTCAAGCAGGCTGCTCCTCCCGGGGTCAAGGTCAATGTCGTCAGCGTCGAGAAGGCGGTCAAGGTCTTCAACAACCCCAAGTATGGCAATGAGGACGTCATGTTCCTGTTCGTGGGTCCCTCGGCGCCCCTGCGTATGATTAGGGATGGGGTTCCCATCACCTCCATTAACGTGGGTGGCATGCAGTTCAGGACGGGAAGGATCCAAGTCACGAAAGCCTGCTCGGTCAGCTCGGAGGAGGCGGCCCAATTCGAGGCGCTTATAGACTTGGGCGTCGAGCTTGACTTACGTGTCGTCGCGTCTGATCCCAGTGAGGATTTTAGCAGGAAGCTTAGGGCGGCTGGGCTCGTATAGCGCGACTTCGTCCGCATTGTTTTGGCCCCTAGTCATGGTGAGCATGGCTCGGGGCAACCGAAGGGAGACATATGGCTCTACCAGTAGGCAGCATCATCCTAATCTTCATATGGTCGGCCGTTGCCGGCATGGGGAGTGTTCTCGACGAGTGGCAGACACACCGACCCCTCATTGCCTGCGCCGTGACGGGACTCATTCTTGGCGATCCAACCACGGGAGTCATTCTTGGTGGCACGCTTGAGCTCATTGCGATTGGCTGGATGAACATCGGCGCCGCTCAGTCACCCGACTCTGCGTTAGCCTCGGTCATTTCCACGATTCTCGTCGTGGTCGGCCACCAGGACATCCAGGTGGGCATAGCAATCGCCCTGCCCGTCGCCGCCGCTGGCCAAGTCCTGACTGTCATTGCCCGTACGATTACGGTGTTCTTTCAGCATGCCTCTGACGTCCAGGTCGAGAAGGCAAACTATGGAGCGATCGTTATCTTGCACTTTACGGCGCTCGTGGTACAGGCGCTGCGCGTGGCCATCCCATCGACTATCATCGCCGCCTTTGTCAGCCCCGATATGGTGAGCGCCATGCTCTCCGCAATTCCCGAGGTCATCACCGGCGGACTTGCCGTCGCGGGTGGGTTCATCGTTGTCGTCGGCTATGCGATGCTTCTCAATATGATGAACGTCAAGCGCCTCATGCCGTTCTTCTTTCTGGGCTTTCTGCTCGGCGCTTACCTCACCGGTATTAGCCTGCTCGCCTGGGGCGGCATCGGCGCCGCACTCGCCATCATCTATGTTCAGCTTGACCCACGGTTTGCGACGAATTGTGCCGTGGCGTCGATGACCGCGTCTACCGAGCTCGCCGATGACGAGCTGGAGGATTAGGGAGATCAACCCATGACTGAGAAAGTAGAGAAGAAGGTCACAAGGGGTGACCTCATGAGGGCCTTTGTATATGAGAACTTCCAGCAGGCCTCCTTCAACTTCGAGAGGATGCATGGTCTCGCGTTCTGCGTGGACATGATACCTGCTATCAAGCGCCTCTATGCTGACGACAGGCAGGAGGCGATCGAGGCCCTGAGGCGCCACAACCAGTTCTTTAACGTCACCCCTGCCGTCTGCGGTGTCCCTCTTGGCGTTACCATAGGCCTCGAGGAGGCCCGGGCGAACGGCAAGGGAATCGACGCGAAGACCATCCAGTCACTCAAAGTCGGCCTGATGGGTCCCCTATGCGGTGTCGGTGATCCCCTGATCTGGGGAACACTCCGTCCCATCGCGGCTGCCCTTGGCGCTGCCCTTGCCGTCACCGGTAACCCTCTTGGCCCCATCCTGTTCTTCGTCTTGTTCAACGTCGTTCGCCTTGCCGTCAAGTGGTTTGGCCTCTCCTATGGGTACAAAGCCGGGCTCGGCATCGTAAGGGACCTCTCTGGTAACGTTTTGCCCAAACTGACCGAGGGCGCAACCGTGCTTGGTCTGTTCGTCATGGGAGTTCTCATCACCAAGTGGACCACGATCAACATACCGCTCATTGTCTCCTCGACCGTTGCGAATGGGGTCACGACCACTACTACGGTACAGAACATCCTCGATGAGCTATGCCCGGGTCTTCTTGGTCTTGGACTCACGCTTCTCAGTATGAGGCTGCTCAAGAACAGGGTGAGTCCCATAATCCTCATCTTCATTCTGTTTGCTGTGGGTATTGTGGGCTATGGCCTTGGGCTGCTCGCCTAGCCGTATCCTTGCCGATTTCGATGGAAGGGTCTGTGGTTATCTGAATGAATACAAAGGCAGTTCGCCTATACGGGAGGCATGATCTTCGCTTGGAGGAGTTCGAGCTGCCGTCTCCCAAGGAGGATGAGATTCTTGCCAGGGTCGTTACGGACAGCATTTGCATGTCTACGTGGAAGCTTGTCGAGCAGGGCGCGGGTCACAAGAAGGCCCCCAATGATATCGCTGAGCATCCCGTTATCGTGGGGCATGAGTTTTGCGGCGAGATTATGGAAGTGGGTGACGAGTGGAAGGGCGCGTTCTCGCCCGGGCAGCGTTTCGTCATACAGCCAAACCTGCAGCTTCCAGACGCGCCGTGGTGTCCCGGCTATTCGTATGGCTACTGTGGTGGTGATGCGACCTATATCATCTTGCCGAGGGAGGTCATGAGCCAAGGGTGCCTCATTCCCTACGGGGGAGAGACGTTCTTCGAGGGCTCCCTGCTCGAGCCCCTCTCGTGTGTGGTCGGTGCCTATCATGCTCACTATCATGTTCCTCTGGGAACCCATGAGCACGTGATGGGCATCAAGGAGGGGGGCAGGCTTCTTATCCTTGGCGGCACGGGGCCCATGGGGTTACTTGCCGTTGATCTTGCTCTGCATGGTGGGCAACGACCGAGCCACATAGTGGTCAGTGGGCGAAGTCAGGCAAAGCTTGATCGTGCGGCGGTGCTCTACCTTGGCGAGGGCGCGACGAGGGTTAGTTTCGTGAACACGACAAAGGTTGATGATCTTGTCGGGTACCTGCTGTCGGTCGCGGGCGGTTGCTACGACGATATTGTCCTCATGGTTCCCGACGGGGGGCTCTTGACGTCATGTTCCCTGTTGCTGGCACAGGACGGGTGCCTGAATCTTTTTGCGGGTCCCACCGACAGGCATTTCATGGGGACAGCCAACTTCTATGACGTCCACTATGGCGGGACCCACTATGTAGGCACCTCTGGTGGCACGATGGACGATCTCAGAGAGTCCGTCAGGCTTGTCGAAGAGGGGGTCGTCGATGTCGCGAAGGTGGTGACACACGTTCTTGGCCTCGACGAGTGCGTGCGTGTGACCTGTGGTCAACGGGAGATGGGAGGGGGCAAGAAGCTTGTCTATACCCACAAGAGCCTTCCACTGACTGCGCTTGGCGACATTGAGCCTAGCTCGAGCCTTGGTCTCATTCTTGCCAGGAACAACGGCATTTGGTGCAAGGAGGCGGAGGACTATGTCCTTGCCCATGAGGGGGAGATCTAGCCCCTCGTTCGTCCGACCGCTTGCAACCGCTGTGCAAAGGATGACATCATTTGCCGCTCTCGAACCTTGAGAATATCAGGTAGAGGGGATTGCGATGGTCCCCACACACCAGTCAGGGAGGAGCGAGCAATGGAAAAGCAGTGGCTTGAGCTCGAGGGTAAGGTCGCCATCGTCACCGGTGCCGCCTCTGGGATCGGCAGGCATGTCGCTGAGGTCCTGAGGAGCGTTGGCTCGCGGGTCGTCATCGTCGACCTCACTGTCAAGACCGGAGACGAGCTGGAGGGTATGTACTGCGTCAAGTGCGACGTGTCAGATCGCGACAGCGTTGACGCCATGACGCAGGCTGTCATGGACCGCTATGGTGCCATTGACATCCTCGTCAACAATGCGGGGCTCAACAGGCCGCGTCTGCTCGTAGACGCTGTCGGAGAGAAGCCCCAGTACGAGCTTGGTGTCGATGACTTCAACCTCATGTTTGACGTTAACGTCAAGGGCGTCTTCCTGTGTGCGCAGGCCGCCGCCCGCCAGATGATCAGGCAGGGCAAGGGCGTAATCATCAACATGTCCTCCGAGTCCGGAAAGGAAGGGTCGCAGGGTCAGTCGGCCTACTCCGCCACCAAGGGGGCCGTTGACTCCTTCACGCGCTCCTGGGCTAAGGAGATCAGTCAGTACGGCGTGCGCGTCGTCGCCTGCGCCCCAGGCATCATGGAGGCCACGGGCCTGCGCACCCCCGCCTATGATGAGGCGCTCGCCTACACGCGCGGCACCACCCCCGATAAGCTCAACACCGACTACAAGAAGTCCATTCCCGTCGGTCGCCCCGGTATGCTCGACGAGGTGGGTTACGTCGTGGCGTTTCTCGCCTCAGATCGCGCTGGCTACATCTCGGGCACGACGATCAACATCTCTGGCGGCAAGAGCCGCGGCTAGTGCAGCGCCCCGCGTTAGGTGACACGATGCCAAAGGCTGCAGACAGCAGGATCAGCGCGCTACTCGCATACTTCTCGCGGCATGCGACGGCAACATTTAGGGAACTTGCCGAGACGTTGGGCGTGAGCTCGCGTACCGTCCGCAACGACGTCAAGAGGCTTAACTTCTTGCTAGGCGATATGGCCACGCTCGGGAGCGAGGCGGGCGTGCTGGCGCTTGTCATCTACGATCGCGAGGCGTTCTTTGCCTATGAGCGGGAACTGAGGGCGGCGAGCGAGCAAGCGCCAGATTCACCAAAGAGTAGGCGTGCGCGCTTGTTCGGCCTGATCGCCAGCTCAACAAGCCCGATCACGATGGAGCGTCTTGCGCAGAGGCTTTACATGAGCAGGTCTACGCTCGCGGCTGATCTGACCGCCCTGCGCGATGACATCGCCCCTTGGGGACTGAGTATCCTAGGGCGCGAGAACAGCGGGCTTGTCCTCGACGGCAATGAGATTGACATCAGGTCCTATATCATCGATAAGGCATACGATGCCATCTACGGGGATCGCCCACTTGATGGGCAGATCCAGGACATCATCGCCAAGAACGCGCGTCTGATCTCCTCCGAGACGAGCATCCGCGACATACTTGTCCGTTACGTCACCGTCATGCTCGATCGCTTTCGCCGGGGCCACGCCATCGGTGCTATCGACGAGCCGTTGGTGGACTTTGTTGAAACGCCCGAGTTCTCGCTCGTCGATCGCCTCGTTGACGATATCGAAGGGGTCACGGGTGGCAGGTACCCGTACAAGGAGCGCCTGTTTGTCCTCCTCTCCATCGTTGGCGTGCGGACGCCGGGCGACGCCGACTCCGTGGGGCCGATCGAGCTGGACGAGGAGGTCGTCTCGCTGGTGAAGGACATCGTGACTGCCGTGCACGACGATCTTAACATTGCCATCAGCTTTGGGGATCTCTCTACCGAGGTCCTATACCATATCAAGTACATGCTCAACCGCTTGCGCTGTGGCATCGTGCTGAGAAACCCGCTCCTGGGGGACATGAGGGAGAAGTATCCGCTCGAGTACGAGATATCCGGCATCGCCGCCCGCATCATACGCAATCACAGCGGCATTGAGGTGCCCGATGACGAGCGGGGTTACCTGACCGCCTACTTTGGCGTCATCTTCGAGCGTCTGAGGACCTCCAGCATGAGGCATCTGAAGATAGCCGTGGTCGCGGGGTCAGAGCGCATCACGGCCCATCTCATTGAGGCGCAGCTGCGCAAGGTGCTGGACAGCTCTGACGAGGTGTCCCTCTTCACCCGATCAGAGGTGGGGGAGGATGTGCTGGAGGGCTTTGACGTGGTGCTGAGTACGACGCCGCTTTCGCTGTCGTGCGATGTGCCCATGATCATTGTGCATGAGGTGTTCGACGAGCAGGAGATGCTGGGTCGCATTCGGCGTGCCGTCAAGTCCGGTGAGGCGATCCATGCGGCCGATGCGGGCGCCAGCCCCACGATTCGCAGCCTGCTGAGGCCGGAGCGCTTCTTTCGTCTCGAGGATGTCGAGGACTATGCGGGCGGTATCGCCAGGATGGTTGACGATCTCATTGGCCAGGGCTGCCTGGATCAGGGGTTCGCAGAACGGCTCAAGAAGCGCGAGCTGCTGCATCGCATGGTGTTCGACCATGCGGTCGCCCTGCCACACTGCCAGCAGTTTGCTACAGGGGACATTGTGCTTGCGCTGGGGACTTTTCCTAAGCCAGTGGCCTGCGGGCATGATCTCGTTCAGGTCATATTCCTGCTGGGCGTGCCTGAGTCCGTCCATGTCGATGAGAGCGCTCTTGTGCGGGTCTACGACGAGATAGTCCAGATCGTGCAGAGTAAGACCCTCTGCGAGCGCCTTGCGGGCGCTACGACCTACGAGGATGCGATCCGCGTCCTGAGCAGAGGGGAAGTCCAGTGATGCGCTGTGTGGCCGGAGTAGAGTCGATGGCTGTGATGTGTTTGGTTGCTACCAAGATATGGAAAGAAGGGAGGGAAGAAGAGTGCTTGCGGTCATACTCGTCATCGTTGCCGCGATGGTGGCTCAGTTCGTTCTGACGTATTGTCAGATGCATGACTTTTCTCGTGAGTTCGCAAAGCTCAAGAGAAGGGGTAGGGTTGCTGTCGGACGTAGGAGTGGAGGCTTTCATGCCGGCGCTATCGTGATGTTTCTTCTGGACGATGACGGCATCATCCGGGAGGGCAAGGTGCTTGAGGGCGTCAGTTCCTTCGCGCGCGTGAGGGACCTTCCCGGTTACGAGGGAAGAGACATCTGTGACTTGCGCGCCAGCGACGCACCTAAGGGCCATCGCAACCTCGGCAAGGCGCTCGAGGACGCCGCACGCACCTATGGGCTCTATGTTTCGGGCAAGCCGATCCCAGAGCCAGCCGCGCCCGTCCAGAACGTAGGCAAGGCAATGGAAGGCCTTCTTGGGCGGGTAAGGGTCCCCAAGGACTACCAGTCGACAATAACTAAGAGATAGGAGAGGGTCCGTGGAAGCCATTACTAACCTCACATCCGCATTCATGAACCTGTTCTATGAGGGTGGCAAGCAGTTCACGAGCTGGGTGACAGGAATAATCCCCCTGATCCTCATGCTCCTCGTCTTCATGAACTCGCTCGTGGCGTTCATTGGGCAAGAGCGTGTCAATCGATTCGCGAAGTTCTGTACAGGAAACCCCCTGCTTCGCTATCTTGTGCTCCCGTTTGTCAGCGCCCTGATGCTTGGCAACCCCATGGCGCTCTCGATGGGCAAGTTTTTGCCCGAGTTCTACAAGCCTGCCTACTACGCGGCTGCCTCGTATCATTGTCACACCAACAGCGGCATCTTTGCGCACATCAATCCCGGTGAGATCTTTATCTACCTGGGCATCGCATCGGGTGTCACGGCCCTCGGCCTTGACACGTCGCAGCTTGCCCTTCGCTACCTTCTGGTTGGCTTCGTCGCCAACTTCATCTCGGGGTGGTCGACCGAGTTCACCACACGTCTGGTCGAGCGCCAGCAGCGCGTACGCCTCGCGCGCGAGCTTGGTCAACACAACGAGCACCTTGACGCTGCGGCGTAGGAAGGAGACCAAACAATGGCTGAGTTCAAGGCTATCAAGATCGTTGCAGGCGATGGTGGTTGGGGAGGCCCGCTTGTGGTCAAAGCCACGCCTAAGCGCAATAAGGTTATGTACATAGTCGGTGGTGGCGCCGAGCCCGAGTGCCTCTCTCGCATCGTTGAGCTGTCTGGCATGACGCCCGTCAATGGCTTCAAGACCTCCTGCCCGGAGGAGGAGATCGCCATGGTTGTCATCGACTGCGGCGGCACCCTGCGCTGCGGCATCTACCCGCAGAAGGGCATTCCCACCGCCAACGTGATGCCGACTGGTAAGTCGGGTCCGCTGGCACAGTACATCAAAGAGGACATTTACGTCTCTTCGGTCAAGTCCAGCTGCATCTCTCTTGCGGATGGATCCGAGGCCGTCTCTGGCAGCTACGCTACGGCTGAAGGCACCGCCACCGCTGCCACCAGCGAGGCCAAGGATTCTGGTGTTGACTCTGGTGTGTCTGGCAAGGACAAGGACTACATGGCGAGCACGCCGCAAAAGAAGAGCAGCCTGCTGTCTGCCATAGGCATGGGCGTTGGCACCTTTGTCAACACGCTCTATCAGGCGGGTCGTGACGCCATCCAGACCTGCATCACCACGCTGTTGCCGTTCATGGCGTTCGTCGCGATGCTTATTGGCGTCATCAACGGCACGGGGCTCGGCAACCTCATTGCCAACTTCCTCTCGCCGCTTGCTGGCAACCCCGTGGGCCTGCTGGTTCTCGGCATCGTCGTGTCCATTCCCGGTCTCTCTGCGCTGCTTGGTCCCGGAGCGGTCATCGCCCAGATCATAGGAACGCTTATCGGTGCCGAGATCGGCAAGGGCGCCATCGCGCCCCAGATGGCCCTGCCCGCGCTGTTTGCGATTAACAACCAGTGTGCCTGCGACTTCGTTCCCGTTGGCCTGGGCCTTGCCGAGGCCGAGACCGAGACCATAGAGGTCGGCGTACTATCTGTCATGTACTCCCGCTTCCTTACCGGCTGGGTTCGCGTACTCCTCGCATTCGCCGCATCCGTCGGTCTGTACGCGTAGTATGTTGGCGTCGGTAGGTGTCCTTTGCGCTTACGTTTGGCACGAGTAGATTGGAATGGTGATGAAAGCTATCTATGAGAACAAGGTACTGGGCGTGGGCCCTCACGCCGAGGATTTTAGGGCTACCAATATGCTCATCCTCTTTGGTGCGACAGCGCCCCCAGAGCTCAAGGACTATTGCTACCTGGTCAATGTGAATCCCATAGACGGGCAGATCTCTGTCGGCGACATTCTTCGCATAGATGATGGCTTCTATAAGATCACGTGTATCGGTGCCGAGGCCCCGGTCACCCTGCAGAGTCTGGGGCACTGCAGCATCAGCTTCACCGGTGTCACCGAGCCCAACATGGCCGGCACGCTCTACGTGGAGCAGGCCGAGGTCCCCGTGCTACAGGTCGGTACCACCATACAGATCATCAAGTACGAGTAAGGGGATGGCACCCCGGCGCCTTAGTGCCCCGCAGATTCTGGGGTACCTAAGAATTTGACTCAACTGGGCAAACGTCGCCGCCTTGGTACCCCGCAGATTCTGGGGCACCGAGGTGGCGTTGAGGCCTTATGGGTGCAGACTTCGCGAAGGTTGCGAAACCTCAGCGGTCTTGGCGATCGTGGTATATACTTTTAAGGCTTTTCCACTGAGCCCCGTAATCTCGCAGGAAAAGATCCGGCTGTCCGTCCAGGGGCCGCCGAAGCACAGGTTTCAAGGAGGAGTCAAGTGACCAAGTCGACTCATTACGCCAAGAAAGGTGAGGTCGAGCGCAAGTGGGTGCTTATCGACGCTGACGGCGCCACGCTCGGTCGCCTCGCGACGAGGGCGGCCATGATCCTTCGCGGCAAGGATAAGCCACAGTATACGCCCAACGCCGACACTGGTGACTTCGTGATTGTCATCAACGCAGACAAGGTGAGGCTTACGGGCACCAAGGCAGAGCATAAGAGCTACTGGCGCCATTCTGGTTGGCTGGGAGGCCTCAAGACAGAGTCTTTCGCAGACGTCATGGCCAAGCGTCCCGAGCGAGTCATCGAGCACGCCGTCAAGGGCATGCTTCCCAAGACCACGCTCGGCCGCCAGCAGGGCATGAAGCTCAAGGTCTATGCTGGCCCCGAGCACCCGCATGCTGCTCAGAATCCCACCAAGATCGATCTGGAGGCGTAACCGATGGCTGATAACATCGCTCTGTATACCGGCACTGGGCGTCGCAAGGAGGCGACGGCACGTGTCCGCCTGATCCCTGGCACCGGTAAGGTCAGTGTTAACGGCCGTGAGGCCGCACAGTACTTTGGGCGCCAGCAGCTCGTTGATAACGCTATGGCTCCGTTTCGCGTAACTGACACCGTCGGTCGTTTCGACGTCTTCGCGAACTGCGACGGAGGCGGCATCAACGGCCAGTCTGGGGCACTACGTCTTGGCATCGCCCGCGCCCTGCTCGAGGCAGGCGAGTATCGCGCCGAGCTCAAGAAGGCTGGCCTGCTCACGCGAGACTCCCGTGCGGTTGAGCGCAAGAAGTACGGCCTCAAGAAGGCCCGCAAGCGCCCGCAGTTCTCCAAGCGCTAGGATCCTCTTGGCCCACCGCTGTGTGGCGTGTGCCGTTCCTATCGGCAAAAGAGGAGTTGTTTGTGTGGGGAAGTCGCGTTTGCGGCTTCCCCGTCTTGTGTCTGACGCAGGCGTGAGGGCAATCCCGCTCCCTTGTAGTGACTCGGTCGCCACAATGAGCTGCCTGATTGCGCAATTCGCCTGGGCCTTCTGGGTGCACCTAAGTTCCCGCGACCGTGCTTGAGCCCGATTTTATCGGATGTACCCCGTATCCTCATCTGACGCAGCAGACATATGCTGCTAGAATTCTGCCGTGTAAAGTCTGAGGCGTAGTCCTACGTGCCGGGTCGTCGCGCAAACGCCGTGGTGCCTGGCGCAGGAGAGGAAGCTATGAGGTACTTTGGGACGGACGGATTTCGCGGCAAGGCCAATGAGGGTCTCGACGTCGAACATGCCTACAAGATAGGTCGCTTCGTAGGGTGGTACTACGGCGCGCGTCAGGAGCGCAAGGCCCGCGTCGTGCTCGGTAAGGATACGCGTCGCTCAAGCTACATGTTCGAGTCCGCACTCGTGGCGGGGCTCGTTGCCTCCGGCGCCGATGCGTACATGCTCCACGTCATCCCCACGCCCGGGGTCTCCTACGAGACGCTTGACGGCCGATTCGACTGCGGCATCATGATCACGGCATCGCATAACCCCTTCACCGACAACGGCATCAAGCTCGTCAACAGCGAAGGCTACAAGATGGACGAGGACGTGCTTGAGCGGATAGAGGACTACATCGACGACAAGGTGGAAGTCCCCCTCGCGACGGGCGATGCCATAGGGTGCACTGTGGACTACATGCAGGGCCGCAACCGCTATATAGCCTCCCTCATCGCCAGCGCCAACTTCTCGCTCCAAGGTGTCAAGGTGGGGCTTGACTGCGCGAACGGCGCCGCCTCCTCGGTCGCCAAGCCCGTCTTCGATGCGCTCGGGGCGGATGTGCGCGTGATAAGCAACGCGCCGGACGGCTTTAACATCAACGTCGACTGCGGCTCCACCCACATCGAGCGCCTGCAGCGGCACGTGGTTGAACAAGGTCTTGATGTGGGGTTTGCCTATGACGGAGACGCGGATCGCTGCCTTGCCGTCGACGAGCGCGGTCGCACCGTTGACGGTGACCTCATCCTCTATATCTGTGGGAAGTATCTGCATAAGCATGGTCGCCTTGCCGCAGGCACCATCGTCCCCACGGTCATGAGCAACTACGGCCTCTTCAAGGCCTTCGACGAGGCGAGCCTCTCGTACGTGACCACGGATGTGGGCGACAAGAACGTCTATGCCTGCATGCGCGAGAATGGCTACTCGCTCGGCGGGGAGCAGTCGGGCCACATCATCTTTGGCGACATCGAGCGCACGGGGGACGGCATCATGACGAGCCTGCGCATCATGGAGGTCATCCGTGCGGAGCGAGAGACCCTCTCTCAGCTTGCGGCGCCCGTGAGGCTCTATCCCCAGCAGCTCGTGAACGTTCGTGTTGCGGACAAGGCTGCCGCCATGGAGTCTGTCGATGTCAAGGCGGCCGTCAGAGAGGCCGAGGAATTCCTTGGGGGCAACGGTCGGGTGCTCGTGCGTGCTTCCGGCACCGAACCCCTCATCCGCGTGCTCGCGGAGGCACCAGAGGATGCGCTGTGCACCCAAGCCAATGATATCGTCGTCAGGGCGCTCGAACCCTTTGGGGTGTAGTCTCGAGCGAGTTTGAGGGGCCTCGGGCAAGCTGCTTGTCCGATCGAGCCAACAGGGCACGAAAAGTGGCTCTGCGTTCGTACATCCAGGTTAGCGTGGCAAAGATGGAGGCATGCGCATGTGCGGAATCGTAGGATATACCGGCAAGAACCAGGCAATCAACTACCTGCTCGATGGCCTTGCGGCCTTGGAGTACCGCGGGTATGACTCGGCTGGCGTTGCCATCATCTCGCCCTCAAGGCACTTGCACGTCGTCAAGTGCCAAGGTCGTGTGGAGGCGTTGCGCCAGCGTTGCGATGACGCGAACCTCGTGGGCAGCTGTGGCATCGGCCACACCCGATGGGCCACCCATGGCGCCCCCGCCGACAGGAACGCCCATCCGCACACGGACTGCTCAGGCAGCATCGCCATCGTCCACAACGGCATCATCGAGAACTTCGAGGAGCTTCGTCGCAGCCTGCGTGCCGAGGGACACGAGTTCAAGAGCGAGACCGACTCCGAGGTCATAGCGCACCTTTTTGGGGATGCGTGGAACGGTCCGGCCAAGGGGGACATGGTCGGCGCGCTGCGTAACACCGTCGCGCGCCTTGAGGGGTCATGGGCCATCGCCGTCATCTGCTCCGACGCACCTGACCAGATCGTCGTGACGCGCTGTGGAAGTCCGCTTGTCGTGGCCTCCACCGAGGATGGCGCATACGCGGCGTCGGACGTCATACCGCTTTCCTCCGTCACGGACCACGTGGTACAGCTTGAGGACGGTGACATCGCCCTGCTCGAGAAGGACGGGGGCATCACCGTCTATGACGCGAGTGGCGGCGAGGTAACAGAGCCCAAGGGCCTCGACATCGACTGGGACGCCTCGATGGCGACGCTCGGTGGCCACTCCGACTTCATGGGCAAGGAGATCGCCGAGCAGCCCGAGGCTATCGAGCGCCTGCTCAAGGATCGTCTCGGCAAGCATGGCATCGAGATGGACGAGCTGCGCATGACGCGCGAGGAGCTGTCTCAGGTAGATCGCGTCTACATCATCGGCTGCGGAACCTCCTACAATGTGGGTCTCATAGCAAAGACCCTCATAGAGCACTGGGCCCGGATCTTCGTCTCGGTTGAGTTCGCCTCGGAGTTCAATTATGCCGACGTCCTTGTGACTGACCATACCCTCTGCCTCATCATCACGCAGTCTGGCGAGACGGCAGACACCCTAGCGGCCGCTCGCAGGCTCAAGGGCATGGGCTGCAAGATCTTCGCGATCACCAATGTGTTGGGGAGCTCGGCCGCACGTGAGGCCGATGGCACGCTCTACGTGCAGGCTGGTCCCGAGGTAGCTGTTGCCTCCACCAAGGCGTATACTGCCCAGATGGTTGCGTCCGCGCTCATGGCCCTGCGCTTGGCCTTTGCCAACGGCAGCATGACGCCCTGTGACGTCGAGATGATCTACCGCGAGCTCAGGCAGGTGCCTGACCTCATCCGCGAGATCTTTAACCGCAGTTGGCAGGACAAGCAGGCCGTGCCCATCTTCCAGGATGCCACGAGTGCGCTTTACCTGGGGCGTGGCACCAACTCGACCACGGCCTACGAGGGTGCCCTCAAGATGAAGGAGATCGCCTACGTGCATGCCGAGGCCTATCCCGCAGGCGAGATGAAGCATGGTCCCATCGCGCTCATCGAACCCGGCTTCCCGGTACTCGCGGTGGTTCCCGACGATCACGTGCACGATAAGACCGTCTCGAACATCATGGAGTCCATCGCTCGCGGAGCCAAGGTGGTCGCCGTGGCGACTGACGGTGACGAGGAGGTGGCCCAGCTCTGCGAGCAGGTGCTATGGGTGCCGAAGATGGACGAGTACATTGTGCCCATCGTCGCGGTCGTGCACCTGCAGATGCTTGCGCGCTACGTCGCCAAGGCCAAGGGTCTTGACGTTGACAAGCCGCGTAACCTCGCAAAGTCCGTTACGGTTGAGTAGCGATGATGGGCGAAGGGGAGACGTGATGGCAGTTGCGGGCATTGGCGTAGATATGCTTGAGATAGCGCGCATGGAGGCCGTCATGCGTCGGCGTCCGAGCTTTGTCGCACGAGTCTTCACCGAGGACGAGCGCAGCTACTGTGATGCGAGTCCCAGGCCGGCAGACCACTACGCCGCCCGCTTCGCGGCACGCGAGGCCGTGCTCAAGGCATTGGGTACGGGCTTCTCGGAGGGCGTGGGCTTTAGGGATGTCTCGGTGAGGCGCGCTGACAACGGTCGGCCCAGCTGCGTCCTCTCGGGCCGTGCGGCCGAGATTGCCGAGGCCAGGGGCGTGCAGGAGGTGGCGATCTCGCTCTCGACGACGCACGATGAGGCCGTCGCGACCGCTGTGATGGTGACCGAGGCCGTTCGTCCGAAGCGGGATGCGGCACATGGCGCCGCCACAGAGATTCAGGCGTCATTCAAGAGCGCCCGCGTCATCGTCGACGAGCTCGAGCACCTCGCCGGGGAGGGCGAGGATGTCCGAGGGCATGTCGACAGAGACGCTGGGGCGAGGTCCATCGAGGTGGGCACAGAGGAAGAGCAACGTGCGCGAGTGGGCAAGTCGTCTCGCGAGAAGGCCTAGGAAGGTGACATCATGCAGCCAGTCCTAAACGTCGAGGATGTCAAGCAGGTGGAGAGTGACCTCACCGGCGTGGGCGTGAGCATATCTGAGCTCATGCACAGGGCTGGAGTATCGACGGCCCGAGAGGTCATGGGCATGGGCAACGTCGAGGAAGTCGTCGTGATGTGTGGCCTTGGCAACAACGGGGGAGACGGTTGGGTTTGTTCCGAGAGCCTCAAGGCCAGGGGCATCCGCGTAAGCGTGGTTACCCCGGTCGAGCCAGATGCGATACGTGGTGACCTCGCCCGCGTAGTGGCCAATAGTGCCGAGCACGCCGGCGTTTCCGTGCTCGTCGCCCCTCCGCGCGACCAGCTTGAGAAGGTGCTCACAGCCGCCGACGTCGTGGTCGATGCCATGCTCGGCACCGGCTTTCATGGGATTCCCCGCACGCCCTTTGACATCTGGATAGACTGCGTCAACGACTCTGACGCACGTGTCGTCGCGGTGGACGTGCCGAGTGGCCTCTCTGCCCAGACCGGCCTTTCTGCCGGCGGCTGCGTCTCGGCAGACCTCACGGTGACGATGCTCGTGCTCAAGCCGGGCCTGCTTGCCGACCAGGGTCGAGACACCTGCGGCACCATTGTGGTGGCGCCTCTCGCCGAGCAGACCGAGCAGCTCGTGCGTGAGGCAGACCCCGTCGCCTGGCGTGCCGACCTCGCGGACTATGCGGGCATGCTCCCACCCCTCTCAAACGCGGACAATAAGTTCACGCGCGGCTCGGTGCTCGTCGTCGGGGGATCGCAGCGCTTCGTCGGGGCTCCGGTCATGGCCGCGCTTGCTGCGGCACGAGCCGGCGCAGGCTATGTGACGCTTGCCGTTCCCGCGCCCATCGTGCCTGTCATCCAGTCACAGCTGCTTGAGATCCCCGTGCTCGGCCTTCCTGCCAAGGACAATGGGACCTTCTCCGATGCGGCTGCCATCAAGATCGCCGAGCTTGCCGAGAAGCGCTCCTGTACCTTGGTCGGTCCGGGCATGCGCGTGACCGCCGGCACCGTGAGTGTGGTCTCACACTTGCTCTCTGCCGAGGTGCCACTGGTCGTCGATGCCGACGGCCTGAACTGTATTGCGCGCTTGACCTCAAACTCCCTGGACGAGTTTCCCGAGCTTTTACGTCGCAGCGACCCTTTGGTCCTGACCCCGCATCGTGGCGAGCTGGGGCGTCTGGTTGGCCTGCAGGCAACGCCGCCCAACTCACTCACCACCGCAATGGAGGCTGCGCGTCGTATCGTCTGGGCGGATGGCGGAAGCGAGCTGTGCGTCGTGGCCAAGGGATCGGCGACTGCCTGCCTGAACGCAGAGGTCGCGCTTTTGCCTAAGCCAGGACCCGCATCTCTGGCCACGGCAGGCTCGGGCGACGCGCTCAGCGGCGTCATTGCGGCGCTTCTCGCGCGAGGTAGCATAGACCACGAAGACCTGCCCACGCTCACGGCGCTGGCCTGCGAGATTCATGGGCACGCCGGCTCGCTGGCCATCAACGAGCGTGGGTCTCGTGGCGTCATGGCTCGTGACATCATAGACATGATCGGACTGGCAGAAGATGCACTTGAGGATGACATCGCCTTTCCCGAGGGCGAGCCAGAGGAGTAGGCGGTGGCAGCGGTGGAGGATGTGATGTCGGGACGCGACGTGCTTAAGAACTGCCCTGATGATCGGTGGGCTTGGGTCGAGATAGACCTTGGCGCGCTTCGCGCGAACGTCCGCACGTTTAAGGCACTTCTCGAGCCACGCACCAAGCTGATGTGCGCGGTCAAGGCCGACGCGTACGGGCACGGTGCCGTCGAGTGCGCAAAGGCCATGTACGCCGCGGACGCCAACCAGTTTGCGGTTGCCACGGTTACCGAGGGTGTCGAGCTGCGCCGTGCGGGCATCTCGTGGCCGATCCTTGTGCTGTGTGAGCCGCCGCTTGGTGCCATCGACACCCTGCTTGCCCATGATCTCATGCCATCGATCTACACGAGCGACTTCGCGTTCGCCCTTGGCGAGAGGGCTGTTGCCTTGGGCAAGGTGGGTAGGTATCACCTGGCCATCGACACGGGCATGACCCGCATTGGGGTGTTGCCGGATGATGTGGTTGAGCTGCGCCATCTGATCGACTTCCACCGAGGCTTGGAGTGCGCCGGCACCTTTACTCACTTTGCCACGGCTGACGTCATCGGCGACTGGGACTTCAAGCAGCAGTCTTCTCGCTTCTCGCGCGCCATCGCGGCGCTTGAGGCCGCAGGACTCGACCACGGCCTCGTGCACTGTGACAATACGCCAGGTACCGTGCTCCATCCCGAGCTACATAACGACATGTGTCGCGTGGGCATCGGACTCTATGGCTTGCACCCTTCCGCCACCACCGAGCCGAGGGTCGCACTTAGGCCCGTGATGAGCGTGCGAGCTCGCGTGACGCGCGCCATCTACCCGGCTGTGGGCGAGGGCGTGGGCTACGGTCTCACGTATCGCGTGCCGACACCCAACATTCAGATCGCGACTGTGCCCATAGGCTATGCGGACGGTCTGGCCCGCGTACTCTCGAATCACATGGATGTGCTGGTCAATGGTGTTCGCGTGCGCCAGGTCGGCCGTATCTGCATGGACCAGTTCATGTTTGCCGTTGACGCGAGCCGGCGCAGCCTTGGGAGTGTGAAGACCGTGGCTCCCGTGGAGTGCGGAGACGTCGTGACCATACTGGGTACAGACGGTGGCCAAACGATATCTGCCGACGAGATGGCGCGCTTGCGTGACACGATCAACTACGAGGTTACCTGCGACTTCGGTATGCGCCTCGAGAAAGTCTACGTATAGGTTGATGACAGCGATGCCAGCCATACACATACCCGGTCACGACCGTCCAAAACCAGGCGAGGTCTCGCTTGACGAGATTCGTGCGGTCATGGGGGACTGTCGCCTCTGTGGCCTGGGAGAGACGCGTACCAATCTGGTCTTTGGCGTTGGCAACCCGCACGCCCGGGTTATGTTCATTGGCGAGGGTCCTGGAAGAAACGAGGATCTGCAGGGGGAGCCCTTCGTCGGTGCCGCCGGCCACAAGTTGGACTCGCTCCTTTCGATAGCGGGGCTCACGCGTGACGAGGTCTACATCGCCAACGTGATCAAGTGTCGTCCACCGGGAAATCGCAACCCGCGTCCCGAGGAGATCGAGGCCTGCGTGCCCTTCCTGCGCGAGCAGGTTCGTTCTGTGTGGCCGGATGTAATCGTGTGTCTTGGGAACTTTGCCTCACAGTGGCTGCTTAAGACCGAGAAAGGTGTCACGAAGCTGCGCGGTGCCCTCTATCAAGTGGGGCATTTTGTGGTGTGTCCCACCTTCCATCCTGCGGCATGCATCTATCACTCCGACTGGCAACCGCAGCTTGAGAGTGACCTTGCGATGGTGGGGGCGTGGCTTTTGGCGAACCCACCCTCGACGACGGGGGTGTGACGTGACGGTAGAGTTCGTAACGAGTTCGCAAGAAGAGACGATCGCGCTCGGCTGCACCTTGGGCTCTCTGCTTCGGGAGGGTGATGTGCTCGTGCTCACAGGAGACCTCGGGGCAGGAAAGACGCAGCTTACGAAGGGTATAGCGAGGGGCATGGGTGTCTCTGGAGACGTTACGAGCCCCACGTTCACGATCGAGATGGTCTACGAGGGAGAGCGGATGCCGCTCTATCACTTTGACCTCTACCGGCTCGTTGACGTGGGTGAGCTCGAGGACATTGGGCTCTACGACGTCCTCGGCGGTGACGGTCCCTGTGTCATCGAGTGGGGCGAGCGCTTTGTGGACGAGATTGGCCCCGAACGCGTGGACGTGCTCATCTCGCGCTTGAACGGTGAGGGTGAGGCTGAGGCTGGAGCTGGTATCGAGCCGTTGCGTCGCATTCGCCTTACGGCGCACGACGCTCGCGGTGAGGACCTGCTTCGTGCACTCGAGAAGTCGACGGACGTCGAGTAGGTGCTGGGCGGTCGGATGGGTGCCCCCGTCCCTCACGCAAAAGCGCATTCCGCCCCGACGCCCTCACGCAAAAGCGCATTCTGGGTCCGACCCCTCACGAAAAAGCGCACTCCGTGTGATTGGCACGATGCAGAGTGCGCCTTTTGGTAACGCCACTCCCGCAGAATGCGTCTTTCCGTGAGATCGTGCCGCCAGAGTGCGCTTTTTCGTACGGCACGGGTTGCAGAATGCGCTTTTCCGTAGAGTGCGCTTTTCCTCAACTGGGCAAACGTAGACCCACCTCACGGAAAAGCGCACTCTGTGTCGACTCCCTCACGCAAAAGCGCATTCTGGGTCCGACCCTCACGCAAAAGCGCATTCTGGACTCGACCCCTCACGCAGAAGCGCATTCTGGCGGTTCTGAAGACCCCAGAGTGCACCTTTCCGTGAGAGCTTC
>ERZ772940.396-NODE-396-length-20878-cov-3.57038_pt1 | contig 20878 bp, 16 predicted proteins | sample MGYA00511682_ERZ772940 | MGnify/ENA primary metagenome ERZ772940 (study PRJEB29015, sample SAMEA2737922) | human oral metagenome | biome: human oral; feature: human-associated habitat; material: dental | place: China | collected 2031 ... | reverse complement strand
CAAAGCACTGCGGAGACCGAAAATATGAGCGTTTGCAACAGACTCTTTTTCAGTACATCGAACTTGATGTTTTATATCTTACCATCCGATGCTCACACCGACTGTTGTCGTCGAGAACTGTGGACCGTAACTCTCGCGGAGAACATTCTTCGGAGAGAACTTCATCCATATACCGAAGTCGTGGAGCTGGAAACTGCCCACCCATTCGAGGCTTACACGGTTCACTCTTGGTCTGTTCTGCTTTTCAGTTATATTCCTTCCGTTGGCATCCTTATATTTTGTCTTCACGCTCAATCCGTCGTTGAAAGAAATCACCGGACCGAAGCGGAAGTAACATTCTCTGAAAAACTTATAGCGTGCGGTCAGCGCGAGTGTATTGGAAATAACCTTTATGCGCGAGAATTTCGGTGTTATGCCACTTTCGTATGGTGCAAAACCCACCACCTTGTTATCGTCGATGAAGAAGCGGTAGTTGTCGACCATGCGGTAGTTGCGCCACTCCAGACCGTAGTTTAAGGAGAAACTGAACCTTGTCTTCGGCAAGTGCCATGTGATTTTTGCCAGGTTAGGCCACCATATATCAATACTGCGGAAAGGGTCGATATCCAACTCCTTCGGAGCGCCTGAGACGATGTTTCCACCCAAGAGCAGAGCCAAGCCAATAGAGGCTTCGACATATCCCCTGTCACTGCCGGGGTTATTATTCTTGAAAAGAGGTAGCGACATATCAAATTCTTTCTTCGGAACCTTGTTCTCTTTCAATAACATCGGCTCGCTGTTATTGACATCGAAATTCATCGAGTAGCGATAGTTGCTATTGTCGCCGTTGCCGAAAATCTTTAAATCCACGTTACCGTCGTTGCGTACTATGCTCACAGAGTCGGGACGTATAACGGTGAGTGTGTCGTTCTGTGCATTTGCAGCTACTGCCATGGCAGTGAGAGCAAACAGTAATATAGTCTTTTTCATATCAGTAGGAGTTGATTTATTTGAACTTTTTCTTTATTTCTTCTATCGTTGCAGTGCCTTCCATATACACCACAATGACCTGATTTCCGTTGCCTTTAAGCGATGTGTCCTTATAGAATATATAGCGCGATATGCCCGTTTCGCTGTTAGTATCGAGAGTGTAGATGGCGTAATACAGATGTCCGCCTATTTCCATTACTTGCCTGTCGTCGGCTTTTTTGCCGTCAGCTCTCACAGCATACTCCATGATCTTTGCCAGAGAAGCTGATTTCGCCTTGTCGAGGAGCATGAAACTGTGATAGAACGTAAGGTCATATCTTCGCAGTTTCTTGCCCGAGACATAAAGTTCTTTCGTGCCCTCGGTACGTCGTTTTTGGTCGTTGCTCATGAACTTGCTGATATTGAGTTGCCGGCTCTGCGCACTGACTACTGTTGTCAGGAGCATCAGCATGAGCATCATAACTGTTCGTTTCATACGCTAAAACATTATTTAATTGAATATTATCGCCATGTCGTTCTCTATGGAATTGTCGTCGGTTGCATTGAGTAGCATCGCCATCTGGCGGTCCATCTCGCCTATCACTTCCTCGTGGCTTGTGGTGGTGTGGCTGGCGGCAATCATTATGCAGTCGTCGGTGCTCCTGCCGAGGAAAGGCACTATGACAATGAGAGCCGCAATGACAGCAGCCACAGCCACAAACCATGTCTTTCTCCTGCCGGCGGTGGCAGTCGTCTTATAGCCGTAAGCCTCAGCAGCGACGAGCATAAAGCCCATGACCGTCTTCACATCATCGAAGTCTGAATCGGTCGTGACGGCAAGAAACTCGCGCAGCTCGCGCTCTTCTGCCAGTGTTGTCGCTGCATCGAAATATTTCTCTGCAAGGTCTTTGTAGTATGCTTTCTGTCTCATTGTCTTCGTTCGTTATAAATTTCTCTGATTCTTCGTCGTGCTCTCGACAACTGCATCCTGACGGCAGTGGGCTGAAGCCCTGTTTCGCGTGCAATGTCGTCGTAGTCTTTTCCTTCGTAGTCGCGCAGGTGGATGATGCGCCGCTGAGTGGCTGTGAGTTGCTGTTCGATAATCGTCTCGATGTCATTTATCAGGTCCTCGCGTGAGCTGTCGCCGGTGGTGTCCTCTACGGTTATCTCTTCGTTTATCTCCGTCGTGGCGATATGCCGTTTCCGCCGGCGGTCGATAGATAGGTTCTTCACCGTTGTCACAGCCAGCGCCACGCTGTAATGAGCATCGTCAATGCTGTCGGCTCTCTGCCATAGCTTCAGGAAAGCATCCTGCAGTGTGTCCTCGGCATCGGAGTCGCTATGAAGGAACCTCCGAGCTATCGACCGCAGTCGTTCTCGTTCACGGGTGAAGGTATATATCAGCATCAACTTACTCATTGTGACTTTTGTTGCTTTCTGTCTATATAACGAAGGTTTCTTGTATTTGTAACAGATAAAATGAAAAATTTATCCCAAGCCTGTTGTTACCGTATGGCTTGGGATAAAACACATATACATATATTATTGGGATTTAAACAAAACAGATGACGAGCAGTTGAGCTATGATGACACGGACGAACATTCCGAGAGGATAGACAGAAGCATAACTGATGCTTGCATGGTCGCCCGGCGTGGTGTCGCTGGCATAGTTGAGCGCCATGGGGTTTGCCATGCTGCCGCAGATGATACCGCAGATAGTGCCCCAGTCGTAATTGCGTGTGCGGAGTGTTATTACACCGACTATCAGCACCGGCAGGAAGGTGATTAGGAATCCCAAGCCAATCCACAGAAGTCCCTCAGTACGAAATATCGTCTCGAGGAATCCCTGCCCGGCGTCAAGACCCAGACAGGCGAGATATAGCGCAAGCCCTACGCCACGGAGCATGAGCGACGCCGACGGTGTGACATAGGAAATGAAGTGCATCTTCGGACCGAGGGCACCGATGGCAATGCCGACGATAATCGGTCCGCCGGCAATGCCGAGGCGTACGGGGACATCCATGCCCGGCAGTGTTATTGGTATGATGCCTACGGCAAGTCCAAGGAGTATGCCGAAGAATATGCTACCTATGTTCGGCTCGCCGAGACGCTTCACCTCATTGCCGAGGAACTTCTCGGCGTTGTTGATACTTTCCGGTCTGCCGACGATGATTATCGTGTCGCCGTAGCGCAGACGCAGGTCGCAGGTGGCAAGCAGACGTATGTCGCCACGCACCACACGACTGACATTGACGCCATAAGTCTCGCGCAGATGCAGTTCGCCAATGCGTTTTCCATTCACAGCACGGTTGGTTATCTGTAGCATACGGCTCTCGACGTCCTTGTCAATATTATTCCAATCTATCCGTTCGCCGTTCCAGTCTTTCTCCACATGCTGACCGAAGAGAAGCACCATGGCATTTGCCTCGTCCTTGTTGGTGACAACAAGAATCTCGTCGCCGATATGCAGCACCGTCTTGCCCAAAGGCATGATAACCCTGCCATTGCGCCAGATGCGTGAGATAATGAAACGTGCACGTGTGAAACGCACTACCTCTCCAAGTGTGCGTCCCTCAAGTGCAGGATTCACCACACGATACTGCTCTACGTCAGTACGGTCGTCATCACCGGCATGACGCGGTGTGAGGTCGGCAGGACGAACCATAATCTTACGTATGACAATCATTGCAATGATGACACCAATCACTCCGAGCGGATAACTCACCGCGGTAGCCAGTGCGGCACTGCCCGAACTTACGCCGGCATGTTCGAGCGACTGCAAGGCAGCACCCAGGGCAGGAGTGTTGGTGGTGGCGCCGCATAATATACCCACCATGTCGCTCATCGGGATATGTGTCATGAAGGACATGGCAATGGTCATCAGTGTACCGATGACGATAACGGCAAGCGACCAAAGGTTCAGAACCATTCCTTCATGTCGGAAAGAGCCGAAGAAGTTCGGTCCTACATGCAGTCCGAGCGAATAGACGAAGATGACCAGTCCGAATGTCTCGGCATATTTCAGAGTCTGCGTATCGACCTTTAGTCCAAGGGCACCGACGGTGATGCCGATAAAGAATACAAAAGCCACACCAAGCGAAACACCGCCTATCTTGATACGCCCCAATGCCATACCTACAGTACACACAAGAGCCACTACAGCCAATGCCTGTATTGCCGACGGAACACTGAACAGTTCTAATATCCAATTCATGCTTTTACTACAGAAAATATTCTATTACGAATGCAAAATTACACAGTTATAATGATATGCCCAAACATTTTACATAAAACATCGCAGAATAACGTTTCTTCTCTTTACGCTACACGTGATACATCATGAACCTGTTATCGTAAAGAAAAATCATCTTCGCATATCGCGAAATGGCATCAGCCGTAGTGGCGCGGTTTATATTTATAAATAAACATAATAAATTTTGCTGTTTATCGCTATTTGATTATTTTTGCACTTTAAATGATTATTTAGATCAATAATGAATATAACAAAGATAGCCCGTCCGTTTTTTCTGCGTAGAGCGAAAGAGATTGAACTCTACAACAACGAGACTGTAGCAATACAGCGCCGGGTGCTACGCCGACTTCTACAGAAAGCGCAGGACACAGATTACGGGCGAAACCACAGTTTCATCACCGTCGCATCTTATGAACAGTTTGTACAGAATGTGCCTGTGAATGGGTATGATGATCTAAAAGGCGACATAGAGCGTATGCGCCATGGCGAGGAAAACATACTATGGCCCGGACAGGTGAAATGGTATGCCAAGTCGTCGGGGACGACAAACGACAAGTCAAAGTTCATACCCGTCAGCAACGACGGTCTGCAGAAGATACACTATGCCGGCGGCAATGACGTGGTGGCGCTATACCTGAAAAACAACCCCGACAGCAAGATATTCGACGGAAAGGCACTGATACTCGGTGGTTCACACTCGCCGAACTATAACCTGCAGAACTCACTCGTGGGCGACCTCTCGGCGATTCTAATCGAGAACATCAACCCTATGGTGAACCTTGTGCGTGTGCCGAAGAAGAAGACAGCACTGCTGAGCGACTTTGAACTGAAACGCGACCGAATAGCGCAGGAAGTGATGAACAAGAACGTGACGAACATATCGGGAGTACCTTCGTGGATGCTATCGGTGCTCGTCAGAGTGCTTGAATTGACAGGAAAGAAGACCATCGACGAGGTGTGGCCTAACCTCGAGGTGTTTTTCCACGGTGGTATAGCCTTCTCTCCATACCGCTCGCAGTATGAGGAAATCATCAAGTCGCCGAAGATGAAATATATGGAGACATATAATGCCAGCGAGGGATTCTTCGGTATTCAGAACGACCCTGCCGACAAATCGATGCTGCTCATGCTCGACTATGACGTGTTCTACGAGTTCTGTCCGATGGATGCCATTAATGAAGACGGCACCATAGCTGACCCTTCGAAGGTAGTACCGTTAGAGGAGGTGGAACTCTACAAGAACTACGCAATGATAATAACCACCTCATGCGGCTTGTGGCGATACATGATAGGCGACACAGTGAGTTTCACATCGCGCAATCCATACAAGTTCATCATCACCGGCAGGACAAAACATTTCATCAATGCCTTCGGCGAGGAACTGATAGTCGATAATGCAGATAAAGGATTGGAGTTCGCGTGCAAGATGACCGGCGCAGAGATAAGCGACTACACCGCCGCTCCGGTATTTATGGACAATAAGGCGAAATGCTGTCATCAGTGGCTCATAGAATTTAAAAAACGCCCCGAGGACATGGAGGCGTTTGCCGATCTGGTAGACCATCGGCTGCAGGAAATCAACTCCGACTACGAAGCAAAACGCTACAAGGACATAACACTGCAGCGACTGGAGATTGTAGAGGCACGCGAGGGACTGTTCAACATGTGGCTGAAGAATGCCGGCAAACTGGGCGGACAACATAAGATTCCACGACTGTCGAACTCAAGGAAGATAATAGATGAACTGTTGTTTCTCAATGCAAAATAAAATATCGAAGACATGCGAAAACTATTGTTTCTTATAATACTCTCTGCCATCGTGGGATGTGCCAACATGGACTCACGATATATCGACGGAGGCTGGTTTGACGAAAGCCCGCCAAAGGTGGTCAGTGCCTCGCCGGCAGACAAGCAGGTGAATATCAGAGCAAAGAATATAAGTATCGTCTTCGACGAGTACATAAAGATAGAAAACGCCACGGAGAATGTCATCATATCTCCTCCACAGATTGAACCGGCAGAAATAAAAACAAAAGGTAAGAAGATTGTCGTTGAACTGAAGGACTCGCTGAAGGCAAACACCACATACACCATTGATTTCTCTGACGCCATCACCGACAACAACGAGGGTAACCCATTGGGCAATTACACCTACTCATTCTCGACAGGTGAGGAGATTGACACTCTTGAGGTAAGCGGATATGTGCTCGACGCAGAGACACTCGAGCCTATACAGGGCATTCTCGTCGGACTTTATGATGCCTCAGACGCTCAGGACGACTCCATATTCATGAAGAAACCTTTTATGCGTGTGGCACGCAGCGACCAGAACGGACACTTCGTAGTGAAAGGCGTGAAAGAGGGCGAATATAAGATTTATGCACTGCGAGATCAGGACAACAACTTCATGCTCACACCTAACAGCGGTGAGATGATGGCGTTCTATGATGCTACGGTGAAGCCTTCGGTATTCGACGACTTCAGACAAGACACTGTCATGCTCGACTCGCTGCGTATAAAGAGCATCGACCGAATGCCTTACAAGCATTTCATACCCGACGACGTGATGCTGATGACATTCAGCGAGCCACAGACTAACCGCGCATTTCTGAAAGCGGAAAGAAGAGAGGCTGACCATTTCACGATGTTCTTCAGCTACGGCGACTCGATAATGCCCGAGATTCGCGGGATGAACTTCAACGCTGACGACGCGTTCATCATTGAGAAAAACATAAAGCAAGACACCATCACCTACTGGCTGAAAGATACTACCCTTGTCAACAACGACTCGCTGGAGATAGCCTTTACATATCGCATGACCGACACACTGGGCATACTGCAGAACCATACGGACACGATAATGCTGCTGTCGAAGATGCCGTATGCCAAGCGCATGAAGGAAAGGCAGAAGACTGTAGAGAATTGGAAGAAACAACAGGAGAAGAACAAAAAGCGCGGTTTGCCTTACGACTCGATCATGCCGCCCTCTCCACTGAAGATTGATATGCAACTGTCGCAGTCGCTCGACCCTGACAGAAACATAACAATGACATTCCCTACTCCGCTGGCTGAGGTGGACACATCGAAGATACATCTCTACATAGAACACGACTCGATATGGTATAATGCCGAATGGAAACTGCGCGAGAAACCGAACACAAACATCCGGACAATGGAACTGCTGGCTGAGTGGCAACCTGAATGCAAGTATTCCTTTGAGACCGACTCGGCGGCATTCATCGATATCTATGGCAAGGCATCGGAGAAACAGAAGAGAGGATTCATAGTGAAGAGCCTCAACGAATACGGCACCTTCGAGGTGACGCTGCAAGGCATGAGCGGCGAGAATGTCATCGTGCAACTGCTCGAACGTGGCGACAAACTTGTGAAAGAGGTGTTCACCGACAATGGCGTGGCAAAGTTCTACTATATGCCGGAAAAGTCGTTCTATATGCGTGCAATCGTCGACAGCAACAACAACCACGTGTGGGACACAGGATGCTTTGCCGACAGCCTGCAGCCTGAACAGGTGTATTATTATCCGAAAGAGATAAAATGCCGCGCAAAATGGAACATCACCGAGAACTGGGACATGAAACTCAAACCGCGCAACGAGCAGAAACCCGGCGAGCTGAGGAAAAACCAGTCGACAAGCAAACAACGCAGACAGACGGGAAGAAACCTGAAACGCGCGCAGGACCTGGGCATTGATATGCCGGAATATCTGAGGCGATAGGCACGAATCCATTAAGAACATCAGGCTATGCGACGACTACTGTTTTCAATACTTACTATAATATTCGCGGCGAATGTCTATGGTCAGTGCACATTCAAGAATACTGCCTTCAAAGGCGGCGAGTATCTTACATATAACCTTTACTACAACTGGAAGTTCATATGGGTGAAGGCTGGCACGGCGTCGATGTCGACAGTAGAGACCGTATATAACGGAAAGAAAGCCTACCGCACTTCGCTGATGACACGAGGCAACGGCAGACTTGATGATTTCTTCGTTCTGCGCGACACGCTGCTCGGATATACCACTCTCGACCTTGCACCGCTGTACTACAGAAAAGGAGCACGTGAGGGTAAGCGATACACCGTAGACGAAGCGTTTTACTCTTATTCAGACGGCAAGGTGGAAGTGAAAATGCACCGCCAGAACAACGACGGCACTCACTCGTGGGAGACACGCACATTCGACAACTGCATATATGACATGGTGAATATCTTTCAGCGTGCCCGCTCGTTCAACCCTGCCAACTGGAAGGAGGGCTATGAGGTGAAGATAAATATAACCGACGGCACGAAGGTGCTTGACGCAAAGATAAAGTTCTCAGGCAGATCGACAGTGAAAGCCGACAACGGAAAGAAATATAAATGCCTGCAACTGTCGTATATAGAGTGTTACGACGGCAAATGGCGCGAGATAGCACGTTTTCATGTCACCGACGACGATCATCATATACCTGTCAGGCTTGATATGTTCCTGAAGTTCGGCAGCGCAAAGGCATTCCTTACAAAAATCAAACTTTAAATACAATATAAAAATGAAAAGAAAATTATTTTTACTACTGCTCTTCCCTACTCTATTGAATGCACAGAACAATCCTCTGCCGACAAAGGCACAGGTGGAATGGCAGAAACAGGAGACGTACGCCTTTATTCACTTCGGGCAGAACACCTTCAACGATTTGGAATGGGGCTACGGCGATGCTGACCCGAAGAATTTCAATCCTGCTAATCTCGATGTCGAACAGTGGGTGCGCATATTAAAGGAGGCAGGAATGAAAAGTGTGATAATAACGGCGAAGCATCACGACGGATTCTGTCTGTGGCCCTCGAAATACACCGACTACACTATTGCCGCATCGCCATATAAGATGGGTAAGGGCGACATAGTTAAGGAAGTTGCTGACGCATGCCGCAAGTATGGGCTGAACTTCGGTGTGTATCTCTCGCCGTGGGACAGGCATCAGGCATCGTATGGCACAGAGGAATACGTCGACTACTATATGAAGCAGATGACCGAACTGCTGACAAACTACGGTCCGGTGACCGAGGTGTGGCTTGATGGTGCCAATGGCGGCGACGGATATTACGGCGGAGCGCGCGAGATGCGACAGATTGACCGACGCACATATTATAACTACCCAAAGATTTTCGAACTGATTCACTCTTTGCAGCCTGACGCAGTGATATTCTCTGACGGTGGTCCCGACTGCCGATGGGTAGGTAATGAGGCTGGTGTGGCAGGCGAGACAAACTGGTCGTTCCTGCGCATCGGTGATGTTTATCCGGGTTATCCTAACTCTGCAGAACTTACCGTAGGACATAAGGACGGCGACAAATGGGTGCCGGCAGAGTGTGACGTATCGATACGTCCGGGATGGTTCTATCACGAAAGGGAAGACTCGCAGGTGCGCACACCCGAGCAGCTCATCGACCTCTATCTGAAGAATGTCGGACGCAACTCCACATTCCTGCTTAATGTGCCACCTAATAAGGACGGTCGTATAAGTCCCGTTGACTCTCTCTCGCTCATTGGCTTTAAGGCTTTGAAGGATAAGATGTTCGCCGATAATCTCTTCGACGGACAGAAGGCAGAGGCTTCATCAGCAGTGTCGAAGAAAGACAATGCACAGAATGTTCTTGATAAAGACTACGACACATTCTGGGCAGCGAAAGCTTCCGACAAGACACCGACGCTCACCCTTACATGCAAGAAACCGACAAAGATAAATATGCTTGTCATTCAGGAGTATATTCCATTTGGTCAGTCAGTAGCGAAGTTCGCAGCAGAGTACCAGACCAGCGGAGGCACATGGCTCGCACTGCCTGTCCTCGAACAGACAACAACAATAGGCTACAAGAGAATACTGAAGTTTGATGCCATAACAGCAAAGAAATTCCGCTTAAGGATAATTGATTCCCGCGGACAGGTATATATAAATAATGTAGAAGCTTATCTGAATTAACCAAAATCGGTTAACAAGCGTAGGGGCGTGATAAATCTCGCCCCTACGCTTGCCGGCAAACGACGGCAGCCTTGCGCGGAGGGGATAATCTTAGTCATTGTCGTTTTTGATGAAAGCGATGAGTTTCTCGACGGCTTCATCCTCAGGAATATTCTTTTCCATACATTCCTGCTTCTTATAGAGCGATATTTTGTTTGGTCCTGCACCGACATAGCCATAGTCGGCATCAGCCATCTCACCGGGACCATTGACGATACAGCCCATGATTCCTATCTTGAGTGTCTTGAACTTAGGATTTTCCTTTGAAGCCTCAGTTATTGCCGACTTTATCTTAGCTATTGTGCCCTGCAGGTTATAGAGCGTGCGGCCACAACCGGGACATGAGATAAACTCCGTCTTGGTGAACTTCACTCGCGCCGCCTGAAGTATAGAAGCAGCGAGGTCGTCGCAGGCAGCGCCTTTATTCGTTATGACCAATTGCTTTGCCTTGCCGTCGATGAGTATTGCTCCTGCCGACATGGCAGCCTTGAGCAGAAGGTCTTCCTGACAGTCTTCGTCGAACGAGAGGAAAAGAGTGTCGTCGTCAATCCTCGCCGTCTCACGCTTTTCAGTACATTCGTCGATGAACGACACGAGCTTGCGAGCTACTGGAATCTCATATTCAGGGTTTTCTGAAAGACTCACACGTATTGTGTCGCCTATGCCTTCGGTAAGCAGCGCACCGATGCCCACAGCACTCTTTATGCGTCCGTCCTCACCTTCTCCCGCTTCCGTGACACCCAAATGCAGAGGATAGTGCATATCCTCCTTATCCATTGTCTTGACGAGAAGGCGCACCGACTGTACCATGACAACGGTGTTGGATGACTTTATGGAAAGCACTACATTATCAAAATGCTCACGCTTACAGATACGCAGAAACTCCATGCAGCTCTCGACGATTCCCGCCGGCGTGTCACCATAGCGGTTGCGTATTCTGTCGGACAGCGAACCGTGGTTCACACCGATGCGTATCGCCGTTGCGTGCTCCTTGCAGATATTCAGGAACGGCAGGAAGCGCTCATCGATTTTCTTCAATTCCTGAGCATACTCCTCGTCGGTATATTCTTGCTTGACAAATTTTCGCGCAGGGTCAACGTAGTTGCCGGGATTGACGCGCACCTTCTCGCAGTGCTGTGCCGCCACATCAGCCACACTGGCATTGAAATGAACGTCAGCCACAAGCGGTGTGACATATCCGTCAGCCTTCAGCGCATCGCTGATGTTCTGCATATTCTCTGCCTCACGCCTGCCCTGCGTTGTCAGTCGCACCAATTCACCACCGGCATCAATGATACGCTTTGCCTGTGCCACAGAGGCTTCCGTATCGTTCGTATTAGTTGTCGTCATCGACTGCACTCTTATGGGGTTGCCACCGCCTATAAGGATATTGCCGACCTTTACGACACTGCTAATTCGTCTTGTACTCATATCTTATTTCAGATAAAACCCTGTTTGCCTTCTCAATCTTCTCGCCGAGGGTTGACTTATATTCTGCAACCTTACGTGCCACATCCTCATCAATCAGCGCTATCATCTCGGCAGCGAGAATGGCTGCGTTCTGTGCTCCATTGACACCAACTGTGGCAACAGGTATGCCCGGAGGCATCTGAATGATTGACAGCATGGCATCGAGTCCGTCCAACATTCCCTTTATCGGCACACCGATGACAGGCAGTGTCGTCGATGCTGCTATAACACCTGGCAATGCTGCAGCCATGCCGGCAGCAGCAATGATGACTTTCACACCTCTGTGCTTTGCGTTACGGGCAAAGTCCTCAACAGCATCAGGTGTGCGATGTGCGGAGAGTGCATTTACCTCAAAAGGTATCTGCATATCGTTCAAGAAGTTACAAGCTTTTTCCATTACGGGCATATCGCTTGTAGAGCCCATAATAATACTTACTATCGGAGTCATTGTTCTTTATATAAAAATTATTATTGACATTGATATTAAAAGTCCCGCTAAATAGCCGACTATCACTTGCGACAATGTATGCTGCCGCAGGATGATACGGCAGGAAGCAACCATTCCTGATATGATAAGCGTCAGCGACAGCCACCAGAGGAGATAGAACCCGAATAACAGACTGAAGGCAATGAGCGAGCCTGTCGCTCCGCCTACTCCAGCAGAGTGGGTGGATATATTCCACCATACGTTGATAAGGGCACAAACCATCTGTATGGCAAGTGCGGCAGCAAGGATAGTACTTATGAAATGCGGGATATGGAAATAATCCATCATGTAGAAGCAGACGAAGTAGCAAACGATAGAAATGATATAAGGTATCATTCGTCGCTCGCGTTGTCTGAGCTCGAAGAATTTCCAACCGTGATAGTTATTGTATAATCTGATCAGATATGTCGGAAGAAGTATCGTGAACAGATATACCATACCAAGCACGGTGAACTTATACATCAACGGATACAGCGACATATAACTGCACCAGAAAAGTACTATCAACCCTAAGAGTGGAAGATAGAAAGGATTGAACACTATACTGAACGTACGTGCTAAGATGATAAGATTCTTCTCGGTAATCAGTTCTCTGATCATTCTTGTTTGTCTATTTATTGTTTCCTGAGCCTTGCTACAGGTATCTTCATCTGATCTCTGTATTTTGCTATTGTGCGGCGTGCTATGTTATATCCATGTGCTTTCATCTCACTGACTAAAGCGTCATCGCTCAATGGACGCTTCTTATTCTCGCCGTCGATGATGTCTTTGAGCACACCTTTCACCTTATTCACCGACATTTCCTCGCCTTCCTCGTTGACATATCCTGATGTGAAGAGGTCTTTCATGGCAATGATTCCCCACGGAGTCTCTATGAACTTCTGTCTGCTCACACGTGATATTGTTGACACATCGAGACCTGTCTGTGTGGCAATATCCTCGAGTTTCATCGGCTTAAGGTCAGTATCATCGCCTTCAAGGAAATATTTTCTCTGCATCTTCACTATGGCTTTCATAGTCAGTTCCATAGTCTGCCGGCGCTGGCGTATGGCATCAATATACCATTTGCCTTTCTGCACATAGTCAGTGGTGTATTGCTTTGCCTCACGCTCCTGACGGCTCAAGGTCTTGTCGTCGGTGTCCTTGTATGACTCCATCATCATCGTGAACGTGTCGGCGATGGTCAGTTGTGGTATGTTGCCATTGTTCACCTCCCATGCTATGCGTCCGTCTTCGTCGACAAAGACTATGAAATCGGGTGTGATGCGGTCGAGACTTACCTCCATACTCTCGCCGAGCGAGAAACCGGGTTTTGGTGTCAGTCGGCGTTTTATCGTTGTCTTCAGTTCCTCAACCATGTCATCCGTCAGATGAAGCTCGTTCTTTATCACATCCCAATGGTTCTTGCTGAAACTGTCGTACAGGTCTGTGATGATAACTCTTAGATTCTCCTTTGCCCAACTCTCGTCCATGCGTTCAATCTGCAGCAACAGACATTCCCTAAGGTCGCGCGCTCCAACACCGGCAGGGTCAAAGCTCTGGAGTTTCTTCAATACATTCTCCACCTCTTCATGCGTAACATCAATATAGAAATCGATGTATAACCGTTCGACAACGGAATCGATGCTTGCATGCAGCAGACCGTCTGACTCAAGGCTGCCGATGAGATATTCCATCACCTTGTGCTCGGTGTCGGTAAGGTTGAGTTCGCCCATCTGTTCATTCAGTTTATCGATGAACGATTCCTGATTGCCACGTTCAAACTCCTTATAGTCATCATCGTAATATCCTCGTTCTATGGAGTCATCGTCTTTGCCCATCTGTTCGAGAGCCTGCTCCAGTTCGTCGGCGCGGTCTTCTTTCTCTTTGTTCTGCAGTTCCGCTTCCACATCGTCAGCATCGCCACTGCTGTTATTTGGCGCATCACCGTCAGCATTGTCAAATAGTTGCACTTCGTCGTCGTGTGCTTTTTCGAGTGCCGGATTGCTTTCCAACTCATTCTCCACGTCGAGTTGCAGTTTGTCGAGAGGTTCCTCAATGAGCCTCACAGCAATGAGTTGTTGCTGCGATAGTTTCAGAGTCTGAATGAGTTTCTGTTCCTGAATCTGTTGTTGTGTCAGTTTCTGCGCCATTGAGATTATGTTTTTACTTATAATATTCCTGCAGTTGTGCTGCCAATGCAGCGAGCCGGTATGTATCAGAATTTCCGAATCGCTTCCATATATCCCTGCAATCGAACAGCAGAGAATTTATCATCAGGTCATCACGGCTGAGATATGGGTCGCAGAACTGAAACACCTCCATCACTTCTACAATCAGTCTTGCGGGTTGCTTCAGCAGTCTTGCGAGGTCGCGCACCTCATCCGTTTCTATCGACATTGTCGTCGGAGTGAGTTGGAAGTAAAGGTTGAGTATCATTATCAGGTCTATCGGTCTGAGCCGATCGTCGTTTTCCAGAGGACGGAAATCGCGCTCAAAGGTCTCATGCATCTCTACGCCTTCAAAAAATTCCTCCGGATTTCCCAAGCCTTGCTTCTGTCTGATAGTATGCACTGCTTTGTTTAGTTTACGCGGACTGTCAGCAATCTCATCCCATATATGCTGAAGATATGGCGTGTCGATATGGCGCAACTCCTGCATTTTCCTGTGAAGTTCACGTGGTGGGATATGCAAGAGTAGACTGATATTGATAATTCCTTTTGAGAAGAGTGGTTTTACTCCCTCCGGTTTCTTCTTATAAAGTTGTATTATCAGTGGCCAGTATTCATCACTCCATTTCATAATCTTCAATGAATATATTAATTGATATAGGCGTTGATTTTGTTCAAGTAATATGCTCTCACGTCTTCCCATCTATAGTATGGAAAGTCCGTTGTGGCTATTGGCATCGTCGCTTCCTCTTCATTGAGCAGTACCTTCACGAGCACGTCCTTGTCGTTGATGTCCTTGCGGTAGAAGATGAACTGAATATTGCACGCCATTGGGAAAATCTTATAGTTCTTCCATCCGTTCTCCGACAGTTCCGAAGGGTTCATGGTCTTGCCATATCCATTAAGATCGAGTAAACATGTCAGTGGCATCACCATCGTCTCATGACCGAACCGGAGCGTTGCTCCAGGCCGTGGATGCATGATACATGAGTCAGCCTCTGTAATGATATTCCTCAGGAGGTTCCGTTGTTGGAAAGGCATTTTGCCACCATTGAGTTCGTTTGACCCGTATTCCATAAACCAACCTATATTGCGCTGCTCCCAGAGATTATATATCTCGTCCTTGTCGAAGATGTCGTAAAGAGTGAATTTCTTTCGTAGTTCCGTACCTTGAAGGATGCCTGCCAACTCAAAAAGATTATCGTAAAGTTTAGCTGCACTGACATTCTTGCTGACATAATCATGGTCGGTAAAGAGGCGTTCCATCATTCGTTGTGGATTGATATGTTCCTTTGTCCACTTATCCATATATGCCTTTGTAGCATCATTCTTACGCTTACTGCCGAGATTAGTGTCGTCATAGTTCATGTAATACATGTCATGCTCGGAAGCATCGTGTGTAATGGAAAGTTTCGGATTAATGGAAATAAGTTCCTGAAGTTCGTTTTCCATTGATAGAATACAACGAATCACAACCGTCGACTTTGCATCGATATTCACATTACCCTTGAAAACCTCCGGAAAACGTTCGTACATGCGGCGTGCTATTCCACGGTGCTGTTCGGCACCGAGCGCTGTCAGTTCGCCGTAACGGTTGTTACTCTCCGCGCACATCATCCTCACCTTTTCCAATACTTCACAACCTTTAGACGTGAGTTTTCCCTCCTCGTAGGCTTTCTGTAATGTCTCAAGAGTCTTTATATATTTATCAGGGTTGATTAGAAAGCGTGAGCCGTGGCGGGCATAATGAGATATATAAAATGGTGTCTTTCCCTTTGGTGCTTTCGTAAGGCTTTTTTGTGGAGTAGGATAAGCTAAGTAATTACTGCCCGAGAGGCATATATTAGCTTCTATCTCCTGACGTGCTGTCTGCGCCACTGCCGATATTGCAAGCAGTGCTATGAACAATGCTACACCTAACTTCTTCATTTTTAAATTCTTTTCGTCATTTGCCGTAGGCAGTATGAAAACTATATGTCATAGTCTTTTCAATGCAAAGATACTATTTTTTCTTTCAACTATCAACTTTTTTTTGTAATTTTGCGAGCAACAAAACGAAAAATAATGGCGAAAAACGAAAAAGGTCTCACTCCGATGATGAAGCAGTTCTTCGATTTGAAGAAGAAGCATCCCGATGCATTGATGCTATTCCGTTGTGGCGACTTTTACGAGACATATCACGACGATGCCATTGATGCCTCACGCATACTTGGCATAACGCTTACGAAACGTAACAACGGCGCATCGAACGAAAGTACCGCGATGGCAGGATTTCCACATCATGCACTCGACACATATCTGCCGAAATTAGTACGTGCCGGTCGCAGAGTGGCTATATGTGACCAACTCGAAGACCCAAAGAAAACGAAGACTCTCGTCAAGCGAGGCATAACGGAAATTTTAACGCCTGGTGTGGCGATGAGCGACAATGTGCTGAACTATAAGGAAAACAACTTCCTTGCTGCCATTCATTTTGGCAAGGGAGCATGTGGCGTTTCGTTCCTTGACATCTCTACCGGCGAGTTCCTCGTAAGCGAGGGTACTGCCGAATATGTAGAGAAACTGCTTGGCAATTTCCAGCCAAAGGAGGTACTGTATAACAGAGACAAGAGGCGAGACTTCGAACGCTTCTTCGGGTCACGCTATTGCGTATATGAAATGGAGGAATGGGTCTTCAATGATCAGACTTGCCGTCAGCGTCTGATGCATCAGTTTAAGGTACGCACGCTGAAAGGTTTCGGTGTCGATCACCTGAAAAACGGCATCGTTGCGGCAGGAGCAATAATGCAGTATCTGGAGATAACGCAGCATACAAACGTAAAGCACATTAATTCCATTGCTCGCATTGAGGAGGAGCGTTTCGTAAGATTGGATAAATTCACCATACGCTCCCTTGAATTGCTGCAGCCGATGAACGAGGAGGGGACATCGCTTCTTGGAGTAATCGACCAGACAATCACTCCTATGGGTGGACGTATGCTGCGCCGATGGGTTGTGTTTCCACTGAAAGACGTAAAACCTATCAACCAGCGTCTCGATATAGTTGAATATTTCTTCCGTCAACCTGAGTTCCGAAATATTCTCGACGAACAGTTTCATCATATCGGCGACCTTGAGCGTATCATCTCCAAAGCAGCAGCCGGAAGGGTGTCGCCACGTGAAGTAGTACAGTTGCGTGTGGCGTTAGCAGCATTAGCAGAAGTGAAATGTGCCTGCGACTCCGCAGACAACGAATCACTCAATGGTATTGGCGATATGATTGCTCTCTGCGATACTCTCAGAGACCGAATAGAACGTGAGATGAAACCCGACCCGCCGTTACTTGCAAATAAAGGCGGCATCATACGCAGTGGATTCAACGACGAACTCGACGAACTGCGCGCCATTTCGACAGGAGGACGCGATTACCTTCTGAATATTCAACAGAGAGAGATAGAAAAGACCGGAATATCATCACTGAAAGTCGGTTTCAATAATGTGTTCGGATATTATCTCGAGGTGCGAAACACATTCAAGGATAAGGTTCCGCAGGAATGGGTTCGTAAGCAGACACTGGCAAATGCCGAGCGATATATCACTCAGGAACTGAAAGAATACGAAGAGAAAATTCTTGGTGCCGACGAGAAGATAGCAAGTCTTGAGCAACAACTGTTTGCCGAACTTATCACTGACATACAGAATTATGTCAACGAGATAAAGACCGATGCCAACCTCGTGGCACAGCTCGACTGTCTTCTTGCCTTTGCACAGATTGCCGAGGAGAACCACTACGTGCGTCCTGTCATTGACGATAGCATGGTCATAGACATACATCAGGGCAGACACCCGGTAATCGAGACACAGCTGCCTATGGGCGAGTCGTATGTACCTAACGATGTGTTCCTCGACAATGAAAAACAGCAGATTATCATCATAACCGGTCCTAACATGGCTGGTAAGTCGGCATTGCTCCGCCAGACGGCATTGATAACGCTTCTTGCGCAGATAGGATGCTTCGTCCCTGCCGAGTCAGCAACTATCGGTGTTGTAGATAAAATATTCACTCGTGTAGGAGCATCTGATAATATCTCGCTTGGTGAATCCACCTTCATGGTAGAGATGACCGAGGCGGCAGACATCATGAATAATGTCTCTGACCGTTCGCTGGTACTTTTCGACGAATTAGGAAGAGGCACATCAACCTACGACGGTATAAGTATTGCCTGGTCGATAGTGGAATATCTTCACGAAGGACGCACCAACGGTCATCCGCGCACACTATTTGCCACTCACTACCACGAACTCAACGAGATGGAAAAACATTTCCCTCGCATAAAGAATTATAATGTAAGCGTTAAGGATATCGACGGTCAGATTATATTCCTCAGAAAACTTGTACGTGGTGGTTCGGAGCATTCATTTGGTATTCATGTTGCCGAGATAGCCGGAATGCCGCCATCTATCGTAAAACGAGCTAACACTGTGCTTCATCAACTCGAAAAGGAAGCATCGCATGTAGGCGATGCAGGCAAGATGAAAAACATAACCATTCCTGACGATCCGACCACACAACTTTCGTTCTTCCAGCTCGACGACCCTATCCTATCGCAGATACGCGACGAGATAACAGAGCTTGACATCAACAACCTCACACCAATGGAGGCACTGAACAAACTAAATGATATAAAGCATATCGTCAACGGGAAATAAAAAGGAAGATTTTTTTAGTTATCTGGAAAATACTCATCATCACTCCGTCATTGAATACGGCTTATCTATTTTCTTTAAGCCACGGGTTTTATTCGGGCGTGCGGACATTTCAAATTCCAATACTGCTCCCTTTAGCAGGTCTGCATGAGAAATGTATAGCTTAGTGTATGGACGCCCGTTTACTTTCAATGATTTCACATAACGGTTCTTATCTGAAACCTTCGGAGCACGTATCTCTATGACATTTCCATTTTCCAATGCCACTTTCATATAAGGGAGATAAGGCGCACCAATGACATATTCTGCCACTCCGGGGCATACAGGATAGAATCCCATTGTTGAGAAAATATACCATGCCGACATCTGTCCGCAGTCGTCGTTACCTCCCAGACCACGAACTTCCGGCTTATACATCTTGTTTATTATCTCACGCATCCAATACTGCGTGTGCCAAGGCTCCGAAGTCCATGCCCACAGATAAGGAATATGATGTGAGGGCTCATTACCGTGAACATATCCTCCAACCAGGCAGTCAGCCTCAATGTCCTCATTGTCGGAATAGTATTTCGCCGGCAAATCCATATCGAAGAGGTTGTTAAGCTTTTTCACAAACTTTTTATCTCCACCTAAGATTTTTATCAAACCAAAGACATCATGAGGAGCAGAGAAAGAGAAATTCCAAGAATTACCTTCAATAAATCCTTCGTTATAGGTCTGATAAGGGTCGAGATCGCTCTTGAAATCACCGTTTTCACGACGAGGAGAGGCAAACCCTACAATCGTATCAATGGTATTTCTGTAGTATAATGCACGCTGTGCATAATCGTCTTTTCTATTATTATTAAGGTAAGACAGTGCCGAGTAGATTGTAAAATCGTCGTAGGCATACTCTAAAGTGTTTGAGGCAGCCGTAGCATCGCGATCGTAAGGGCAATAACCCAAAACCTTATATCGCTCCACAGAAGGCATATATGAGCAGTTTGCCGTTTTTTCCATAGCCTTAACGGCAGCAGCATAGTCGACCTTAAGACCTTTAACTATGGCATCAGCCACCACAGAAACAGAATGATACCCCGTCATACACCAACCTTCATTACCCATAAGACTCCATATAGGCAGTATGCCGTGAACGCTCTGTTGCTGGTGCTTGAGCATCGACTCAACCATGTCCTCATCGCGCTGTGGCTTCAGAAGAGCCAGCAGAGGATGCTCTGCGCGATAGGTATCCCAGAGAGAAAAAACGGTGTAATTAGTGAAATCCTCGGCATTATGAATGTTTCCGTCAAGACCACGATAATTTCCATCGACATCCTGATATACAGAAGGGTTTATCATCGTATGATAGAAAGAGGTATACAACATCTGCTTTTCTTTCTCACTGCCTTCAACCTGAATCTGTCCTAACTCATCGTTCCATGACTTTAAGGTCTTGGCATATAATTCATCAAACGTTCCCGTAGCCTCTGCCTTTAAATTCTTCATGGCGCCCTCAGCACTTACTGCCGACAGTGCCACCTCCATCTCGAGTACCTCGTCGTCGTTGCTGAAGTCGAAATATGCCACTACATCGCGCCCAGCAATCTCAGGGAAGCTGTTATATATATTCAACTTACGCATAAATCCCATATAATCAGCCTTTTTCATATCCTTATAACCATAGCTCTTTACAGGCTTTGAGAATTTTATTGCAAAATATGTGTAGTTCTCGCGTGCCCATCCGTTAGTGATGCGATGACCCGTAAGTAGGCTGTCGTTCTCGACACGAATACTCGACCACAACACTTTCCCGTCGTAGTTGTATATGCCGTGAAGCATATCGATGATTATTCTCTGGTTGTCTCCCTTGCGAAATGTATATTTATGT
>ERZ772940.395-NODE-395-length-20898-cov-3.06467_pt1 | contig 20898 bp, 12 predicted proteins | sample MGYA00511682_ERZ772940 | MGnify/ENA primary metagenome ERZ772940 (study PRJEB29015, sample SAMEA2737922) | human oral metagenome | biome: human oral; feature: human-associated habitat; material: dental | place: China | collected 2031 ... | reverse complement strand
CCGTTATCGGGATTTACGGACAAAAGTTTTTCAAAAGAATTTTTCGATTCGCTTATTTTGCCTTGAAAATAAAGCATTTGCCCCAGACCGAAAAGCGCATCTTCATTTTTAGGTTCTTTTGCAAGTGCCTTTCTATAATATTGTGCCGCAACCTCATATTTTTTTTCGATAGCCTGCTGATTTCCAAGCAAAACATTTGCAAATGCGTTATTCGGTTCAACGTTAAGTATCTGCTTTAAAATAGACTGTAGCTTTTGTTTGTTTCCGGACGCAAGAGCAAGTTGTGCGTTCAATTCGAGAACGTTTATATCCGAACCGTTTGTTTTAAGTAATTCCGAAGCGATATGCGAAGCTTCATCCGATTTTCCGGCTGATAAAAGCAAAGACGCTTTTAGAATTTTAAGATCTTTGTCTGAAGCAAGTTTTGCCGGAATCGTATCAAACAATTTTATTGCGCCGTCAATATCGTTTTTAACAAGATGACTGCGGAGCGATTCCGCAAAAACAATGTTTGCAGGTTTGTTCTCGTTTTCACCGTTCAAATACACGGACTCGACGGACACTTCTTTTCGCTCTTTTGTACTTTGAGGAAACATTTGAGCGGAAATAAAAAGGGCTGCACAAATTAAAATAAATTTTTCGGCATTCAATTTTAGCTCCATGAAGATAATTGTTTAAGGAAACAGTAAAATACCAAATTACGGATTTTGAGTATACACTTTGCATTTAAAGTTGATGTTTTTGCAATTCCGTGCTTCTTGAAATTCGTTTAATCATCAATTAAACTGTCAAATACGATGTTTGCAAATACTTTAAGAAAGTCGATAACTTTGCTTGCGATTTACTTCATCATAATAATCGGTATTTTTATTCTTCAATTTAAGAATGACTCGATTATATCGGAAAAACTGGGCGCACTCCATATCACGCTTTCGCAATTTACGGCGGAAGACAATACGATAAAATTAAATAACAAATTTACTGCGATTTTTAACGGAATAAATTTTTACGCAGGGGACGAAAATCCCGTAACCGCTCTCATCAATGATAAAGAAGTTCCGTTGATTTTGAATTCTTGGGAAAAAAAATCACCCCTTTCATGCGAATTGGATTTTATAGGCGGTACGAAATTAAATTTTTCGGTCAGCGACGAGACCAATCATGCTCATCTGATATTAAATTCTACGCTGCCGGAAGAAGTTTCTTCCATATATATCCCGTATACGCTGACGGCGGATTCGGCAATTACTCAGCGTACCGATTCGAGAATCCGCATTTCAAATAAAAAGAATTCTTGGGACTTTAGTACTCCGAGTATTGAGAACGAACGATTTTTGCTTACGCAAAAAGCTCCGGATGCAACTTACGCATATTTTGATACGACAAGAGTTTTTTCCTTCGACATGACGACGGATATTCCGGCATCAACGGAGACTGCTTATAATTCTGCGTTGGAAGCGTTAAAGACGAATATAATTTCCGCTTTTACACAGAGTCTTCAGGATGCGGCGGGCATTACGGAGCAAGATGCCGTGTCTTATGTTGCCGTAATGGCTGAAAGAGGTCGTTACGCTGCCGCTTTGGAGGCAATTCCCGCACAGATTAAGAATAGTCAGGCGAGAACATTTTTATCGATTCCGTATTTCGGAAGTCTTGTACGCTTAAACGAACTTTTAGAGCGGCAAATGCGCTTATTTGAAAAAACGATTCAGGATGCAGATGAAAATATTTCTTTTGACGTGTTTTCGGAGCGTTATATCGCAGATTATATGTGTATGCATCCCGGCTCGAAATATATAAATTCGCTTTTAACCGATGTTTCTCAAAGTGAACTTTCTTCGCTTACCGTTCAGCAAGCTGCGGGCATAATCAACGTTTATGTAGAACTTAATCGAAAGAACACTGAGCTTAGTGCTTTGCTTTTACCCGCAGCACAAAAAGCGGTCTTTATAATCGAAAAATCCTGCACCCTTGATGAAAATTCGATAATGATGTCGGAAAACGGCTCATTCCTTTCCGTAATTCAAGCTGTACAAGCGGGAGAAGCTCTGCTAGGGTTCGGACGCGCACTTTCCAATCAAGATTACATTGCAGCCGGCAGACTTATAATCGCTTCGTATTTGAAAGATACGTCGGCATTCGATGTACATACGCTCGGACAGCTTTATCCTATCGTATCCCATGCAAATAAATATTATCCGCACTTTGAAATTCTCTCTTTTAATGCCGGTCGTGCAGTGTGGGCGTGGACTTGTGCACAGAACATATCTTTTAATGCCGACTCTGACGGTACGATTACGCTTTATGTTGATTTTCCTGTAAACAATACGCATTATATTACGGTAAGCGGTATATCACCGTTCCGTTCAATCTATATTTATGATGTTGCATTTAGGACAGACCCGCGTTTTGAATCATACAATTCTTCCGGTTATGTATATCTTAAAGAATCGTCATCGCTTTTACTTAAATCGAGACACCGCTCTCGCAGGGAAGAAATCAGACTTATATACAAGGAGTTAGCCAGTCCCAAGGTAGAAGAAATCATCGAAACCGATGTAACTTCAACCTCGCAGGAAAATATTTCTCCTGCAGAGCCGGACTCTTTAGCTCCTACAGCTGACGGAGAAAACCGATAATTTTATAAAAAAAACGCCTCTTAAACCCGACTGTAAAATTTCTGTCAATTTCGTTACAGATATGATATAATCGTTTAAAACGTCAGGTATCGGGGCGGTAGGAGTTTCTGTGAACAGACATGATTTTCCAAAAATCCATTTTTATGATCAAGATTTTGTAGATATTTATAATAAAACATGGACAATGCTTTCCGGCTATTGCATTGACCCAAAAACTAACGAAAAATCTTCGGAAGGACTTTTTTTATATCCCGAGAACGATAGACTTATAATCGATCAGTTTGAATCGATAATGTCATCTTTTTTTCTTGTGTATTCTAATAAGAATTTCGATGCAAACAAGAATATCGACTATTTTTACGCGCGGCAGGAAGAAAACGGTGCTATCCGTTGGCAATATGATACGAAAACGGATGAGTCGGTTACGGATTCTTTCAATCCGGAAGGAATCGGAATGCCGCTTTTTGCGTGGGCGGAATTTAATCTTTACCACAAATCGGCAAACAAACGCCGCATAAAAGAAATTATGCCGGTTCTTCAAAAATACATGAATTGGATTGATTCCGTATTTAAGCAGGAAAACGGACTTTATGCGGTTCCCATTATTACAAGTAAAATGTTCAATGCTCCAAGGGAAAATGCTTTTTATCCGATTGATTTTAATGCGGCGATGGCGATAAGCGCATCTCATATGTCCGCGCTCGGCGACATTTTAAATGACAAAGAATTGAGCTTCCAATACCGCAGAATGTATTTTTCGATAAAGACGCGCATAAATTCAATGATGTGGGATAATGAAACCGGTTTTTATCATGATTTGGATAAAGACGGAAACCGTTTGCCCGAAAAAACGATTGCGGGCTTTTGGCCTCTTCTTGCCGAAATTCCGAACGCGGATAAATCCGAGCTTTTGACCGCGCATTTAAGTAATCCGAACACATTCGGAACGGATCATCCTTTTCCGTCTCTTTCCGCCGACAGTCAATTTTTTAGCGCTAACGGAGAAGCCTATAAAGGAAGCGTTTTTCCGGTATTCAATTTTATGATTATCAAAGGATTGGAAAAATATCAGCAATACGAGCTTGCGCGGGAATGTTCGATTAGACATCTTTATTACGTACTTGAGGCGTTAATTCCGAATGAGGAGAACCGTAAAGGCGACTTGTATGAGGCGTATCTTCCGTGCGGCGAAGGAAAATCTTCGTTCTCCGGTGATCCTTCTTGGCCCCGCGCACATTTTTTGGCAAGCGCAGGTCTTTCCACAATCGCCTTGATGATAGAAAACGTTATCGGACTTGCAATAAGTTTGCCGCGTAAAACGGTTGATTGGATTATTCCGAATTTGGAAATAATGGGCATTGAAAATTTATCGCTCAAGCGGAATTTAATCACGATTTTAAGCAATAAAAGTAATCGCGGCTGGGAAATTCAAATGGAAAGTGAAAAACTTTATTATTTCACTATAAATATTTTAGACCAAAAGAAAAAAACTCTGCCGATTCCGTCTGGCAAATGTTCTATGTTGATCGATAAATTATAGATTGAATGTCGAGCTCCCGAAAAGCTCGAATCTTAACCTAATAGGCTTTTGCCGGTTGCATACGGAGAGAAATAGAAAAGTTTCGTTAAATTTTTTGATTATCCGCCGCTCGCACATGGGCAATATCCGTGTTTAAATACTTTTTCCGTGTAAAATACGGTTTCTCATAGAACATAAACAGAAAAATCCGTCTAAAAAAGTTTATACTTTTTTAGATATTGAACCTGAGCGATAACGAACTTATCGGACAGGTTTATTTTCCAAAGCGGATAATCAGCTGAAAAAATAAGTTGTTTTTGGGGAGGCAATTCATGGAAGCTGTCATTGAAATAGGGTCTACAGGACTTCGTCTTTTAGTTGCCGAAGTTACGGAAGACGGAAAGAAAAATATTTTGGATCGCGCGGAAATGCCCGTATCGGTCGGACAAGACGTATTCACCGGCGGCATTATAAAACGCGAAACGCAAATGCAGTGTCTGCATATCTTACAACGTTTCAAAGAACAGCTTGCCGGTTGGGGTATCGAACCGAATAAAACTACGGTTGTTGCAACAAGTGCGTTCCGTGAGGCTAAAAATCGCGACCCCGTAATAGATAAAATCCGCGCGGCAACGGGTTTTCGCGTAACGGTTATAGACGGAATTGAAGAGAACCGTCTCATGTATGTGGCTGTAACGGAATGCCTTAAAGACGAAACTGCAAGGGTGCGCGCCGGTAATACCGTTATTTTGGAAGTCGGCGGCGGTTCTACCGAAATGATGCTTATGAAAAAAGGCAAAATGGCGGGCGCGCACAGTTTACGGCTCGGTACAGTCCGCTTTGCGCCCGGTATCCGATTGTCGGGCTTTGACGGCATTCAGCGTTTTATCGAAGAGTTCATACAAAATACGAAAGGCTCTTTGGAAAGCGAATTAAATCTTTCCGATGTTCAACAATTTATTGCAGTCGGTTCGGACGTATCGCTTGCTGCACTGCACATAGGGAAGCCGATTTCAACATGGCTTTGGTCGATAAACCGCAAAGATTTCGATAAATTTGTCGATGAATTGCAGAATTATACTGCGGACGAATGCGCTGCGCGTTTTAAGATTTCCTACAGCGATGCGCAGGTTTTTAATGTAAGTCTGCTGATATACAAAATGTTCATAAATTTGACGAATGTTGAAACGATAATAGTTCCCGAAACGAATATCAGAGACGGTTTGATTATAAGCAAAATTACCGCACCTAATCAGGAGCTTATCGAAGAATTTCATCAGCAGATTACGGCATCCGCTCTGACTTTGCTTAGAAAATATCGCGGCGATGAAAAACACGCAGAATATGTGCGCGCCGTGAGTCTTATGATTTACGATACTTTAAAAGACGAAATTGCGCTTGACGGTCGTTCTCGCCTTTTACTCGAAATCGCCGCGCTTTTGCATGATATCGGAATTTTTATTCGGCTTGACGAACACAACCTGCACAGCGAATACATTATCAGTCATTCCGAAATCTTCGGATTAAGTAAAGCGGAAAATATGATTGTCTCTTATATTGCGCGTTATCATCGCGGAAAACAAATGCCGCAAGATAACGAACAGTTTCAGTCTCTGGCGCGTACCGAGCGCATGACGATATTAAAACTTACCGCAATTTTGCGTATTGCCGATGCGCTGGATCGCGGGCACCGGCAGTCGGTTTCGGACATTTTTATGGAACTTTCAAAAGATACGCTTATCATACGCGCCGGAGCGGACAGAAATTTTGTCCTTGAGCAGATGGCTCTTGCGGAAAAGGGAGATATGTTCGAATCGGTATTCGGATATAACGTAATGCTTGTATAGCGCAAATGCGGCATTCTTAAAATGGTAAAGAGGTTTGCAGAATGGAAACAAGATTTTTTAACAGAGAACTTTCATGGATTGAGTTTAACGGCAGGGTTTTGCATCAAGCCTTGCGTAAAGAACTCCCGTTGATGGAACGTATTCAGTTTCTTGCTATTGTAACAAGCAATTTTGATGAATTTTTTCAAGTTCGCGTTGCAAGTATAAAACGTATGCTTGCCGCAAATCCTCATGCGGCGGATGTTTCGGGGATTTTGCCGGATATGCTTTTAAAACAAGTTTCGTCGCGCGTACACGGCATAATAGATTTGCAGCACAAATGCCTGAAGAACGACATTCTTCCGGAGCTCGCAAAAAAAAATCTTGTTTATAGACAGGCGGATGATTTTAATACGCAGCAAAATGATTTTACGCTCAATATGTTTCAAAACCAAATATATCCGCTGCTTACTCCGCTTCGCACGGATACGGAAGTTTTCCCGCATATTTCAAATCTTGCGCTTTATGCGGCTTTTTTGCTCAAACCCATTGCGGGAATAAAATCGAATAACGATGCCTTAAAAGGAAGCGACGAACTTCCGCGTATTGCGCTGGTTCAAATTCCTTCCGGAATACCGCGGCTGGTTATGTTGCCGTCGGCAAAAGGCAGAAAAGAATTTACTTCTCTTGAGGATATTATTACAAAATACGGGACTCATTTATTTCAAGGATTTTCCGTAGAAGAAAAAATGCTGTTCAAGGTTGCGCGCGATGCGGATTTTGCAGTAGATGAAGATTCCGGACGGAATTTTATTCATGAAATGGAAAAAGTTTTAATTCAGCGGCAAGTTTCGTTTCCGGTTCAGATGACTTGTAACGGTGAAAGCGAAACGATATTGAATTTCCTTACGGAAAAACTGAATCTTACAGAAGAAGATATTTACAAAGTCAACGGAATTGTTGAACCTTCAATTTTAACAGAATTGCGAAGTCAAGAAGAATGTATAAAAATGTCTTTTCCATCGTGGCAGCATTTTTATCCGGCAGACTTACCGGAAGATGAACCTTATTGGGACATTCTTAAACAGCGGGACATTCTTCTTCACGTTCCGTATGAATCTTATCAGCCTGTTGTAAAATTTATTTCCGATGCGGCAGACGATCCCGATGTAATCACAATCAAAATGACTTTATACAGAACGGGACGGGATTCGCCTATTATAAACGCACTTGAGCGGGCGGCGCGGAACGGTAAACAAGTTATTGTTCTTGTTGAATTAAAAGCGCGTTTTGATGAAGAACGAAATATTGCGTGGGCGAATGAACTTGAAAATGCCGGCGTTACGGTAATCTACGGGTTGGTAAATTTAAAAGTTCATGCAAAAATTCTTATGATAATGCGCCGCGAAAACGGAAGCGTCCGCCGCTATGTTCATCTTGCAACCGGAAATTACAATCCCAAAACCGCAAAATTGTATTCCGATTTATCTTTGTTTACCGCAAATACGGAGCTTGCCGGAGATGCCACGCAATTTTTTAACGTGGTTACCGGTTATTCGACATTGCAGACGATGAAACATATCGGAATGGCTCCGGTAACGCTTAAATCGAAACTTCTTGCGATGATTCAGCGTGAAATTGACCGAAGCGATCCCGAACATCCGGGACTTATAATTGCGAAGATGAACAGCTTGACGCATGAAGAAATAATTACGGCTCTTTACCGTGCAAATTCCGCCGGAGTAAAAATTCTTTTGAACATACGCGGAATTTGTATGCTTGTTCCCGGCGTCAAAGGCATGAGCGAAAATATCCGCGTTGTTTCCATTGTGGACAGATATCTTGAGCATTCGCGCATTTTTTATTTTCAAAACGGTAATTCGCCGGAGTTGTATCTTTCAAGTGCGGATTGGATGCCGAGAAATCTTGACAGAAGAATCGAACTTATGTTTCCGATTTTGGATAAAGCCGTATTTAAAGAAGTGCATGGAATTCTCAAAACATATTTTGAAGATAATGAAAATTCTCATGTATTGCAAAGTAACGGCGAATGGGAAAAAAATCCTCGAGAATCCGGCGAGAAATCAAAGCGTGTGCAGGAAATTTTGTATAAAAAATACCGGCGAAAATACGATGCGGCAAGTAAAGTTCAAAAGACTCAATTTGAAGTTCGCAGAAAGGATTAACTTATATGATCCGTGTTGAAGCAAAAGTAAAACTTCCTTTTTTATGGGGAAAATCCGCATTCAAAAAGGATAATTGGAACCGTTTGAATCTCATCGTAGGTCCGAACGGTTCTGGAAAGACATTGCTTGCCGAAGAACTTGTGCGCCGTTTTGAAGGTTCGGGATATTCGGTTAATTTTTTGCGTGCGGAACGCTCGGATCAGGAAGAATGTTTTAGGCGCATTAAAAATGATGAAGAAATACGGAGAAAAATCGAATTCGTGCTGTCCGATATGTTCGGAAAATCGATACGTTTTGAATCCAAAGACGGAAAAACAATTGTTCCGACCGTTATAAATAAAGCGCGCGGCGTTGAATACGGCTTGCAGAGCGGTGAATGTCACGGGCTTAAAGAAATATTAACGCTGCTTGTGGCATTATATTCGGAGGAAACGGATTGTCTTATTCTCGATGAGCCGGAACTGCATCTTCATCCGCAGTTTCAACTTTTTTTTATGAACGAAATACGCAAAGCCGCCGCAAATTCGTCGAGAATATTTTTTTTGATAACTCATTCTCCGTTTTTTATCGATTTAAGACTTCCGGAAGATTTGACGGGCGTAATCGTATGTCATGTAAATCGTGCGCCCACTCATATCGATGTTCTTTCGGAAGATGACAGCACTTTATTCAGGCGCTTTTTGCCGAGGTTCAACACATATCACAAACAGTTTTTCTTTTCGGACAATCAGATTTTTGTTGAAGGCTATACCGACCAACAGATGTTCACTTATCTTTTGGATTGTGTGGAGACGAATTCCGGCGTTGCGGGTACGGGTATAATTGATGTTGGCGGTAAAGACGAACTCGGCGTTTTTTTTAAAGTTTGTTCCATGCTCGGCACGAATGCAAGAATAATTACGGATCTCGATTCTCTTTTTTGCGGTAAACTGCGGGATATGCTTTGTGAAGATTTGCGCGTTATACAATGGATTGAAAAGCAGACCGAAAAGCAACAGCCTTTCTACCGCAATATTTTTACCCGCAAGGAATTGCAGCATTCCGTAACGTTTGAAAAGCTGATTTCAAAACTGGAATATTTTCTTGTGAATATCGGTAAATGTATTTGCGAAAACGCCGCGCAAAGTTCCGGCGAGATGAATTTATTTGTTGAAAAGCTTACGGGGCTTTACGAAAAATATGAAAATCCCGAAAGTCTGGATACATTTAAAACCGTAGTTTTACAAGGTGCGGCGCGGCTTGAACAAAATCTTGAAGAAGCTTTGCCCGAAGAGATTTCCGGAACCGTTCCGCTGGTATGCAATCTTGCAAGTTATATTTTAGCCGCAGCTGAAGCGGCACAAGTTTATATTCTTCCCGGCGGCTGTATTGAAAATTATTACAACCGTAATGAAAACCCGTATATGCCGATTCAAGGAAAAGACCGGCTGTTCCATGCCGAGCTTGAATACGTCATGTCTTGTACAAAAGAGCGGCTTGTGGCGGAATATCCGGATCTTGTAGACATACTCAATCGCGCCGCTTCAAAAAATGCTTCCATACCGCGTAAAGAAAGCTGACCGGCTATTGCGGAAAAATCACTCGGCGCGGCAGAATTTTTTTATACGTTTATAACTATTCATAAATAAAAATATATTTATAATTAAAGCATGACTAATATTGATTTTTTAATTATCGGCGCAGGTTCTGCAGGTCTCACTGCAGCAATGTATGCAGCCCGCTCCCGTATTTCCACAATCGTTATAGACAGTTCCGGTTCCGGCGGACAGGCTTTGCAAATTGCCGATCTTGAAAATTATCCCGGCATATTTCCGGCGATAAGCGGCTATGAAATTGCGGATAAAATGCAAAAGCAAGCGGAGTCTTTCGGGGCAAAAGTTATTTCTACGCAAGTTTCTTCAATAAAAAAAGAAGAAGATTCGTTTACGGTCGAAACGGCAAAAGAAACATATCGTGCCCGGGCAATACTGATTGCAACAGGCGCGGAGCATCGTGCATTAGGTGCGCCCGGTGAAAAAGAATTGACGGGTAGAGGCGTTTCATACTGTGCCGTCTGCGACGGACCTTTTTTCCGCAATAAAAAAATCGTCGTCGTCGGCGGCGGAGATTCCGCATGTACGGAAGCTCTTTATCTTGCGGAACTCGGTGAAAAAGTTACTCTTGTTCATCGCCGCGATACATTGCGTGCGCAAAAAGTCAATATAGACAGGATAAATGCAAATAAAAAAATTACGGTGGAATACGATTCTACCGTAAAAGAAATAAAAGCGGGTGCAAACGGTGCGGTAAGTTCCGTAGTGATTAAGAATGTCAAAAGCGGCGTGCAAAAAGAAATTGAAGCGAGCGGAGTTTTTATTCTTGTAGGAATGACTCCGCGTACGGATTTGGTGCAAGATGCTCTTAAAGATGAAGCAGGTTATATAAAAACGGATGAACTTATGCACACATCGGTTAAAGGAATTTTTGCTGCGGGAGACGTTCGCTCCAAGCCGCTCAGACAGATTATTACGGCGGCAAGCGATGGTGCCGTTGCAGCTTATGCCGCAGAAAAATACATAAACTCATTTAATTACGACAAAAAATGAAAAAATCCGTTGCCTTTTTCGGGCTTTTTTTATGTGCGGCAATATTATCCGCCGCAAAGTCAAACTTGCCTGCCGGTGTCGATTTTTGGAGCCGCTATCCGAATGAAGAACTTGCCCATGCGATAACGGATCGGATGACCGATACGGAGCTTCTCTCTCAAATTCTGATGTTCGGATGGGCAGGCGCGGAGCCTGAAGAAATTCTTTTTCAGTGGGTTGAACGCGGACTCGGAAGCGTTAAAGTTTTCGGCTGGAATACGGAAGACTTAAAACTTGTTGCAAAATCCGTTTCCTCGCTGCAAAAACGTGCTTCTCTCCGTCGATTTAAAATCCCATTGTTTGTTGCGACGGATCAAGAAGGCGGCTGGATTAGACACGTCAAAGGCGAGACCTCCAACACGCCGGGCAATATGGCTGTCGGGGCTTCCGGCTATCCTGCCGATGCATGGTACAGTGCATTTTATATAAGCCGCGAAATAAAGGCTTTGGGAATCAACATGAATTTCGCCCCCACCGTTGATTTATTCACAAATCACGATTCAACTATTATAAGTACGCGTTCGTTCGGGGACGACCCGGCAAAAACGGGATTTCTCGGGAGTGCCTTTACGGCAGGAAGTATTGCGGCGGGCGTTATCCCGACGGCAAAGCATTTTCCGGGACACGGAGACACCGGTTTTGATTCTCACGTATTTCTTCCGAGCATCGACATTGATTTTGAAACGTTTGAAAGTCGGGAGCTTGTTCCTTTTAAATATCTTATAAAAGAAAAAATACCTGCGATAATGTCGGGGCATTTAAGTTTTCCGCAAATCGACAAGAGCGGTGCGCCGGCATCGCTTTCAAAATATTTTTTGACGGATTTATTGCGGGAGCGTCTGGGCTATGAAGGATTGATAATTACCGATGACATGATGATGAACGGTGCTACTATTTTTGCAGGCTCGCTGAGCAATGCGTTCAGGGCGGCGATTGAGGCAGGTAATGATATATTGATTTCATCTACCACCGCAAAATTACATGAGGCTCTTTGGACGAATAATCTTGCGCTTATGTCGGAAAGTTCCGAATTCCGCGCGCGCGTAAAAGATGCCGCTTTCCGCGTGATAAAAGCAAAGCTGGATTATTTTAAAGGCGGCAATGCGGCTCCTCTTTATCCCGATCCGAATAGAATTTCGGAATCCATTCCCGACCGTGAAGGACAAAAATTTTTTCTTGAGCAGGCTTGCCGCTCCGTAACCGTATTGAAAGAGACGGTTCTTCCGTTGAATAGCGATAAAGCCGGAAAAGTTCTTTTGGCAGGCGCGCTCCCTAAATTTTTTGAAGAAGGTAAAAAAAGATATAAAAACTGCGGAGAATTCAGATTCGGTTACGAGCTTGGACCCATCGAAACGGAATGGATGAGCGAAAATATTAAGAAAACCGCGCAAGCATACGATACAATCGTAATCTGCGTATCAAGCGCAAGGAGCGCGGATATAGCAAATGCGCTAAAAGAAAGCGGCAAGAAAATCGCCGTCCTTTCGATTATGTCTCCCGTAAGCGCGGTAAATCTTGAATGGGCGGACGAAATTATTTTAGGCTACAGCTATTCTCCGTATACGTTTGCCGCAATGTTCGGCGCGCTTTGCGGAGAATATAAAGCCGCCGGCACAATGCCGTTCGACATTGCGCAATAATAGCCGTTTTAATGTTATACGAAACTTTGAGCGTTATCCGCAAATTCTTTTGCGGCATTCGCGGTAAAGGGAAGCCGTTTTTTCCGCTATCTCCGCCGGAATGCTTTTTATGTCCGGGTTTCCGTCCAAGTGATTTTCTTTGAGCCAATCGCGGATAAATTGTTTATCATAACTTGCAGGGCTTGTACCTTCCTTGTATTCGGCAAGATTCCAAAAGCGGCTCGAATCGGGAGTAAGCACTTCGTCCGCAAGAATAAGTTCTCCGTTTTCATCCAATCCGAATTCGAATTTCGTGTCTGCAATTATAATCCCGTTCTTGAAAGCGTGATCATAGCATTTTTTGTAGACGGCAAGAGCGGCTTTTTCTATTTTTGAACCGAGCGCATCGCCCAGATCATTTTTCATATAATCCAGCGTAACGTTAATATCATGCCCTTCGCTAGCCTTTGTGGACGGAGTAACAATCGGTTTCGCAAGTTTTTCCGCAAGCGCGTACTCCTTAGAAAATTTATGCCCCAAAAACGGCTCGCCTTTTTTATACGCATCGTACATACTGCCGAACATATAGCCGCGCACAATTACTTCATAAGGAATCATTTTAAGTTTTTTTACAAGGATTGTACGGTCTTCGTACTCCGGCTTTTGAAATTCGACGGGCATATCTTTTAAATCCGAAGAAATCATGTGATTTTTTACTATGTCGCCGGTAAAATCAAACCAAAAATCGGAAAGAGCGTTTAAGACTTTGCCTTTATCTTTAATCATCGTAGGTAAAATCACATCGAATGCGGAAATACGGTCGGTTGTAACAATAACCATTCTACCGTCTTCCAAATCGTAAACTTCTCGAACTTTTCCGCTTATAACCTTTTTCATAATAATTCCTTAATTTAATATATTTTCTGCAATTTTACATATCGTAAAAATGCAGAATCGTTTTTTTATAAAGTCTACCGCCCGAGAGATGTGAGCGGGAGCAGCTGCGGATCGGATTTGGGCTTTTCAAGTTCCATATATTTTTTGAGCAGTTCCGATTGAGAAGCTGTAATGCGTTGCGGAAGCTGCACAATAACTTTTACGTACAAGTCTCCGTTGCGCCCCGTTCCCGTAATCGGAACTCCTTTGTCCTTTACACGCAATAATTTGCCGTTTGGCGTTCCGCCGGGTATTTTTATGTCGATTTTTGTACCGTCGAGCGCAGTAACGGTAATTTCGGCACCGAGTATCGCTTGTGTAAAGCTTATCGGAACCGCGCAATATAAATCTTGTCCGCTGCGCTCAAAATACGGATGCTCTTCAACATGTAGAATGACTATAAGGTCGCCTGCTTCTCCGCCGTTTTCTCCCGCATCGCCTTGACGGGGAATTGTTATGCGTTTTCCGTTGTCGACTCCGGCAGGAATCGTAAGGGAAATAACTTTGCTTTTTTCCTGAACTCCGCTTCCTCTGCAATCTTTACACGGTTTATCGATTACCTGTCCCGTCCCGCCGCATTCTCTGCATGGCTGCTGTACACTGAAAAATCCGGAGCTGTGTCTTATTTGTCCGGTGCCTCCGCAAGTTGAACACGTTTTTTTGCTTCCGCCTTCAGCACAGCCCGATCCTTTACAAGTCGAGCAAGTTTCGTTGTGGCGAAAGCGGATTTCGGTCTTTGTTCCGTAAACTGCGTCTTTAAAAGATATGCGTAAATCGTAACGCAGACTTGCACCTGATGCCGGACCGCTCCTTCTTGAAGAACGGAATCCGCCTCCGAAAAGATTGTCAAAAATATCGCCGAAACCGCCGCCCATGCCGCCGAACAAATCCGCAAAATCGTTGAACGCATGAGAATATTGTGCTCCGCCGCCTTGATTCATACCTTCAAGACCGGCAAATCCGTACTGATCGTAAATCGGACGTTTTTTATCGTCGGAAAGAACTTCATACGCTTCCGTCGCTTCGCGGAAATTCGCTTCCGCTTCTTTATCTCCGGGATTTCTGTCCGGGTGATATTTAATGGCGAGTTTTCTATATGCTTTTTTAATTTCGTCTAAAGAAGAGCCTTTGGGAACACCAAGAACTTCATAATAATCTCGTTTTGCCATATAAAACCTGTTGCGTTATAAAAAATATAGCGCAGTATATCAAAAAAATATAAACTTATCTAATAGTCAAGGAGATACCGGAAATCTTGTCGATTCTGCGGTATCTCCTTTGATTTTTTTTACATTGAATTATATGTACTGTAAAGTTCAGCTTTATGGGCTGTCGCTTTACAGTACATTCAAAACCGCTTATTTATCGTCGTGAACTTCGTAATCCACGTCTTCTGCGGAGCCTTTGTCGAATCCGCTCTTTGCTTCACCGGAAGTGGAAGAAGCATTGCCGCCGTTATCTGCCGCGCCTGCATCCGCTGCTCCTGCTCCGGTCTGCGCGCCCTGCTGTTTGTAGGCTTCTTCGGCAAGTTTGTAGGACGCCTGTTTTAAGCTTTCGGTTTTCGCTTTGATGTCGGCGGTATTATCGCTTTCAACAGCTTTTTTAAGCTCCGCAACCGCCGTTTCAATATTCTGCTTTTCAGCATCGCTCACCTTTGCGCCCAAATCCTTTAAGCTCTTTTCCGTCGCGTAAATCAGACTGTCCGCTTCGTTCTTCGCGTCAACGGCTTCGCGCTTTTCTTTGTCGGAGGCGGCATTCGCTTCAGCGTCTTTTACCATGCGGTTAATTTCGTCTTCGCTCAAACCGCTGGACGATGTAATCTGAATGTGCTGCTCTTTGCCCGTTCCCAAATCTTTTGCGGAAACGTGTACGATGCCGTTCGCGTCGATGTCGAACGTAACTTCAATCTGCGGAACACCGCGCGGAGCCGGCGGAATGCCTACGAGGTCGAAGTTTCCGAGCGTGCGGTTCTGTGCCGCCATCTCGCGCTCTCCCTGCAATACGTGAATGCTGACCGCAGTCTGGCTGTCCGCAGCGGTGGAGAATATCTGGCTCTTCTTTGTCGGAATTGTCGTGTTGCGCGGAATGAGTTTGGTAAATACTCCGCCCATCGTTTCAATTCCGAGTGAAAGCGGCGTAACGTCAAGCAAAAGAACGTCTTTTACGTCGCCTTTGAGAACGCCGCCCTGAATTGCAGCTCCAACCGCAACCGCTTCGTCGGGGTTTACCGCGCGGCTGCCTTCTTTTCCGAAAATCTGTTTTACGATTTCCTGCACTTTCGGCATACGGGACGAACCGCCGACAAGCAAAACTTCGTCAACTTTGTCCGCCGTAATTTCAGCATCTTTAAGAGCCTTCAAACACGGCTCTTTCGTCGCTTGGAACAGGTGGTCGGTCATCTGCTCAAACTGCGCGCGCGTCAGCGACTTCTGCAAATGCTTCGGGCCGCTTGCGTCCGCCGTAATAAACGGAAGATTGATGTCCGTGCTTGTCTGCGCGGAAAGCTCGATTTTCGCTTTTTCGGCGGCTTCGCGCAAACGCTGCATCGCCATCGGGTCGCCGGAAAGGTCTATCCCTGAATCCTTTTTGAATTCCGCAATAAGCCAGTCGATAACGCAGCGATCCCAGTCGTCTCCGCCGAGGTGCGTGTTTCCGTTAGTGGATTTGACTTCAAAAACGCCGTCGCCGAGTTCCAAAATGGAAATATCGAAAGTACCGCCGCCCAAATCGTAAACGGCGATCGTTTTATCGTTTTTCTGATCCTTATTAAAACCGAACGCGAGGGACGCAGCTGTCGGCTCGTTGATAATGCGCTTTACGTCGAGACCTGCAATCTTTCCGGCATCTTTTGTAGCCTGCCGCTGTGAGTCGTTGAAGTAGGCGGGAACGGTGATGACCGCTTCCGTAACTTCTTCGCCGAGATAATCTTCCGCCGTCTTTTTCATCTTTTGCAGAATAAACGCGCTTATTTCCTGCGGACTGTACTGCTTTTTCTCGCCATTCTGTTCAACTTCAACGCGGCAGTCCGCACCGTTGTCGATTACCTTATACGGAAGTTTTGTAGCCTCTCCCTGCAATTCCGAGAACCTGTGTCCGATGAGCCGCTTTACCGAATAAATAGTATTTTTCGGGTTCGTAACCATCTGGTTTTTAGCAGGCTGTCCGACAATGCGGTCTCCTTTTGACGTAAAACCGACGATTGAAGGCGTTGTGCGTCCGCCTTCGGAGTTTTGAATTACGACAGGTTCGCCGTTTTCCATGACGGCAACACATGAATTGGTTGTTCCAAGGTCTATACCGATAATTTTTCCCATTTTATTGTTCCTCCTAAGTCAAAAACAAATTGATTTTAAATCAAACCGGATTTCCGGTTTATAAATTAAGATTTCGAAGATTCAGGCATTGTTACCATAACTTTTGCGTGCCGGATAATTCTATCTTTAAGTTTATAACCTTTCAGATAGACTTCTTTTAGAACCGGCTCGGAAACATCACCTTCTTCGCTCCGTAAAGCCTCATGCTCGTCGGGAGAAAAAGGTTCTCCCGCTTTACCGAAGCTCGTAAGCCCGTACTTCGATTCCAACATGGAAACCAAAGTATTGTTAATCATCTTGATTCCGTCCGCAATGGATTTTGCATCCGTAGCCGTTGCAGCCGCATCAACCGTGCGGTCAAAGTTATCAAGACTTTCAAGCAAATCCGCAAGCAGATTGGAATTCGCATATTCTGCAGTTTCCGCTTTTTCTTTTATGACGCGCTTACGGTAATTGTCAAAATCCGCAGCGCGGCGTAAAAGTTGATCCTTGAGTTCCGCATTTTCTTTTTCGAGAGATTCGATTTTATCTTTGTCGGAAATGTCCGTTTGCGGCTCATCTTTTCCGTCGTCGACGGAAGAATCTTCGGAAGTTTGCTCCGTGTCCGCAGTTTTTACATCTTCTTTTTCATTGATTTCTTCCTGCGTACCATGCTTTTCTTCAGTGGATTCAGTCATCATATCCATCCCATCTTTTGTGTTATGTAATTAAGATAATAAGCGCAAAATAATTTCGTCAACAAATTAGGGCATTTTTATCGGGAAATCACGCGCAAATCAATCGTATCGCTAGGAACCGTAAAGTTTATTTTAAGACGGCACATGAATTATTTCACGCGGCTTGGAACCGTTTGCGGGTCCTACGATACCTCGTTCTTCCATTTCTTCTATTAAACGTGCTGCCCGATTGTAACCGATTTTAAGCCGCCGTTGAATATAAGATGCGCTTGCCTTTCCCGACTGAATAACGATATCTAGTGCTTCCGCATACAGCGGGTCGTTTCCGTCCTGAATTAAAAGCGGTTCGGAATCTTCGTCGTCGTCCAAAAAAATCTCATCGTCGATATAATCCGGTTCTCCGAGACCCTTTACGTATTCTACGACGTTTTCGACATCGGTATCGCTTACAAAAGTCCCTTGAATACGGACGGGAAAAGGATCCGCTGCGCTTGCGTACAACATATCTCCCTTTCCTAAAAGCATTTCCGCTCCTACTTGATCGATTATAATGCGGCTGTCCATTTTTGACGCAACCATAAAGGCTATGCGGCTCGGAATATTTGCTTTAATCAAGCCGGTTATTACGTCGATTGAAGGACGTTGCGTTGCAAGCACAAGATGAATTCCGACCGCGCGGCTCATCGCGGCAAGACGGGCTACCGTAGATTCAAGTTCTTTGCCTGTAGTTGCCATCAAATCAGCAAATTCATCTATTATAACCACGATATACGGCAGTTTTTCCGTACAAATATTACGTTCCTTTATGCGCCTGTTGTAGCTTGTAATATCGCGGACACCCATGCCGTCGAGCAAAGCATAACGGCGTTCCATTTCGCACAGACAATATTGCAGAGACTGAAAAGCGCGCTTGGATTCGGTTATGACAGGCGTGAGCAAATGCGGAATATTATTGTAAAGTTTTAATTCAACGATTTTCGGATCTATAAGAATCAATTTTACCTGTTCCGGCGCGCGTTTGTAGAGAATCGAAAGAATCATACTGTTTACGCATACCGACTTTCCGGCTCCTGTTGCGCCCGCAATCAAAAGATGAGGAGTTTTTACGAGATCCAAAAGTTGCGGTTTGCCTAAAATATCTTTTCCGAGAACAACCGGAATCGACATGGACTTAAACTCCGGCAAATCCTGTTCAATCATTTCTCGAAAACTTACAATCGAGCGTTTTTTGTTAGGCACTTCGATTCCGACCGCAGCCCTTCCCGGAATAGGCGCGACGATACGCACGGAACTTGCAGCCAGCCTAAGGGCAATATTATCCTGCAGCGTTACGATTTTGCTGAGCTTAACGCCGTGCGCGGGAAGCAGCTCAAACATCGTTACAACCGGTCCTTTTTTTATTCCGATTATTTCCGCTTCAATATTGAATTCATTGAGCGTTTCTTTAAGTTTTACGGCATCCGCTTCGGTTTCATCGTCGATAATCCAATACTGATCGTCTTTAAATGCCGTAAGAAGACTTGTAGGAACGCTATACGCCGCTTTAGGAGTTACACCGTTCCGATTCCGCTCTTCGTGCAAGCTCTCCGAATCTTTGTCATCGGCTGAATTATATGCGGAATCGTTTTGCTCTTCCTCCGTGTCTGCAGACTGAGACCGAAGCTCTCCGGAAGATTCGGAAGTCTTCGGTAAAACGTCGCCGAAAGTTTTGTCTGCCGATAATTTTTCGATATTACGCATTGCGCGGGCTTTTTCTTCCCGCACTTCACGAATTGCATCCGCTTTCATGTCTTCAAACACATTTGACGAAGAATGAATATTAAACGGATATTCCGGCGGGTTATTTTCAAGCTCGTCTTGTGTTTCCGCGTTTATATCTATGTCAAAAAAATCCGGATCTAACGTGTCGTGAGCGGTTTCCGGTTCATTTTCGTTTTTTTTTAGTTCATCTTGCGGGTCTTGCTGAGGAAGGTCGTCCGCCTCCGACCAAATACTTTCGGAGGTCTCACGCTCTTGTTCGGCTATTTTGTCGAAAAAAGCGGATTCTTGTGCGTCTTCTTCATAAGGGTCGGTTATGCTCGGACTAAGGGAATCAAGATATTCGGCATCGGCATAAGGATTTTCATTTTCGTTTGCCGGTTCCGCATCCTCTTGTACGAAGCTCTCCGGCTGTGAGTTTTCCGCCGAGCCGGTATCTTCGGGAGCGTAAAGCCCTTCGTAATACGGATTTTCTTCTTTTATCGCTTCCGCCTCTTTCGGATTCGGATTGAATTCTTCCGGCGCATCAAAATACGAAAGATTCGGGTCGGAATCGACATAGAGGCTTTCGTCCGTATCCGGTTCGGGGTTTGATTTTTCGCCGGATAACGTATCATCTTCGTCGAGCGCGGTAAAGTCTTCAGGTTTATCGGGATTTCCCGCCATCGCCTTTATTTCCGATGTATCCGGCCATTCAAGTTCTTCAATTTCTTCGTCCGTTTCCGTATCGTTGCCGCTTAGACCCTCCTCCGTGCCGGATTCTTCGAGGGGATTGGTCAAAGCTTCGTATTCTTCGGGAGTTATCACGGGTTGCGGTTTCGCTTCGATTTCATCAAATACGTCCGCGAAAGGATCGTTTGCCGGCTCTTTATCGATTTGTTCCGCTTTACCGGAATCTGCAGAGTCTTCCGCCGTAGTCTCTATTTCTTTGTCTTCAACGTCTTCGGGAGCGGCTTCCGGTTGTGTAATATTTTCTTTGACTTGCTCTTCCTGAGAATCAATATTTTTTTCGGATTCTTCCCTATTGCCCTCAGCGATTTTTTGATTTTCCGTATCGGATTCCGTGTTTGTGCTATCCGACTCGGAATTGATTTTTTTATTCTTATCTTTTGCCGGATTCGATATTTTATCTGCAATTATTCCCGCCGTAAGAAATTCCATTGCAACGAGCATTGCGCCGAGTATAACCGTAAGTGCGATTTTTACGCTTCCGAACGAGCCGGAATTTTCGAACACGGAGCGGCAAATTTTTTCCGTTAACACGGACGTGAAAAACGGGATAACCGCAGTCAGCAGCATCATCGATTTTCTTGCAGTCCATTTTGACGCAAAACAAGCCAATGCTGCGGAAAGCAGAAAAATCGGAATAAAAACGCTTGAAAATCCGTAAACGGAATAAAGCATCCGCCCTGTTCCGAAAAATATATTTCCATGTCCGGGACCGAAACTTCCAAAATCGAGAAGCTGCAAAATAAGCGCGATAGAAAAAAATGCGGACAGAACGAGTAATAAACTTCCAACCGCAATGTTCTGTTTACTCGAAATTCTCATGCTTCATTATCGGCGGTTAAAACCTTTTTTTTAGAAAATCTTATGAACAGATATGTTATTAACGGGCGGTAAAAACGGATAAAGTCTTCGCTGCAAGTGATAAAAATATTGCCGTTTTGTCTGAAAGCATCGGTCGGACTCGGTGCTTATTGCATAGCAAAGTCTATGGACGAGCGATATAAAATCTAAATGGTTTAATTTCGAGTTTTATAAACTCAAAGCTTATATTTTTCTAAGGCAAGCCTTAAA
>ERZ772940.393-NODE-393-length-20917-cov-5.1647_pt1 | contig 20917 bp, 18 predicted proteins | sample MGYA00511682_ERZ772940 | MGnify/ENA primary metagenome ERZ772940 (study PRJEB29015, sample SAMEA2737922) | human oral metagenome | biome: human oral; feature: human-associated habitat; material: dental | place: China | collected 2031 ... | reverse complement strand
TGCACTTCGATTTGGAATGTACATGCAAAGATACTAATTTTAAAGCTAATCACAACTTTATTTAACTTATTATTAATATCTCTAAGTTGTATTTACTAATGCAAAGATACTAATTTTAAAGCTAATCACAACCGCGAAAGTCAGTATATGAAGGCAGAATTGGTTGTATTTACTAATGCAAAGATACTAATTTTAAAGCTAATCACAACACCCGTGGCACGTGCCCATTCGGCATAAAGTTGTATTTACTAATGCAAAGATACTAATTTTAAAGCTAATCACAACTTGGTAACGATGATAACTTCCGCGAGTTGGGTTGTATTTACTAATGCAAAGATACTAATTTTAAAGCAATTACAACTAACGACACTTCCGATTTATTGTTCTAAAATCAAGTAAATGGGGCAATAAATTTAACACAAGCGGAAAGGGGAAAATAGAGAAAAAGAGGGGTGGAAAATAGGGGTGGAAAAGTAAAAGAGCCGCTTTTGCAATGCAAAACAATAAGTTTTACCGCGCAAAAGCGGCTCTTTTGGATTGCAAGAACGGCTCTTTTGCAGAGCGAAAAGATGATGATGGAATGAAAAATATAGCCTATATGCGAATAAAAGTGTTCGTTTTGCGACGTAAAAGGTATGGTTTCATTGCATAACACTACCCTATAAGCTTGCAAGAAGCTATGAACGAAGCACTTATGGTAGCACGCAAATAATGACGTTATTTGCAAATAAATAATTTGAAGTGCAGAAAAGTGCCCGTAATTCGGAAGTTGGGGCTTTGAAATTTAACAGTTTCGGAGTCGTTTTAACGAATATTCAGACTTTAACAAATGAAGGTATGCAACCACTGAAAATAAAACACGCTACATTCAAAGCTGCTTATATGGTGAAAGAAGATAATTAGGTAGTAAAACTTGATTAATCCTATTTTTTGCCGTACCTTTGTCCCCAAAATATAGAAAATGAATGTTTTAAGCGTTGTTTCCAAAGTTTTAGAGAAAGTAAGCTACCCTATTAGGGGCAATTTCTGCTTTTTCTTCTTTATGTATATCGTTGGTATCGTTGTTTCTTATGCGGAACTTCCTGCCAATCGAGAGGACGCATCGGTATATGGAAACTTATGGTTGGAACTGTTTTTCGACCTATACATCGTCTGCATTCTTCTTTCACTGATACCCAAACGCGTGCGCCGCTGGGTGGTTGGAACGTTTTATATCATCGCCTACGCCACAAGCATAGCCGACCTTTTCTGTTGGGTTAAATTCCAATCGTCCCTCAATCCGTCGATGTTGCTATTGGCAGCAGAAACCGACAAGCGCGAGGCAAGCGAGTTTTTCAGCAGCTATATCAATTCCGAAGTACTCGCATCGAGCGTCGGATTGCTGCTGCTCATCATTGTAATGCAGTGTTTGGTCGTAGTATGGAATATCTACCGCAAGCGAAAAGGCATAAAATATCCAGTACAGCTAAATATCTTAAAAGAGAAAAGTGCCCATTTCATCGGGATAATCGCACTCGTTTTCTTCGTTGTTTCGGCAATTTCGTCGTACCACAACAAGCGTGAAATGGTGCAGATGTTCTCATTGAAAACGATTGGTGAAGTGGAACACGAACTTACAACACCCGATTGTGCAACGTTCTACACGCCGGTTTATCGACTTGTATTCAGCATTTATGCCAACCATTTGACTGCACAGCAAATCGACAGATTGGTAGAAGCGAAAGACCGCGCTACGGTTCAGAGTTGCACCTTCGATGCAAAAAACATCGTGTTAATCATCGGCGAAAGTATGGGTCCGCATCATTCGCAACAATATGGCTACTTTATGAATACCACGCCACGCCAAGTTGCTTTGGAGAAATCGGGACTTCTTGTGCCTTTCAGCGATGTTGTAGCCCCGTGGAACCTTACGAGTTTCGTATTCAAGAATATTTTTTCGATGCACGTTGTAGGGCAGAAAGGCGAGTGGTGCGACTATCCGCTCTTCCCACAGCTGTTCCGCAAGGCAGGCTACCACGTGTCTTTCATCACCAACCAGTTCCTTCCACAAGCCAAAGAGGCTGTCTACGACTTCAGTGGCGGCTTTTTCCTGAACCACAAGGAATTGTCAGAGTCTATGTTCGATACACGCAACACACGCCTGCACACATTCGACGACGGATTGCTTGCCGACTACGACAACAAGCTGAAGGCAGAAAACAAAGAAAACAACCTGATTATATTCCATCTCATCGGCAGCCACGTGTCGTACAACCGACGCTATCCGAAAAGCCGAAAGCATTTCAAAGCGGCAGATTATGAGCAAAAACGCCCAGAACTAACGAAACAACGCCGCTATATGCTGGCACACTACGACAACGCAATCTTGTACAACGACTCGATAGTAGACCAAATAGTGAAACGCTTTGCCAACGAAGAAGCAGTGGTTATCTATATGCCCGACCACGGCGAAGAGTGTTTTGAAGGCAACCGAGGCATTATATGCCGCAACCATTCTGCCGAGATTGATTACGATTTGGCACGCTACGAGTTTGCAGTTCCGTTCTGGATATACTGCTCGCCAAAATATATTGAAAAACACCCGAAGGTGTTTAAACAAATAAAAGCGGTAAGGCATAAACGCTTTATGACCGACGCCTTGCCCCACTTGCTGCTCCATTTGGGAGGCATAAAGGCAAAAGACTATTGCAGCGAGTACGACATTCTGAGTCCGCAATACAACGAGAAGCGTCCACGAATACTCAAGAATCAAACGAACTACGATGATTTGGTGGCTGAACACAAACGAAAAGCAGCGATGAAACCGTAGATTTTTAAAGATTACAAGCAACTAAAATGGATAGCAACACTAACAGTTCTGCCCGCAAAGGTATGGTCGATAAGATGCTAAACCGCACGGAATGTAACATCTTGCGAGGCATTGCCATTGTCGGTATAGTGCTTCATAACTACTGCCATTGGCTTCGCCCTATCGTAAAAGAGAACGAATACCAATTCAACCAACACAATGTGGACTGGTTCAACCACGTTATGGCAAACGGTTTCAACGAACGCACGTTTTTCCATCTGCTATCATTCTTTGGTCATTACGGCGTGCCCATCTTCCTTTTCCTTTCGGCTTACGGCTTGGTAATGAAGTATGAAGGTGCAAAAACGCAAAGTCTTCCCGACAGCGGTAGCACAAACGAACCAAATGCGCTTAGCTTTTTGCGCTACCATTGGCTGAAACTCTTCCGTATGATGATAGTTGGCTTTGCAGCTTTCGTATTAGTCGATGCCATGACCGAGGGGCAACACCATTACGAAGTAATGGACATTGTGGCACAAATGGGCTTGTTCAACAACCTTCTGCCCAATCCCGACGATATTATATGGCCTGGTCCGTACTGGTTTTTTGGCTTAATGCTTCAGCTATACATCGTCTACCGCTTGTTCTTATACCGAAAAGGCTGGACGTGGGTGGTGGCTTTCATTGCTGTTTGCACCATTATCGAACTGCTGTGCGACCCCAATGGCGAGCCATTAAACCGTTGGCGATACAATTTTGTCGGTGGAATGCTGCCTTTTGGCTTGGGTTTGCTTTATGCAAAGTATATGCGGAACGTTTCTTTGCGCATTTATGGGACAACGTTTATAGTCTCGCTACTCCTCATTCGGTTTGGCAGCAACCACTTTTTCACGTGGCTTTTCGTGCCTATGTTTGTGTGTTCGGCAGGTGTCAGCTTTGTCAAGCTGCTTTCGTATTGGAATACGCACTATCCCAAATACACTTTTGGAATAGCAAAAACTTTCGATTGGTTGGGCGTTATATCGGCAGCACTGTTTATCTCGCACCCCATTACACGAAAAATAATTATCCCTATATCGCGCGGTGGCGACTATTGGACGGGGCTTTTGCTCTACATCATTGCTTCCGTCTGCGTGGCGTGGTTGTTCAAGGAAATAATGAGGCGTGTGCCTTCACCAAAATTGTGAAATGAAAAGAAAAGAAATAGAACTTGCAAACATTAGTCGGTTTCGTGGCGAACTGATGGGCTTAGCGATATTGTTCGTTATGCTTTTCCACGTTGGAGTGCCACGCACGGATATGTTCTTTGGTCTTCGGCGTATGGGAAACATTGGTGTCGATATGTTTTTCTTCCTTAGCGGTGTCGGACTTTGGTATTCGTGGACGAAAAATGCCGATGCTATGCAATTCCTTAGGAAACGACTTCTGCGCATTTATCCTGCGTGGCTTATCGTGGCGTCGCTGTATTACATACCCGATTTTCTCTCTCTCGCTTGGGTACAGCACAGCGGACACAGCACAAATATCATCGATTTAATCGGCGATATTGCGATAAATTGGGACTTTTGGCTGCACGACGAACTTACCTTTTGGTACATTCCTGCAGCCATGATGCTGTATTTGGTTACACCTGCTTACCTGTCGCTCATCATAAAGCACCCAACCTACCGATGGATTCCTGCACTTATGATAGCTTGGTGCGTAGTTATACAGTACGTTTCGCCTATCCACGAGGCTGTTGGACACATCGAAATATTTTGGAGTCGTGTACCTATTTACTTCATCGGGCTGAACTTTGGAGCAGCAGTAAAAGAAAAAAGAACACTGGAAGGCAGTTCCATTTGGCTCATACTATTGACGTTTGCAGGTATGCTTGCAGCTTGTATCTATTTGGAACAGGCGCGACACGGACGCTTTCCGCTATTCTTGGAACGTATGTTGTATATTCCGCTCACCATAACAGGCATACTGTTGCTTTGCATTGCATTAGACAGGTGGTCAGACAAACGCCTGCACAAGGCTCTTATATTCGTGGGCAGCATAAGTTTAGAAATATACTTGCTGCACAACCACTTCATACTTATCTACATCGAACAGCTTGGGTGGCACTATTGGGCAAAGTTTCTTGCAACGCTTGCAATAGTTTTACCCTTCGCATGGCTTCTGCACAAAGGAGTGGAGAAGATAACAATGAAAATAGAAAGGAGTTAGGAAAATGAAGGAAATTATCAGGTTAATACGACCGCATCAGTGGATTAAAAACCTCGTTGTGCTGTTTCCCATCTTCTTTGGTAAGGCTTTGGGAAACATAGAATCGATCTACGAAGGTTGCATCACGATGATTGCATTCTCGTTTATCGCTTCTTCTATCTACTGTCTGAACGATATTGTTGATGTAGCCGACGACCGTCGCCACCCTAAAAAGTGCAACCGTCCTTTGGCATCGGGCAAGATAAGCATCGCACAAGGTTATGCCATTATGGGCATAATGGTGATTTTATCGATGGTTTCGCTACTTTTTCTACCGCAACAGCGCATAGAAACGGGCGGAGTCATCGGCTTTTATTGGGTTTTGAACGTTGCCTACTGTTTGTATTTGAAGCAACACGCCATTATTGATGTTTGTATTGTGGCATTTGGTTTCGTACTGCGTATTCTGGCAGGAGGTATAGCAACCGACATACGACTGAGCAAATGGATTGTGCTGATGACCTTCCTGCTTATGCTTTTCCTCTCGTTTGCCAAACGCCGCGACGATGTCTTGCGTATGAACGAAACAGGCGAAGCACCAAGAAAGAACACCATTCGCTACAATCTGACGTTCATTAATCAAGCCATTACCATAACGGCAAGTGTTACTTTGGTGTGCTATATTATGTACACGGTAAGCCCTGAAACAATTGCGAACTTCCATACAGAGAACCTTTACTTAACAAGTGTCTTCGTTCTCTTGGGACTGCTGCGCTATATACAGATTGCCGTAGTGGACAAGAAAAGCGGAGACCCGACGAAAGTTATCCTCCACGACCGTTTTATACAGTTCATTGTATTGGGCTTTGGACTTACGTTCCTCATTATAATATATTTCTTGTAGTATGAAAGTATATGCCTTCGACTTCGACGGAACACTGACGAAAAAGGATACATTCGTCGAGTTCATCGAATTTTCCAAAGGATTTGGGAAAGCTTTTTGGGGCTTTTTCCTATTCTCGCCTATCCTTGTATTGATGAAACTACGACTTTACCCGAACTGGAAAGCTAAGCAACGTGTGTTCTCGTGGTTCTTCAAAGGAATGGAGATAGACGAGTTTAACAGACTTTGCAAAGATTTTGCAACCGAAAAACAAGGTATTATGCGGCAAAGTGGACTGGAAACGGTTCGCAAAGCATTGAACGAGGGAGATAGTGTAATTATCATTACCGCCAGCATAGAGAACTGGGTAAAACCGTTTTTTGAGGAATTTGGCGATAAAATCAGAGTGGAAGGAACACAGATAGACGTTCGATTAGGTACCATAACAGGTCAGTTCCTTACAAAAAACTGCTATGGAAAGGAAAAAATGAAACGACTGAAAAGTGCCTTCCCATATAGAAAGGCTTACGAGTTGATAGCTTTTGGCGACAGCAAAGGCGACCGTTACTTGCTGAAAGAAGCGGATAAAAGCTATTACAAGCCTTTTCGGGGGAGAAAGAACGAAAACTACGGTGAAGTCGTTCGTTTTGGTATAGTAGGTGTTTTAGCTACTGCTCTCCAATATGGCATGTATCTTTTACTGATAAAATGGATAGAACCACGAATTTCTAACACGGTGGGCTATCTGCTGAGTTTCATATTTAACTATATCGCCTCAACAAAATTCACGTTCAAAGTTAAATCCACAGCAAAAAAAGGAGCAGGTTTTACATTTGCACACATTATTAATTATGGACTACAAACGGTTTTCCTAACCCTTTTCCTTTGGCTTGGGTTACCTAAAAACATTGCAATGATACCTGTTTTTGGTATCTGTGTTCCTATAAACTTCGTATTGGTGCGTTTGTTCCTAAAGCGGAAATAATATCATTATATACTAAAGAGTTACCCAACAATACTTGGAAAATATATTATAAATGTGTAACTTTGCAGACTTTAAATAAGGAAGAATGTCTGTATTTGGTATTTTTGCAGTAAAAAAAGAAGAACATTTGTTAGCATTTGCTATGCTTTTCGTCTTCTTGGCTTTCAATGCGCTGCTCATAAGTAGCCACTTTGGCGTCTATACAATGGGCGCACACGGAGGTTTTTGGTCGTTGTTTACCAAGAATTTCCGTATGTCTGGCTATGACAACTGGTCGTGGATAACCATCTCGTGTATGCGTGTCCACTTTGAAACCATTCGCCACCCGCTGTTTCTTACGCTGCTTTACCCACTATATTGGCTGAATCACTGGCTTATAAACGCTGTAGGTATCAACTTTGCGGTATTCTTTATGGCGATAATCATTGTTTTTTCAGCATTCTATTCTGTCATTTTCACCTACCGTATTTTGCGTGAAGTGCTTGAATTGCAACGAAAAGACGCCACACTGCTCACACTTTTCCTATTCTCATTTGGGCATATTCTGGTACCTGCGATGGTTCCCGACCATTTTATAATATCACTTATGCTACTTACAATGACCCTTTACATTGCAGGAATACGGCAGAAACAAGGTAAGCTAATCAATGAATGGCAATCTTTTCTCTTGATATTCTTTACCGCAGGAATGGCTGCTTCCAATGCAGGAAAGACTATCTTGGCAGGTCTTTTCACGAATGGAAGGAAGTTTTTCAGCTTTAAATACCTTACAATCGGCATCATTCTACCATTGGCTTTGCTATTTGGTATTCAGCAAATGCAGTACTATCAAGTAGAAATTCCGCAAGAAGAAGTTACCAAAAAGATTGTAAGCAACAAGAAAAAGAAACAACCGGGAAAGTTCGAAGCCCATACCAAGAAGCGAAATGCGTGGCTACACGCCCATACAGGACAAGCAGCAAGCAGCGAAGGCATAGGAAAGCTAATGGATATATCTACTTCTCGCACGGAAACACTGATTGAAAATTTCTTCGGCGAGCCTATCCAACTACATCAAGAATATCTTTTGAAAGACGTTTCGTGGGACCGTCCTATCTTTGTAAAGTATAGATGGATTGTCAATTATGTTGTCGAAGCACTCATCGTATTGCTGTTTATGATTGGAATAGTGGCGGGGTGGCGTTACAAATTCATGAAAATGCTTCTATTATGGTTTGCCTGCGATTTCACATTACACATCATTATGGGGTTCGCAATTAATGAAGTGTATATCATGACAGCGGGCTGGGCTTTCATAATTCCCATTTCCATCGGCTATTTGCTGCGCATTCTTCCACGCCAATCACGCTTTATCTTGCGCATCACACTGGTTCTATTGACAAGTTGGCTATGGGTTTATAATGGCGGACAAATCATTTATTACCTTATCGCATGAACGCTATTGTAGGTTTTCTTACCATTAAAAGAGAAGAACGCCTACCTGTTGGCTTATTCTTCGTATGGCAATTACTTTTGCAAACACTTGCCATAGCGAAATATGTGCCATTATTCACGAAGCCATCGAGCAATTACTACAAGCTATTTGTCGATAATTACCATCTTTCAGGCTTCGATCCGCTTACCTATTTGGTTGTTTCCGATTGGTCGTTAGCCTACGATGTAAACCGCCACCCTTTGCTGGCATTCTTCTATTACCCCTTTTCATTATTAAACCAACTGCTCATTCAAGCAACAGGAATAAACTTTTCGGTTTATATTGTTGCAGTTGTTTTAATTTTCTTTTCTACCTATGGCTTTGTTCTTATGTTGAGAATACAACGCCATATTATAGGAATTGCTTCCTTTGATTCAGCAATTCTTGCTTTTATCCTTTATTCTTTTTCCCATATTTTATTATCAAGCATAGCCCCCGACCACTTTGTTTTGTCGTTGTTTATGCTTTTGCTAACGCTGTATATTGCAGGAAAACAACTGCAAGAACAAAAAGAAATGAGCATTTGGCAGACTATCCTATTGTTTCTGCTAACTGCTGGCATCTCATTGAATAACGGTTTAAAAGTTTTTCTATCCAATCTTTTCACACGAGGCAAACGATTTTTCACTATAAAAAATATCTTTTTGGCTATCATTTTCCCTGCTGCAGCCATCTTTGCAATAGGCGAATGGCAGCACGAACAGTTCATTGCAGATAAAGTTAAGGCAAGTAAGGTAAAGAAGCGCAACGCTATCAAAGCTGAACGCAAAGCAATGTTTGCAGCATTTAGGGACACTACGCACATTAAAGATAGCACAAAGCAGGAGCAAACCTTCCAAAAAATGTGGAAAGCACATCGCAAAGAAGTGCTTAGAGCAGAAGCCAAGCAACCTCAAAAAGCGCATTCGGGCAAACCTGTTAGCAACAAACGCTTCCTGAACTGGACCGATGTATCTACTTCCCGCACAAAAACAATTGTAGAAAATCTATTTGGCGAATCCATACAACTACACCAAAAGCACACATTGGAAGATGTGATGAAAACCCGTCCTGTAATTGTTACCTACGATTGGATAGGCAATTATGTAGTTGAAGCGTTGATTTTCCTCCTTTTCATCGTAGGAATATGGTGCGGACGCCGCGTTAAATTCTTATGGTTGTGCCTTTCTTTTGCCGCTTTAGATATAGTATTGCACATCGGATTAGGCTTTGGCATCAACGAGGTCTATATTATGACAGCCCATTGGATTTACGTTATTCCTATTTCTATTGCATTTTTCGTTCGCAATACTTGTGGCAGAACAAGACAAACGCTACGCATTCTTCTCGTTCTACTTGCAATATATCTCGTCGTTTATAATGTTTCACTGCTCGTTCAGTATCTGTTTTTCTAAACTTTAAATGATTATGAAAGCAAGCGTTTCTATCGTCTTATGTACTTACAACGGTGCAAAATACATCAGAGAGCAGTTAGATTCTATCATTGCCCAGACGTATCCACTGCACGAAATCATCGTGCAAGACGACCATTCTACCGATGAAACCACAGAGATTCTTCAAGAATATGCTTGCAAACATAGCTTGATAAAGGTTTTTCAAAACGATTCAGCACAAGGCGTAAATGGAAATTTCCTTTCAGCAATGCAGCGAGCAACAGGCGAATACATCGCTATTTCCGACCAAGACGACATTTGGGAAACAGATAAAATAGAGAATCAGATAAACAGTATCGGCAAAAACCTACTCTGTTCTGGGCTTTCCCGCCCTTTTTCTACCGATGGTTCGTTTGCCTATTTCGACCAAAGAAAGCGTAATGTGCACGCCATTCGTATGTGTTTTCTTTGTCTCCCTGGACACACGTTGCTCTTTCGCCGTGAGCTTGTAGGCATGCTGCCTCCATTAACCCACCCCATTTACAAATACTCTATGTACGATGCAGCCCTTTCCATAACGGCATCTGCACACAAAAGCATCGTATTCATCGACAAAATACTTGTCAATTTCCGTCGCCATACAGCTGCAACGACCTACAACGATTATAGCAAAAGCCTGCCATCGTGGCGCAATGCCCTACACATACTAAGGTGGGGAATTACCCATTTTAGCGAAACAAGAAAGCAAGTACAACCTCTTTTCGCAGCCAAGTTATCGCTTTTAAACTATATAAATGCCAATAACAAAGAAGCAAATGCAGCTAAAAAGATACTTGAGTTGGAATTACAGAACGGTATTTTGCCATTTATGAAACTACAATACCACTGCATAAAGAACTATAAACACCTATTCCATACCGAAGGAAAAGGATTTGTCAGATTGATTCGAGCAGCCCTCTACCCCATTATGCAGTTACATATGTACGCTAAATAAAAAGCAGAAACAAGCCATAAAATAAGGAAACACACGCATTAAACGCTATAAAGTCCAACCCTTACTTTTGCTTCTTACGACGCAAATAGCCTATACACTCATCGAGCATTTTAGACCCTAACAGCTTCATAACAATGAAATAAGCCACAACAGCCAAGCCTATTCGCACCAACAAAAGCACAAGAAGATTGTGAATGCTGCTTGTAGCCATATAAACTGCAGCCATAACAGCAGCCGAGACAAGCATATAAGGCACTATATCGAGCAATACGTCCCACAGACGAAGGGAGATTTCGCGATGCGCAAAGTATTGCCAAACAAACAACCAAAGCACCGTAGCCACCGTATAAGCACTCACCATAAACACCATACCCTTGCTATGACACAGCAAAACAAGCAACAACTGAACCGCAATAAGCGAAGTAGTTACCCACAAATACACATCTGGCTTGCCACGACTTATCATTAAGTTCTGATACAACGTATAGAAAGGCAGGAAAGCACCACTGATACAAAGTATGCGAAGCAGCGGAACACTATCTACCCACTTATCGGCAATGAACACAATGATAAACTCGTACGCCACCATACCTAAGCCAAACATTGCTGGAAAAGCCAAAAAAGCGGTGAAACGGAGCATTTTTCGGAATACAAGGACTTGCCTTTCGCGTTCAGCTTTCACTTCTACCAGTATCGGTTGCGCCACTTGCGAGGTGGTTCCCGACACCATTGTGCTCGCCATTGTGTCCCATTTGAACGCCTGCGAGAAGTTTCCAACAGCGTTTGCCGTATAAAGGCGTCCGAAAATGAACGTCAGCAGGTTCTGACTGACAACGTTTACCACCGTCGTAACCAATATTTTATAGCTGAAAGAGAACATACGGCGCACAGGAGCAAAGTCTATCTTCAGCGATGGACGCCACGGAATAAGGAAAAAGCGTCCCAAACTTGTCAGCGTTATATACAACACCTGCTGCCAAGCCAAACTCCAATAGCCATAGCCTTGCAGTGCTAACACGATACCGACAATGCCCGAAACGACCAAAGACGACACACGCAAGATGATTGTTTCCTTTACCATAATGTTCTTAAACAGATATGCCGTCGGCGCAGTGCCGATTGCAGAGAACAGTAAGGAAACAAATAGAAAGCGAGAAAGGTCTATGAGTTCTGCGTGATGAAAGAAATCGGCAATGAGCGGCGCACTAAAGAAAAGCACAATATAAGAGCACCAGCTTACTATCGTGCTGAACCAAAACACAGAATTATAGTCGTTGTCGGTGGGATTCTCAAGGTTTGCAATTGCAGAAGTAAAGCCACTCTCCTGCAACGCCCCTGCTACGGCTGTGAAAACGGCAAGCATTCCCATCAAGCCATAGTCGGAATTAGAAAGCAAACGAGCCAGCAAGATGCCGATGAGCGCGTTCAGAATTTGCATTGTACCGTTGTTCAATGCTCCCCAAAACAGTCCTTTCGCTGTCTTCTCCTTTAATGTTTGCTCTGCCATTCTACCGTTGTTTTCGTGCAAAAACGCACTTATTCGTTCAACTTATCCTATCTTTGGATAAGTTTTTTATTTTCCATTATAATATTTCTCCACATCTTTTTCAATACATTCGGGCACCAATCCTTTGATTGTGTGCCCGTTTTTTATGCGCAACCGTATATCTGTGCTGCTTATATTGATAAGCGGAATGTCCAACAATGTAACATTATCGGATAGCAACGTATTGCATTTTTCTACGGTTTCATCGTTCTTTCTCGGATAAACGGCAATACGATAATGGGCTAAAATATCTTCTGCATGATACCATTTATCGAACGCCTGCCAATTGTCGCCTCCTATCAGAAGTACAAACTCGTAGGTTGGAAAGTCGGCAGTAAGTTGCTGCAACGTGTCCCAAGTATAAGAAGGTTTCGGCAAACGAAACTCGTAATCACAGGCAACCATACCTTTTTTGCCGTTCAATGCTTTCCTAACCAACTGCAAGCGCAGCGTATCGTCGAGTAGCTTGTCGTTTATTTTAAATGGATTTTGCGGCGAAACCATAAACCAGACCTCATCTAAACAGGCTTCTTGCAGAAATATTTCTGCCAGTTTTATGTGCCCATTGTGGATAGGATTGAACGAACCACCGTATATTCCAACCTTCATTGCAACCTTATGCTTCTACGAATTGCTTTATAATGTTGTAGGCTTCCTCCTTTGCCTTTGCCAAATCGTCGTTCACGATAATATGGTCGAATTTATCGGCAAATGTAAGTTCATACTCCGCCTTGGCTATTCTGCTTTCTATGGCATCACCCGAATCGGTCTGTCTGCCTTCCAAACGGCGGCGAAGTTCGGCGATAGAAGGAGGTTGAACAAACAAGCTGAGTGCTTTTTCGCCGTAAAACTGCTTTATATTGCAACCACCTTTCACATCGACATCGAAGATAACGTTTTGTCCCTTGTCAGCCTGAGCCTCTACCTGACTCTTCAATGTACCGTAGAAACGGTCGGTATAAACTTCCTCGTACTCCAAAAATTCGTTGTCTTCTATTCTTTTTTTAAACGCTTCGGGGCTTAAAAAGATGTATTCCACCCCATCTTGCTCCGTGCCACGTGGTGCACGTGTGGTGCAACTGATAGAAAATGCCAACTTCAGTTCAGGGTGTTCGTTCATCAGCCACTGCACAATGGTACTTTTACCAGCTCCCGACGGTGCCGAAAATATTATGAGTTTTCCTTGCATCTGCTGTTTCTTTACAGTGCGTTCAGCACTTGTTCTTTTATCTGTTCCAGCTCGTCTTTCATCTTCACCACGATGTTTTGCATCTCGGCTTGATTGCTTTTAGAGCCTGTCGTGTTTATCTCGCGTCCCATCTCTTGTGCGATGAAACCGAGCTTTTTGCCCACGCCGTGCCCTTCTTCCGCCATTGTTTCGCGGAAGTAGCTCAGGTGGTTGGTCAAACGCTGTCGTTCCTCGCTTATATCAAGTTTCTCGATATAGTAGATCAGTTCTTGCTCCAAGCGGTTCTTATCGTAATCCACCTTTGCCACTTGTTCCAAGCCTTCTATGATTTTCTCTTTTATCTTCGGCACACGGCTTTCTTCGTAGGGTTCTATACTCTTCAGAAGAGCTTCTATATTATCAATTTTCTCGTGAAATTTGCGTTCGAGCGCAGCACCTTCCTGCTTACGGAAGTCCACCAAGTTCTCTATGGCTTCGCTGATGGCTTTCTTTGCTGCCTCCCATTCTGCTTCGTCGAGCACCTCTATTTCGGTTTTCGTTGTAACGTCGGGCATACGCAGCAACGTAGAAAACCAGTCGGTAGGTTCGGGAATACCCGTTTGTGCCGCTATGTTCTTTATCTGGCGATAGTAGTTTTCTACGAGTTTCGCATTGATGGGCGTTGCGTCCAACGCTGCATCTTTCTCTATCCACAACGAGAAATCTACCTTTCCACGCTCCAGACGCTTGGCAATGGTCTGCCTTATTTCCATTTCCTTCTCTCTATACAGAGGGGCAATGCGGGTTGAAAGGTCAAGATTCTTGCTGTTTAGCGACTTTACCTCTACGCTTATTTTCTTTTCTTTGTAGGTTACGACAGCTTTACCGTAGCCCGTCATTGATAATATCATAATCCTTACGTTTAATTAATGCAAAAGTACAAAAAAGAGCCGAAAGCACCAAATTGCCATCACTTCCTTTTAAAAGTTACTTACTGACAAGTCTTTATATATTCTTCTAAAACCATTATAACCACTGCTGCCACAAATAAAAGTCCTGCAAATCGGTGAGCATATGAAAGAACAACCCGATACCGATGGGACGAAGCCACCAAGGCAGTTTCAGTTTCTCGTAGGGAAGCACGCACAGAAGTGCATAGATACCTACCATAAAATAGGAATGAAGCAGGTGGAAACCCACACTGCAACGGTCGGGATTGAATATAGGTGTCGCCAGTAAATGGTCTAAATCTACAAGCATTGTTGCCAACATAATCCAAAACGCCTTCACCCTGCGTTCGCGCCTGAAGAACTGTGCAAACAGCAAGGGTGCAAGAAAATGAAGCCCATAGTGAATAATGGTTCTTAATAATGCGATTGTCATTTCTTGTTTTAAATCGTTAGAAGTATGCAAATATAGTCCATTTCCTTAAAACTCCCATCATTTTGCTGAAAAGTTAGGATATTTTTACGTTCGGTTCATTCAGACAGGGCTATTCGGAGAACAGTTATGTCAACTGTAAACAAATCTTAATACCAAAGAAGTTACACCACCAAATGTTAATTTTGAAAATGCGAGAAATATTTGGCTAAAAAATCAGAAATAAACATTGGTAAAGCGTTTTCTATGCTGTCAGTTTGCAAAAGTGCCGCTTTCGCAAGGCAAAACAATAGGTTTCATCGAGCAAAAGCGGCACTTTTGGAATGTAAAAACGGCTCTTTTGCAAGGCAAAACCGCATCTATATTTCCACAAAAGTGTTCGTTTTATCACATTTAAGATACCTTTTCGTTGCACAGTACTACCCAACAAGTGAATAATAGGCTATGATTAAGCAACTTACGATAGCACGCAAACAATGGCATTATTTGAAAACAAACAATCTGAAGCGCAGAAAAGTGCCCGTAATTCCGTTGCTAAAGCCTCATTGGTTTAACAATAAGCGCGTCTAATTTAGAGATATTAACAAACATAAAAGGCATTGATTAAATTATAAGGAAAATCGCAAAGCAATGTTGAACAAATATAAGGCTGCACTGCGTGTTACCGATTAATTTGCTAACTATCTGAAAAAAGGAAGTCATTTTTTTGTTCTTTCCTTGATTTAGTGTATCTTTGCAAAAAGAAAATCTTAACGTTGGAGGGCGGTTAATGGCACTTAGCAACCTCCATATACAAATCTATTTACATACAGAGCAATATGATTCTATTTTTCTTGGCTTCTAATGACACTGTCATTGCTACTGAAATCGACCACAACCCTACGCAGGAAGAGGTTGAAAAGTTGAGTTGGCTTTATGGCAACGCAAAGGTGTTGAACGACAAAGAATTGTCGGGCTACTACCTTGGACCACGCCGCGAAATGATTACTCCTTGGAGTACAAATGCCGTTGAAATCACCCAAAATATGGGTATCAGTGGCATTTCTCGTATAGAAGAATACTTCCCTTCGCAGTCGATGGAAGCTAATCCAGACAGAATGATATTCCGCAACTACGATGGATTGAATCAAGACATCTTCACGGTGGATATTCAGCCAGCAGAAATACTGTTCGTTGACAATCTTGAGAAGTTCAATGAGGAAGAAGGATTGGCACTGTCGCCAGAGGAAATAGAATATTTACATAAGGTAGAGAAGCAGAACAACCGCCCACTGACCGACTCGGAAGTGTTTGGTTTTGCACAAATAAACTCGGAACACTGTCGCCACAAGATATTCGGCGGCGAGTTCATCATCGACGGAAAGGTGATGGAAAGCAGTCTTTTCAACCTTATAAAGAAAACAACAAAGGAAAATCCAGGCAAGATTCTGTCTGCTTACAAAGACAATGTAGCCTTCGCAGAAGGCCCCGAAATAGAACAGTTTGCTCCGAAAAACCAAAGCACGTCCGACTTCTTCCGTGTGAAGAATATTGAGAGTGTTATCTCGCTGAAGGCTGAAACCCACAATTTCCCTACTACTGTAGAACCTTTCAACGGTGCTGCAACAGGTACAGGTGGCGAAATTCGCGACCGTATGGGGGGCGGTGTAGGCTCTTGGCCTATTGCAGGAACAGCAGTTTATATGACGGCTTACCCACGCTTGCAAGACGAAAACGGAAAGATGCCCGCCTTGCGCGATTGGGAGGACATTCTGCCAGTGCGCGAATGGCTCTATCAGACACCTCAACAGATACTTACGAAAGCCTCTAACGGTGCAAGCGACTTTGGTAATAAGTTCGGACAACCGCTGATTGCAGGTTCTGTATTGACTTTCGAACACCAAGAAAACGGCGAAAAATATGCTTACGACAAAGTGGTTATGCTTGCTGGCGGCGTAGGTTACGGTGCAAAGCGCGACTGCTTGAAGAAAACGCCACAGCCGGGAAACAAAGTTGTTGTTGTAGGTGGCGACAACTATCGCATCGGACTTGGTGGCGGCTCGGTATCGTCGGTAGACACTGGACGCTATTCAAGCGGAATCGAGTTGAATGCTATCCAGCGTGCCAATCCCGAAATGCAGAAGCGTGCCTACAATCTTGTTCGTGCGTTGGTGGAAGAAGACGAAAACCCTGTTGTTTCTATTCACGACCACGGTTCGGCAGGACATTTGAACTGTTTGAGCGAATTGGTAGAAGATTGTGGCGGTAGAATAGATATGGACAAGCTGCCTATCGGCGATAAAACGCTGAGCGCAAAGGAAATCATCGCCAACGAATCGCAAGAACGTATGGGCTTGCTGATAGACGAGAAGTATCTCGACCACGTGCGTCGCATTGCCGAGCGCGAACGTGCACCGATGTATGTGGTAGGCGAAACAACGGGCGATGCGCACTTCTCGTTCGTTCAGAAAGATGGTGTAAAGCCATTCGACCTTGATGTTGCGCAAATGTTCGGACACTCACCAAAGACCATTATGAAGGACGAAACGGTGGAACGCAAATATGCCGACGTTACTTACGATATTGCAAAGATAGACGATTACGTTACACGTGTGCTGCAATTGGAAGCCGTAGCTTGCAAGGATTGGCTCACAAATAAGGTAGACCGCTCGGTTACAGGACGTGTGGCACGACAGCAATGCCAAGGACAAGTGCAGTTGCCACTGTCCGACTGTGGTGTGGTAGCACTCGACTACCGTGGCTATAAGGGCATTGCCACCGCAATCGGACACGCTCCGCAAGCAGGTTTGGCATCGCCGGAAGCAGGCTCGGTGCTTTCTGTGGCTGAGTCGCTGACCAATATTGTATGGGCTCCGCTTGCCGATGGAATGGACAGCATTAGTCTTTCAGCAAACTGGATGTGGCCCTGCCGTGCGCAAAAGGGAGAGGATGCACGCCTTTACAGTGCAGTGAAAGCCTTATCGGATTTCTGCTGCGCCATTGGTGTGAACGTACCGACAGGTAAAGATTCGCTGTCGCTTACACAGCAATATCCTAACGGCGAGAAGATTGTTTCGCCAGGAACAGTCATCGTTTCAAGCGGTGCAGAGGTGAGCAATGTGCGCCAAGTGGTTTCGCCTGTATTGGTGAACGACAAGAATACACGCCTTTATCACATTGATTTCAGCTTCGACGAACAGCGTCTGGGTGGTTCTGCCTTTGCACAGAGCTTGGGCAAGGTTGGTTCTGACGTTCCTACCGTGAAGGAGCCTCGCTACTTCTGCGATTGCTTCGATGCTATTCAAGAAATGATTCGCCGTGGTTGGATTCTTGCAGGACACGATATTTCGGCTGGTGGTATGATTACAACACTGCTCGAAATGACTTTTGCAAATCCTGAAGGTGGTCTGAACATCAACTTGCACGATATGCAAGGCGATGATATAGTGCGCAAGTTGTTTGCCGAAAATCCAGGTGTCATCATTCAAGTTGCCAACGAACACAACGACGAAGTAAAGGCTTTCTTGGAGGATAACTGCATTGGCTTCGCACGCATAGGCTATCCAAACACCAAAAACCGTACACTAAGCATTGCCGATGGAAGTTGGAAACACGACTTCGACATCGATGCTTTGCGCGACGCTTGGTATGAAACATCTTACTTGTTAGACCGTAAACAGACTGCAAATGGGTTAGCCGAGAAACGACACGATAACTATAAGAAGCAACCAATAGAGATGAAGTTCAACGAAAGCTTCACAGGTAAGTTGCAGCAGTACGGTTTAAATCCAAATAGATGGAAGGACAACGACACAACAACCCATCAGACACACCGTAAACCAAAGGCTGCCATCATTCGAGAAAAGGGTACTAACGGCGACCGTGAAATGGCTTATAGCCTCTATCTTGCAGGTTTCGAGGTGAAAGATGTTATGATGACCGACCTCATTTCGGGTCGTGAAACGCTTGAAGAAATGAATATGATAGTGTTCTGTGGCGGTTTCTCTAACTCTGATGTACTCGGTTCAGCAAAGGGTTGGGCAGGTGCTTTCCTCTATAACCCTAAGGCTAAGCAGGCACTCGACAACTTCTATGCACGCGAAGATACACTGTCGCTCGGCATCTGTAACGGTTGTCAGTTAATGGTAGAGCTAAATCTTATCAACCCAGAGCACAAGCATCGCTCACGATTGACATACAACGACAGCCACAAGTTTGAAAGTGCTTTCCTCGGATTGAGCATTCCAGAGAACAAGAGCATTATGTTAGGGTCGCTCAGTGGCAGCAAACTTGGCATTTGGGTGGCACACGGAGAGGGCAAGTTTATGCTTCCTGAACCCGAAGACCATTATAATATTGTTGCGAAATACAACTATGCACAATATCCAGGCAACCCGAACGGCTCTAATTACAATGTAGCTGGTATTTGCTCTGACGACGGTAGACACCTCGCAATGATGCCTCACCTTGAACGTTCTGTATTCCCTTGGCAACAAGCGTGGTACCCAATAGACCGTCGCAACGACGAGGTTACTCCGTGGATAGAAGCATTTGTCAATGCACGCCAATGGGTTGAGGAACGAATAAAATAATAATGTCAGATAACAAGAACAAAGAACTAAACAACACAAGCCTGTCTTCTTCTGCCTCAAACGGAAGAGGTGGGCTTGCTATTTATTGGAATGCCTTCAAGACATTCTTCAAGATTGGTGCGTTCACGCTCGGAGGTGGCTACGCTATGATTTCTATTATAGAGAACGAGGTAGTAGAAAGACAAAAGTGGATAAGCAAGGAAGAGTTCGTAGACCTTATTGCAATGGCGCAGAGTTGCCCTGGCGTTTTTGCTGTAAACATAAGTATTTTTGTTGGATACAAGCTCCGCAAGACGCCAGGAGCGTTGTGCACAAGTTTGGGGGCGGTGTTGCCATCGTTCCTTATGATTCTTCTTGTTGCGCTGTTCTTCCATCAGTTTATGGACTTAGCGTGGGTAGAAGCTATGTTTCGTGGCATTCGCCCTGCCGTAGTGGCACTCATTGCCGTGCCCACATTTAATCTTGCGAAAAGAGCAAAGATTAATCTTGCCAACTGCTGGATACCCATTGTTACAGCATTACTCATTGCTTATTTAGGTGTAAACCCTATTTACATACTCATTGCTGCTGTTGCAGGCGGCTATCTGTATGGTAAATTCATAGCCCCAACCGAATAGATATGATATTTCTACAACTCTTTTACACATTCTTTACGATTGGACTGTTTGGCTTCGGCGGCGGTTACGGTATGCTTTCGCTTATCCAGACCGAGACAGTGATACGCCATCACTGGCTCTCTTCAGCAGAATTTACCAATATCGTGGCTATTTCGCAGATGACCCCTGGTCCTATTGGCATAAACTCCGCAACCTATTGCGGCTATACGGCAGTGCATAATGCTGGCTTTACAGGCGGAATGGCAGTGTTAGGCAGCATTACTGCCACATTCGCATTGGTGCTACCGTCGCTCATATTGATGCTTCTCATCAGTAAGATGTTCCTGAAATATATGAAGACGTCGTTGGTTCAATCCATCTTTATGAGCGTACGCCCTGTTGTAGTAGGGTTGTTGGCAGCAGCAACATTATTGCTTTGCAATGCCGAAAACTTCTCGCGACCTAATATGAACTTATGGCATTTCTGCATCAGCATTGCCCTTTTCCTTGCCACTTTTGTTGGTACAATGTGGCTAAAGATAAACCCAATCCGTATGATTTGCTATTCTGCAGTTGCAGGATTGGTACTCCTTTATTAAAAGGAAGAAATGAAGAACAACCCTTTTAATGCAAGCCGTCTACATAAAAGAAATGTTTTCACAACTACCCTACTCTGCTTAGACACCTTATTATATATAGGAGGAAAACGCAACAAAGATTTAAACATTTTTCACAAACATATCTTTCGCCTAACTCACTCTTTATCAACACATTGCAAAACCTATTGTTTCGCATTCCAAAAGCGGCTGTTTTGCACGGTAAAAGCATAGGTTTTGCATCGCAAAAGAGCTGCTTTCGCGGGTTCATCGCATAATTGCGTTGGTTTATTTACATTCTCACATAAAATAGACTCGCATTTCATATCTTTGTAGAAACCAACCTATCAAGAAATGAATGCAAGCCTATTAA
>ERZ772940.385-NODE-385-length-21252-cov-4.72619_pt1 | contig 21252 bp, 19 predicted proteins | sample MGYA00511682_ERZ772940 | MGnify/ENA primary metagenome ERZ772940 (study PRJEB29015, sample SAMEA2737922) | human oral metagenome | biome: human oral; feature: human-associated habitat; material: dental | place: China | collected 2031 ... | reverse complement strand
TCATGAAGCGTAATAAGTGTCTAACCTAGTGTCAACTTTTGGGTTGGAATGTAGGTGTTAATAGACAACTATTTTTAAACTCTTTTATCAGCTAAATAAAGATAAACAGTAAAAACACAATAGTCAGCTCTCTTACTTCTAAGTAAACTTGTCACAGAACTATTCTTAGGCTATCTACAAGCCCATAACAGTTATTCATGGATGGAATTATACATCAGACATAGTAAAAGCTCCTTTGCAAAAAAGAAAAAGAAGCAAAAAGAAAAACATCCTAGAAAGACAAAAGAGAAAGCTTAAACTAACAGACTAAAGTCTTAAATAGTTTAAAAATAGTTGTCCAAAAGAGAGTTTAAAATTAGTTGTCCAATAACATGACTGCACCAAACATGGTAGAATATCAGTATGAGCACCAAACTTAGCGAAGAGCTGAAGTGGCGGGGGCTGGTGGGTCTTACCACCATTGATGACCTGACTACCCTTGATCAGCCGGGAGCCTTTTATTTTGGGGCTGATCCTAGTGCTGACAGCATGACCATCGGTAACCTGGCCGGGTTAGTCACTTGCCTACGCTTCATCCGGGCGGGGTACAAGGCTATCTTTCTAGCCGGCGGGGCGACCGGTCGGGCCGGTGGCGACCCTGATGGTAAGGACGAGACTAGGACTAAGCTGGATGAGGCGACGATCAAGCGCCGAGTCGGTCTGCTACAACAGCAGGCTAAGTGGATCTTGCGTGATACTGATCTCGTGACGGTAGACAATTACGACTGGTTTCAGCAGATTAATTATATCGACTTTTTGCGGGATATCGGCTGGCATTTCTCGATGACACAATTGCTGGATCGTGATTTTGTTCAGAAGCGGATTGGTGCCGGCGGTAAAGGGATTAACTATGCTGAGTTTTCTTACTCACTGATCCAGGGCTACGATTTTCTTCACCTTTATCGGACGCATGGCGTTACTCTGCAGCTGTGCGGAGTTGATCAATTCGGCAATTGCACTAGTGGGATGCGAATGGTTGATAAGCTGGAGGGAGCGAGAGTTGATGTCTTTGGTATCCCTCTGGTGATCAATAAGTCAACCGGCAAAAAATTCGGTAAATCAGAGGGCGGGGCGGTCTGGCTTGATTCGGCTAAGACATCGGTCTATCAGTTTTATCAGTTCTGGCTTAACGTTGACGACCTAGGTGTGGTCGATTACCTTAAGGTGTATACATTTTTGAGTCGGGAAGAGATTGGTGAGCTTGAGGCTCAGCAGCAAGCTCATCCCGAGGCTAGACCGGCTCAACATCGCCTGGCTGAGGAGGTGACTAAGCTGGTCCATGGTGAGATGGCTCTAGCTAAGGTGCAGCGGGTGACGGAAGTGCTGTTCGGCGGTCGAGCGGTGAACGAGCTGGATAGCGACGAGCTTGACCTACTTGGTGCTGAGATCAAGACGGTAGAGCTAACGGACGAACTGACAGTTGGTCGGGCGCTACTGACTGGTGGAGTGGCGAGCAGCAACGGTGAGGCTAGACGGTTAATCCAAGGTGGTGGTGTGTCGGTGAATGGTGTCAAACTGGCGACTGATCAGCCACTTGACCGATGCAGCTTAATCAGAAAAGGTAAGAACCGGTTCGTACTGGTGCGTTAATGAATCATGAAGCAGTCTAAGACATCTAAACCGTTAAAGTCATCCGGGCCGACCGAATCAACTAAGCTGTCTGAGTCGACGAAACGACCTCGGCTAGTTAAGTCAACTAAGTCGACCAAGCCAGTCGACAGGTTGTTTACTAAAGATAACTTGGCTCGGCTAACCTATGATATATTGGCGGTTTTAGCTAAGTCACTAGTGGCAGTAGCCGGACTGATTAGTTTGTTTCTGCTGATGACCTTAGTGCTTGGTCAGGCGGGCAGTCTGAACCGCTTCCTAGATCAAGCCGGCAACCCTTTAGCGAACGCTGGCTATCATCCTGACATCTCCATGGAAGTGCGAATGAATATCATTAACCAGTTTTATAGCTGGGTGATAGTGGCGCTGGGTATCTTGATCGTTGTGGGGGCGGTGCTACTGGTCTGGATTCTGCTGAGGTGGCTATCTCGACTGGGTAACTTGATGCTGAGCCTGGGGGCTAGTCTGATGGATAGTCAGCCGGAGAAGGCGTCGCTCTTCATCATCCTGACTATCTGGTCGGTGACTATTGTGCTGGCCTGGGCGGCGTTAAATATAACGGCGACACTGCATTACTTACTGACACTATGTGGCATGATGCTGGTAAATCTACTACTAGCCGATATAGTCAATATACTTCATGAGCGTCTAGTCGAGAAAGATGAATCTTAATACTTCACTGCTAGAGGTGCAGGGGGTCGGTCCCAGGACCGGCGAGATACTAGCTAAGGCCAGCTTTCGGACGACCGGTGACCTGATCAATTTCCTGCCTCGTACTTATGATGATTACACGGGGGCGGAGAGCATCGCTGAGATCAGACCGGGTAAGGTGACTATTAGAGCCCGGGCAGAGTCGGTGGAGACTCGCTTTGCCAGGCGTAACATGAAGATAACCACCGCAGTGCTTGTCGATGATAATGGCGACAAGATTCAGGCAGTCTGGTTTAATCAGCCCTATCGGGTCAGTCAGCTGAGAGGTGGCGGTGAGTTCTACTTTAGCGGTGAGTTCGCCCTGAAACGGAGTCGTTATCAGCTACTGACGCCAGCCTGCGAGGCGGTGCGCAATCTGCCGGTGGCCAGCGATCGGATCGTACCCGTCTATTCAACCAAGCAGGGGGTTAAGCCGGCCATGATCAAGAAGATTATGACTAAGCTCAAGCCTCTGATTACCATGCTGAATGAAACCTTGCCTGGCGATGTTGTCCAAGAGGCGGGCTTAATGGATCGGGCTACGGCGGTGAGAGAGCTGCACTTCCCGACTAATCGGGATAAGCTAGCTTTGGCTCGGCGACGCTGGGCTTATGAGGAACTATTTTCTCTCTTACTGGCCGCCAAGATGAACCGACGGGCCAATCAGCAAATCAAAGGGTATAGATTGCCATTTAAGCAGTCGGAGATTCGACAGCTCGTGGCTAGGTTACCTTTTAGTCTGACTGAAGCACAACGTCGGTCGGCGTGGGAGATTTTGCAAGATTTTGAGCGAGATGTGCCGATGAATCGTCTGCTGCAGGGCGATGTTGGCTCGGGTAAGACGGTGGTGGCGACTATGGCGGCATATCAGGCAGCGCTAGACGGCTATCAGTCAGTGGTAATGGTGCCGACTGAGGTGCTGGCAGCGCAGCATTTCGCTACTATGACTAAACTTTTGAGTTCAACCGATGTCAAGATCGGTCTGCTGACGGGGGCGATCAAAGGCAAGGCTAGGCGAGAGCTGCTAGACCAGATCGCTGAGGGCGAGATCCAGCTGGCGATCGGGACCCATGCTTTATTTCAGCCTGCGGTGCAGTTTCACCGGCTAGGCTTCGTGGTGATCGACGAGCAACATCGCTTCGGCGTCAAGCAACGCCAAGATCTGCTGGCCAAGACTAACGATCAGCGTCTGCCACACTTACTGGCGATGACAGCCACGCCCATTCCTCGCTCACTCCAGCTAACGGTTTTTGGCGACCTTGATATCTCGACTCTCGACCAATTGCCACACGGTCGACGTCAGGTCAAGACGAAGATAGTCTCGCCTAACCAACGAGACACCATGGTGGAAGCAATCAAGCAGGAGCTGGAGGCCAACCACCAGGTGTATTATATTGCCCCTTTGATCGCCGAGTCGGAGCAGTCAGAAAAAACCGGTGCCGAGTCGCTCTATAAAAAGGTGGTCGGCAGCTACCGGGGATACCGGGTCGGTATCTTGCACGGTAAGATGCCGGCTGAGAGTAAAGAGGCGGTGATGCGTCAGTTTGAGCGACACCAGCTAGATATCCTGGTCTCGACAACCGTGGTAGAAGTGGGGGTGGGTGTGGCAAATGCCACGGTCGTGGTGATCGAGAATGCTGATCTGTTCGGGCTGGCTCAGCTGCACCAGCTGAGAGGGCGAGTCGGGCGAGGTGAAGCACAAGCTTACTGTTATCTGATGCAGTCAGACAGTAAAACGCCAACTAAGCGACTCAGAGAGATTGAGCGGTCTAACGACGGCTTTCATTTGGCGGAGGTTGACCTGGCGATGCGAGGCGCTGGCGAGATCTACGGCACCGCTCAGCACGGTGCGCTCAACCTCAGGGGTGTCGATCTGGCGGATACGCTATTGATCAAGCAGGCGTCAGATGAGGCGGAAAAAGTGATGGGGCGTCTAGTCGCTGATCCATCTTATCTAGATAGATACCAGGGGTTAAAGTCGATGATTAACAAGTATCAGAAATTAACCACGTTAAATTAGAGGAGAAGTGTGATGACTAAACTGAGAATTATCGCCGGTCGATTTGGCAGTCGGCTGATCAACGCCGATGTTGGTCGAGCGACCCACCCTATGGGAGACCGGGTGCGCTCGGCGCTGTTTGCCAGGTTGCTTTCTCATCGGTCGATGGACGGTGCTAAAGTACTAGATGCTTTCGCCGGGACGGGGGCACTGGGACTGGAAGCATTAAGCCGAGGCGCCGGCTCGGTGACCTTCGTTGAGCGAGATAGAGTAGCGCTAAGGGTACTTAAGAGCAATGTTGAGCTTCTGGGTGTGAGCGAGCAAGTAACGGTGGTGAGCACTTCGGTCAAAACGTGGTTGGACACTAGAGATCAGCCAGATCTGTACGATATCGTACTGGCTGACCCGCCTTATAATTATCCACAGCCAGAGACGGTGTCGAGGTTGGTGGAGGCTTTGCAACCGAGTGGGCTTATGATACTATCATATCCAGGAAGACTGCGTGTGCCGTACCAACCTATCGGAGTTGTTGTGGTGGATGATTTTCGAAGTTACGGAGAAGCGACACTAGCAGTCTTCCAGAAATTATCCGACTGCTAGCGGTCTTTTTATTTCTAGTGTGGCAGTTCGTAGTATTGCCACAGTGGGTGTTTATCAGTAGCCTCGTTATCTTAGCGTGGCTATTTTTTGGTTCTATTCCCAATGGAAGAGCTTGATGGCGAGGAAATAAACGACAATTATCCAGCCGATTATCATGCCAAGCTGGGGCAAGATACCGACCAAGCCGGCTTGTTCGGTCATGATCAGACGAAAACCATCAACGATGGGCGTCATCGGGACGAATCGGCTAATGGAGCTCAGCCACTCGGGCATTAGGAATGATGGGAAGAACGCTCCGGAGAGAAACATCATCGGGAAAGATATGATGTTTGACAGTAACGATGCCTGGTTTTCATTCTTAGCCCAAGCACCGACGATTAGCCCAAGACCGGTCATTAGGCTGGCACTCAGGACTAAGAAGCCGCTAAATAGTAGCCAGTTGCCCCGCATATTAAAGTGAAACAGTAGCATGCCGACTGCCACCATTAGGGAGGCGCTCAGAATGGTTACAAAGACATAGCTGATCGCCGTAGCGATAATCAGCTGCCCGGCAGTGAATGGGGCGGCTTGTAACCGTCGATAAGAACCTCTTTGCTTTTCGGCGGGCATCTGATTAGCGAGACCAAATACACCCATACTCATCAAGCTAAAGGCAAGCAGTCCGGTGAAGGTGTAGTCAAAGGTTTTTAGCGCCTCATCTCCTAACGCCTTAGAGGTAACTGTGATCGGTGGCTCAGCTTGCCCCATAGCCTTGTTGATACTATCGGCTATCTGAGACACTAAGGCACTGAGAGTATTACCGGCTTGCTCAGACCCCTTAGCGTATAGGGCGGTTAATGTGCCACCGGGTCTGGCATTTGCTCCCTCGCCTTTTATCTCGCCGAAATCTTTAGACAGCTCGATGATACCATCTAACTCCGACTGCTTTAACCGCTCCTTAGCCTCTGCCATATCAGCAACGTCTTTGACTCGCAAGATAGACTCTTTTTTGGTGCTCTTGATCTTGTCGACGAATTGCCGGGCAAATTTAGTTTGGCTATGGTTGATGATGGCTACGCTAAAGGTAGATGTCTGGTTGCCAAAGATTGAGCCGAAGATAAAGAGGAAGATCAGTGGAAATAAGAAGGTGAAAAATAGCGCTGTCTTGTCTCTGAATAGTCGCTTCAGCAGGGCAATTACTTGACCTCTAACGCCGCCCCAGTATTTCTTCATAGTTCAGTCCCTTAATGCCTTTCCGGTTAAATCAATAAAAACATCCTCCAGGCTAGCCTGTTCGACTATCTGCTCCTTGACGAAGCCCCGATCCAGTAGTCCTTGTATCAGATTGTGTGGGCTATCTAGAGCTATGATCTTGCCACCGTCCATAATTGCGATGCGATCGCACAGCAGCTCAGCCTCCTCCATGTAGTGAGTGGTCAGAACGACGGTCACACCCTCGTCTCGAATCTGCTGGATCAGCTCCCACATATTTCGCCTGGCTTGCGGATCAAGCCCGGTGGTTGGCTCGTCGAGAAAGAGAACCTTGGGGTGATTGACTAGGGTGGAAGCGATGGCAAAACGTTGTTTCTGACCGCCCGACAGCTCTTCTACGTAGCTATCTGCTTTTTCGGTCAGTTGTACTTTGCTTAGTAAGGCGTCGGTATCTACTTCGGTACCGTAGAGACTACCAAACATCTTGAGCTGCTCTCTTAAGTTTAGCTTGTTATAAAAGGCAGTTGACTGGAGCTGGATGCCGATGATACCCTTGACCTTCATGGGCTTTTTGCTGACGTCGAGACCGTCGACTATTACCTTGCCGCCGTCAATCTGACGGAGTGTCTCGATCATCTCTAGTGTAGTTGTCTTGCCGGCGCCATTCGGACCAAGCAAGCCGAAGATCTCGCCCTGATACACCTCAAAGGAGATGTCGTTTAGTGCTCGTTTCTTACCATAGCGCTTGACGAAATGAGATACGGTGATGATTGGCTGTCTCTTAGTCATAATAATTTACCACGATATATGATAGCACAGTCTGCTGACGATGCTATATACTAACGTCATGAAGATTAAGGACAAGCTTAAAGCAGATAGACCACGAGAGAAGCTGGCCTGCTATGGTGCTGAACGATTAAGTGATATGGAGCTACTGATGGCAATCATTGGCAGTGGTAACGCTAAGGCGGATGTCGGCGTGATCGCCCGTCGGGTGCTTAGATTGCTGCAAGAGAAAGACGGCGAGCTGGTGTATAGTGATCTGCGCAGTGTAGTCGGCTTGGGTGAAGCGAAGATCCCGGTGATACTAGCCAGCCTTGAGCTGGCTAAGCGATACCTGGTCGACAGCGATCGACCAGTGGTTGATTCGCCGGAAAAGGCAGTGGCTCTACTAGCGAATATTCGTGATAAGAAGCAAGAGCATTTCGTCTGTCTGACTCTCGACGGGGCGAACCGCCTGATCGCTCAGCGAGTGGTAACCATCGGTACGCTGACCGCTAGCCTGGTGCATCCACGAGAAGTCTTCGCTGATGCTATCACCGACCGAGCCGCCGGTATCATCGTGGCGCATAATCATCCGAGCGGGAGCTTGGAGATCAGCCAGGCCGACCGAGATGTCACCGACAGGCTGGCGGAAGCCGGCAAGCTCCTGGGAATCACGCTAATCGACCACATCGTCGTCACTAAGAGTGAGCATCGGAGTATAGTAGGTCAGGGGTGAACTTGGGGAGTATGAAACTTATATTTAAGGAAGTGTGGTATGAAGAAGAATAAAGCACAGAAGTTACCGTATGTGACACCGGATAGCTTTAATGATTGGGATAATATAAGTGTTGCTAGGGCGATTCAACTTTCGTTAGTGCAGTCTATCGCTCGGCATCTTAGCGATAGGGAGAATTATGATCCGAAACTAACTGATGTTGAGATAGATAAGTTTCAGAACTACTTATACAAGGAGTGTCTAACTACGACTGAGCAACGCCGAGTATCGTTTGACGACTTTATCGGTGGAAAGTCAGGCCAGGGAAAGGCCAATGGGCAATGATGGGGCACCTGTTCAAGGATGTCCTTGGCTGGCTGAGTCGTGAATATATAGCGATTTATCGTGAGGGCGATAGGCGTCTTATTGATGCAATTATTCAGACTAACACACAAATTAACCAGATAATTTTAGCCGTGTCGGTGGCTTGTTTGACAGCGATTGCTACGCTAAATCATCAAGTCTTTCGTATCTCTGCTTTATTAGCCTTTGCTTCTATAGCAATATTTATCATGGTTATTTTGCTTTCTGTAATAAACCTTTATTTATCTATAAAGGCGTTATCTGACCTTCAAAAACAATTATCAAAGAGCTTCTTTAGATTACGTTTTACCAATAAGATGAGTAGGGCGCCATATGTAAACATAATAGAGAGACTGAGCCTCACGATACTTTGTTTATTTTGCTTGGGGCTTGTGGCATTTTTGGTTTTGCTAGGTTTATATATCTTTGGGGCTAAGTTATGAGAGAAGCTTTGTTCGGTGGTGCTAGTGGTGCCTCGTCGTTATTCGACGAAATTGCCAAGAACGTTGTTGTAGATGTGTTTTCTGGTATTACTGGTCCTACCCCCAATCCAAAAGTTGACACTAGGTTGAACCGGCTACACTAATTTAGACAACTTTTTTAGAAGCTTCTTGCTGTCATACAGTAGATAACAATTATGAAAGAGATAATATTAGTATGACTGAATCAGACAGCGTAACTTGCATTAAAGATGGTAAAGAGTTTACTCGTCGTAAACGCCATCTGCCGAGTACTGCGTATACTACGAGTTACGGTCCGGAATGTAGTGAGTTAGTACAGGTCGCAACTGAGGTATTTATATCTATGCTAAAATTAACACATGAAGTTCTCTCGCTCTAAAAAACTGGTTTTCTTTAATAATAAGGGCGGCGTTGGCAAAACGACGCTGGCGTATAACACTGCGGTGCAGTTTGCTAACAAGGGCTATAAGACGGTGCTTGTCGATCTCGATCCGCAGTGCAATTTGACGCGCTTGGCTCTTGGTGAGGAATACTACCAGAATACAATCTTCTCAGAGATGGGTAAGACGATCTATGACGTGCTGCGTGGAGTGATTGAAGGAGGGGCGGATATTGATCTGGAGGTACGATTTGAACAAGCGAAGGGTGCGCCCGAGAATTTATATCTACTGCGTGGCGACATGCGACTAAGCGATTACGAAAATGTTTTATCGACTGGCTACAACTCAGCTGCAGCTGGCGATCAGCTTGGCTATTTTCAGACGAGTGCGATAGATCGTTTCCTGCGTGGAAAAGGCTTGAGCGAGCAAGTCGATATCTTCGTAATTGATACTTCGCCGACGTTAGGACTGCTGAATCGAGTAATCTTGCTTGGCAGTGATTATTTTGTTGTACCGCTAATGCCTGATGCACTTAGTCTGCAGGGCATTGAGAACCTTGGTATCATGTTTGAAAAGTGGAAAATCAACTGGCGTAATACCGGTAAGGCGTTAAGCAGCGGTATTGAAAGCCAATTCGTATTGGGCGGTGAAGAATTGTTTATCGGCTATATCTTGAATTCGTACAATGTGTATGGCCAAAAACCAATCAAAGACCACCGCAAGTGGATTGATCAAATTCCGGAACGAGTTCAAAAATTCTTGAGCGAACGCCATTGCCGGAACGGGCTGGTTGCGTCTAGTAGCCGGGCGTCGCTGCACGATATTCAGGATTACGGTCGATTGCCGGCAATTACGCACGAATCAGGTGTTGCGATTTTCAACATTAATCCCAATGAAGCAGAGGCAACACAGCCTGGTTCTCGCGAAAATATCGCGAAGGCTCAACAAGAGTTTGATGAGCTTTCAGATGTTATTTTAAAGATCTTGAACAAGTATTAGACGATTAATTTGTGTATGCTGTGACGGGTCTATGGTCTAGAAAATAATCAAACTATATGAAAATCTCCGCTAAGATCAAGCCTAATTCTCGTCACCGTGAAGAGGTGATAGCGAATGATGATGGCTCGCTAACGATTTATACCAAGGCGCCAGCCATTGAAGGGCGAGCTAATCTGGCGGCAGTCAAGCTGGTGGCGAAGTATTATGGCGTGGCGCCATCTCGGGTCAAGCTGGTGCGTGGTGTGACGTCAAGAAACAAGATATTTGAAATTGCAGGTAAGAGACCTGATTCACTTCGTTAGCCTTCTCGGTGACAAGGGGGTAACCGAAATCATGGGCTAACGGCTAATGGAGTGACATAAGACTGCAGGCTAATATGCTGGATGGATTCCTCGGCTAACTTATCGTGAAAAGATGCACATATATACTCATTTTCACGCAGAGTGTGCTATAATGAATCTATGATAAATCAAGTGACAAAAGATAAGGTTGGGCTACTCCATCGACAATATACCCGGTTGGCGAAAGGTAAGGAGCAGGCTCTATATGAGATAGCCATGAGTGAGCTGCCGGACATGGTCTATAACTCAAACGCCATCGAGAATTCGACCTTAACCTTGCAGGATACGGAGGCGATTATCATCCATGACAAGATTATCAAGGATCATGAGATCAGAGAAATATACGAGGCGAAGAACCTCGCCCGAGTGACAACCGAGCTGATGAAGAACTCAAATGAGCGTATGTCAGTGGGTCTTATATTGTCTTTACATTCGCTCTTGATGAGCGGTATCCGTGACGATATCGCCGGGCGATTTAGATGTGGCGATGAGTGGGTGCGTGTCGGTACGCACCTAGGGGCTAATCCGGCGTTTGTGTCCGGTCTTATTTTTGAACTGGTCACTTCGTATTATGACAACGATTCATACTTCTTGGATAAAATCGCTCATTTTCACGCAGAGTTTGAGACAATTCATCCTTTCTCTGATGGTAATGGGCGAATGGGGCGTGTCCTTATTAACCACCAGCTGGCACTGGCGGGCTACCCACCAATCATCAATAAGAGTAAGCACACTGATTACTACCCGCTGTTTGATGAATATATAAGGACCAATCAATGTGACGGGTTTGTTGAGCTGTTTGCCCTGCTCCTGATGGAGTCTCTGCATAAGCGCATAGCGCTATTGTCGTCGCCGAAGATCGTCAAGCTTTCCGAATGGGCAAGGCAGAATGGTATTGCCGGCAATGTCGCCGCCAATAAAGCTGCTCGTCAGACCATACCGGCCTTTCGCAGGGGTGGTACCTGGATGATCGGCAGTGACTATAAAATGGACTAATTCGCCGACCATATAATCTCACTAAACTGTTATAATCTAGGGTATGAATAAGACTAAAGAAAACGATGATGAGCGGCTATAACGACGATATACGTCAGCGGCAGATTGATAAGCTGGCACAGCTCTTTCCCGAAGTAGTCACCGAAGGTAAGATTGACTGGCAGAAGCTTCGGGCAACATTGGGCGAGGCGGTTGATTTGGGTGAGCGCTATGGGCTCGGCTGGAAGGGTAAGAGCGACGTCTTCACTACTATCCAGGAGAAGACCGTTCAGACACTTCACTCCGACCGGGCGAATTCCGTCGATTGGGATACAACGGGCAATATGTTTATCGAGGGTGACAATCTGGCAGCGCTAAAGATCTTACACAAGGCGTATTACGGCAAGGTCAAGATGATCTATATTGATCCGCCCTACAACACTGGCAATGATTTCATCTACAATGATAACTTCAAGCAGACACGCCGCAGTTATGAGACGGAGGCGGGCATCACCGATGACGAGGGCAATGTTGTGCGAGATGATGGCTTGCGCACCAATACTGGCGGACACAAGCACAGCAACTGGCTAAACATGATGTATCCACGCCTCTTTTTGGCACGCAACCTACTCCGCCAAGACGGCGTCATCTTCGTCTCGATCGACGACAACGAAGTCCACAACCTCCGCCTGATGATGAACGAGATATTTGGGGAGGAGAATTTTCTTGGGCAGATGGTGTGGCATGCGCGTGGTCGATCAAAGACTCTTCTGAGTATTGATCATGAATATGTATTGGTCTATGTGCGGCAGAGGGGTAGCCTTGTCTCAATCGTTGAGGCTGGGAGCGATGCCGCTAATTGGTATGGAGAACCAGTAGAGAGAAAATATGCTAACCCAGATAATGACCCTAGAGGTTTATGGCGTGATGCGCAACACACAGTGACACAAAAGAAAGCTCATTATACGTACAGCATCAATAGACATACAGGTGAGATTAGAGATGATGTACTAAATGATGGTGATTGGTATGGTCATAATACCTGGATGTATGCTCCTGTTACTGCGCAGAAATTGTTCTCTGATAATAGATTATTTTTTATAAAAAACGGAGAACGCCTTGCTTTAAAGGTTAAGAAGTTCAAGCGAGAAGAAGAGAGCTTTACTTCATTGAGCGGATTGGTGCAGCGCAGTGACATCAGTTCTAGGCATGGATCTGAAGAATTTGACAAGCTTATTGGAACTGGCATATTTGATTACCCAAAACCAACAAGATTGGTAAAAAAGTTGTTGGGTGCAACTACTATTGCTGACGATATAGTTCTCGACTTCTTCTCCGGCTCTGGTACAACCGCTCATGCAGTTGCCGAGCTAAACGCTGAAGACGGTGGCAATCGTCGCTGGATTTGTGTGCAGCTGCCTGAGCTGACTGACGAGAAGTCGGAGGCTCATAAGGCCGGCTATCGCACTATCGCTGATATTGCTCGTGAGCGCATCCGCCGGGCGGGCGCCAAAATCCGGACTGACCAGGCGGACAAATTGGTATCTCGTAATGCTCCGCTTGATCTTGGCTTTCGGGCGTATCGGGTGGGTGATAGTAACTTCAAGCAGTGGAACGAGCTGGTTTCCGACCCGGAGGAAATTCGCCAGCAGGCGCTCGCTAACCTTGATCCGCTGGAGGAGGGTGCGACCGATGATGACTTGCTGACCGAGCTTTTGCTTAAGCGTGGCATCTCGCCATTGGTGCAGATTGATCAGTATGACGATTTTTGTTTTATCCCGTCCGAAAAGCTCGTTATTTGCCTGACGCGCCCCATGACAGAAGAGCTGTTTGCGATTATCCTCGCCACTAAACCGTCATCCATCATCCTCCTCGACCGAGCTTTCGGCGACGACATAAATCTAAAAGTAAACCTGCTCCTGCAAGCCGAACGCCAGGGTGTAGAGGTGGAGGTGGTTTAATGAATAACTTTCCTCGTGGATCCGAATGGCGTAGATGGGATCTACATGTACATACTAAGGGTACAAATAAAAACGATCAGTTCAAAAGCAAAGATTTCGGAACGTTTTGCGAAGTATTGTTTCGCAAAGCCATAGATAACGATATAGCGGCAATTGGCGTAACAGACTACTTTAGTATAGATAATTATAAAAAGGTCAAAGACTATGTTGGCAAGATTAATGATAAAATGAACTTTACTGAGAGTGAGAAGGAGCAGATAAAAAATATCTTGATATTGCCAAATGTAGAGCTGAGGATGCTTCCAGTTACGAATAAAGATAGGCTTGTAAATATACACTTTATTTTTAACACAGAAGAAGATTTTATTGACTATCTTGACAACAACTTTTTTGGTAAGTTGAAATGTGGCAACTGTCTAATGAACAGGCGGGGTATAATTGAGTATGGTAAGTCATTATTAGGTAATAACCAGAAGTCAGATGACGCCGCCGCTTATAAAAAGGGGATAAATGGGTTTCATCTAGAGACTAGTCAAATCAAGGACGTGCTTGAAGATAAGAAGATTGCTGACAACGCAGTAGTCGTCGTTTGTAATTCGAAAACCGATGGAGCCTCTGCTTTTCAAGAGCATTATGATTTATTTGAAGGTGAGCCTGGTAGTCTAGATGGTATAAGAAGAGATATCTACCATATTTCCGATATGGTGTTTTCGAGTAATGATAATGATAGAAAATATTTTCTGGGACAGAAAAGCGACAATCCGGTAGAAGTAAAAGAGAAGTGCGGTTCATTGAAGCCGTGTATCCATGGTAGTGATGCGCATACTGAAGACAAGCTCTTTGCTCCAGATAATGATCGATACTGTTGGATTAAAGCAGATCCAATATTTGAGGGTTTGAAGCAGCTAATATATGAGCCGGAGGATCGGGTTTATATCGGCAAAGAGCCACCATTGTTAGGGAGAGTTGCTAATAACAAAACAAAGTACATAGAATCATTAAATATAAGAAAGAAAGATGGCTATGACAATAAAAATGGTGTTTGGTTTGATGAGGTTAACATAGAACTTAACAAGGAATTGGTGGCTATAATAGGAAATAAGGGAAATGGAAAAAGTGCGCTATCTGATATTATTGGTTTATTGGGCAATACTCATAATGCCGGCGAAAAACAGAAGAACCTTTCTTTTCTAACAACAAAGAAGTTTAGAAAGAAGGGGTATGCTGAGAACTTTGAGGCAAATCTTGTATGGGCTGATGGTTCCGGCGCAAATGAGACTATGTGTCTAGCCGATGAAATTGATAAGAATGCGCCCGAAAAAGTAAGGTATCTTCCGCAAAATTATTTCGAACGGTTAACTAATGACCTAAAATCTGAGGGGTTTGAGGATACTCTTAAGGGTGTTATTTTTGCTCATATGCCAGAACAATATAAGCTGGGCTGCCGGTCGTTTGATGAATTGATAGAAGAAAAAACTCGGGTAATAGATTCTGACTTGAGGGCAATACGAAATGATGTGAATAAAATTTCAGAAAGTATTATTAAACTTGAAGAGAAGAAGCATCCTGACTATCTGAATAAAATAAACGAACAAATTAAAGAAAAAGAAAAAGAGCTCAAGTCTCATATGACTAATAAGCCGGAGGAGGTTACAGACCCATCAAAAGATCATAGCCCTAAGACGAAAGCAAAGATGTCAGAAGCATACGAGATCATTGAGCAGCTCAATCAGCAGAACGTTGAATTAGCTGGAGAGATAGAGAAAGCAGAGCAAAGATTAAATACAGTTACTCGGAATAAGGAGGAAGTTAAACAACTAACCGACAAGATATCACAACTAGAACTAGACCTGACTAAGTTTAAGCAGGAAAACGGAGATGTCTTCAGTAAATTCAAACTGAACATAGATGAGATTATAAAAGTTAGTTTTGATAAAAAAGCAATCAACGAGAAACTTAAAGAAATAAATAAAGAATTAGATGATTTAGAGAGGGAATTACGATCAAAAAAGGATATTGATACAGACCAAAACATTAAGAATGATGCAGATCGAGAAAAGGCGTATCAAAGCAGCCTTGTAGCTAGCCAAGAAATAGTCCAACAGGAGATTAAGCGCAAGACAGATGAGCTTAGTAAGCCGGAAAAAGAATATCAGGCATATATAGAAAAACTTGCGCAATGGGAAAAACGCAAAAAAGATATTGAAGGAGATAATGGCAAAGTCGACAGCCTGAAGTATCTTGAGGCGGAGAAGGAATACATTGAAAAGAAGTTGAATGATGATTTAGCGGAAAAAAGAAGGGCCAGATTGGATAAGTCCCTAGAAATATTTAATAAGCAGCAAGAAATTATCAATATATACGACGTTCTTAAGGAGTCTGTTGACAGTGCAATTTCGCAGGGTGGTGAATTCGCTAACAAATTTAATATGATGATTGATGTTAGCTTTAAACTTGATGAGGGGTTTGTAGATAATTTTCTTGGATATATTAATAAGAACAAAAAAGGTACGTTTCAGAATGCTGATACTGGGACTGTGAGCGCAATGCTTGACTCTATAAATCTATCAGAAGAAGACGGAGTAAGGCAATTGCTTGACAGTTCAATAAGATGGCTGGAGGAAGACGGGCGCAATGAGAGCGATATACAAAAACGAAACATATCCGATCAAGTAAACAAAGTGAAGGAATTCTACGATTTCTTGTTTTCGTTAGAATATTTGACACCAAGCTACGATTTAAAACAAGACGGAAAGAGTCTTGATCAATTGTCACCAGGAGAAAAAGGCGCCGTATTGCTGGTATTCTACCTGATGATTGACAAAGAAGATATACCACTAATTGTGGATCAGCCTGAGGATAACCTCGACAACAAAAGTGTCTTTGAAGTCCTCACGCATTTTATACGAATTGCAAAAAAGCGTCGTCAGATCATTATGGTTACCCATAATCCAAACTTGGCTGTGGGTGCGGATGCGGAGCAGATTATATATACAAGTCTAGATAAGACCAATGGCAAGAATGAGTTTTCTGTTGAGTGCGGCTCTATAGAAAACATGAACATGAATAAGCGGATAGTTGACATTCTTGAAGGCACTAAGCCGGCGTTTGACAAACGAAAGTTGCGGTATAGAGAAGATGACTAGTTTTCTCCTCTACAAAACCTCCGACAACAAAGTCTCTATCAATGTCCAAATTCAAAACGAAACGGTTTGGCTGACACAAGAGCAAATGGCGGAGCTGTTTGATAAATCAAAGAAGACTATAAGTGAGCATATTCGAAATATTTATCTTGAAGGTGAGCTAACTGAGCTAGCAACTATGAGAAAATCTGGAAATTCCGGATTTTCTACAAAGCCGACGAATTATTACAACCTTGACGTCATCATCTCTGTTGGTTATCGGGTTAAGTCGTTGCGTGGTACACAGTTCCGCCAGTGGGCGACTAAGCGGCTGCGTGAGTACATTATCAAGGGTTTTACAATGGATGACGAAAGGCTAAAGCAAGGTGGCGGTCGTTATTTCAGGGAACTTCTCCAGCGTATTCGCGATATCCGTAGTAGCGAGCGTAATCTATACCAGCAGGTGACGGATATCTATGCGACGAGTATTGATTATAAAAAGGACACCAAGTTGACCAGGCAATTCTTCGCAACAGTGCAAAATAAAATGCATGTCGCAGCACACGGCAAGACTGCGGCTGAGCTGGTTTATGAGAGAGCGGATGCTAAGAAGCCCAATATGGGGCTGACGAATTTCAAAGGTAATTATATTACTTCTGACGACGTCGAAGTTGCCAAGAATTATCTGAGCGAGGAGGAGCTGAATGTTCTCAATCTGATAGTCTCACAGTATCTGGACTTCGCCGAGCTACAGGCAACCAGACAAAAGGCGATGACGATGCAACAATGGATAGATAAACTGGATGAGTTTCTAAAAATTAGCGATTCATCAGTGCTGATCGGAGCTGGCAAAATTAAGCACGAACAAGCGATGGCCAAGGCTAAGCGTGAGTTTAAGAAATACCGTGATGAGGAAATGCGCCAACTGGAGAGTGATTTTGATAAGGCGACTAAAAAGATAAGGGACAAACAAAAATGAAGCTAAAATTTGATCCTAACCAACAGTATCAACTTGATGCTATCCAGGCGGTGGTGGATATTTTTAAGGGGCAACCGAATACTATTGATGGCATAAATATCCCCGGGCAATTACCGCTCGGAATCGAGGGGCAACAGCTGAGTCTGGAGACTGCCGGTGTGAGAGGAAATACTCTGATGCTCAACGAAGATCAGATCGTTAAGAATACGAGATTGGTGCAGGAAAGAAATGGTATCCCGTCAGCCGAGACGGCTGGTCGAGCGATAGTCACGAACTATCGCTCTACAGACGTTATCTATGACGAGAAGTTCCTGTATGGTATGAACTTCTCCATCGAGATGGAGACCGGCACCGGTAAAACTTATGTGTACTTGCGGACGATCCATGAGCTATATCAGCATTATGGTTGGAAGAAGTTTATCATCGTGGTGCCGAGCGTGGCGATTCGTGAGGGTGTGCTGAAGAATTTGGCGATCACCAGGGAGCACTTCGCCGATCTCTATAACAAGCCGGAGATGGACTACTACGTCTGGGACAGTAAGAAGACCGGTCAGGCTCGTGAGTTTGCGACGAACGATACGTTGCAGATCATGGTGATTACCATTGATAGCTTCGCCAAGGCACAGAATGTGATGAATCGGCAGAGTGATTATGGGCGGCCGCTTGATTTCATCAAGGCTACTCACCCGGTGGTCATTCTCGACGAACCACAGAATATGGAGACTGACATACGGCGGAATGCTATTGCTAGCCTTAATCTGCTGTGCACGTTGCGCTATAGTGCCACGCACAAGCACTTATACAATTTGCTTTATCGGCTGACTCCGGTCGATGCCTATGATAAAGGCTTGGTCAAGAAGATTGAGGTGCATAGTGTCCAGAGTGAGGATAATTATAATGATGCATACATCAGTGTACTGTCGCTGGAGCGTCAGTCGAAGACTCGCTCATTCGCTAAGATAGAAGTAGACGCAAGTGACGAGTACGGCTTGCAACGCAAGATCATTAAGGCATTTCCGGGGGATGACCTGGAGGCAAAGACGGGTCGTTCGGTCTACGCTGGCTACTATGTCGAGTCGATTAATCACGGCGATAATTGCGTCGAGTTTAGCAATGGTAAAGTAGTCTACGTTGGTCAGCGCGACGAAAGTCTGCATGATGACATTATCAAACGTCAGATTGAATTGACGATTGACGATCATTTTGATAAACAGCGTCGGCTAGGCAGCGACGTAAAGGTGCTCAGCCTATTCTTTATCGATAAAGTCATGAATTATCGCGAATATACGGCGAATGGTGTCAGTAAGGGTAAATTTGCTAAGTGGTTTGAGGAAGCCTACATCAAAGTCTCGTCTAAACCAAAATATGCCGGCGTGATGGACAATTTATCGGCGAGCGAAGTGCATGATGGCTACTTTGCGGCAGACAAGAGTGGTCAGTGGAAGGACTCTCGTGACACTAAGGGTGAGGGTGGTCGCACCAAGGATGACGATACGGCGTATAACTTGATCATGAAAGACAAGGAAAGGCTACTGGATACCGGCGAGCCGTTACGGTTTATCTTTAGTCACTCGGCACTGCGTGAGGGCTGGGATAACCCTAATGTATTTCAGATTTGTACGCTTAATGAGACGTCGAGTCAAATGAAAAAGCGCCAAGAGATCGGGCGAGGGTTGCGCCTGCCGGTTGATATTGATGGACAACGAGTGCATGATGATAGCATCAACGTACTAACAGTAGTGGCTAATGAGAGTTACGCAGAGTTTAGCCGTAAGCTTCAGACGGAGATTGAGGAAGAGAACGGCATTCATTTCGGCGGACGAATCAAGAATCGTGACAATCGACGAGTCGTCAGGTTTCAGAAATCACGGGCGCTTGATCCCACTTTCAAGGAGCTGTGGGACAGGATTAAGCACAAAACAACTTATCGAGTGGCGATTGATCTGAACAAGCTGGTCGCAGAGGCAGTAAATGAACTGATGCAAGTCACCATTAGCCGACCGCATATTGCCGAGACCAAGACTCGTATCGACGCCATGGATGGCAACGATGGCTTTATGGTGCGTGAGGTCTGGTTCAGCACCTATGCGGTGCGTCAGGTGAAGCCAAGAGTGCCAAATCTGCTATCGGCAATTCAGCGTCAGACACAGATGACTCGCCGGGTGATCTTCGACATACTTGATCGGGCGCAGATGTTCGACCAATTGATGGTCAATCCGCAGCAAGTTATCGACGAGACTAGCCGAACTATCAACCGAGCTAAGCGACGGCTGGCGGTAGACGGTGTCAAATATCATAAGACGGGACAATCCTACGATATGATGCTATTTGAGAATTACGAGCTGGAGACATACCTGTATGACACTATCATGAAGAGTGGAGCGGTGGCTGTGGCTGATGTGGACAAAACAATCTATGACTATGTGGCGGTTGACTCAGAGATTGAGTACAACTTTATGAAGTCACTTGAGGAAAATGCTGACGTGAAGTTCTACGTCAAGCTGCCGGGCTGGTTTAAGATTGATACGCCGGTCGGTCAATACAATCCGGACTGGGCGGTTGCTTTTGGTGGCGACAAGGTGGTCTACTTCGTAGCTGAGACTAAGGGCTCGGATGATCTGCGAGACAATCATCTAAGCGACAGTGAGCAAGGTAAGATCACATCTGCTCGTCAGCACTTTAACGAGATTGGCGCTCCGTATCTGGCTCCAGTAAGCAGCCTGGAATCTGTCATCACGAAACTAGAAAACTGATGTAGCTAAGTGGTAGTTAGGCGTAGTAAAGCGGAGCCATGACGGTGCTGTTAGCCTTTCTTGTCTGCTGCCGAGAATAGTCCGGTCAGGACGGCATGGTCAAGAGTGATATCTTTGATCGCTTTCTTTAGCCGCCTCGGTGTTGTATCGGCGGGTAAATCCAGCCAGTCGGTCAGGGCGTAGAGATGAAATTGGTAACGATGAGTGCCGAAGGGTGGTTGCGGTCCATTCCAGCCGGGCTCACCCCAACTGGTGACACCTTCGACTACTTGATCCGGTAAGGTGTCGCTATTTATCTGAGTAGTGTCGGGCGGGATATTCCAAGCCGTCCAGTGATAAAAGCCACCGAGAAGTGGTGCGTCCGGGTCGTGACAGATGACGACCAGACTCTTGGCTGTGGGAGGAGCATCGGATATCGCCAAGGGCGGGCGAGTATTACCCCTTAGGTGAGAGTATTCTACCGGTATCTTAGTGTCGTTATCAAAGACTGGGCTAGTTATCTTCATAGGGTTATTATACATGATCACCATGGGCTAACGCTAAATCACTAGCCCATAGCGTGGCTGTGCTATTCGCCTACTCTGTCTGGTTGGCGTCAGCTCGGGTAAGTTGATCCACCATGGGCAGGAGTAGATAGGTGCCGATGATGGCGACCAGTAGACCTCCGCCAACGATACCGAAATAGGTCGGGGTCAAGGTGGGGTGAAGTGTGGTCGAGTATATCCCGATGAAGACCGAGCCCGTCCAGACGCCGATGATGCAGGAGACGATCGAGGTCAGTAGAAGTGGGGTGACCGATTCGATCATGATCAGACGCTTCAGCTGGACTAACCTCATGCCACTCAGGCGCAAGGTGTAGAGCGAGCGTCGTCGCTCAATCAATCCGCCGATGGTCGAGACGATCAGGCTGGCAATGGCGACGAACAATGTCACACCGATGCCGGCGTAAGCGAGGCCGGCCAGCGACTTAATGGTCGGGTTGATACGGGGCTGTTTGGATATGTGCCCACTAGTGATGTAGCTGGTATCATCACCGTCGGTACCGGTATTAGCCACTACGAAAGTACGCAACTCCTCGATATGATCCTGTGCAGTAATGGTGGCTAGGTATTGTTTGGTCTTAGTAGTGTCAACCCTCTTTGCCAGGGGTACTTGCTTGACCACCGGCTTCATGAAGTTGATTAAGGCGAATTGGTCGGGCTTGGCGTCTGCCGGACATGTCTTGTCGGTATACTTTGCCAGGTCTCGGCAACGAACGGCATCGGTGCCCACTACATCCTCGAGTGGGTAGAAGGTGGCGACAGACGATAT